>Ga0209810_1000509_pt1 | contig 84290 bp, 98 predicted proteins | sample Coa_R1_7_FD_187159 | JGI IMG/M metagenome (GOLD analysis project Ga0209810, IMG submission 187159) | Surface soil microbial communities from Centralia Pennsylvania, which are recovering from an underground coalmine fire - Coalmine... | ecosystem: Environmental > Terrestrial > Soil > Unclassified...
CGGTCCGCGATGAGCGAGGCCTGGAAGTAGGCGGCACCGATCGTGCGCAGGTCTTCGACTCCGCGCGACAGCTCGATGGCGCGCTCGACGTCGTCGCGCGCAGCCTCGAAGTCGCGCTGGCGCTGCCAGCAGCGCGAGCGCCAAGAGAGGATGTTCGCCTTGAGCGCGTCGCACGGCAGGCCGGAACGCTCGGCGAGGGCAAGCGCCTCGTTGAACAAGGCAAGAGCGGTTTGCACACTTGTGAGCTGGTAGCGGCAGCAGCCGAGCCAGAAGAGCACGTCAGCGCGCTCGACGTCGGAGAACGACTCGGCCTCCGAGATCGCGCGCGCCTCGTTGAGGAGCTCGACCGCGGCGCGATGGCCGCCGACCCGCATCTGCGCGAGACCGCTGCCGCACAGCGCCCGCACCTGCAGCTCCGGCAGGCCGGTTGCGCGCGCGGCGGCGACCAGCGGCTCGAACGCCTCGGCCGCCTCCACGTCCTGCTGGGCCTCGTACAACGCCTCGGCACGCGAGAGGGCGCCTTCGAGCCGGGTGCGCTCGTCGGTCGCGACTCCGCTCGCGAGAAAGCCGGCGTCGACTCCCAGGCGGTCGGCGAGCCATTCGATCGTGCCCGCCGTCGGGCGCGTCTTACCGCGCTCGATCTGGGAGACGTACTCCTTCGAGAAGCGCTCGCCCGCGAGCTCGCTCTGGGTCAGGCCCGCGGCGACGCGGAGCTGGCGGAGCCGCTCGCCGAGGCGAAGTCCCTCTGCGCTGGTGCGGCGGGTGGTGCGGCTGGCTGTCTCTCGCATAGGCATGTTCTCGGCGCGCTTTAGTCAAGCGCATACTTCACTGAAGCGCAACTTGTCCCCTTTGGCCATCCCCCTTTCGAGCGTATTCATCCCGAAAAGTCGGTCAACCAGGCCGAATGCAGAATCACTTGACCGAGCTACTTGACGGCTCTGCCGGAGGCTCCTATAGTGAGCGCACCTTGCAACCAGGCCGGACGCCAGGCCGAGGTTCGCAGGGGGCGCGCCGGGGCTCCCGGTGAGGACGTGAGACGGGTGGGCCGCAGATCCGTCTCCTCGAAACCCGCCGAGAGTGGCGCGCCTCTCGAGAAGGCCCCGGAGCCGCAGCCGGGGCCTTTTCACTTGGCGCATCGCGCGCTCGCGCTTTGGTGCCGGGCCCGCGCATGTCGGCCTCGGCACGGAAGAGCTAGGTCAGCCGCGGAGCCAGGCGAGTCGGGCGGTCCGGATCGCCTGAAGCTCTTTGTCGTCCAGGAGGCCCACTCTTCTGCCGACCATGCCGAGGATGCCTCCCGCCAGCATGATCCACGCTTCCGAGTCCGCGTCTCGCTCCTCCGCGATCGCTCCCTGCTCCTGGCCACGGCGGATCAGGTTTGCGACGAAGTCGTGGACCTCGCGCATGTGGCGGCGCAGGTGACGCCGCAGCTCCGGGTCCTCCGATGCCTCGCCCAGGGCCTGGACCCAGAGCTCGGCGAGCTGCAGCTTCGGCGAGCGGACCGAGACGTGGCCCTTGCCGATCGCCTCCACGGCGGCGCACGCATCGGACGCCTCGTCGAGCGCCCGCTCCCAGCCCTCCCGCGTCTTCGCCCAGACGTGCTCGAGCGCCGCGAGATACAGGTCGCGCTTCGACGCGAAATGCCGGTACAGGATGGGCTCCGAGACGCCGGCGGCACGGGCGATCTCGGCGGTCGTCGTGCCGTGATAGCTGCCCTCCGTGAACAGCCGGATCGCCGTCTCGATCAGGTGCCGGCGGCGGTCGGCGGCCGCCATCCGCGGCGCGCTGACGCTCACGCCGCGATCTCCGCGAGGTGCTCGCGCACCACCTCGGGCCGCGTTCGCACCGTGACGACCGCGACCAGCGCCGCGACGAACGTGATCCCTGCTCCGACCGCGAACCCCGCGTGGAGCCCGTGGACGTAGTCCTGGGCGGCGAGGGGGCTGCGCGGCGAGTGGTGGAGATACGAGGCGACGATCGCGCCCATGACCGCAATCCCGAGCGAGCCCCCCACCTGGCGGAAGCTGTTGAGGACGCCGGAGCCCACGCCGGCCTTGTCCACCGGTACGGCGCCCATCGCGGCCGAGGTCATCGGCGACATCGTCATCGCCATCCCGACGCCGCCCAGGATCATGGCCGGCAGCAGCGTCCAGTAGTTCGAGTGGACGGTGACACGCTCGTAGAGCAGGAGCGAGGCGGCGACGAGCGCCATCCCGCCGCCCATCAGCCAGCGCGAGCCGACCCGGTCGGACAGCCTGCCGGAGAGCGGCGCGATCAGGATGATCAACGACACCATCGGCAGGAACGCAGCGCCCGCCTGCGTCGGCGAGTAATGGAGGATGTTCTGGATGTAGAGCGAGACGAAGAAGAAGACGCCGAACATCGAGAGCGAGACGAGCATCGCGACGACGTTCGCGCCGGTGAACGCGCCGATCCGGAAGAGCGAGAGATCGAGCATGGCGAGGCGCTGGCGAAGCTCGAGCGCCACGAAGGCGGTGAGTAGGAGGACCGCCGCTGCGAACAGCCCGAGGATCTCGGAGGACGTCCACCCGTGGCTGTTTCCCTCGACGAGCGCGTAGCTGAGCGAGAAGAGAAAGCCGATCGAGGTCAGGAGGCCGGGCAGATCGATGCTCTGCTCGGCGGAGGTGTCGCGGGACTCGCGGATCGCGAACTGCGAGACGACGATCGCGAGCGCGCCGACGGGAATGTTGACGAAGAAGATCCAGTTCCAGTTCAGGTTCTCGACGATCAGTCCGCCGCCGAGCGGGCCGATCGCCAGCGCGAGCGCCGACACACCGGCCCAGATCCCGATCGCCTGGCCGCGCTGCTTCGGTGGGAACGTGGCGACGATGATCGAGAGCGTGGCGGGATTCATCAACGCAGCTCCCACTCCCTGGACGGCGCGCGCGCCGATGAGAAAGCCCGCGGTCGGCGCCAGCCCGCAGGCGAGCGAGGAGAGCGTGAAGACGACGAGGCCGAAGACGAAGATGCGGCGCCGGCCGTAGAGGTCGGCCAGCTTGCCGCCGGTGATCAGGAGCGAGGCGAAGGTGAGCGCATAGGCGATCACGACCCACTCGAGCGACGCGAGGGTGACGTGGAGGTCTTTCTCCATCGTCGGCAGCGCGACGTTCACGACGGTGTTGTCGAGCATGATCATGAAGAGGCCGAACGAGACCGCGAACAGCGTCCACCACTTGCGGTTCTCCTCGGCCGCCAAAGCTGCCAGCACCCGTGCTCTCACGTATCGCACCTCTTTCAGAAGTTAGCGGCCACTAGGTTAGCGGACGCTAACTTGCGTGCGCTTCCCTAGACTCGCGCCGTGCCCGAGCGCACCGTCCTTTGCTTCGGCGACTCCAACACCTACGGATCCGTCCCCGGCGAGGAGGGCGGCCGCTTCGGCTCGGGCGTGCGCTGGCCCGGCGTCCTCGCGCGCGAGCTCGGCGACGCTTGGCGAGTCATCGAGGAAGGACTGCCGGGCCGCACGACCGTCTTCGACGACCCGACCGTCCCGCACCGCCGGGGCGCCGACTACCTGCCGCCGTGCCTCGCCTCGCACGCGCCGCTCGACGCCGTGGTGATCTTCCTCGGGACGAACGACCTCAAGGCTCGCTTCTCCGCGGGGCCTTCGGACATCGCTGCCGGCGTGGGCGTCCTAGCGCAGGCAGCCGTCGCGAGCCGGGCCGGAATCAGCGGAGCGGCGCCGCGGGTGCTCGTGCTGGGCCTGCCGCGCCTGGGGGCTGCGCTCGAGCCTGAGTTCGCCGGCGCGGAGGAGAAAGCCGCGGAGCTGGGGCGGTACCTTGCGGAGGAGGTAGCCGCCGCGGGCGCCGATCTCCTGGAGCTCGCAGGCGTCGTCACGTATTCGGAGCACGACGGCATCCATCTCGACGCCGACGGGCATGCGGCGATCGGCGCTGCCGTCGCACAGCGCCTCCGCACGATGTTTTAGACTCAGAGTCGTAAACTATGCGCCTCGCCCTAGCCCAGATCAACCCGGTCGTCGGAGACCTGCAGGGGAACCGCGACCTGATCCTCGCTCGCATGGAGGAGGCGCGGGCGGCCGGCGCCGATCTCCTCCTCCTTCCCGAGCTCGCGGTGACCGGCTACCCGCCGGAGGATCTGCTCCTGAGGCCAGGCTTCGTCCGCGCGGCCGGCGCATGTCTGGAATCCATCGCGCGGGCGGCCCGAGACATCGTCGCCTTCGTCGGCGTGCCCCTGTTCGACGGCGACCTCTACAACGCCTGCGCGATCTGCGCCGACGGCGAGGTGCGCGGCGTCTACCGGAAGCGCTTCCTGCCCAACTACGGCGTGTTCGACGAGGACCGCTACTTCGCGGCGGGTCGCGACCTCGTGATCGTCGAGGCCGGAGGCGCGCGCGTGGGCGTGACGATCTGCGAGGACATGTGGCAGCCCGGGCCGCCCGCCACCGAGCTCGCGCTCGGCGGAGCCGAGCTGCTCGTCAACATCTCGGCGTCGCCGTTCCACGTCGGCCGAGAGCGGGAGCGCGAGGCGATGTTCCGCCAGCGAGCGCTCGACAACGTCTGCTTCGTCGCCTTCTGCAACACCGTCGGCGGGCAGGACGAGCTCATCTTCGACGGACACTCCCTCGTGCTCGACGACGAGGGCGAGGTGCTCGCGCGCGCCCCGGGCTTCGAGGAGTGCCTGCTCCTGGTGGACGTCGACCCGTCGGCCGTCGTGGCGCGCCGCTTGCGCGACGTGCGGCGCCGGGCGCTCGCGCGCGAGCTGCCTGAGCTGCCGGAGGTGGAGAAGATCCAGGTCGCGCTCCCGGAGCGCGGCGACCGCGAGGCGCTCCAGCCCCCTCTCGCTCCTTTCGCCGAGGACATCGAGCAGATGCGGCGCGCGCTCGTCCTCGGCCTGCGCGACTACGTCGGCAAGAACGGCTTCGCCGAGGTCGTGGTCGGCGTCTCGGGCGGGATCGACTCGGCCGTGACGGCCGCGCTCGCCGTCGAGGCCCTCGGGCCCGAGCACGTCCACTGCGTCTCGATGCCTTCTCGCTACTCGTCCGAGGGGACGCGGAACGATGCTCGGCGGCTGGGCGAGAACCTCGGCTGCGACTTCCGCGAGCTCTCGATCGAGCCCGTGGTCGAGGCGTTCACGGGCGTCCTGGCGGAGCCGTTCTCCGGCCGCGATCCCGATCTCGCGGAGGAGAACCTGCAGGCGCGGATCCGCGGGACGCTCCTGATGGCGCTCTCGAACAAGTTCGGCTGGCTGCTGGTGGCGACCGGCAACAAGTCGGAGCTCTCGGTGGGCTACTCCACCCTCTACGGCGACATGGCCGGCGGGTTCGCGCTCCTCAAGGACGTGTTCAAGACCGACGTCTTCCGCCTCGCGGAGCACCTGAACGAGCACGCAGGCCGGGAGCTTGTTCCCCAGTCGACGATCGAGCGGCCGCCGAGCGCGGAGCTGCGCGAGGGACAGCTCGACGAGGACTCACTGCCGCCGTACTCCGAGCTCGACCGCGTCCTCGAGGCCTATGTGGAGGAGGACCGCTCGCTCGACGAGCTGGGCACCGACGGTTTCGATCCCGACGTCGTCGCGCGCGCGGTGGCGTTGATCGACCGCGCGGAGTACAAGCGGCGGCAGGCGCCGCCCGGGGTGCGGCTGCGCCCGAAGGCGTTCGGACGCGACCGGCGGACGCCGATCACCAATCGCTGGCGGAGCTGATCCGCTCGGCGAGATCCGGCGGCCGCGTGGTGACGGTCTGCAGGTCGGCGAGCGAGAACCAGCGGAGCTCGCGTGCCTCCGTCAGGTGCGGCGGCTCGAAGCTCCCGACGCGCACGAGGTAGACGCGGGAGAGGAAGCTCCCGAACCCCGGCTCGCCGAGCGTCCAGCCCTCGAGCTCCCAGAGCGCAGGGCCGTGCTCGAAATCGAAGAGGCCGACCTCCTCCGCAAGCTCGCGGCGGAGGGTCTGCTCGTCGCTCTCCTCCTGCTCACGTCCGCCTCCCGGGGTGATCCACCAGTCGCCGTACTCGTCGCCGTAGCGGAGGAGCAGGATGCGCCTCCGTTCGTCGATTACCGCGGCGCGCACGGTCTCGCGGCGGGGCAGCCCGCTCGCGCGGCCCGCCAGCTCGCTGAACCACCGGAGCCGTTCTCCCCAGGGAACAGCCGCGTTGGCGGGCGAGGTGGACGGGAGGACGAAGAGCTTCGTCTGGCCGAGGGTTCGTTCCTGGACGCCGAGCTCCGGCCGTGCGCCGAACGCGCCGCGGTACGCCTCCTTGCCGACGAACGCGAGCCACGTAGGCCGCAGCTCGTCCGCAATCCGCTCGAGCCGCTCGGCCGATCCGGCGAAGTCGGCTCGCCGCAGGTCGCCCGAGCCCGGCGTGGTGCGGTACGCGGCGTTCGTGACGCCGATTCCCTCCTCGAGGAGAGCGAACTGCTCGTGCGGCTCGTAGAGGCGCGAGGTGAGCCGCGCCGCGTGCAGTAGGCGCCAGAAATCGTTGCGCGGGTTCGCGAAGTGCGCGCGGCGCGCCGCGGAGACCCGGCCGGTGATGCCCACGAAGACGATGCGGAGATCGGGAGCGAGGACGTCGGGCACGTCGCTCGGCGTCGCGTCCGGTGCAGCCATGTCCCTAGCGTGAGCCACGTATTCCCCCTCGGGGGAGCGAGGCTCCCTTTGCGAACGGTAGGCGACGAGGCGTTGCGCGGGGATGGCAACTTCGCGCCGGAAGCGTGCCGACGCTACGCAGCCTCCGCCGCTGCCTCGGCAGCGTCGAGCTCGGCCACGAGCTCCTCGGTCCGCGCTTCGATGCGCGCCTCGAACTCCCGGCGCAGATCCTCGCCCGACACCGCGAGCTCGTAGCGCGGCCGCCGCGGCTCGAGCGTCACGAGGGTCACCGTCGAATCCCAGCCGCCGTACAAGCGGACATAGCACTCCGTCTCCGACAGCGAACGCAGCCGCCGCACGCGCCGCACCCTACGACGCGTCCCGGACGGAGCCGGGCTTCTGAGACCATGTCCCCCATGGCGGTCAGAGCCAAGGAGCTGCGGTACGCGGTCGACCTGAGTGGGGACGGGGAGCTGACGGAGGAGCACGGCGTAGTGCTCGATCCCCCCGCCGAGTGGTCGCCCGAGCACCTGCTGCTCGCGGCGCTCGTGCGCTGCTCGCTCAAGAGCCTCCGCTACCACGCGCAACGCAAGGGCGTCGCCGTCCAGTCCGCCTCGGGCGCCGGCCGGACGCTCGTGACGAAGCGCGAGACCGACGACCGGTACGCGCTCGTCGAGACGGAGCTCGAGCTCTCGGTCGAGCTCGATCCCGAGCCGGACGGGGACGCGCTGGCCGGGCTCCTCGGAATTGCCGAGCGCGATTGCTTCGTCGGCTCCTCCCTCACGGCCAAGCCGACCTATCGGTGGGCCGTGAACGGCCGCACGATCACGTGAGCGGCACGCTGACCCCGCCCCGGGAGCGGCTCGACCGCGGCGAGGGCACGGGGCTAGGCCGCCCCTGGCTCGTGATCGTCCTCAACGACGACCACAACACGTTCCAGGGCGTCGCCGCCGCGCTCTCGGCGGTCATACCCGGCGTCTCGTACGACGACGGCATGCGACTGGCGAACCGGATCCACAACTCCGGCCAGGCCGTCGTCTGGTCGGGGCTCCGCGAGCAGGCCGAGCTCTACTGGGAGCAGCTCCGGGAACACGGATTGACCATGGCGCCGCTCGAGCAAGGATGACCTTCGACCCCGAGGCGATCCGGGCACGATTCCCGGCGCTCGTGTCCGGCATCGCGTTCCTCGACGGGCCCGGGGGGACGCAGTGCCCCGAGTCGGTGATCGACGCGGTCGCCGGCTATCTGCGCGACTCGAACGCCAACCTCGGCGGCGCGTTCGCCGCGAGCCGGCGCAGCGACGAGCTCGTCGACCAGGCACACGCGGCCGCGGCCGGCTTCCTCGGCTGCCGCTCCGAGGAGACGATCTTCGGCCAGAACATGACAACCCTCAACTTCGCCCTGACCCGTGCGCTCGGGCGGACGCTCGCGGCGCGCGACGAGATTCTCGTCACCCGGCTCGACCACGACGGGAACGTCGCGCCGTGGCTGGAGCTTGCGCGCGACCTCGACCTTCGCGTCGACTTCGTCGAGATCCGCGAGGACACGACCCTCGACCTGGGCGACCTCGAGCGGAAGCTGACCGACCGTACCCGGGTCGTCGCCTTCCCGCTCGCCGCGAACGCGCTCGGCACGACGACCGACGCCGCGCGAGTCGTGGAGCTCGCGCACGCTGCCGGCGCACTCGCCTGGGCCGACGCCGTCCACTTCGCTCCGCATCGTCCGATCGACGTCGCGGCTCTCGGCGTGGACGTCCTGCTCTGCTCGCCCTACAAGTTCTTCGGCCCCCATCTCGGCCTCGCGTACGGCCGCGAGGAGCTTCTTCGTTCCTGGCGGCCGTACAAGGTGCGGCCGGCCGCGGACGAGCCGGTGGGCGCCCGCTTCGAGACCGGGACGCTCGCGCACGAGCTGCTCGCGGGCTTCGTCGCCGCGGTCGAGTACCTCGGCGAGGTGGGCTGGGACGCGATCCGGGCTCACGAGGGCGCGCTGGGCCAGCGCTTCCTCGACGGGCTGCCCGAGCGCTGCACGTTCTACGGCCCCGACACGATGGAGGGCCGTGTCCCCACGTTCGCCTTCCGGGTCGAGGGGATGACGCCGCGCGAAGTGGCCGAGCGGCTCGCCGACCGACGGATCGCGGTCTGGGACGGCGACTACTACGCCGTCGAGGCGATGACCCGGCTCGGCCTCCAGCCCGAGGGTGCCGTCCGCGCCGGCTTCGTGCACTACAACAGCTTCGAGGAGGTCGACCGGCTGCTCGAAGCGCTGGACGAGCTCTAGCCAGAAGCGTTGTCCGCTTTGGCGGCGCCTGCGGCTCGAGCCCAGCGCGGGTCGTGGCGGCGAATGCGGTCCGGCTCGCGCCCGCGCCGCTCCGCGAGCTCGACGGCCAGGCGCTGGAAGAGGACGATGTCCACAACGGGATGGCGAGCCGGCAGCAGGTCGACCTCGCAACCGAGCTCGCGCAGCGCGGCCGCAGCTGCCCCTGCCCGCTGCGCCGCGACGCCGTCGCCGTCGAGGACGAAGGCGCGCACCGACTCGTCGACCGCGGCGAGATACCCGTGCAGGAGCTGCTCCGTCTCGTACGCCTCGGCCGCGACCCACGCGCCCTCGCGCAGCTTCAGGACTGCCTCGTGCGCCGTCGCGAGCTCCCGGCCGGCGCCCGCCACGAGGAAGCGCTCCTGGTCCCCGACCTCAGGCAGCGGAACCGCCAGCGCCGCCTCGACGGCGCCCGGCAGCCAGGAGATGTCCTCTCCGCGGAGCGCCGCGATCGCCGCGACGCCGCACGTGTAGCTCGCGGTGTGGCACCAGCTCTCCTCGATCTCCGGCGTGCAGACGACGACCTCGTCGCAGAGCTCGGCGATCGGCCCGTCGGGCCGGCCGGTGATCAGCCACCGGGGGCCCCGCCACGCGCGCGCCGCCTCGAGCGTGAGGGGCGTCTCTCCCTCGTGCGAGACGAGGACGAGCAGGTCGGCATCCCGCTCGGGCCTCAGCACGAGCTCGAGCGCCTGCACCGCCTCGCCTCCGGTCATCGCCGCGTGGAACGACGTGCCGCAGCCCGTGAAGAGGAGCGCCCCGTCCGGGAAGCGCCGGTCGGTCGGCACCTGCGCGAGCCATGCCGGCTGCGCCGCGATCGCGCGTCTCGTCTGCTCGCCGTGCACGGGATAGCTCTATACGATCGGCAGCCCATGGCGATCTTCAAGCGAGACACGCTCGACAACGGCCTGCGCGTCCTGTCGGCCGACCTGCCCTACGCGCAATCCGTCGCCGTGCTCGTGATGCTGGCCGCCGGCTCGCGCTACGAGAGCGCCGAGACGAGCGGAATCGCCCACTTCGCCGAGCACATGTTCTTCAAGGGAACCGAGCGGCGGGCGAGCAAGCGCGAGCTCGCAGGGGCGATCGACGCGATCGGCGGCGAGTTCAACGCCTTCACGGGCAAGGAGACGACGACGTACTACGTCAAGTGCGCGGCCGAGCACCGCGACGTGGCGCTCGACGTGCTCGTCGACATGCTGCGCAACTCCCGCTTCGAGGAGGAGGAGATCGAGCGGGAGAAGGGCGTGATCGTCGAGGAGATGAACATGTACTTCGACACGCCGCGCGACTTCATCGGCGGTGTGTTCGAACGCCTCCTCTGGGGCGAGCAGCCGCTGGGCCGCGACATCATCGGCACCAAGGAGACGATCGGCAATGCAAGCCGGGACACCTTCATGGGCTACCTCGACCACTGGTACAAGCCCTCACGGATGGTGCTCGGCGTCGCGGGCCGGATCGGCGACGACCTGCTCGAACGGGCGCAGGAGTTCCTCGGCGACCTCGACGATGCCGAGACCGGCGAGCCGGACCCCGTGGCCCCTCACGACGACGGCCGCGTGCTCGTCTCGACGAAGCAGTCGGAGCAGGCGCACATCATCCTGGGCGTCCACAGCCTGCCGCTCGAGCACCCCGACCGCTACGTGCTCCAGATCCTGGGGACCGTGCTCGGCGGCGGAATGTCCTCGCGCCTCTTCAGCGAGGTGCGCGACCGGCGTGGGCTCGCGTACTACGTCTATGGGATGAACCACAGCTACACCGACGCCGGCACGCTCTACGCGCAGGCGGGCGTCGACATCGAGCGCATAGACGATGCCGTGACGACGATCGTCGGGGAGCTGCGCAAGATCGCGGCCGAGCCGCTGCAGGCGGAAGAGCTCGAGAAGGCCCGCAACTTCGCGAAGGGCCGCTTCGTCCTCCGGCTCGAGAGCCCCCAGGGGCTGATGATGTTCGGGCTCCAGCAGGAGGTGCTCGAGCGCCGTCTCCCGGACCCCGAGGAGACGCTGCGCGGGCTCGACGCGGTGACGAGCGAGGACATCGCGCGGCTCGCGTCGGAGCTGATCGCGAACGACCGCCTGCGCCTCGCGGTGATCGGCCCGTTCGACGACGCCTCTCGCTTCGAGGCACTGCTCGACGACTAGCGGGCGGGAGCGGAGGCGCGCCGAGCAGGTGGTGCCCGGCGCGCATTCAAGAGACGGGCGGCGGCGCTAGTCAGGTCGGCGGTCCAGTTGGCACCTGGCCCGGAGCCGCCCGTTGGAGTGCCTTCGACCTCTGCAGCCGCTCGTACGCGAGGTTTCTACCATTCGCCGCGGACGGCACCTAGCCTGCCTCGAGCGGCAGCGCGTCGAGGTCCGCCTCGATGTGCTTGCGATCGTCCTCCTCGGCGATCTTGGCGGCGGCTTCCAGTCCCAGCGACTTGTACCGCGCTGCCTCCGCGTCCTCTCCCGCCGCGAGGTGAGCGCGCGCCATGGCCTCGTAGGCTCCCGGCAGATCCCAATCCTCCATCTCGCCGCCGTGACTCTCGACGATGGCGAGGCAGCGACGGGCGTGGTGGAGCGCTCCCTCCGGCTGCCCTGCGAGCGCGTGCACGCGGGCGCAGAGCCAGTGGGAACGGGCCAGGTTCGCCGCCGTGTGCGGGCCCTGGAGCCAGTGGTAGGCGGAGGCGTGAGCCCGGTGGAGCATCTCGTCGTCCTCTTCCGGCGTCCGGTCCTGGCGCTCGATCAGCTCCCAGGTCCCGTTGTAAAGCTCGACGCCGAGCCGGCGATGCTCCTCGGGTGTCACGCCTCCGATCCTACGTCTAGCGCCTCCTAGGCCTCGGCCTCCTGGGCTTTCTCGTCGGCCGCGCGCTTGGCGATCTCGTCGACGACCGTCGGGTCGGCGAGCGTCGTCGTGTCGCCGAGCTGGCGGTCGTTCGCGACGTCCCGCAGCAGGCGGCGCATGATCTTGCCGCTGCGGGTCTTCGGCAGCTCGGGCGTGAAGACGATGTTCGCCGGCTTCGCGATCGGCCCGATCTTCTGCGCGACGTGGTCGCGCAGCTCTTCGAGCTTCTCGACGGAGCCCTCGCCTCCACCCTTCAGCGTGACGTACGCGACGATCGCCTCGCCCGTCACCGAATCGGCCCGCGAGCAGACGGCGGCCTCGGCTACCTCCTGGTGGTCGACGAGCGCCGACTCGACCTCGATCGTCGAGATCCGGTGCCCGGAGACGTTCATCACGTCGTCGATCCGGCCGAGCAGCCAGTAGTCGCCGTCCTGGTCGATCCGGGCGCCGTCCCCGGCGAGGTAGATGTCCTCGTACTTCGACCAGTACGTGTCCCGGTACCGCTGGTCGTCGCCGAAGATGCCTCGCAGCATCGCGGGCCACGGGCGCTTGAGCACGAGGTAACCGCCCCCACCGGGACCGACCTCGTTGCCCTGCTCGTCGTAGACCGCCGGCTCGACGCCGGGGAACGGCTGGGTCGCCGAGCCCGGCTTGAGCGTCGTCACCCCCGGCAGCGGCGTGATCAGGATCATCCCGGTCTCGGTCTGCCACCAGGTGTCGACGATCGGCGTGCGGTCGCCTCCTATGTGCTCTCGGTACCAGATCCACGCCTCCGGGTTGATCGGCTCGCCCACGGAGCCGAGCAGGCGCAGCGAGGAGAGGTCGTGCTGCTGCGCGTACTCCGGCCCCCACTTCATGTGCGAGCGGATCGCCGTCGGGGCGGTGTAGAGGATCGTCACCTTGTACTTCTCGACGATCGACCACCACCGGTCCTTGTCGGGGAAGTCGGGCGTCCCCTCGTAGAGGACCGACGTCGTCCGGTTGCAGAGCGGCCCGTAGACGATGTAGCTGTGGCCGGTGATCCAGCCGATGTCGGCGGCGCACCAGTACACGTCCTCGTCCTGCTTCAGGTCGAAGATGTAGTGGTGCGTCGTCGACGTGCCGACGAGGTACCCGGCGGTCGTATGGATGATCCCCTTCGGCTTCGCGGTCGTGCCGCTCGTGTACATGAGGAAGAGCAGGTCCTCACTGTCCATGGGCTCGCACGGGCACGACTCGGGGTCGTCGGAGGCGTCGCTCTCGAGGTCGTGCCAGTAGTGGTCACGCCCATCCTGCATCGGCACGTCGCCGCCGGTGCGCTTGAGGACGACGCAGTGCTTGACGCCCGGCGCCGCCGCCATCGCCTCGTCGGCGACGGTCTTGAGCCCGATCTTCGAGCCTCGCCGCCAGGCCTCGTCCTGCGTCACGATGACCTCGCACTTCATGTCGTTCATCCGGCCCGAGAGCGAGTCCGCCGAGAAGCCGCCGAAGACGACGGTGTGCGGCGCGCCGATGCGGGTGCACGCGAGCATGGCCACCGGCAGCTCCGGAACCATCCCCATGTAGATCCCGACCGGAGTCCCCTTCTCGACGCCGAGCTTCTTGAGCGCGTTCGCGAAGCGGACGACGTCCTTCTGGAGATCGGCGTACGTGATGGTGCGAGTTTCTCCCTCGGGCTCGCCTTCCCAGTGGTACGCCACGACTCCCCCGTGGCCGGCCTCGACGTGCCGGTCGACGCAGTTGAAACAGACGTTCAGCTTGCCGCCGAGGTACCACTTCGCATACGGCGGCTCCCACTGGTAGAGCTCGGTGAAGGGCTCGAACCACGTGACCCGCTCGCGACCCTCACGCTCCCAGAACTGCTCGAACGGGATGTCGTAGATGTCGCGTTGCGCGTTCGCCTGGGCGGCGAAGTCCTCGGGGGGCGGATAGGTCCGCTCCTCGAGGAGCATCGTGTCGATCGCGTGTTGCTGGGTCGTGTCGCTCGCCACCCGCTACACCTCCGCTCTCCGGGGCATCGGCGACCCGAGACGGCCGATCGGAGCAGCGCCCACGGGCAGGACAGGTGTCGGCGACATGCCGTTCACCACGCCGGCCGCAGACGTGTACCACGCGACCGCCGCAGTGACCACGCCGGCCCAGCCACCCGCGTGCAGCCACCATGGAGTCCCGCCGTGCGAGAGGTTGAAGAAGCCGATCACGAGCAGGATCTCGGTGATCTCCAGGGTGAGGAAGACCAGGAAGACCGCCGTGCTCACGCGCATGCTCCAGAGCAGCATGTACGTGTTGAAGACCGCGAACGCGAACAGGAACCAGGCGAGGCCGCTCGTGAGATTCGAGCCCGCGAGCGCGGCGGCGAAGGTCTTCGACACATCCGCGAGCACGACGATGATCCCGAGCCCCATCCAGAAGCCTCCGTACGTCGAGAACGCGGTGGCTCCGAAGACGTTGCGGTTCCGGAACTCCCACATGCCGGCAGTGAACTGGGCGAGCCCCCCGTAGAACAGCGCGGGCCCGATCCAAACGGCATCGGGGATGAAGCTGGCGTTGTGGCCGCTGAGCAGGAACGTCGTCAGCGCGAAGCCGGCGAGCCCCAGCGGCGCGGGATCGGCGGCCGGAACACCCTCGACGAGCGTGACAGCCGGCCGGTCCTGGGCAAGAACACCCATGCCTCGTTGCCCTCCTTTTCGGCGCCGGCGAACGCCCCACGGCCATCCGTCGGCCCCCGATTTATTTGCTGAATCTTTACCGAATTTCGGCGGGCTAAGTCAGGGCTCGAGGTCGTACGGGTAGTTCGTGAGCACTTCGGCCCCGTTTTCGGTCACCAGAACGATGTCCTCGAGCCGCACTCCGCCGTAGCCGGCGCGGTAGAGGCCGGGCTCGACGGTGACCACGTCGCCGGCGACGAGCTTCTCCCGCGAAAGCCGTCCCATCCCCGGCTCCTCGTGCACCTCGAGGCCCACGCCGTGGCCGAGAGAATGGAAGAACCCGTCGCTGAGCGTCTCGCCGGGCTTCTTCGTCCGCTGCGTCGGCTCGCCCGCTGCCTCGAAGACGTCGCACGTCAGGTCGAAGAGAGCGCGGCAATCGGCGCCCGCGCGAATCGCCCCAACCGCTTTGTCGAGCGCCTCCTTGCAGAGTCGATGCCACTCGCGCACGTCGGCGGGCACCCGGCCGACCACGAACGTGCGTGTCATGTCCGTGTACACGGCGGAGGCGTTGTCGCGCGGGAAGATGTCGACGACGAGCGGCGTGCCCGGCCGGATCGGCCCCGATCCCATGTCGTGGCCCACGGCACCCTGCGCGCCCGGCGCGACGATGTACTCGTCGGCAGTCGTGTCGTGCGCCGCGAAGACGACGTTCAGGTTCGCCTTCACCCGCTCGACCGTGAGCCGCTCGCCGTCGAGCAGGAGCTCGTCGCCGCGGATCTCCGCCCGCCGGAGGAGCTCACGGCACTTGTCCATCGCCGCCTCGGCGGCACGCTGGGCGCGCCGCATCCCCGCCAGCTGCTCCTCGGTCTTGACACGACGCCGGGCGTCGAAGAGATCCTGGTCGACGGCGAGCTCGAGGCCCTCCGCCCGCAGGCGGTCGGCGAGCCAGACCGGGAAGTTCTCGGGCACCGCAGCCCGCTTCAACCCGAGGCTGCCGACGGCGCGCAGCGCGAGCTGGGCGCTCAGCTCGCGAGAATCGATTCCCGACGCGATCAGCTCGTCCGCACCGAACTCCTCATGCGCGTGGACGTCGAAGAGCCCGAGCTCGCGAAGCCGGGCGGCTTCCATCGAGCTCGAGAAGACGTGCCTGCTTCCGTTCTGCTCGGCATAGAGGAACGGGTCGGGCACCCCGAGCGGGACCGCGTGCCGCAGGTCGGCAGAGCGGAAGGAGTCGCCGTAGATCAGAACCGCATCGGCCAAAGCGGCATCGATGCTAGCGACGCACGACGCTTCCTCCTCCGCCCGTCTGTTCGAACCGGGATACTCGCGAGTCAATGGCGGCGACCCGCGAGAGAGACGACCCGGCGTTTCCCGTCGGAGCCGCGTGCCGGGTCGATTCGCGCTCACCGTGGCGGCAGATCGCGGAGATCCCCGTCGGCCTCGATCCGGAGGGCATCGCGGTCGACGTCGAGCGGCGACGGGCGTTCGTCGCGTGCTCGCGCAGCGACTTCGTCTCGGTCGTCGACCTCGACACGCACGAGGTAATCCGCGAGATCGCGACGGGCAACGAGCCGATCGACATCGGCCTCGACGAGCAGACGGGTCGAGTTTTCACCGCCGACGCGCACTCGGATCAGGTCACGATCATCGACTCCGCGACACTCGAGGTCGAGACCTCGGTGCCGGTGGGCGGCTATCCCTCCGGCTTGACGCACGTTCCGGAGTTCCGCCGCCTCTATGTCGGCAACTCGCTCGGCTCGACGATGAGCGTGCTCGACCTCGACAGCCTCGAGACCGTGGCGACCGTGGACGCCGAGCCCGGAGCCGGCGCGATCGGCGTCGACTCGACCAGGAACCTCGTGATCTGCGTCAACTTCGTCGCCGCCTCCGCGAACTTCTTCGACGCGGACTCCTTCGAGGAGGTGGGCCGGCTCGAGCTCGGGACCGGGACGTGCGCGATCGGGATCGTCCCCGAGCGCGGCGAGGCGTTCATCGTCAACTCGATCGCCGGGACGGTCTCGCGGGTCGATCTCGAGGCGATCGAGGTGCTCGAGGAGATCCGCACCGGCTCGGCGCCCGTCGGCCTCAGCGTCCATCCGTCGCACGACCGCATCTACGTCACGAACCGCGGGGCGGGCTCGGTGAGCGTGCTCGGCGTCGCCGACGGAGTGGAGTGGTCGCAGATTCCGGTCGGCGGCGGCCCCGGGGGTGTGGTGGTGGACCGGCACGACGGTCGGATCCTCGTGGCCAACGCCGGCAGCCAGACGATGTCGATCGTCGAGGACCTCCTGGCGGGACGCCCGCCGGCTCCGGTCGTCGAGGAGCCGAGCCCATGGATCGGCAGCCAACTGCCGGCGTTCGCGCTCGAGGACTACTGGTCGGGTGAGCGGCGCACGAACCGCGACTGGGCGGAGAAGAAGTACATCCTCAACTTCTTCGCGTCCTGGTGAGGCCCGTGCAACGCGGAGGCGCCGTTCCTCGAGGATCTGCGCGTTCGCGAGGCGGCCCGGTCGGGCCTCGAGGTAGTGCTCGTCGACATCTGGGAAGGCACGGAGCCTCGGCCCGAGGTCGAGCGCTTCTGCGAGATGTGGGGCATCAAGGGGCCGATCCTGCTCGACCCACGCGCCGAGCTCGCCACCGCGCTCGGCGTGCGCGGCGTCCCGACGAACGTCGTCGTCGACGCGGACGGCACGGTGCGGGCCTTCGGCGCGGCGAGACTCGAAGAGCTCGAGCAGGCGATCGACGAGCTGTACGGGCGCTAGATCAGAGAGACGAGCTCGCGGCCTTCGCGCTCGTTCCTGATGCCGACGATCGCGCCCGTCACGGCCGGATGCGAGAGCACGAAGCCGAGGGCTCCCCGCGTGACGCTGCCTCCGCCGCGGGCACGCAGCTCCTCTCGGATCTCGCCGAGGTCGAGCTGAGCGAAGGGGTGCATGCGACGGAAGTCGTCCTCCGCGAGCTCGTCGGGCGAGAAGCCGTCTGTGAGGAAGCCGCTCGCGAGCGGTGACCATACGATCGCGCCGACCCCGCGCTCCTGCGCGAACGGAAGCAGGTTCTGCTCGTCGTCGCGGACGAGAGCGGAGTACTGGAACTGGAGAGCCGCGACCGGCCCGACGGAGAGCGCACGCTCGACGAGCTCCGGCGGGTGGTTCGAGAGCCCGCCGTGACGCACCTTCCCTTCGGCGACGAGCTCGAGCAGGGCGCCCCACGACTCCTCGATCGGCACGTTCCGGTCGGGATCGTGGAACTGCAGCAGGTCGATCCGCTCCCGCCCCAGCCTCCGCAGGCTCTCTTCGCAGCCGCGCCGGATCGACTCCGGGCTGAGGTCCATGTAGTCGTCTCCGTCGTCGCGCCGCAGCGTTCCGCACTTCGTGAAGACGAGGACGTCATCACGGCCGGCGAGCGCGCGGGCGACGACTTCCTCCGCGTGGCCCCAACCGTAGAACGGAGCCGTGTCGACCCAGTTCACACCGCCCTCCACCGCCGCGTGGATCGCCCGGATCGAGTCGCCGTCGTCCTGCGTGCCCCAGTTGACCCACCACTCGCCGGGACGCGACCCGATCGGCGCGGTGCCGATGCCGACGCGCGAGATCTCCAGCTCGGTCGGACCGAAGCGACGGCGCTCCATAGCCTTCGTCAACGCCAGTACGCTCGCGCGTATGCCTTTGCTGAGCCCCGACGAGGAGGCCAAGGTGCGCGGGTGGTTCGCCGAGCTCGAGCGGCCCGTCGAGCTGCTCGTCGCGGTGGGGCCCGAGGAGACGCCCGCGGCCGGCGCGCGCGACATCGACTTCGGCGCCGAGATGGTGCGCATGTGCGAGGCTCTCGCCGAGCTGGGCGACCGCGTGACCTGCCACGTCGAGCCGGAGCCGGACGGGTTCCCGCGCTTTCCCTCGGTCTCGATCCGTCCCCAGGGGCGCGACGCCGGCGTCCGCTACGACGGGCTGCCGTGGGGCTACGAGCTCAGCTCCCTCGTCGGCGCGATCGTCGAAGCCGGGCGCGCGGAGCCCACGCTGCGGCCCGAGTCGCGCGCGGCGCTCCAGAGCCTCGATCGCGATCTCGCGCTCGACGTCTTCGTCACCCCGACTTGACCGCATTGCCCGCCGGCCGTGTTGCTGGCGTACCGCTGCGCCCTCGCTTCCGAGCGGGTGACGGCGACGGGCATCGAGGCGAACGAGTTCCCGCAGCTCGCGCAGGAGATGGGAGTCTGGGCGGTGCCGCGGATCGCGGTCAACGGCGTGCCGCAATGGGACGGCGCCGTTCCCGAGCCGGAGTTCCTCCGACGCGTGACGGCGCCGTCGTCGACCTGACCGACCATGCGAGTCCGAGGCTCGGTTTAGCCGGTCAGCTTGGCGGCGAACCAGAGGCCGGCGACTCCGCCGAGCGTTCCGAGCGCGAGCGAGGCGACGCCGAGAGCGCTGCCTCCCCAGAGCTGGGGCAGAAGCCCGCCGACCGTCATCCCGACGGCGGCGAAGAGCCAGAGGACGCGTCTGTCCATGAAGGGGTCATCGGCGCCGGCCATGCGTGACTAGACCCTTCAAAGGCGCAGGCGGAACGAGCGGCTCGGCCCGCGCAGAGGCGGCGGCAGCTCGACCCGCGCCAGCACCGCTCCTCGCACGTGGCCGCGGTACGCGAAGACGGCGATTCCGGCGCTGTGCGGCAGCAGCTCGGCGCGCCGTGGCCGTAGTGTCGAGAAGACGCGTCCGTCGCGGACGAGCGCGAGCCGGACGCCGTCCCGGCCGAGCCGCTCCGTCACGTTGCCGAGATTGGCGAGGCGCAGCTCGAGCAGACGCCAGGCCCCCTCGCGCCGCACGGCCAGCGCGCGCGGGTCGAGACGCCGCACGATCCGGCCCCGGACGCGAAGATCCACGATGACACCGACGCGCAGCCGGACCCGTAGGTGCTTCACGCCCAGCGGCCGCGTCGTCAGGAGCACGAGCGCCGGATGGTCCCCCGGCGCTGTGCCCCGCGCAGGGTCGGCAACGACGTGGACCGGGACCCTCTCGCCTGCGCGGATCCGGAACCGGCTCGGCCGGAAGCGAAGCCACGGAGCTGCGCCGCGGGCCGGCCGGACCCTCGGCTTTCCGTGCAACGACCGCGCGAACCCCGCGCGCGCGACGTCGACGAGCAGTGTCTCGCGCCCGGGGTTCCGCACGGTGATCGCCGCGGCGGACGCGCCTCTGAGCGTCAGCCGCAGCGGGCTCGCGCTGAGCGCGATGCCGCCGCCGGCCGCGGCACCCGGGATGGATGCCGCGGCCGCTGCGAGGATCGACGCGACGAGTGCGCGTCTCACTTGCCGATCACCGTGAACGTCAGCGTCGCCGTGTAGTGGCCTGCGGGGACGACCGGCAGGGGCGAGACGAAGCCGACGCTCGTCGCCACGGCGTCGCCTCCAGCCGCGCTGGGGCCGCTCGCGCTCGCCAGCGACAGGTCCGCCGCGGGCGCGACCGGAATGGCTACGAGACTGCCGCTACCCACGCCGATGCCGAGCGGAAGGTCGTGCGGCGAGAAAGCAGTCCGGTGAACCGTGAGCGAGTAGCCGTTCGCGTCGTTGCTCGTCACCGTGAGGTGCTCCGGCAGGGGGCTCGGCGTCGTGCCGGGCACCGCGGCGGGGAAGCTCAACGTCGGGTGGTCGAGCGCGAGAGAGAGCACCGGCTGGACGTCGACGTCGACCGCCGCCGATGCGCTCGTTCCGTTGGGAGGCGGCGACGCCGAGCACGCGCTCGCAGCCGCGGACGAGTTCTGCGGATTGGGGGCCGCGGTGGCGAAGTCCGCCGAGTTGTCGTCGCTGTCGGTACAGCCGCCGCCCGCACGTGTCAGCGCGTTGGTCGCGTTGCCGGCGGGCGCCGCGCCGCTTCCTTCGTAGTCGGCGGCGCTGCCGTAGCCGACGAGGTCTTCCACGCCGGAGACGGCCGAGCAGCTTCCCGCGGAGGCCCCGCACGACAGGGCGGTCGCGCCGTTCACGAGCGCGACCTTGCCGCCCGTGACGGCGAGGTTCGAGGTGCCGGTCGCGTCCGCGGTCGGCAGCGCCGCTCCGTTCGCACCGCCGGAGGCGAGCTGGACGAGGTAGCGCCCGCCCGCCGGGATCGAGCCGCTGAGCGCGGTCGACTGCCACGACGTGCTCGAGGCAGACGCGTACTGCAGCGTCCAGCCGTCGACGGCGACCGCCCCGGCGCCGCGATTGAAGAGCTCGACGTAGTCGTTTGCGTAGGCGGCCCCGCTGTTGCCGCCGGCGGAGTAGACCTCCGCGACGACGAGGCTGCCCGAGCCGCTGCCGCGTGCCGATGCGGCAGCGAGGGACAGGGCGACGGCCGCGAGCGGGACGAGCAAGGAGATGCGCTTCATGGAGCCTCCGATCCGGGATGAGATGACGGAGCTCCTTGCTACCGCTCACCACGCGGCGGCGACAGTGTCCTTTGCGGAGTTGGCACAGAGTCGGCACTGCTCTCGGTAGATTCGAAGCCGTGGACGCGCTCGAGCGAGCACGGGAGGTTGCGGCCGCGTGGGACGAGCGCCTGCGCGCGGACCTTCCCGCCGACCTCGACATCTTCGACGCCCACACGCACCTCGGCACGGACATCGACGGGATGGTCGGCCACGACGAGGAGCTCCTCGGCTCGATGGAGCGCTACGGCATCTCGCGGGCCTACGTCTTCTGCCTCGACGAGCCCGACCGCCACCCGGGGTTCCAGGCCGGTAACGACCGCACCCTCGAGTTCGCGGCTCGCTCGGACGGACGCCTGATCCCGTTCGTGCGGCTGGCGCTGGACGAGGGCCCGATCGAGGAGGCACGCCGCTGCCTCGACCTCGGCGCCCGCGGGATCAAGCTCCATCCGCGCGCCCAGAAGTTCCTGCTCAACGACGAGCGCCTCGCACCCGTCTTTGCGCTGGCGGCCGAGCGCGGCGTCCCGATCCTCATCCACGCGGGCCGCGGGCTGCCGCCGATTGCCGCTGGCCTCGAGCGCCTCGTCGACGCGAACCCGGGCGTGCAGCTCATCCTCGCGCACGCCGGGATCGCCGATCTCGCCAACCTCGCGCACCGCTTCTCGGGTAAGCGCGGCGTCTTCTTCGACACGTCCGTCTGGAGCGCGATCGACCTGCTCGGACTGCTGCGGCTCGTGCCTCCCGAACAGATCGTCTACGCGTCGGACTACCCGTACGGCCAGCAGCCGGGCTCCCTGCTCCTCTCGTTCCGGGTCGCCCGCGCTTCGGGCTTCGACGACCGACAGATGAGGGACATGTTCGTGGGCAATGCGAACCGGATCGCCGACGGTGAGGAGCCTCTCGAGCCGTCGCAGCCGCAGGGCTCCGACATCCTGGAGCAGCCTCTCGCCCAGGCGCGCATCCACCAGTACGTCTCGATGGCCATGCCGCTCCTCTTCGTCAGGCAGCCGGACGCCTTCGGAGCGCTCGGGCTCGCGCTCAACGCGACGGAGGAGCCGAACGGCACCCATCGCGAGGAGCTCGAGCAGATCCGCGAGCTGCTCGAGGCGGCGCGCGATCTTTGGCGGACGCTGCCCGAGGCGGAGGACGACAGCGAGCGCCGCGTGGTGGCCCGCACCGCCGTCCGCCTGATTCAGATTGCCGACACCGTGGCAGTGACTTCGGCATGAGCAGTTTGCGGCTCACGGTCAACGGCGGCGAGCACGTCCTCGACGTGCCGGTCGGGACGAGTCTCGCGCACGTGCTGCGCGCGGAGCTCGGGCTGACCGGGACGAAGATCGCGTGCAACGAGGGGCACTGCGGCGCGTGCACCGTCCAGATCGACGGCGTGCCGCGGCTTTCGTGCATCACCCTTGCGCACACGGTCGAGGGCGAGGTGACGACGATCGAGGGGCTGCGCGAGCATCCGCTCGTCGACGCCTTCGTCAGGGCCGACGCCGTCCAGTGCGGCTACTGCACCCCCGGCCAGGTGGTCTCGGCGGCCGCGCTCGTCGCGGCGAACCCGCAGCCCACCCGCGAGGAGATCCGGCACGCGATGGCCGGGAACATCTGCCGCTGTGGCACGTATCCCAAGATCGAGGAGGCGATTCTCAGTTGGCAAGGCTGATCCGCACCGAGAAAGAGGTCGAGGGACGCTTCGAGGAGGTGTGGATCGTCGTCGAGGAGGATCCGCTCGAGCAGTGGCCGGAGGGGCCTCTCGCGGTGGTCGGCCGGCCGGCCCCTCGCAAGGACGGCTACGAGCGTGTGCGCGGAGAGGCGCGCTACACCGCCGACATCAACCTCCCGGGAATGCTGCACGCGGCAGTCCTGCGCTCGCCGCACGCGCACGCGAAGGTGCAGAAGATCGACCTCGCACCCGCACTTGGGCTTCCGGGCGTGCGGGCTGCGATCGCAGCCGGCGAGATCCCCGGCCTCGTGGAGGAAGCGGGCTTCGCCGGCGCGCCGGTCGCGGCCGTCGCCGCCGACACCTTCGCCCAGGCGCGCGCCGCAGTCGCGGCGATCGAAGTCGAGTGGGAGGAGCTCGAGGTCGTGCTCGACCCCGACGAGGCCGTGCAGCGCGGCGCCCTCACCGACGAGCCGCGGCGCTACGAGCGCGGTGAAGTCGAACGGGCGCTCGCCGGCGCCGACGTCGTCGTCGAAGGGACGTACCGCACCCAGACCGTCCTCCACAACTCGCTCGAGACGCATCAGGCGGTCTGCGAATGGCAGGGCGACACCCTCCACGTCTACATCTCAACGCAGTACATCTGGGGGATCCGGCAAGCGGTAGCCGACGCGCTCGATCTGCCCGAGGACAAGGTGCGCGTCGTGTGCGAGTTCATGGGCGGCGGGTTCGGTTCGAAGAACAGCCCCGATGAGTACACGTTCGTGGCCGCCGAGCTCGCCAAGCGCACCGGGCGGCCGGTCCGCTGCGCTCTCACCCGCCGCGAGGAGAACACCTCCGCCGGCAATCGCAACGCCACGATCCAGCGGCTGCGCGCCGGTGCCCGCAGCGACGGGACGATCGTCGCCTTCGACGGCGAGTTCACGAACTCCGTGGGCTGGACGGGATGGAACGCCTCGACCGAGGGCCCGATGCGGATGCTCTACGACTGCGAGAACGTCCGCACGGTCACGTTCGGCGCGAAGCTCAACACGCCGCCGATGAAGGCATTCCGGGCGCCAGGCTTCGTGGAGGGCACGTTCGGGCTCGAGTGCCTGGTCGACGAGCTCGCCGCCCGGCTCGACATCGACCCGCTCGAGCTGCGGCGCCGCAACTACGCGAGCTCGAACGACGGCACGCCGTTCTCCTCCAAGAACCTCGAGGAGTGCTACCGCCGCGCCGAGCCGCACTGGGAGCGGCGGCACCAGGTGCACGCCCGGTCCGACGACGTCTGGAAGCGCGGCGTGGGGATGGCGAGCCAGATCTGGTACGGCGGCGGCGGGCCTCCCTCGTACGCCTGGGTGCGCCTCGGCTCCGACGGCCGCGCGACGGTGATCACGGCGATGCAGGACATCGGCACCGGGACTCGCACGGCGATGGCGCAGATCGCGGCCGAGGAGCTCGGGTTGCCGCTCGAGCATGTCGAGGTCGTGCTGGGCGACTCGGCGCGCGGGCCGTACGCCTCGATCTCGGCCGGCTCCTCGACCGTTCCCTCGATGGGCCCGGCGGTGCGCGCAGCGGCGGCCGACGCGAAGCGCCAGGTGCTCGAGATCGCGGCCCAGCGCCACCATCTCGAGGAGCGGGTGCTCGACATTCGCGACGGCAAGGTCGTCTCGGCCGACGGCAACCTCTCGGCTCCGGTCGAGGAAGTGGTCGGCCTGCTCGACGAGGCGCAGATCCTCGGCAAAGGCGCGCGCGGGCCGAACCCGACCGGCATGAGCGTGCTCACGTTCGGCGTTCACGTGGTCGAGGTCGCGGTCGACGTCGAGACCGGCGAGGTGCGGGTCGAGCGCGTGGCGGCGATCCACGACGTCGGCCGCATCGTCAATCCGCTCGGCGCCTCCAGCCAGGTCGAGGGCGGCGTGATCCAGGGGATCGGCCACACCCTCTCGGAGGAGCGCCTGCTCGACCCCGAGACGGGCAACGTCCTCACGACCTCCCTCGACGCGTACCGAATGCCGACCATCGCGGACGTGCCCGAGATCATCTGCGAGTTCGTCGATCGGCCAGACGAGCACCTGACGAACCTCGGCTCGAAGGGCCTGGGCGAACCGCCCATCGTGCCGATCGCCGCCGCGATCGCGAACGCGATCCGGGACGCAACCGGCGCCGACGTGCACGAGCTGCCGATCTCCCGCGAGGAGATGCTGCGCGCGTTGCGCGAGGCCGAAGAGCGCGCGAGAGAGAAGGACAAGCGTGGAGCTCCTGCGGCCGTCTAGCGTCGAGGAGCTCGACGGCGGGCTGCCGCTCCACGGCGGCACGGAGGTCGTGCCGCTCTTGCGCGAGGGGCTGCTCGAGGCCGAGCGGCTCGTCGACGTGCGCGGCGTCGTGCCGCGCGGGATCCAGGGCAGCGTGATCGGAGCGGGCACGACGCTGGCCGAGCTCGAGGTCGAGCCGGCCATCCCCGACGCGCTGCGCGAGGCCTGCCGGCTCGCCGCGTCGCCGCAGCTGCGGAACATGAGCTCGCTCGGCGGCAACCTCCTGCAGGCGACGCGCTGCTGGTACTGGCGGCTCGGCTACGACTGCCGGCTCCACGGCGGTGACCGCTGTCACGCGCGAGAGGGGGAGCACCGCGAGCATGCGATCTTCGCGAACGGGTTCTGCGCCTCGGCGCATCCCTCGGACGTGGCCGCGGCGCTCGTCGCGCTCGGCGCCCGACTCCGGACGAGCCGGCGCGAGCTCGCAGCCGAGGATCTGTACCGGCTCCCGGACGAGGGCGACAGGAGCACGACGACGCTCGAGCCCGGCGAGCTCCTCCTCGAGGTCGAGCTGCCCGCAGTGGAGGCGAGCGCGTATCTGAAGGCGATGGACCGCAAGCGGTGGTCGTTCCCGCAGGTCGGGGTCGCCGTTGCGCGGCCCGCCGACGGCGCGACACGGATCGCGCTGGCCGGCGTGGCCCCGATCCCGTGGCGGATCGAGAGGATCGAGGACCTGGATGGCGCGACTCCGCTGCCGCGCACGGAGTGGAAGGTCCCGCTCGCGCGCGCTCTCGTCCGCCGCGGGCTGGCTTCGCTCGCCTAGCGAGTTACCGAGGCCAACGCGGAATTCCGGATCGGCCGTAGGCGCGGCCGACCATGATCCGCACCATCCGCTTGGCGAGCGGCTTCGGCCCGCGGGAGGCGGCGCGCATCGTTGCGCTGAGGCGGGCGGCCTTGAAGAGCGACGACGTGAGGCTCATCGGCTACGAGCGCCTGCGCAGGTGGCCGCTCTGCGGGCAGACGACGCCGTACCTGCGATAGGCCCTGTTGCCGACCTTGCAGAACTCGCCGGCCCGCAGGCACTTGTGGCCCCACGGCAGGCGGGCCGAGACGTACCCGGCGCTGCAGGTGGCCGCGGCCGGGGTCAGGGCTGCAGCCGGCCGAGCCTGCGCCGACCCGGCAGCGCCGAAGCCCAGCGCGGCGACGGCCAAGAGCGACGCAATACGCAACCGCATGTCCTTCACCCTACGACTGCATCGCCTTCCGGTCAATCCAGGTCGGACATGTCCGGTGTCTGACACCGGACAGGACTCGCTGGGACGTGTCCCGCCTGGTTCTCGGCTTCGCTGAGCCGGGCTTCGCCCTTTCGGACCTGTCTTGGTGTCTGATACCCGGGACATGCCCGTTCACGCCGTCGTGCTGGCCGCCGGGGCCTCGTCCCGGTACGGGACGGAGCCTCCCAAGCAGGTCGAGTTGCTGCCCCAGGTGCTCGCGGCGCTGCAGGAGAGCTGCGTCGACGGGGTCGTGGTGGTGAGCGGGGCCCACGCGCTGCCGGTGGAGAGCGTTCAGTGCCCGGAATGGGAGCGAGGCCCGGGTGCCTCCCTTCGCTGCGGCCTCACTGCCCTGCCAAGCGCCTCGGAGGCCGCAGTGGTCGTCCTCGCCGACGGCCCCGACCTCGATCCGCGCGCGGTCGACCGCGTCGTGGAGGACTGGCGCGCAAACGGCGGGGACGCGGTCGCCGCGAGCTACGGAGGAGTCCGCCTCCACCCCGTCCTGCTCGCGCGCACCGTCTGGGACGACGTCCCCGACGAAGGCGCGAAGTCGCTGCCCGCCAGGCTCGTCGCCTGCGACGACCTGCGTCCGCCCGGCGACGTCGACGTCGCTACTCGAGCGGGATTCTGAGCGCGGCCAGCTTCTGCCGGAGCTCAGCCGGCATCGGCTCGGCCGCGGCCATGCGCACGTAGACGCGCAGGCTCTCTTCGAACCGGTAGCGCCTGCGGCAGTACTCGCAGTCTGCGAGATGGGACTCCGCCTCTGCCATCTCCTCGTCGGTGAGGACATGGTCCATGTACGGCTGCATCATCTCCTCGCAGTGCGCGCAGGGGTCCTTCATGTCGCCTCCTCCAGGGCGGACTCGGCGAGCTCCCGCTTCAGGATGCGTCGGCCCCGATGCAGCCTCGACATCACCGTGCCGACCGGGATGTCGAGGATCTGGGCTGCGTCCGCATAGCTGAAGTCGCCGAGGTCGACGAGCACGATCACGTCGCGGAAGTCGTGCGGCACTGCCGAGAGCGCCGACACGATGTCGTCCTGCGACAAACGCTCCACGACCCGGTCCTCGTCGGGGACGCCGTCCTCGTTGTCGGCGGCGAGGCGGTCGTAGAGGTAGTAGTCGTTCGCCTCGAGCGGCTGCATCTGTGGTGCGCGCTGCTGCCGCCGCCCGCGGTCGATGTTGAGGTTGGTGAGGATCCGGAGCAGCCAGGCCCGCATGTTCGTGCCGGGCTGGAACGAGCGCCAGCTGCGGAACGCCCGCGCGTACGTCTCCTGCATGAGCTCGTCCGCGTCCTCGCGGGACGAGGCGAGGTGACGGGCGACGCGGTAGACCTGATCGGAGAGCGCGAGCGCGTCCTCCTCGAACCGGACGCGGTCGCGCGCCTCGGTCGCGAGTCGCTGTGCGTCCTCCGGCTCCGCCTCCATGCGGTCCACCGTACCAGCGTGCGCCATTCTCTCCCGAACGGCGCCGGAGGCATTGCTATTCCTCGTTAGACCGCTGCGAGCTCGGGGAAGCCCGCCTTCGCGAGCCGCTCGACGATCGCCTCGCGGCTCGTCTGCGCGTCGTCCCAGGCGAGCGTCACCTGTCCCATCAGGTTCGCGTTCGCGGCCTCGAGGCCCTCGTGGCCCTCGAGTGCGTGGGCGAGCCGCATCACGCATTTCTCGCAGCGGACGCCGCCGACCTGAATCGTCTCGGACTGGGTCGCCATCGCGATCAGCCTACCGTCACGGAGGCGATCTCCTGCACGGCTGCCTCCGGCCCGAGCTCGAGCTGCCGCTCGGCCTCCGGCCCGCCGCCTGCGCGGCCGGCGGCTTCGCGACGCGCCGCGTACTCGTCGCGGTCGAACGGGCTTCCGTCCCCCTCCGCCGCCTCGCGCACGAGCCGCTGCACCTCGGCGGCGAGCGCGACGGTGCGCCCGAGCGACGTCGCCTGGTCGAGCACCCGCACCTCAAGCGTGCCGTACTCCGGCCGCGGCCACGCGTCCCAGTGCCGCCGCGTGCTGTCGCCGCGCGTCCATGTCTGCCAGTCGTCCCAGCTGCGAAGGACCGGCGGCGTTCCACCGGTGGGCATCTCGCGGATGATCTCGGCCCGGATCGAGCGCCAGCCGCTGTCGACTCCGCGCCAGAACGGCGAGTTGGCCGATGCACCCAGCAGGCCCGGAAGATGCGGCACGACGCCCTCGAAGGCGCGTAGGCAAGTGTCGGGGTCGGGCACGGACACGTGCACGTGCAGCCCGCAGATCTGCTGTCGATAGAGCTTCGGCCCGAGCTTCTCCTTCAGGCGCACGTAGCGCTGGACGGGTACGAGCGGGACTCGCCCGCGCGCTGTCGGATGCGAGCCCGTCGCGAGCACGGCGAGGCCGTGCGCGGCCGCCCGCTCGGCGACCTCGTGCCGCAGCGCGCGCAGCTCCGCTTCCACTTCCTCGGCCGTCTCGACCACCGTCGTCGTGATCTCCACGAACGACTCGAACAGCTCGGGCTTGATGCGCTCGGTCGCCTCGCGGAACACGCGCGAGAACCCGTCACGCGCGGGCTCGAGGGTCCGGGCGTCGACGAGCATCAGCTCCTCCTCGACGCCGAGCGACCACGGCGGCGCCGCTCCGAAGCGGCTGAGATCCATGGACGCCTACTTGCCGCGCACGCCGTGCACCGGCCGGCCCGCCGCCTCCCACGCGTAGTACGAGGCGCTCGGGCCGAAGTCGACCTCGTAGGAGACGATCCGCGGGTTGCGGCCGACCTCCTTCGCGCGTTGCGCGTGGCGCAGCAGGTTCGGGTCGTCCTGCTCCTCCCAGACGAGCACGAGGTGCGCGGCCGTCATGAACGTCGCGACGAAGAGGCAGCCGGGCGCGGGGCACGGGAACGGATCCGTGCTGACGCAGAACCAGCCGACGTGCTCGTGGCCGTCCTCCGTCCAGAGCTCGTCGGCCTCCTCGGGAATCGCCTGGACTAGGCCGCCTCTGCCTGTGTGGATCTCCCCGCGCTCCACCGCGCAAAGGTAGCGGCAGGGTCGCGCTCGTCGCTAGTCAGCGGAGCAGGAGGGCCCACACGCCGCCCACGACCGCGGTGCCGACGGTGATCCACGCGACGTAGTCTCCGACGATTCCGCTGTGGGCGAGTCGGAGTGCCGCGAGAGGCGGACCGAGGGTGAAGCGAAGCGCGGTGCGCACGATCTCGGGCAGCCGGCGGCGAAACAGGCCGACGAGGGCGAGCCCGAAGGCGATCGCCGTCGCGCCGATGCCGTAGAGCACGCTGTCCGTCGCCGTCGACTCGACCGCTACCGGCGGCCGCGGCGGTGCCGGCAACTCCCGCCCCCGCAGAACCCGGTCGACGTACGCGATACGGTCGCGGGCCCGCCCCGCGGCCTGCTCGACCCGCTGCCCCAGCCCGGGCGCGACGCTGACTACGAGCCCCAGTACGAGCAGCGCGGCGGTCACGGCGAAGAGCGCGGGCATCGACGCCGTGCGCTCGGGCGGCGACTCGGACGGCTCAGCCGAGAGGAGCGGGTCTTCGCGAGGGCCCCAACCGAGGAAGACGCGCGCCCCCGCGCGGAAGATCGCGGCGGAGGACACGCCGGCCGCAATCATCAGCAGCGGCTGCACCCAGTCGATCCCGTTGGCCGTGGCTCCTTCGTCGATCTGCGCGTGCCCGAGATAGCTCCCGACGTAGGGCAAGCCGGTTAACCCGAGCGCGCCGAGCCCAAACATGATCCCGAGCACCGGCAGCGACCGACCCTTGCCGTGGAGTTGCAGCTCGTCGATTCCGTCGTAGCGGACGAGCAGGATCCCGCAGCAGAGGAAGAGCGATCCCTTCAGGAGGCCGTGCGCCAGCAGCAGGTCGGACGCCCCGCCGAGCGACTTCTCGTCGAGCAGGGCGATGCCGACGAGCGCGATGCCCATGTGGCTGATCGTCGAATACGCCAAGAGTCGCTTCAGGTGCCGCTGCAGGAACGCCATCACCGCCCCGAGGAGGGCGGTGAAGATCCCGAGCGCGACTAGCACGGCGCGCACGTCGTGTGCCTGCGCCGCGAGCGACGCGTCGAACACCGTCCAGTAGCAGCGGGTGACGCCGAGAAGGCCGATCACGACCATCACCCCGGAGAAGAGAAGGCACACGGGCGCGGGTGCTACCGCGTGCGCATCCGCTAGCCAGAGATGGAAAGGGGCGATGGCCGCCTTGATGAGGAAGCCGCAGACAAGGAGCGTCAGCGCGACGATCACCAGCCCGTCGGGGCGGTGGCCGCTCAGTGCGTGACCGATCTGCGCGAGGTTCAGCGCGCCTGTTCGCGCGTAGAGGAGCGCAATCCCCATCAGGATCATGTACGCGCCGACCGTGTTGGAGACCGCGAAGTTGATCGCACCCTGCAGCGGCCCGACCTCCGCGACCTGGAAGCCGGCGAGCGCGTAGGCCGCGACCCCCATCAGTTCGAACCAGACGAACATGTTGAAGATGTCGCCGGTGAGGGCAAAGCCGGCCATCGCGCCGCCGAAGAGCAGCATGAGCGTGTCGTAGGCCCGCGCCGCATCGCGCAGGAACGACCACGAGTAGAGCACCGAGGCGAGGACGAGGCCGGTCGCCAGCGTCGCTACGCCGGCTCCGAGCGGGTCGGCGGCGAAGGCGACCCCGATGGCCACATGGTGGTGACGCGGCTTCCAGCCACCGAACCACGTGAGCTGCGTCTGCTTCTCGCTCGCGAGCAGGATGACGAGCGAGAAGGCGAACGCGCCGGCTGCGCCCACGACCCCGATCGCGTCGCCCAGCCGGCGCGGCAGGACGTGATCGCCCGCGGTGCAGACGGCAGCCGCGATCAAGGGGATCACGACCGGCAGCGGCAGCGCCCAGCTCAACCGCTCATCTCCCGGATCTCGTCCGGGTCGACCGTCCCGGCCTGCTTGTGGACGTCGAGGGCCAGCGCGAGAATGAGCGCGATCACCGTGACGCTCACGACGATGTCCGTCAGTGTGAGCGCCTGCACGACCGGGTCGACCGACGTCGTCCCGAGCTTGACGCCCTTGTAGATCGGAGGACCGCCGTGCTTGACGTAGCCGATCGCGAGCAGCAGCAGATACGTCGAGGACTGCATCACGGTAAGGCAGAGCGCGAGATGGATCAGGTGGCGGCTCGTGACGATCCCGTAGAGCCCGACGATGCAGACCCAGGCGGCGACCGCATACGGGAGGAAGCTCATCGGCTCTTCGCGATCGGGACGATGTACTTCTCGAGGAACTCCGAGAAGAGGATCACGAGCGCTGCGGCCACCTCGATGCCGGCGGACCAGTTGACGAAGCCCGCACTCCCGCCGGACCACACCGAGCCCGTGACCCCGCCGCTGAAGAAGTTGTGCAGGAACGGCATGCCCGAGACGAGGGCGGCGAGCCCGATCACGACGTAGCCGCCGCCGCCGATGCCCTTGATCGGGTCGAGCTTCGTCTCGTCGCCGAAGGCCGACCACTCCCGGTAGCCCGCGACGAGATAGAGGAGCAGCGCGCCGCTCGCGATCGCGACGCCTCCCTGGAAGCCTCCACCCGGCGTGACGAAGCCGAAGGAGACGAGCCAGAGCCCGACGAGCACGGCGGCTCCGATCGCCAGCGTGCCGAAGATCCGGATCACGTCGCTGCCCGTGTCGTCCTCCACGTCCTCGCTGCGCCCTTCCTCGTCCCGCAGCAGCAGGACGACGCCGATCACCGCCGCGAAGAGGATGAACTCCTCGCCCATCGTGTCGATGCCACGGATGTCGTACGTCGTGGAGTTGACCGCATTGTCCATGTGACGCAGTGGCGTCGAGATCCGATTGATGACGAAGCCGTACGGGCCCTGGTAGTCGCCGAACGAGGGGATGCCCGTGTACGCCCAGACGAGGAGCGCCGCGAACCCGGCGAGCGCGGGCAGGAAGAACCCGATCCTGACCCGCCGCGTCACTCCTCGCCGTCCTTCCCGCCTTCGCGGGCCCGGACCCGCGCAATCGCGACGAGGACCACGAGCGGATAGGCGACCGTGCCCACCACGAGCATCGAGAGCCCGACGTCGGGCGCGCCGTAGATCACGAAGAGGAGCACCAGGCTCAGGCCGTAGAGGCCGTTGACGACGATCATCTTCAGCGGGTCGCGGCTGAGCACGACGGCCGGCGCAGCGAGCGCGACGAGCCCCAGGGCGACGCCCTGCAACGGGACGAGCGTCGCGAGGATCATTCGCCCCCTCGCTCGATCTCCTCGGGACGCGGCGCTACGTCCCCGTGGTCGATCCTCCGGATCGCCCGCGCCGTGGCCGTGAGCAGCACCGGGTTGAGTAGGAACATCAACCCCACGGCCCCGATCGCCGTGAGCCCGCCGGAGGAGACGTGCTCGCGCACGAGCACCGCGGCAAGGACGAGGAAGGCAGGGAGCGTCGTCCCCGCAGCCGCGTAGTGGAGGCGATCCGCAGTGGTGCGCATGACGACGACGCCGGCGATGCAGACGAATGCGCAGGCGACGGCGAGGACGAGGAGCGCGTCCACGGCCAGCCCCTCCCCGTTACTCGCTACAACCATCGGCCCAGGAAGCGCGCGAAGACGAGGCCGCCCGCCCAGGACGTGACGGCCGCGATCACCGCGACTCCGAACTCGAACGTGCGGTGGAATCCCTCAGCGAAGCAGAGCAGCACGAGAACGGTGAGGATCCCCGTGAGCTCGAGCGCGACGAGCCCGTCGACGGCACGCCGCGCGTACGCACACCAGAGGAGCGGGGCGAACCCGGCCAGGAGCACCGTTCCGGCGATCACGAACGCGTCCAAGGCTTACGCGGGCTTTTCCGAGGGACGGTTCGGGACGAGGTCGTGGGCGAGGACGAGCTCGCGGTCCGGATCGACCTCCACGATGTAGGCGTTCGGACTGAACTGGGCGGCCCAGACCGCCCAGGCACGCACACCCGGGCCCTCGCCGGTGGGGAATGAGTGAGCGCGGAACTCGCCGCGCACGACCTTCCGGCGCACGAGGCTCCGGGCGAGCGCCCACGTGATGATCCCGAAGTCGACGAGGATCTGGTGGGGCACGGGCCAGGCGTGACCGAGCCAGATGAGAGGGACGCGCGGTGCGACGCCGGCGCGCGTGCGCGCGATCTCGCCGATCGTGGAGGCGATCGTGGCGCCGCAGGCTGCGGCGATGATCTCGACGCGGTTCCAGTCCCCCGACAGCAGGAGCCAGAGCCAGAAGAGCGCCAGCCACATCGCGACCCAGGGAAGGACGTGCTTCACGCTGCGCGTATCCCCCCTTGGCGACACCACGAATCTCCCCTACGAGAACGGGGGCCGCCGAGTGCGACCCCCGTCTCGCGGGCGAGGCGATTGCGAGTGCTTGCTGTTACTGGCCTTGCTTGACGCCCGGCTCCGCCCAAGGCAGCTCGATCGCCTGGAGCTGCTCGCGGCCCGGGACGTTGGCCTTCTTCTTCAGCTCTCCGGTCGGCAGGATCGTCCGCTTGGTGATCGCCATCAAGGACATGGCGAGGACCGTGTACGCGGCGAGGCCGGCCGAGATCACGAACAGCACTCCGCCCGCGCCGAGCCATCCGCTACCGATGCCGCCGTTGAACCAGCCAACGCAGCTGAGTGCGGATCCTGCGGTCAGCGTCGCCAGCACGGCCGCGACGCCGAGGTTCTCGGCGAGCGTCGCGACCGCCGGGATGAACGTGATGTACGCCAGGCCGAAAAACCAGAGGCCGAGCGCGGAGTTCGAGACTCCCGGTGCGGGCGCCGGCAGCTTGTGCAGGAGGATGAAGATGTTCAGGAGGCCGAAGGCCATCCAGAACGAGCCCCACGCGCCGTGCGCCACCGTGGCGGCGACGTCGCGGGCCCGGTAGGACCACATGCCGGCGGCGAACTGCGCTACGCCGCCGAAGAACAGTGCGAACAGCGCGATGACCGGCATGTCCGACCAGGCCCCCCACCAGCCGGCCTGAACCACGGCGACCATGAACGTCGCCACCGAGAAGCCCGCGAGACCGAGCGCGGACGGTGCCGCAATCGGCTGGAGGAACACGCGCGGACGGGCAAAGCCGTCGCGCCATTCCCCCTCGTCGCGGAGGGCGACACCGGCGGAAGCGCGCTCTCTGCGCTCATCGATCGTGCTCATAAGGCACCGATCCCCCTTTCTTGCGTCGTGTCCATCGTTTTCCGTTGGATTTTTTGGATCCCCGTGCTACCGACGGAGAAACCTCAGGAAAACCCCTGCAAATAGGCGCATCCAGATCGCCGCGCCATGCGTTACATCGCTCTGCGAACTGTTTACGCAGCGGGCCGGCACGGAAAAGACCTGACGATGGGGCTCGCCAAACTCCTCGAGTCATGGCCCGCGCTGAGACAGTTGCGGGACGGGGATACGCTCGGACTCGGGCAGGCGGTGCAGTCGCCCCGCTCGCGGACCCTCGTGCCGCGCATCGACGAGGCCGAGCACGTCGTCCACTCGATCTGCCCGTACTGCGCGGTGGGCTGTGGCCAGCTCGTCTACGTCAAGGAAGGCGAGATCACCCACATCGAGGGCGACCCCGCGAGCCCGGTTTCACGCGGCCGTCTCTGTCCGAAGGGCCAGGCCTCGAAGAGCTATGTGCAGAGCCCGTTGCGCGAGTACAAGGTCAAGTACCGCCGCCCGTACGGGACGCGCTGGGAGGAGCTGTCGCTCGACGACGCGATGGACATGATCGCCGAGCGGATCATCAAGACGCGCGCGGACACCTGGCAGTGGAAGACCGACGACGGCAATCCCGCCAACCGGACGATGGCGATCGGCAACCTCGGGGGCGCCACCCTGGACAACGAGGAGAACTACCTCATCAAGAAGCTGATGACGGGCCTCGGCATCGTCCAGGTCGAGAACCAGGCCCGCATATGACACAGCTCCACGGTGCCCGGTCTGGGCACCTCGTTCGGACGAGGCGGGGCCACGACCTTCCAGCAGGATTTGCAGAACGCGGACTGCATCGTGATCATGGGCTCGAACATGGCCGAGAACCACCCGGTGGGGTTCCAGTGGGTGATGGAGGCCAGGGAGCGGGGCGCAAAGGTCATCCACGTCGACCCGCGCTTCACGCGCACGAGCGCGATGGCGACGAAGCACGTCGGCATCCGCGCCGGTAGCGACATCGCCTTCCTCGGCGGCATCGCCAACTACATCCTGCAGAACGACCTCTACTTCAAGGAGTACGTCGAGCACTACACGAACGCGCCCGTCATCGTCCGCGAGGAGTTCGCCGACACCGAGGACCTCGACGGCCTCTTCTCGGGCTGGGATCCGGAGGAGGGCGAGTACGACGTCGAGCAATGGATGTACGAGGGGATGGAGCCGCACGGCGCCGCGGGCCAGCGCGAGGAGGGCTTCTCGCCGACCAAGGGCGAGGGCTCGGGCCACGGAGGCCACGGCGGCGGCCTCCAGCACGGCGAGCCGCCGGCGGAGGACCCGGAGATGCGGCACCCGCGCTGCGTCCTCCAGCTGCTCAAGAAGCACTACCAGCGATACACGCCCGAGTTCGTCGCGGAGACGTGCGGCTGCTCGGTCGAGGATTTCGTCGAGGTCTGCGAGACGCTGATCGCCAACTCGGGGCGCGACCGCACGAGCGCCTTCTGCTACGCGGTCGGCTGGACCCAGCACACGGTCGGGGTGCAGATGATTCGCGCCGCTGCCGTCGTCCAGCAGCTGCTCGGGAACATCGGGCGCCCCGGCGGCGGGATCCTCGCGCTACGCGGCCACGCGTCGATCCAGGGCTCGACCGACATCCCGACGCTCTACAACATCCTGCCGGGCTACCTGCCCATGCCGCACACGGAGAAGTACGGCGATCTCGACCACTACATCGACGCGAACACGTCGCCAACTGGCTGGTGGGGCCACTTCCGGGCCTACTTCGTCAGCCTGATGAAGGCGTACTTCGGGGAGAACGCGAACGCCGACAACGACTTCCTCTTCGAGTCGCTGCCGCGGATCGACGACGACAACTCCGCCTACTTCACCGTCGAGCAGATGCTGAAGGGAGAGGTGAAGGGCTACATCATCGCCGGGGAGAACCCCGCCGTCGGCCACGCAAACGGCAAGGCGCACCGGCTGGGGCTCTCACGCCTCGAGTGGCTCGTCGTGCGGGACGTGGTCGAGATCGAGTCCGCCTCCTTCTGGTACGACAGCCCCGAGGTCGAGTCGGGCGAGCTGAGGCCGGAGGAGATCGCGACCGAGATCTTCTTCCTCCCGGCCGCGACGCACACCGAGAAGGACGGCTCCTTCACCAACACGCAGCGTCTGCTCCAGTGGCACTGGCAGGCGGTCGAGCCGAAGGAGGACTGCCGCTCGGACCTGTGGTTCTACTTCCGCCTCGGCCGGCTGATCAAGCAGAAGCTCGAGGACTCGGACGAGGAGCGCGACAAGCTGATCAAGGCGCTCCGCTGGGAGTACCCGACGCACTCGGCGATCCGTGAGCCCGACGCCGAGGCCGTGCTGCAGGAGGTGAACGGCCGGGAGATCGCGAGCGGCAAGTTCCTCACGGGCTATCCCGAACTGAAGGACGACGGCTCGACGCTCTGCGGCTGCTGGATCTACTGCGGCTGCTTCAAGGACGGCATCAACCAGACGGCGCGCAAGAAGCCGCACTGGGAGCAGGACACCTACGTCGCGCCGGAGTGGGCGTGGGCCTGGCCGGCGAACCGGCGGATCATCTACAACCGCGCGTCGGCCGACCCCGACGGCAATCCGTGGTCCGAGCGCAAGCGCTACGTGTGGTGGGACGGCGAGGAAGGCAAGTGGACGGGCATGGACGTCCCCGACTTCGAGGAGGACAAGGAGCCGGGCTACGTGCCGCCGGACGACGCCGAGGCCGAGGACGCCATCGCGGGCGACCACCCCTTCATCATGCAGGCGGACGGCCGCTCCTGGCTCTACGTCCCGCAGGGCCTCGAGGACGGGCCGCTGCCGACGCACTACGAGCCGCACGAGTCACCCTTCGACAACCCGCTCTACTCACAGCGCGCGAACCCGCGCCGCCAGCAGAACAAGGAGCTCGCAGAGGATCCGTACAACCCGGTCGCCGACGAGCCCGGCGCCGAGATCTATCCGTACGTCGTGACGACGTACCGTCTGACCGAGCATCACACGGCGGGCGGCATGACGCGCACCGTGCCGTACCTCGCCGAGCTGCAGCCGGCGATGTTCTGCGAGGTTCATCCCGATCTCGCGCGGGAGGTGGGGCTGACGCACGGCGGCTGGGCGACGATCTACACCTCGCGCTCGGCGATCGAGGCGCGCGTGATGGTCACGGACCGCGTGCGGCCGCTGCGGATGAAGGACGGGCGCACGGTGCACCAGGTCGGCCTGCCGTATCACTGGGGCAAGCGCGGCCTGGTCACAGGGGACTCCGCGAACGACCTCTCGCACATGGCGCTCGACCCGAACGTCCACATCCAGGAGGTGAAGGCCTTCACGTGTGGCATCCGGCCCGGCCGGCGGCCGCGCGGCGCCGATCTGCCCCGCTTCGTCGCCGAGCTGCGCGACCAGGCGCACTCGCGGCTGGAAGCGTCGGCGGCAGAGCCGCCGACGCCCGGCCGAAGTTCCCGGACGCCTTCGGCGTCCGGTGGCCGGGAGCAGGATCCGCGGGTCGAGCCCGAGGAAGTGAGGAAGACGAGCTCGTGAACGTGCTGCAGGAGCTACTGGAGCCGACCGGCGAACCCGACGGCTGGGCCGCGTACGGCGACGAGAAGAAGGAACGCGTCGGCTTCTTCACCGACACGTCGGTCTGCATCGGCTGCAAGGCCTGCGAGGTCGCCTGCAAGGAGTGGAACCTCATCCCCGAGGACGGCCGCGTCTGGACCGGCGAGTCCTACGACCACACGTCGCAGCTCGGCGCGAACACGTGGCGCCACGTCGCCTTCGTCGAGCAGCGCAAGCCGCTCTTCGGGAACGGCGACGGAAGCACCGGCCTCCGCTGGCTCATGGAGTCGGACGTCTGCAAGCACTGCACGCACGCCGCATGCCTCGACGTCTGCCCGACCGGCTCGCTCTTCCGCACCGAGTTCGGCACGGTCGTCGTGCAGCAGGACATCTGCAACGGCTGCGGCTACTGCGTCCCGGCCTGTCCATTCGGCGTCCTCGACCAGCGCAAGATCCCCTCCACGCTCAACGTCGGCCACAAGCCCGACCTGCCGGCGATCGGCCCCATCGAGCGCGGCGGGAAGGAGGACGGCCGCGTCTGGAAGTGCACCCTCTGCTACGACCGACTCAAGGGTGGACACGAGCCGGCGTGCGCGAAGGCGTGTCCCACGAAGTCGATCCAGTTCGGCCCGCTCGAGGAGCTGCGCGAGCGCGCCGACGCACGGCTCGCGAAGCTCGAGGCCGAGGGCTGGAACGGCGCCCAGCTGTACGGACGCGATCCGGACGACGGCGTGGGAGGCTTCGGGGCCTTCTTCCTCTTGCTCGACGAGCCCGAGGTCTACGGGCTGCCGCCGGACCCGGTCGTGACGACGCGCGACCTGCCGGAGATGTGGACGAACATGCTCGTCGCCGCGGGCACGCTGCTCGCGGGCATCGCCTCCCTGACGCTGATCGGAGGGCGCCGATGAGCGAGCAGCTCCATCCTCTTTCCGACCTCGACGGCAAGCCGCCGGGCACGACCTCCTGGGACGGGTCGATCACGGAAGCCGGCACGCAGATGCGCTCGTACTACGGGCGCCCGATCATCAAGGAGCCGACCTGGACCTGGGAGATCCCCACCTACTTCTTCACCGGCGGGCTCGCGGGCGCATCGGCGGTCCTGAGCTCCGCGGCGCGGGTGGCGCGCAATGAGAAGCTCGCCCGGAGGGCGCTGTACGTCGGCGCAATCGCCGATCTGGTCTCGCCGGCGCTCCTCATCTCCGACCTGGGGCGGCCCGAGCGCTTCCACCACATGCTCCGGGTCGTCAAGGTGACCTCCCCGATGAACATCGGCTCCTGGGTGCTGCTCGTCAGCAGCGGCGCGTCGACGACGGCGGCCGTGCTGCAGGCCCTCGGGAAATGGAAGCCGCTTCGGGTCGCGGCCTCGATCGTCTCCGCCTTCGCCGGGCCTCCGCTCGCGACGTACACCGGCGTGCTCGTCGCCGACACCGCGATTCCGGTCTGGCACGAGGCGCGGCACGAGCTGCCGTGGATCTTCGGCGCGAGCGCAGTCGCGAGCGCGGGGGCCGCGGCCTCGATGTTCGTCCCGCCGCGCGATGCGGGCCCCGCACGGCGGCTCGCCGTCGCAGGCGTGCTCGCCGAGGGCGCTCTCATGCAGGCGATGGAGCTGCGGCTCGGGAAGATTGGCGAGGTCTACCACCAGGGCGAAGCCGGCAAGTTCTCCCTAGCGGCGAAGGGCCTTGCGAGCGCGGGCGCCGCTCTGCTCGCCCGGCGAGGGCGCAAGAGCCGTGCCGCGGCCGTCGCCGGCGGAGCGCTCGTGTGCGCCGGCGAGCTCTGCCTGCGCTGGGCCGTGTTCAAGGCCGGCTTCCAGTCCGCGCGCGACCCGAAGTACGTCGTGGAGTCTCAGCGCAAGCGAGTCGAGCATGAGGGCACGAAGGCGACGACCAAGCCCGGCGAGAGCCCGGCGCCCCCGGGTCGCGGCGCGTGAGGGACGGCCCTGGCGCCACTCCGATCCCGATCACCTTTCTCGGCCTGACGATCGCCACCACGATCTATGCCGGCTTCGAGACGAAGGTCCTCCCCGCGGCCGACTTCCACACCATCGGCTGGCTCGTGATCGCCGTGCCGGTGCCGATGCAGGTCCTCGCCGCCGTCTGGGGCCTGATCCGCGGCGAGCTCGCCGCGGCCACCGGATCCGCCGTTCTCGCCGCGACCTGGCTGGCGCTCGCGCTCGCGACGATCACGGGCACGGTGGGCGCGCCCGGCCCGTCGAAAGCGGAGAGCCTGCTGCTGTTCGCATCCGCTGCCGCGCTCGTCGTCTCGATGACCACGGAGATCGTCGAGGGAAAGCTCGTGACGGCGGCCGTGTTCGCCGTCGCAGCGTGCCGGTTCGTCCTCACGGGCGTCTCCGGACTGACCCATGCGCAGGGCTGGGCGACCGCTGCCGGCGTTGCGGGCTTCGCGCTGGCCGGGGTGGCCTTCGCAGGCGCCTTCTTCGTCGAGCTGCGAGGCGCCCTCAGCCGCCGCTGAGGGCGTCGAGATCGCGCACCTGCCCGCTCGCGGGGTGGAGCTGCGTGTAGGCGTCGCCGCCGGGCGGCGTGCCGCTCTCCTCGCGCGGCTTGGGCTGCTCGTCCTCCTGTGCAGGCTGGACACGGACGAGTTCCTCTGCGACCTCGTCGATGTTGTCGTAGCGCCGCTCGGGCAGCTGCCGCAGCATCGCAAGCTGGTCGCCGCTCGCGCCCTCGTGGCGCGCGTACTCGAGCAGGCTCGACCGTTCGTTGGGCAGCGGCACTCCCTCCAGCAGGACCTGCAGCTCAGCGACGGCCGACAGCTTCACCGAGGAGTCGATCCCTCGTTTGCCCACGGGGCAAACAGGTACTTCCCGCCGCATGGAGCTCGGCTTCGCCCTCTCCTCCGAAGACCATCCGCCGAACGAGCTCGTCCGCCAGGCGCAGATTGCCGAGCGGGCCGGCTTCAGCTTCGGGCTCATCTCCGACCACTTCCATCCCTGGATCAGCGACCAGGGCCACAGCCCGTTCGTCTGGTCGACCCTCGGCGGGATCGCGCAGGCGACCCAGCAGATCCGCATCGGCACCGGCGTCACCTGCCCGCTGATCCGCATCCATCCCGCGATCGTCGCGCAGGCCGCAGCGACGGTGGCCGCGATGATGCCGGGCCGCTTCTTCCTCGGCGTAGGCACCGGCGAGAACCTGAACGAGCACGTGACCGGCGCGAAATGGCCGCTGCCCGCGGAGCGGCTCGAGATGCTGGAGGAGGCGGTCGACGTGATCCGGAAGCTGTGGAGCGGCGAGGACGTGACGCACCGCGGCGAGCACTACACGGTCGAGCAGGCCAGGCTGTACACGCTCCCGGACGAGCCGCCCGAGATCTACGTCGCGGCAGCGAAGCCGCAGGCTGCGCAGCTCGCCGGACGAATCGGCGACGCGCTCATCTCGACGGCGCCCGACGAAGAGGTGGTCTCCGCGTTCGAGGAGGCCGGCGGCTCTGGCAAGCCGAAGCTCGGGATGATCCACGTCGCGTACGACGAGGACGAAGAGGCCGGCCACGAGCGGGCGCACAAGCTCTGGCCGAACCTCGCGCTCGCGGGCTCAGGCAGCCAGGAGCTACCTGCCCCGCGCGACTTCGAGGAGTCGGCCGGAAACGTCACGGTCGCCGACGTCGCCGAGTCCGCGCCGGCCGGCCCGGATCCCGCGCCCTACCTCGAGCTGATCGGCAAGTACGAGGAGGCCGGCTTCACGCACGTCTACGTCCACCAGATCGGCGACAACCAGGAGGAGTTCGCCGATTTCGCGGCGCGCGAGCTGATGCCTCGCCTGTGAGCGGGATCCCGCAGCCGGAGGACATCTACCGGCGCACGAAGGACGAAGGAGAACGGAGGCTCGAGCGCCCGCTGCTCGAGATGGTCTCGACCGCCCTCGCGGCGGGCTTCGACATCGTCGCCGGCATCGCCGCGCTCGGGATCATCGGTGCGAGCCTCGCGGGCAAGGCCGGCCTGGGCCCCTCGCACGTCGTCGCCTCGCTCGGCTTCGGCATCGGCTTCGTCTTTCTCGTCGTCGGCCGCGGCGAGCTCTTCACGGAGAACTTCCTCGTCCCCATCGCCGGGCTGGATCACCGCCGCGGCAGCTCCTGGCTCGGCCTGGCCAAGCTCTGGATCACCTCACCGCTGTTCAACGTCCTCCGCGGTCTCGTCATGATCCTGTTCCTGACGACTCACCGCGTGCTGCCGAGCGGCACCGCAGGGTCGCTGGTGAAGAACGCCGAGGCCATCCATACGCACAGCACCCTGACCCTCTTCGTCAGTGCGATCTTCGCGGGAGCCCTGATCACGGCAATGACGTGGTTCGTCGAAGGCCAGGAGTCGATGCTCGTGCGCGTGATCGTCGCCTGGATCGCGGGCGCGCTGCTCGCGCTCGGCGCCTTCAACCACGTGATCGTGATCACCCTCGAACTGATCTTCGGCTATCGGTTCGGCGCCCACTTCGCGTGGACGTTCATCCTGGGCAACTTCTTCCTCGCCGCCGCGGGCAACATGCTCGGCGGGATCGGGCTCGTGACGCTCAACCGCCTCACCCAGGGCAAGCAGGGCGAGCGGAGCCGCGCCTCTGCTTGAATCGATACATGGAGCAATTGCGCGTCGGCGACGAGAGCTACGGATTCCACAAGCTCGACAGCGACGCCGCTCGGCTCCCCTACACGCTCCGGATCCTGCTCGAGAACGTCCTGCGCAACGGCTCCGAGGAGGAGGCCGAGGCCGTCGCCGGCTGGCTCGCCGACGCGCAGCCGTCGCAGGAAATCTCGTTCCATCCCGCCCGCGTCCTGCTGCAGGACTTCACCGGAGTGCCGGCCGTCGTCGATCTCGCGGCGATGCGCCACGCGATGCGCGAGCAGGGGGGAGACCCGAACGCGATCAACCCGCTGATCCCGGCCGAGCTCGTGATCGACCACTCGGTGCAAGTGGACGAGTTCGCGTCGCGGCTCGCGATCGAGCGCAACGTCGAGCTCGAGTTCGAGCGGAACCGCGAGCGCTACGCCTTCCTCCGCTGGGGCCAGGGCGCCTTCGACAACTTCCGCGTCGTGCCGCCGAACACCGGCATCTGCCACCAGGTCAACCTCGAGTACCTCGCGCGCGTGGTGGAGGTGCGGGACGGCGTCGCGTTCCCCGACACGCTCGTCGGCACCGACTCGCACACGACGATGGTCAACGGCCTCGGCGTCCTCGGCTGGGGCGTGGGCGGCATCGAGGCCGAGGCCGCGATGCTCGGCGAGGCGCTCTCGATGCTCGTGCCGCAGGTCGTGGGCTTCCGCCTGACCGGCGCGCTGCGGGAGGGCGCGACGGCGACCGACCTCGTGCTGACAGTGACCGAGATCCTGCGGAAGACCGGCGTGGTGGGGAAGTTCGTCGAGTACTTCGGGCCGGGCGTCGGGTCGCTGGCCCTCGCAGACCGCGCCACGCTCGGGAACATGAGCCCCGAGACCGGCGCGACCTGCTGCTTCTTCCCGATCGACGAGGTCACGATCGGATACCTGCGCCTCACCGGCCGCAGCGGCGAGCGGGTGGCGCTCGTCGAGGCCTACTGCAAGGAGAACCAGCTCTGGCACGAGGCGGAAGAGCACCCGGAGTACTCGCAGGTGGTCGAGCTCGATCTCGACGAAGTCGAGCCCTCGCTGGCGGGGCCGCGGCGGCCGCAGGACCGCGTGCCGCTCGAGCGCGCGAAGGAGGCGTTCATCGACTCGCTCGACACCTTCGGGGTCGAGTACACGAACGGCTCCTACGACAAGGAGATCGCCGACTCGTTCCCGGCCAGCGACCCGCCGACCGGCGACGGCGTCGCCGACACCGAGGAACGCGCGCCTGTGCACACCGCGACGCTCGAGAAGAAGCGGGTCGCGGTCGAGGGCGAGGAATACGCACTCGAGCACGGCTCGGTCGTGATCGCGGCAATCACGTCCTGCACGAACACGTCGAACCCCTCCGTGATGATCGCGGCCGGCCTGCTCGCCCAGAAGGCGGTCGAGCGCGGGCTGGAGCGGAGGCCGTGGGTCAAGTCCTCCCTCGCGCCCGGCTCCAAGGTGGTGAGCGAGTACTACCGCGCCTCGGGCCTCGACCGCTATCTCGACGAGCTCGGCTTCAACACGGTCGGCTATGGCTGCACGACCTGCATCGGGAACTCCGGCCCCTTGCCCGAGCCGATCAGCGCCGCCGTCGCCGACGGCGACCTCGTGGTCTGCGCCGTCCTCTCCGGCAACCGCAACTTCGAGGCCCGCATCCACGGCGAGGTGAAGGCGAACTACCTCGCGTCGCCGCCGCTCGTCGTCGCCTACGCGCTCGCCGGGCGGATGGACGTCGACCTCGTGAACGAACCGCTCGGCCAGGGCTCCGACGGCGAGGAGGTGTTCCTCCGCGACCTCTGGCCGAGCCGGGAGGAGATCGACGGTGTGATCGGCGAATCCGTCAAAGGGGAGATGTTCTCTTCCACGTACGCCGACGTCTTCACGGGCGACGAGCGCTGGCGCGAGCTCGACACGCCCGAGGGGGAGCTGTACGAGTGGGACGACTCGTCGACGTACGTCCGCCTGCCGCCGTACTTCGAGGGGATGCCCCGCGAGCCGGAGGCCGTGGCGGACTTGGAGGGCGCGCGCTGCCTCGTCCTGCTCGGCGACTCCGTGACTACGGACCACATCTCGCCGGCGGGCGCGATCCGGCCCGACTCCCCCGCGGGCAAGTACTTGATCGAGCACGGCGTCGAGCGGCGCGCGTTCAACTCCTACGGCGCGCGCCGCGGGAACCACGAGGTGATGGTGCGCGGCACGTTCGCGAACGTCCGCCTCAAGAACCTCCTCGTGCCGGGCAGCGAGGGGACCTGGACCGTCCACCTGCCCGAGGGCGAGGAGGGCACGATCTTCGAGGTTGCCGAGCGGTATCGCTCGGAAGGCGTGCCGACCATCGTCATCGCCGGCAAGGAGTACGGCTCGGGCTCATCGCGCGACTGGGCGGCGAAGGGGCCGAACCTGCTCGGCGTGCGAGCCGCGATCGCGGAGTCGTACGAGCGTATCCACCGCTCGAACCTGCTGATGATGGGGATTCTCCCGCTCCAGTTCAGGGACGGCGAGAGCGCGGAGTCGCTCGGCCTCACCGGCCGCGAGGAGCTCTCGATCAACGGGATCGAGGGGGGCGACGCCGACGAGGTGGCGGTGCGCGCCGACGACAAGGAGTTCCGCGCCCGCGTCAGGCTCGACACCCCCCGCGAGCGGGAGTACTTCCGCCACGGCGGCATCCTCCAGTACGTGCTGCGACGCCTTCTCTCCGAGTAGGGGCGTCGTGGACGAGCCGCTGCTCGTCGTCGTGACCGGGCCTCCGGCGGCCGGGAAGACGACGGTCGCCCGCGAGCTCGCCGCAGCCCTCCGGGTGCCGCTCCTTGCGAAGGACACGATCAAGGAGTCGCTCTTCGACGGGCTCGGTACCGGCGACCTCGCCTGGTCGCGGCGTCTCGGCGAGGCGACGTATCTTGCGCTGCTCGGAGTCGTCGAGGAGTCCGTCGCCGTCGGCGCGAGCCTCGTCGTCGAGGCGAACTTCGTGCGCGGCAGCGAGCTCGAGGCGAGGCTGGCTGCGCTGCCCGCTCGCGTCCTCCAGGTTCATTGCAGCGCTCCGCTAGAGCTGCTGATCGAGCGCTACAGCGGACGCAAGCGGCATCCCGGCCACGTCGACGCAGAGCGGATCGAGGCGCTTCGGCAAGCGATCGCATCCGGCCGCCATGATCCCCTCGACCTCCCGGGCGAAACGGTACGGATCGATACGACGAAGCCCGTCGACGTTCTCGCCCTCAGCGAGCGCCTGGCGGACCGGGCCGGCCGGTAACGCTTACCCTCACGAGAGCGTCACGCCAGGGAGGAGCGGGTAGAAGCATTGTCAGTCTAGGGTCGTAACAGAGCTACGAAGAAGTTGTCATCGCGCCGTGCGGTAAGTGCTACCGGCCTTAGGACTCGACCGCACCCGGGTCGCCGGGCGGTTCCTCGCCGCGACGGAGCCGCGCGAGCCTCGCCTCCGTCTCGGCCTCGTGTCGCTCGTGGACGACGCGCTCGCTCCCCTGCAGCCCCCTGCACGTCCACCAGGCGACCAGTCCGAACACGACCGGCAGCACCCAGATCGCGACCCAGTAGACGTGGATCTGGGACGTGTAGGCGAGCCCGAAGGTGACGTTCACGCGGTCCGACGCTCCCGCGAGGAAGACGAGCACGACCCAGCTGATCATCGCGACGCCGATCGCCGTGCGCATCGGTGCGTCGCGTGGGCGGTCAAGGAGGTTGTGGAACGCCACGTCGCCGGTGAAGCGGCGCTCGAGCCACGGCCAGAAGTAGAGGAAGCCGAAGACGACGAGTGGGAACGCCACACCGCCCCAGAACGGGTTCGGCACGACCGTGTAGTGGCCGATCGTGAAGTCGAAGCTCGGCACGAGCCGCAGGCCGCCGATCAGCCAGCCGAGGTACCAGTCCGGCTGCGCGCCGTTCGTCGACGAGTACGTGTGGAACGGGCCCCAGAGCCAGATCGGGTTGATCTGAACGAGGCCGCCGAGCAGGAAGAGGAACCCGGCCGTCCCCACCAGCAGCCCGAGCGACCGGGGCGCCTGGCCCGGGAACGCGGGCACGCCGACGATCGTGCGCTCGGTCTGCGCCTTCGTCCGCCGGAACTGCGTGTGATGCCGCATGGCGACTAGCAGGAGATGCGCGCCGAGCAGCAGCCCGATCAGGATCGGGAAGATCAAGACGTGGGCGATGTACATGCGCGGCCAGAGCTTCGGGCTGCCGGGGAACATCCCGTCGAACAGCCAGTTCATGAGGTTCTGGCCGACGAAGGGAATCGCGAGCCCGACCGAGTAGCCGATCACGAGGCCCATCCCCGACATGAGGTCGTCGACGAGCGAGTAGCCCATGTAGGCCTCGAGCAGGGAGAGCATCAGCATCGTCACGCCGAGCCAGTACGTCAGCTCGCGCGGCTTGCGGTAGGCCCCGGTGAAGAAGATGCGGAAGAGGTGGAGGATGATCGCCGCGATGAAGAGGTTCGCGGCCCAGTGATGCGTCTGGCGAATGAGCAGGCCGGCGCGGACGGCAAGGGAGAGGTGCACGACCGACGCGTACGCCTCGCTCATCTTCTGGCCTTCGAGCGGCGGGTAGTACGTGCCGTGGAAGCCGACCTCCTTCGTCGAGTCGACGAAGAAGAACGTCAGGTAGATGCCGGTCGCGACGAGGACCATGAATGCATAGAGCGCGACCTCGCCGAGCAGGAACGACCAGTGGTCGGGGAAGAGGTAGCGCAATGTCTTGCGCAGGAGCGGCGCGCTCGCGCTGCGTTGGTCGAGCCAGCGGACCGCGCGGCGGGTCACCGGGGCGCCGCGGCTCCTCAAGGCTGCGCCTTCCAGATGCGAACGCCCCACCACGAGGGGCCGACCGGCTCGTCGAAGTTGCCCTTCGCGCGCAGGTAGCCGCTCGAGTCCACGTAGATCGGCAGCAGGGGCAGGTTCCGGCCCGCAGGCCCGAAGGTAACCGTGCCGCCCGTGGCGGGATCGAAGGTGGAGTAGTGGCACGGGCACACGAGCGCGGGCCGAGGCTCGTCAGGCTGGAAGAGCGGCGCCCGGTACAGGGAGATCGCGCAGCCGGCGTGGGTGCAGATGCGGGAGTAGGCGAGGATTCCGTGCGCGTCGTAGCCCTTGAGGTGGGACGGCAGATGAAGCTGATCCGGCGGCAGGCGGATCACGACGAGCGAGGCCGCCATCTGCTCCTTCTCCTCGTCCGAGGTGTTTTCGGGGAAGGCGAGGTAGAAGTCCTTCTCCGCGATGTCCGAGGCCTTGTACGGCCGACCTCGCTCGTCGACGAGCCGCCTGCCGCGCCGCCACGGCGTGCGGAGGAAGTCGCCGACGTGGAAGAGCGGCCCGAACGAGACGGCAGGAGCCAGGATCGCGAGGCCCAGCATTCCGCCCGCGCCGAGCAGCCCGAGCTTGAACAGCCCAGCTCGACTGAAGCGCGTGCCGCTCTCGTCGACGATCTCGGCGATCACCTGCTGCTCGCCCGGATGCTCGTGCGGCGGGTACTGCTCCGCGAGCTCCTCGGTGGGCACGAGCTTCAGGGCGACGACGACGAGCGACGACGCCAGGAAGAGCAGAGCGAGCCCCATCGTCGCACCGAGGAGCGGTGTCACCGCGGGCAGCCGGTCCCCGAAGGCGTAAATGAGGATGAAGCCGAGCGCCGAGAGCGACGAGAGGCCGAGCAGCGCGAGGACGGCCAGCTCGGCGAGCGGGTTTGGGGGCAGCGACGGAACGATGCGGGTCTCCTCCGCGCTCGGCCGCCGGCGACGTCGCCGGCCCAGCAGGAGGACGAGCGCCGAGACGAGCACGTTCCGCTTGCGGCTCACGAGCCCAGCCTCCTCCCGAGCAGCAGGCAGAGCACGATCAGCGCCGGGATCGCGACGAACCACGTGATGAGCCCCTCGGGAACCGGGCCGAGGAAGTTGATTCCCCAGCCGCCGGGCCTCGCCGGATCCTTCGTGAACTCGACGTAGCGGACGATGGAGTCGAGCTGCCGATCGCTGATGGCTCGCTTCGAGAACCTCGGCATCACGTATGGGCCGATCCGCACGGCCTCCGCGACCTGGCGCGCGGTCGCGTGCACGAGGGCCGGCGGCAGCGCCCCGGTCACGTAGCCGCCCTGGGCCACGACCTGGTGGCAGCCCGCGCAGTGCTCGGTGAAGAGCGCCAGCCCCTGCGAGATGCTGCCGAGCTGGGGCCTCGGCGTCGGGATCGGCGGCCCGCCGAAGCTCGCGATGTACGCGACCAGCGCCTTGATCTGGTGGTCGCTGAGGACGACGTGGGAGCGGCGAGGCTGCAAGCCGAGGTGGAGGAGCGGCATGTAGCCGGTGCGGAGATAGAAATCCGCCGCGAGGGCGCCGACCCCCTGCAGCGAGGGAGCGATTCCGCCTTGCTGCCCCTGCGCGCGCCCCGGACCGGCCCCCGTCGCGTTCGACGGCTCGTTCGTCCGGCCGGCCGCGTTCCCACCGTGGCAGCCGAGGCAGTACTGCCCGTAGAGGTGGTAGCCGTAGGCCGCGAGGCCGGTCTTCGGCGGCCCCTTGGACGCAGCCTCGGCCGTTCCGGCGGCGAGGAGCGTCGCGGCGAGCGCCCCGCAGATGAGGAGGCAGCGCTTCATCCCGGGCAGCGCGTCACGACTGCGCGCATAGCGTGTCGAAGACCGATACGAGGCCGTCCATGAGGATCACGGCGAGGAAGAGCACGTTCGCCACCATCGCGGCGGTGGCGAAGAAATGGAGCCGGGTGTAGGGAACGGCCCCGCCCCACCGTCCGTCGCCCGGCGGGCCGTCGCCGTAGTTCGCCTCGCGGGTCGCGAGGAACACGGCCACCGCGGCCCCCTCGGAGACGAGAACGAGGAGGACCCCCGCGGCGACGATCGCGAGCTGCCACGTGTCGAAGCCGATGCCCCAATTCGCCCCAACCTCGCACCGAGCCTGGCCGACCCCGTAGCCCACCACGTGCTGGGCCGTCCACGCGAGCGGCGCGACCATCACGCCGAGCCACTGCGCGACGGCGAGCTGGTGGAGGGTGAAGCGGCCGACGCGCTCGCGCGGCGGCGGCGCGACGAGCGTCTCGCGCCGGGCCGGGACGATCTCGCGAGCCTCGCTCATAGCGTGGCGCTGAGCAGGACCCCGATCACGATCAGGGTCAGGAGGTTGACGGCATGCCAGTAGAAGGCCACCACCTGGACCGCGTTGAGCCGGTACATCGTGAGGCCGCGGGCGAGCTTCCAGAGCAGCCACACCACGAGGACGATCCCTATCCCGACGTGCGCGTGGTCGGCGCCGAGCAGCGTGTAGTAGATGGAGCCGTACGCGTTGTCCTGCGGGGTCGAGGAGTGGAGCTGGTCGAAGTAGTCGTGCACCTCGTAGACGAGGTAGCCACACTGGACGATCAGCGCCCAGACGAGCAGCGCGCGCGTGGCCCAGAGCCGCCCGCGCCGCACGGCCATCGCCGCCAGCTGCATCGGGAGGCTCGTCGTCGCCAGGATCCCCACCAGGATCAGCGGCACGACGACGCGAGGCTCCGGCGTGCCGGGGGGCGGCCAGTGCTTGTTCTCGAAGCGGAGGTAGTAGTAGGAGCCGATGAAGGTGCCGAAGAGGGTCGCCTCGCTCGCGATCAGCATCGCCATGCCCCAGAACGCGGCGCTCGGGCCGCCCCGCCGCCCCGCGACGACGACGGCCTCTGCGGCGTTGCGCGCCTCGGTCGTGCGGGGAACCAGCGGCTCCGGGACTCCTCCTGCCACGTAGTCCGCCACTACGCCTCCCTCACCTGCGGCTCCTCGCCGTGCCAGCCGAGCAGCGTGAGCGCGACCACGCCGAGCGCGAAGAGCGCGCCGAGCCAGACGTGCACGAGCAGGAGCACGAACACGAGCCCCATCGCGAGGGCGAGCAGGATCGGCCACGGCGAGTCGTGGGGCATCTCGACGATCTCGGACCACCAGCCGTCGACCGGGGAGCTCACGGGCTGCTCGTGCCCCTGCTCGAGCACCATGATTCCCGCGGCGAGCTTCCGGCGGTCCTCCTCCCGGTCGGCGTAGTCCCAGTTCGCGTACGCGCTCGAGACCTTCGGGATGACGGCGAAGTTGTAGTCCGGCGGCGGCGAGGGAATCGTCCACTCGAGCGTCGCCCCGTGCCAGGGATCAGGCCCCGCCGGCGCGCCACGGAAGTAGCTGACCAGGAGGTTGACGAGCAGCACGACGATCCCGAGCGTCGTGATGTACGAGCCGATCGACTCGGCGAGGTTCTCCGGCCCCCACCCGAGCCCGGACGGGTACGTGTAGTTGCGGCGCGGCATCCCCTCGAGCCCGACGATGTGCATCGGGAAGAAGAGGAGGTTCGTCCCGATGAAGATGATCCAGAAGCTGATCTGGCCCGGCAGCTCGAAGTAGAGCTTCCCGGTCACCTTGGGGAACCAGAAGTACATGCCGCCGAAGATCGGGAAGACGGCCGCGCCGAAGATGATGTAGTGGAAGTGGGCGATGACGAAGTAGGTGTCCGTCACCTGCTGGTCGAAGGGGACCGCGAGGAACATGATCCCGGTCAGCCCGCCGGCGACGAACATGAAGATGAAGCCGGCGATGAAGAGCAGCGGCGTCTTGAAGCGCGCGTTGCCGGTGATGAACGTCATGCACCAGGCGAAGACCTGGATCGTGCTCGGGATCACGACGACAGCGGTCGCGGCGGCGAAGAAGACGACGGTGACCGTGGGCATCCCGGTGGCGAACATGTGGTGCGCCCAGACGCCGAAGCCGATGAAGACGACGAGCAGCTCGGCGACGGCGACGAGCGGGAACGCCACGACCCGCCGCTGGGTGAACGCGGGAATGATCTCCGTCGCGATCCCGAACGCGGGGACGATGAGGATGTAGACCTCGGGGTGGCCGAAGATCCAGAACAGGTGCTGCCAGAGCAGCGTCGACCCTCCCCTGGCGACGTCGAAGAAATGGGTGCCGACGTTGCGGTCGAGGAAGAGGAAGATCGTGTCCGCCGTGAGCGACGGCAGCGCGAAGAGCAGCCCCCACGACGCCGCGAGGAAGGCGAAGCAGAAGAGCGGCATCCGGTTGAACGACATCCCCGGCGCGCGCATCTTGAGGATGGTCACGATGAAGTTCGCCGAGGTGAGGCTCGACGAGATGCCGTTGAAGATGATCCCGAGGCAGTAGAAGTCGATCGCGTGCCCTGGGTCGTACTTCGCGCTCGCGAGCGGCACGTAGTCGAACCACCCGGCGTTCGGCGCCTGGCCGATGAAGAGGCTGACGTAGATGAAGATCCCCGACGCCAGGAAGACCCAGTAGCTCAGGGCGTTCATCCGCGGGAAGGCCATGTCCCGCGCGCCGAGCATCAGCGGCAGCAGGTAGTTCCCGAACGCCCCCGTCGTCATCGGGATGATGAAGAAGAAGATCATCGTCAGGCCGTGCATCGTGAAAAGCTCGTCGTAGGTGGCCGGGCCGACCACGTGCTGGTTGGGCTGGATCAGCTGCGTGCGGATGATCAGCGCCTCGGCGCCCCCGGCCGCGAAGAGCACGAGCGTCGTCCAGAAATAGAGGAGACCGATCCGCTTGTGGTCGGTCGTCATCACCCAGCCGAGCACGCCGGGACGCGACTGCCACATGCGCTCGAGCCGGTCGAGCACCTCCTCGGCAGGCGCGGGCGGGGGGACGGTCGTCGCCATTACTTGAGGCTCTCCAGGTAGGCGAGGAGGGCCTGCAGCTGCTGCCCGGTCAGCCGGATGTCGGGCATCTGGTTCCCCGGTTTGTAGTGCTGCGAGTTCACGATCCAGCGGCCGAGATAGCCCTTCTGGTTCGGGATCGTCAAGCCCGCAAGCGTCGTGCGGCTCGCGAGGTGAGTGAGGTCGGGCCCGACGTAGCCCCGCGCGCTCGTCCCGCGGATGGTGTGGCAGCTCGAACAGGGCCCGTTGAGGAAGACCTGCTCGCCGCGGCGTTGCTGGCCCGTCGTCGGCGTCGCGGCCGGCGCGGACTGCTGCTTCAGCCAGGCCCGGAACTGCGCCTTCGGCTGGACGAAGACGAGCATCCCCATGTGCGCGTGCTGCAGGCCGCAGTACTCGGCGCACTGGCCTCGATAGACGCCGACCTTGTTCGAGTAGAGGAGGATCCGGTTCTGCTGGCCCGGGATCGTGTCGATCTTCCGGTTCAGCTCCGGTACCCAGAAGCTGTGGATGACGTCCGCGGTCGTCGCCACGAGGTTGACGCGCGTGCCGACGGGAATGTGCATCTCGTCGTCGGTGACCGCCTTCGTCCCCGGATACCTGAACTCCCAGTACCACTGATGACCGATGGCGTCGACGGTCATGTCCGTGCTCGACGCCGCGGGCGCCTGCGTCACATTGATGATCGCCCAGTCGCCGACGATGAACAGAGCGATGACGACCATGAGCGGGAAGATCACGCCCATCCCGACCACCACGAACCACGAGGGCTTCTCTCCCGGATGCGGGTCATCGGGGTCGGAGCCGAACCCCCGCCGGCCACGCCGAACCCAGGCCAAGACGAGCAGGCCCGTGATGAGCGCGAGGCCGCCGAACGAGACCGCCATCATCACCCAGAAGAGGTTCGCGATGTCCGCGGCCGCGTGACTGTGCGGATGGAGCGTGTCCTGCGAGCCGCCGCAGCCCGCGAGCACGGTCGGCACGAGCAGCGCAGCCGCCGCGAAACCCCTGCGCCACCTCGTCCCCCGACACGTAGGCAATCCGGAAAACGGGTACCCGAGCCTGTGCCGGACAAACCCAACGGATACCGATGAATCAGTGGAACTTCGACCCGCTGGAGATCTCCCTGCTCGTGCTCGCGGGGGCGCTCTACTGGCGGCGTACGAGGACGCTCGCGCGGCGAGGCCGCCCCGTGCCGCGCCTACGCGTTGCTGCGTTCGCGGCGGGGCTCCTGACGCTCTTCTTCGCGCTCGAGTCGCCGATCGACACGATCGGCGAGGAACGGCTCTTCTCGGTGCACATGGTGCAGCACCTGCTGCTCGGCGACCTCGGCGCGCTCTTCCTCGTGCTCGGGCTCGACGGCCGCCTGCTGCGGCCGTTGCTGCGCTTCCGCATCGTCCACCGCCTGCGGGTGCTCGCACATCCGCTCGTCGCGCTCCCGCTCTGGGCGGCCAACTTCTGCGCCTGGCACCTCTCCGTGCTCTTCGACGCGGCGCTGCGGAACGACGGGATCCACGCGCTCCAGCACACGTCTTTCGTGGTCTTCGGGATCCTGATGTGGGCGGCGCTCGTCGAGCCGCTACCGGGACCGGCGTGGTTCACGGCCCCATGGAAGATCCCCTACGTCCTCGCGATGTGGGTCGTCATGCTCGCCCTCTCGCAGGTCTTCATCTGGTCGAGCCACGTCTACTACACGCCGTATGCGCACGATCCGGCGCTGTGGGGCCTGAGCCATCTCGCCGACCAAAAGGCCGGCGGCGGAGTGATGCTCGTCGAGAGCATGTTCACGATGCTGCCCGCGCTCGTGTGGGTGCTGCTCCAGGCCTTCCGGGAGAGCGAGGCGCGACAACAGCTGCTCGACGCCGGGGTCGCTCCGGCGGCGGCCGCTCGCGCGGCCCGCTACGGCCGGGCCTGATCCGGCGAGTCTGGACCTCCGGTTGCGGTGCACTAACCGAACGGCTGTGTATCGCCGTGCTGCGCCGACCTACGAAACGACGGCGATGGCTAGGGCGAGCAAGGTGCGCACGTGTTGACGGCCGCTGCGAGGCCGCACGTCTTCTGGGTCGGGGAGGATCCCGCGGCCCGGGAGAGCGTCCGCGCCTGGCCGATCGGGCCTGCCCTGCTCGAGGTGCTCGGCGAAGCCAACTCCGACGTGGGCGACGCGCTCGCGGACGAACGCGCTCGGCTCAGGCGCCACGGCTATCCGGACGATCTGCCGGTGCCCGCACTTTGGTGGACGCCGCCGGCTCGCGCCGAGCTGGCTGTGCCGAAGCCTCGGCTGACCGCCGCGTAGCCTCGCGGACGAGCTCGAGGGACGCGCCGACGACGCGCGCGCCGAACGCTAAGAGCAGCTCTCGGGAGGCGGCGTTCGCTTCGTCGACCTCAGTGCGAACCTCGGCCAAGCCACGCTCTCGGAGCGTGCCAAGGGCGGCCGCGAGCAGCGCGCGGGCGACCCCTCGGCGCCGCCAGTCCGAGCGAACGCCGATCAAGCCGAGGCGCGGTTGCTCCGGCCTCATCCACACGCGGGCGATCCCGATGCCCTCGCCCCGTTCGTCGAGCGCCACGAGATAGGTCGCCGGATCGAAGTCGGACGACTCGTAGGTCTCCTCTCGGAAGCCCTCGCTGCTCCATCTCCAGCCGTCGGTGCCGGGGACGTCCTGGCGCAGGAGATCGTCCAGGGCTCGCAACCGCTCCTCCGGAACGCGATCGGCCGGGACGAACACGATCCCCGGCGGGGGATCGACCGTCCGAAGAGTCCAGGCGGCGCGATCGGTGGGAAGCTGGAGGACGAGCTCTCTGCGCAGCACGGCGAAGCCCAGCTCCGTGAGGGCGCGCATCCGCGGTTCATCCTCCTCGTCGGCAGTCGCGTAGACCCGCCCCGGCGGCAGGCCGCCACCGTCCGGCTCGCCGAACACGAAGCACCGCCCGTCGGGCCGTGTCCAGCTTCTCATCGAGCCGACCCTATTGCGCTAGAGCCGGTCGCTCTCGACCTTCTCGGCGAGGAGCTTCGCCAACGCGCCCTCGACCTGCTCGAGCGCGAACTCCTCCTGCTCCATCACCTCGCGCAGCCGGATCCCCGCCTCCTCCTCGCCGAGCGACTCCGCGAGGCTGACGAGCGTCTCGTACGTCGCCAGCTCGAGGTGCTCGGTCGCGAGCGCGGCCACCGCGTGCGCGAGGTCGGTCAGGAGATGGTCGTCCTCCGCCACGCGTCCGACGAGCTGCTCGTGCTCGGCCACGAGACCGCGGAAGGCGGCGCTCTCCTCCGGCCGGATCGACTCGTGCAGATCGCCCAGCACGTCGCGAACCGTGGCCACGTGCGATTCGGTCTCGAGCAGGTGGCGCTCGAACCCGCGGCGCAGGTCGGGCGCGTGCGCCTGCTCGCTCAGCCGGGGCAGCACGACATCGGCGAGCTGCCGCTCGATCCAGAGCATCTGCCGGAGGCACGCGGCGAGAAGTTCGCGCGGAGTGGTCAGCTGTTCGGCCATCGAGCGCGTCGTTCCCCTGCCCCCGGTTCGTACACTCGGAAGACCGGGGTGCCGCACGAAGCGGCTGAGATCACACCCGTCGAACCTGATCCGGGTCATACCGGCGAAGGGAGGAGCGATTCCACAGAGAGCACCAGCCTGGGGCATCACGCCGGTTCCCGCACGCCTGCGGACGCTCGGCGGCCTCGAGAACGGGATGCTGTGGAGCAGCCTCGGCCTCAGCCTGCTGGTGCTCGTCGCGGGTGCGTTCCTCGTCCCCGGGCTCTCGCTGCCAAAAGCGTTGCTCGCCATCCTCGTGGGCGGGATCTTCGGCAACGCGCTGCTCGGGTTCGCGGCGGCGATCGGCGCCGAGGCGGGCGTGCCGGCGATGGTGCTGCTGCGGGCGCCGCTCGGCCGCGCTGGCTCGTATCTTCCCACCGGGCTCAACGTCGTCCAGAACCTCGGCTGGACGATCTTCGAGGTGCTCGTCATCGCGACCGCCGCGCGCGCGCTCGTGCACGGCCCGCTCTGGGCCTGGAAGCTCGCAGCGGCGGCGGCAGCGACGATTCTCGCGCTCGTCGGCCCGATCGGGTTCGTGCGCGAGTGGGTGAAGCGCGTCGCGCTCTGGATCGTCCTCGCCTCGCTCGCCTACCTCACGTGGTGGGCGCTCCACGACGCACACCTCGGGGCGCTGTGGTCGAGGCCCGGCAAGGGCGGGCTCAGCTTCTGGCAGGGAGTCGACCTCATGGTCGCGATGCCCGTTTCGTGGCTGCCGCTCGCCGCCGACTACACGCGCTTCTCCCGCAGCGGGCGCGGCGCCTTCTGGGGAGCCGCCGTCGGCTACTTCTTCCCGAACGTGTGGCTGTACGCGCTCGGGGCGATACTGCTGCTCAGCCGCGGCCTCGCCGACGCGCCCTCGGTGATCGGCGCCATCGCGACCGGGGGCGCTGGTGCAGCCCTAGCTCTGGTGGCCCTTGGCGTCGACGAGACGAAGGAGCCGTTTGCGAACGTCTACTCGGCCGCCGTCTCGCTGCAGAACGTCCTGCCGCGCGTGCCGCAGCGCCTACTCATCCTCGGCGTCGCGGCCCTCGCGACCGCGGGAACGTTCGTCGTCAACCTCGTCCACTATCAGGACTTCCTCTACCTGCTCGGCTCGTTCTTCGTGCCGCTCTTCGGCGTGCTGCTGGCGCAGTGGGTCGCCGGCGAGCGCGACCCCTTCCGCGCCTCCGAGGTCCGGCCGGCGCAGATCGCCGCGTGGCTCGCGGGTTTCTGCCTCTACCAGTGGCTCGCGCCGGTCGGGCCGGGCGCGTGGATCCGCCTCGTCGACCACACCCATCCCGGCCAGGGAGCGATCGGCGGCTCGCTGCCGAGCTTCGCCCTCGCCTTCGTCCTTTCGATCGGGCTTACGCTTGCGGGTCGTGCGACCGCTCGCCGTAATCGGCCCTCTTGCGCGTGACCTCGTAAGCGGTCACCGAGAGCGGATCGGCGGCGGGCCGTGGTATGCGGGCCGCGCACTGCGGGCGCTCCAACAGCAGGCGATCGTGGTCGCGAAGTGCGGCGAGCACGAGCGGCAGCCGTACCTGCGGCGTCTCGCGTCGCTCGGCCTGCCGGTGAGCCTCTCGGCCGGCGGCGAGACGACCTCCTTCTCGTTCCGCTACGACGCCGATGGGCAGCGCGAGATGCGCGTCGAGGCGATCGGGGAGCCGTGGAGCGAGCGCGACGAGCCGGAGCGAGTGCTGCGGCGGGTGGAGTGGGTCCACCTCGCGCCGCTCCTGCGAGACGACTTCCCGGCCGACACGCTCGAGCGGATCGCGCGCCGGCGGCGTGTGCTGCTCGACGGGCACGGTCTCGTACGCGCGCGTCGAACCGGCGACCTCGTGCTCGACTCGGACTTCGATCGCGCGCTCCTGCGCCACGTCTCGATCCTCAAGCTCGCCGAGGAGGAGGCGCACGCGATTCTCGGCCACAGTGAGCTCGAGGAGCTGCGGGCGCTCGGAGTCCCGGAGGTCGTCGTGACCTTCGGCGCTGAAGGGTCGCTGCTCCTCACCCGGGACGCCGCCGTGCCGGTGACGGCCCGGCCGGCGCACGGGGACCCGACCGGCGCAGGCGACGCGTTCTCGATCGCATACCTGAGTGCGCGCGCCGGCGGCCACCGGCCGATCCCCGCCGCCCGGCGCGCGAGCGCGCTCGTCTCGGCGTTACTTCGTAACAGTCTGTTACTTGGAAGGGCACGTCCGTGATCGCCGCGGTCGGGACGGTGGCGGGCGTCTTCCTCGTCGACGTCGAGGCCGAGGAACTGCTCGGCGAGGGGACTGAGGTCCCGGCGGCCGAGCGGGCGGAGGTGGCGCTGCCGCGCGTGGTCGCGTCCGCTCGCGCCGGCTCGACGGTGGTCGCCGTCGTCGAGCGCAGGCCGCCGCTCATGCTCTCGAACGACGGCGGCGCGACGTGGCGCGAGGCCGGCGGCGGCCTGCCGCCCGGATTCGCGGTGGCGATCGCCGAGGACGATCCCGACCGCATGCTCTACGCCGCCCGCAACCGGCTCTACGTCTCGGCCAACGGCGGCGTCTTCTGGCGCTCCCTGCCGTTCGAGCTGCCCGACATCGACTCGGTCGCCTGGATCGACTGACGCGCTCAGGCGCCCGCGGCCGAAAGGGCCCGCCGCAGCACGAGGGCCATCGGGCGCGGCGCGTGCCTGACCAGCACATGCCGCTGCGCGGCCGTAAGCCGTTGCGCGAGCGCGCGGCCGAGGAGCTTCGGGTCGCAGCGCCGAGCCTCGAAGTCCGCGAGCTCCTCCCGCATCAGCACGTAGTACAGGTCCGCGGGATAGACCGAAGCCGGGCCGTAGTGGGCGACGAAGCGAACGGATGCCCTGGAGATGCCGACCGCGCCCTGGCGGCACGCCTTCGACTGCGGGTCTTTCGCGGGCACGGAGATCGTGTCGGCCGGGTAGATGTCGTAGCGCTGGACCGTCGTGTGCCCAGTCGCTGCGCGGTGCGAGGCTGCGCCGCAGCCACTGGCCGGCAGCGCGACGGCCGCGGCAATCGCGCTCGCCGCGACTAGGCGACCGCGGCCCACGGCTCGATCGAATCGAGGAACTCGGCCACTTCCCCCGCCGACTTCAGGTGCAGGACGGCGAGGTGCGGGTGCTCGGCGGCACGCCTCGGAACCTCGCGCACGTAGTGCCGATGGGTCCGCAGCACCCACCACGGGATCCAGTAGCGGGTGAACAGGTGGTGGATCTGCTCGCGGTTCCCGTTCCACAGCTCCTCCCGGGTGATCGTCCGCGCGATCGTCCGTCGTAGCGCGCGCCAGAAGGCGACGTGGAAAGCCGGCACGAGGATCACGAGAGTGTCGGCGCGCTCGAGAACGAGCGAGCCGAGCTTCGAGCGGTAGTTGCCGTCCGCCACCCAGCCGTCCGGGGCGGCCTCGAAGGCCGCGAGAACGCGGGCCTTGAAGACGTCGGCGGGGGCCTCCTGCCAGCCGGGATCGTGATGGAGGGCGTCGAGCTCGATGTGCGGCACGCCGAGCCGCTGCGCGATCTCTCGGGAGACGGTGGTCTTCCCGACGCACGAGCCACCCATGACCGCGACGCGCTTCACAGCCGGAACTCTCCGCGCGCGACGACGACCGCCGAGCCGCCGACCTCGACGTCCTCGGGCGACCGCGCCACCGCGTGCAGCGTCGACGGGCGCCCGATCTCCTCGCCTTGGCGGATCACGATCTCCTCGCCGAAGCCGATCCGGCCGTGGCGCGCGAGGTGAAGCGCCAGCGGGCCGGCAGCGGAGCCGGTCGCGGGATCCTCGCCCACCCCGTGGGCGGGCACGAAGACGCGCGCCTTCCACCCGCCGTCGTCCTGCGCGAAGCAGCCCGTGCCGTACGGGGAGAGCTCCTCCAGCGCTACGAAGTCCGGGCGCAGAGCCGCGACCGCATCGGGCGTGTCGAGCTCGACGAGGACGTGGCCCGGCCCTTGTCGGTAGAGCTCCACCGGCAGCCCCGACTCTGCCACACCCAGCAACGCGAGCAGCTCTTCGGCCTCTTCGTACGGCTCGAAGGTGCAGGGCGGCTGCCGCATCCAACCGAAGACGATCCGCGAGCCGTCCCGCTCGAGCCGGACCGGCACGATGCCTGCGCCCGTCTCGAGCCAGAGCTCCTCGAGCTGCAGCGGGCCGCCGAGCACGAACGCCGTCCCGAGCACCGGGTGCCCCGCGAACGGCAGCTCGAGGCTCGGCGTGAAGATGCGAATCCGCGCATGCCCGTCGCCGGAGGCGGGGTAGACGAAGACGGTCTCCGAGAAGTTGATCTCCCGCGCGAGCGGCTGCAGCCGCTCCTCGGGAATCTCGCGCGCGTCGGTGAAGACGGCGAGCTGGTTGCCGGCGAACGGCACGTCGGTGAAGACGTCGGCGACAACGAAGCGGAAGGTGCCCACGCGGCGACTGTAGCGCCGGGTCCCGTCTACCCTTCTTCGCGGATGCATGCGATCGAGGTCAGCGGCCTGCGCAAGGCCTACGGGAACCTCGAGGCCGTCCGGGGAGTCGACTTCGCGATCGAGGAGGGAGAGGTCTTCGGGCTCCTCGGGCCCAACGGTGCCGGGAAGACGACGACCGTCGAGATCCTCGAGGGCTACCGGCAGCGCGACGCCGGGGAGGTGCGCGTGCTCGGCCACGATCCCGAGCGGCCGGGGCCGGATTTCCGGGAGCGGATCGGCGTCGTCCTGCAGCAGTCCGACCTCTGGCCGAACCTCACCGTACGCGAGACGCACGCGATCTTCGCCGGCTACTACCACGCCCCGCGAGACGTCGACGAGGTGATCGCCCTCGTCGGCCTGGAGGAGAAGGCGCGCGCGCGCGTCAAGTCGCTTTCGGGCGGCCAGAAGCGGCGGCTCGACCTAGGCATCGCCCTCGTCGGCGACCCCGACCTCGTCTTCCTCGACGAGCCGACCACCGGCTTCGACCCGGCTGCGCGGCGCGCCGCGTGGGAGATGATCCGGTCGCTGCGCTCGCTCGGCAAGACCGTCCTCCTCACGACGCACTACCTCGACGAGGCCGAGCAGCTCGCAGACCGCGTCGCGGTTCTGCGAGAGGGGCGGATCGTCCGTGTCGGGACTCCCCGCGAGCTGACGACCACCGATCTGCAGACCGAGATCCGCTACCGGCAGAACGGCGAGGAGATGCTCGTGCGCACGGACGAGCCGACCCGTGTGCTGGCCGAGCTGACATCCGCGGCGGTCGCGCGCGGCGAGGAGCTCGACGGCCTGCAGGTACGGCGTCCGTCGCTCGAGGAGGTCTACCTCGCGCTCACGGCCGAGGAGGACGCGGAGTGAGCGCAGAGGCGATCCGTCTCTCGGGCCGGCGGCCGCCACGCGCGTTGTTCGTCCACCAGCTGCGGTCGGAGCAGCTCGTCTTCTGGCGGAGCCGGGAGGCGGCCTTCTTCATCTTCCTCTTCCCGCTGCTGCTCTTCCTCCTTCTCGGCTCGGTCTACTCGGGGAAGATCTACGGTGTTCCGGCGCCGGAGGCGCTGCTCGCGGGGCTCATCGGCTATGGCTGCGCGAACACCGCCTTCGCCGGACTCGCGATCCAGCTGGTGATCCGGCGCGAGGACGGGATCCTCAAGCGCCTGCGCTCGACCCCGCTGCCGCCTGCGACCTACGTCGGGTCGCTGCTCGTCTCGACGCTCATCGTCTTTGCGCTCCAGACGGTGGCCCTGTTCCTGCTCGGCCGCGCGCTCTATTCGACGCCGTTTCCCGGCGACTTCGGCTCCTTCGTTGCCACGGTGGTGATCGGCGCAGCGGCCTTTGCCGCCCTCGGCACCGCGACGGCGTCCGTCATCCGCTCGAAGGAGGGCTCGTCCGCGGTCGTCAACTTCATCCTCCTGCCGATGGCCTTCCTGACGGGCTCGTTCGGGCCGACGCGCCACTACCCCGCGTTCCTGCGCGCGATCGGAGACGTCCTGCCGCTCAAGTACTTCATCAAGCTCGTCAACGCCGTCTATCTGCACGGGGACGGCTTCTGGACACAGCCGGGCGCGCTCGCCGTGCTTGCCGGCTGGGGCGCCGCAGGTCTTGTTTTCACCATCTTCCGCTTTCGCTGGGAGCCGCGCGAGAGCTGACGCGTTAGGAGTTCGCACGGTCGGATAACGAATCGGCATGAACCCGCTGATCGACGAACCCGCCATCTCTCTTCTCAGGCGCGAGCACGACGAGCCCGGCGTCGAGGTGCGCGTGAACTTCGGCGTCTTCGCAGGCAGGCACGCGACCCCGGCCGAGATCGACGAGCTTGCGCTGACGATCAGGGACTTCGTGCCCTCGTTCGCCATCGTGTCGGAGGAGCGGCACGAGTTCGGCGACGCCGTCGAGGCGTCCGTGCACCAGGTCGTCGTCGAAGTCCCGCAGGAGCAGGCCGGCCACGAGGCCGACTCCCTCGGGGAGCAGATCGTCGACGCCGCGAACGCGTGGGCGCTCGAGTGCATCGCCTCGCGCCACGGAGCCGGGGACTTGTAATACCTCTCAACCCGCGCTACTCTGCAACGCAGAGTAGCTTGTGGAGCAGGCTCAACTCCTCAAAGGCGTGCTCGAGCTGGCGGTGCTGGCGGTGATCGCCCGCGGCGAGACGTACGGGTACGAGATCCTGTCCAAGCTCGAGCAGGCCGGCTTCGACGGCGTCGGGGATGCCTCGGTATACGGAACGCTGCGGCGCCTCGAGCAGGCGGGCCATCTCGTGTCGCGGCTCGAGGCGTCGGAGAGCGGGCCCGCCAGGAAGTACTACGCCGTGACCGCCACAGGCACCGAGCAGCTCCGGAACGGCACCGACGCGTGGTCGCGCATCAGCGGCGCACTCGAGAGGCTGACCGGGTCGTGACCGCCGAGGAGTACGTTCGCCAGGTCGACTTCCGGTTGCGGGATCTGCCCTGGAAGACGAGGCGCGAGCTCGTCTCCGAGCTGCGCGCGCATTTGTCCGAGCTCCCCGCGGACGAGCTCGCCTCCCTGGGGACGCCGGAGCAGTACGCGTCCGACCTGCGCTCGGCCGCGGGCCTCGAGCGCCGGCGCGGGCCGATCGCGTTCCTGCTGGCACGCCGTCCGCGCAATCTGGTCCTGACGGTCGTCGCGCTTGCGGTGATCGGGTCGCAATCGGCGCCGTCTCCTGGATCGACAGCTACCAGCCGCTCGCGACGGGGAACACCGCGTATGGGCCGCTCCACTCGCACGAGTCTCCCGCGGGCGACGGCGTCTACGTCGCCTTCCACCAGGGAAAGCCGTTCCGCTACGGCCTGACCATCTGGAACCGCGGCCGGTTCACGGTGCGCGTGCTCGGGGTGCCCGACCTCTTCAAAGGGCACCTAGCCGGACTGCCCGCCTCGGTCCGGTTGCTCATGTCCGCGTCGACCACGTTCGACCGGGGCGGCATGCCGCCGCCATACACGCGTTTCCATCCGTTCGACCTCGAGCCCGGCGAACAGCGCGGGCTCATCTTCAGCGGTGTCTACGACCAGCCTTGCCGAGACCGTCGCATCGGCGGTGGATCGGACTTCTTGCTGGCGATCCCCGTCCGCTTCAGCTTCCTGTGGCGCACGTCGACAGCCTGGGTGAACCTTCCGGAGAGGGTCGCAGTCTTCTTCCCCAAAGAGACGGCCTGCCCTGCGGCTAAGCCGTAGCCGGCAGGTAGGGCGTCCAGCCGGACGGGATCCGCGGTGCGGCGAGCTTGATGAAGAGCGTCGGCGTCGGCGCGCGCGGCGAGGTACGCAGCTCCATCCCGGCCTGCTCGAGCGTCCGGTCGCCCTTGCGGAGGTTGCAGGGCGCGCAGGCGGTGACGACGTTCTCCCAGATCGACTCGCCGCCCTTGGAGCGCGGGACGATGTGGTCGAGCGTGAGGCGGCCGTTCGACGTGCCGCAGTAGGCGCAGCGCCAGCCGTCGCGCGCGAAGAGCGCGCGCCGCGAGATCTTGCGCTGAATCGCACGCGGCACCCGCACGTAATGGAGGAGCCTGATCACGTGCGGCCAGATGAAGCTGCCGGTGGCGGAGCGCAGCGGCTTGTCGAGCCGCTCCACCACCTCGGCCTTGCCCTTGAAAACCAGCACGTGAGCGCGCCGCACCGTGCACACGTTGAGCGGCTCGTAACTTGCGTTCAAAACAAGAACGTGCTGCAACCTGGGCGAAAAGTAGCAGGGGAAGAAGCGGCTACTGGGTCGAGCGCATGGCGCGCTCGACGGCCTCCTGCTCCTCCGGCGAGAGGGAGACGGCGGCGCGGCCGTCGTCGAGCTCCTTGATGTAGATCCGCGCGTAGTCGCGTCCCTGGATCGCGCTCAGGACGACGCCGGTGCGGGACGCATCGAGGAGCGCGACCGAGGCGGACTGGTGGCCTCCCGTGTTCTCGTAGGCGTCGTAGCGGACGACGGCGAGCCTCGAGACGCTCGAGTCGATGCGACGCTCGAGTCGTCCGACCGCGGCCGTCATGTCGTCGATCGCGCGATGCAGCCCGTCGACCCGGCCCTGCAGCGAGACGGCGAAATCGACGAGGTCGCTGCCGCCGCTCCCGAGCAGGGTGAGTTGCGCGGCGCGCACGCGCCGCAGACGCATGTGGAGCGCAAGCACCGTCACGAGGCCGAGGAAGGCGACGGCAGCGGCCGCAATCGCGATCCAACCGGCGGCCGAGGAGCTCACGCCTACCCGCCCGAGAGGCTGAAGAACACGGGATACGCGGCGCTGTTGTCGGAGAGGTTCACCTCACCCGGCACCTTGACGACCTGGACGTGCACGGTGGCGGTGTTGCCGAACGCCGACGTCGGCAGGTTGAGGTTCCCGAAGGAGACCGTCTTCGTCTGTTTGGCCAGGATCGTCTGGACGGTCTCCGTCTTCGTGAAGACCGTCTTGCCGAAGACGCTCACCGTGAGCTTGACGGGCACATGCACCTCCTCGAAGTTGCCCGCGTCGGTGAACGTGACCTTGAAGACGAGATTCGCCCCGACGTCGACCGTGGTCGATGCGGAGGGCGAGAGCTGCTTCGTGCTGGTGCCGTTGACCGCCTCCGTGCTGATGAGCTCGGTGCCGTGGAGGCCCGTCACCTTCCCACCCGGCTTCTTGGCATTGAGCCGCGAGTAGACGAGCTCGAACGAGCTCGGGCTGATCACCTCGGGATTGGGCACGATCGTGGACGGGGGCGCGATCACGCCCTTCACGCCGAGCCGCGCCATGGTCTGGCTGGCCGGCAGCCTGAAGAGCTCGGCCCAGACGAGGTCGCTCGCGCTCAGGAGCTCGGCCTGCTTCGCGAGCAGGTTCGCTTCCTTGCTCGGCGGCTTCGAGCCCGCCAGGGCCAGGGTGTCGGCGAGACCGGTCAACCCGATCGCCCGTAGCTGCAGCGTCGCCAGCACCTGCTGGTTCGCCGCCTGGAGCGGGCCGGGAGGCTGCAGGAGCAACGCGTCGTCGTAGGCCTGCTGTTGCTGCCGCGACCACTCCTCGAGCTTCGAGTGAAGCGTCGTCACCGTGAGCTTCGCCGAGCCGAGCTCCTTCACCAGCTGCGTCCCTGCCGCAGCCGAGCGTTGCGCGATCGGGCGGACGGCGTCCATGTACGACATGTACTCGTCGTGCGTGCTCTTGCCCTGGCACGACCCGACCCAGAAGACGAGGCCCACCACGACCGCGATCGCGAGCGCGACCAGGCCGGCGAGCCGAGCCAGGGCGACGGCTCCGGGAGGCGGTGGGGCCGTGCGGCGCGGGCCGCCCGGCCGGCGCGGCCGCATGCGTCGGCGGGGCCTGTCGGGCGCCTCGAGCGTCTCCGGCTCCTCGAAGAACTCGACCTCGGTTCCGTCGTCGAACGTGCTCACGGCCGAGGCAACCCTACCGCCCCAGGAAAACACGGTCTGGGAAGGACAGTCCGACAGATTCGCCAATCTCCGCTCTTGCATGGGAGAGGCCGCCCAAGCGCTAACCGGCATCGAGCTCGTCCTCGACCGCTACCGGCCGCTGCGGCCCCTCGGCAGCGGCGGCTCGGGATCGGTCTGGCTCGCGCGCGACGAGCGCACGGGGCTGGACGTCGCGCTCAAGATCATCGCCCGCGAGGGGAAGTCGGCCGCGCGCGCCGAGCGAGAAGCGGCGGCTGCGGCGCATCTCCGCCATCCCGCCTGCCTGCGCGCGTACGGCTTCGGCCGCGACGCGCGCCACGTCTACATCGCGTACGAGTTCATCCCCGGCCGCACGTACCGCGAGGCGATGCGGGCCGGCGAGCTGGCGGACGAGGAGGCGATCGAGGCCTGCGCGCAGGTGTGCGACGGGCTCGCCCACGCTCACGCGGCGGGGATCCTGCACCGGGACGTCAAGCCCTCGAACGTGCTGCTGACCGACGGCGATCGCGTATCCGCGCGCGTCCTCGACTTCGGGCTCGCCCAGATGGCCGACGCCGAGACCCTGACCGAGGCGGGCGACGTTCCCGGGACGCTCGCGTACATCTCCCCCGAGCGACTGGGCGGCGGCGAGGCGACGCCTGCAGCCGATGTCTGGGCGGTGGGCGTGATGCTGTGGGAGGCGCTCGCGGGCCGGCATCCCTTCTGGCGCGGCTCCATGCTCGAGACGGCGCGGGCGATCGAGGCCGGAGCGCGTCCGCTGGCGCAGCTTCGTCCCGACCTGCCGAAACCGCTCCTGCGCCTCGTCGACAGCGCACTCTCGACGAACCCGGCCAGGCGGCCGACCGCCCGCGAGCTCGCCGACGCGCTGCGCGGAGCCGCCTCGTTCGCCCGCACTCCGCGGCCTGCCTTCGTCCTCCCCTCTCGCGTGCAGCCGGGTCAGACGCTCACCGCCGTGCTCGCGGCGATCCTCGCCGGCTGGACTTCCTCCGCGCTGCCGTTCTATCCGCACGGCTGGCCGATCGGGCTCGCCCTGGCCGCCGCCGCAACGACGCTCTTCCGCGAGCGGGCGGGAATCGCGTTGGCGCTCGCCGTCCCGTTCTTCCCGCTCGGCAACATCTCCCTTGGGCTCGCGCTCCTCTATGCCGCCCTCGCCACCGGCTGGCTGCTCGTGACGTGGCGGGAGCCGCGCGCGGCGCTGCTGTTCGTGGCCGGCCCGCTGCTCGCGCCCGTGGCGGCGCTCGGGCTCCTGCCTCTCGCCGCAGCGCGTGTCCGTCTTGCGCCTCTCCGCTTCCTCACCGTCGCGATCGGCGTGCTGACCGGAGCGCTCGCCGCCGGGATCCGGCACGTCGCGCTACCCCTGGTCGGAGGACCGGCACCGCTCGGAATCGGCGTCGCCGCCGCGCGTGACCCGTTCGACGTCGCCGGCTCGCTCGCCCGCGCCGCCGGCGCGCACCCCCCGCTCCTGCTCGAGACCTGCGCGCTCGCGCTCGTCGCGCTCGCGCTGCCGCAGGCCCGGGCTCGCGGCCGCTGGGCCGCGGCCGGGCTCGGAGCGGGCATGATCGTGCTCACCGTCGGTGCCGTCCCGAGCGCGGCCGCGCTCCCGCTTCTTCTCTCCGCTTGGGCAATTGCCGCGGTCACGGCGCTTCGCGCTCCTGCCTTGGGGGTACCCTCAGCGGCGTCCTGATGGTGCTGCGGGGAATCGAGCAGAGGCTGGAGCGGATCTTCGAAGGCGTCTTCGGCCGCGCCTTCCGCACGAACGTCCAGCCGGTCGAGCTCGCGCGCAAGCTCGCGAAGGAGATGGACGAGCACCGCTCCACGTCGGTGACGCGCGTCTACGTCCCGAACGAGTACACGATCTACCTCTCGCCCGGCGACCGCGAGCAGTTCGAGGGCTACGAGAACTCGCTCGTGTCGGAGCTCGAGGAGTACCTCTCCGAACACGCGGCTCGTGAGAACTACGCCCTGCTCACCCCGCCCCGGATCCTCTTCGAGACCGACGAGGACCTTGGCGTCGGCGAGTTCGGGATCGCCACCCGGATGGCGCAGTACGGCAAGCGCGGCGACGAGGAGGCCGCGCCGGACATCCCGGCCCCCGGCGCGACGATGGTCTACAAGCCGCGGACGCAGCCGACCGAAGCCGCATCGGCCCTCGACCTGCGCGTGGAGCGGGAGGTCGCCGTGCTGAAGTGGAGCGGCAAGCGGGAAGTGCTCGAGAAGCAGCGGTCCGTGCTCGGCCGTTCCCGGGACGCCGACGTGCAGATCGAGGACCCGAACGTCTCCCGCCGCCACGCCGAGATCGTGCAGGAGGGCTCGACGTACTGGCTCGTCGATCTCGGCTCGACGAACGGGACCGAGGTGGACGGCCGGCGCATCCAGCGTGTGCGGCTCGCCGACGGCTCGCGCTTCACCATCGGTGAGACGACGGTCACCTTCTCGACCGAGCGGGAATAGAGAGCACCGTGACCATGGTCGCCTCGACAGGAGTCGCGGAGGTTCTCCTCGCGCTCAAGATCGCGTTCCTCGTCCTCCTCTACCTGTTCGTGCTGCGCGTCATCCGGTCTGCAGGGCGCGAGCGCCGCGCACCGAGCCAGGACAGCATGATCCTCACTCCGGGCGCCGCGGCAGCCGCAGGCCTCGGCCGCGGCCGGTCCGCGCGCAAGTCGGTGCGGCTCGTCGTCCAGCGCAGCCCGAGCCTCGAGGAAGGGGACGAGTTCCCGCTCAACTCGGCCCCGTTGACGGTCGGCCGTGGAGGGCAGAACGACCTCGTGCTCAGCGGGGACGAGTTTGCGTCTGCTCGCCATGCGCGGATCGAGGTGCGCGGCGACGGCGTGTGGATCCAGGATCTCGACTCGACGAACGGCACGTACGTCAACGGCTCTCGGGTGACCGGCGCTGAACGGGTCGGCGCGGGCGACGTCCTGCGCGTCGGCGAGACCGACCTCCGTGTGGAGGAGGACTGAGGTGCCGGTCGGCGCATATGCCGTCGCGAGCGACACGGGCCGCCGGCGCCGCCGGAACGAGGACAACTACGTCGTCGCGCCTCCGCTCTTCGCCGTCGCCGACGGGATGGGCGGCGCGCAGGCAGGCGAGGTCGCGTCGCAGCTCGCCGCGTCCGCGCTCGAGGCGGGAGACTCAGACGGGCTGAGCGGGGTCGAGCGCATCGACGCCCTCATCCAGGAGGCGAACCGCCGCATCTTCGACCGCGCCTCGACCGACCCCACCGCCTCGGGGATGGGCACGACGATGACGGTCGCGCTCGTCGAGGGGATGACCGTCGCGATCGGCCACGTCGGCGACTCGCGCGCCTACCTCGTCCGCGGCGAGCAGATGGAGCAGCTGACCGAGGACCACTCGCTCGTCAACGAGCTGCTCAAGACCGGCAAGCTCTCCGAGGAGGAGGCCCAGATCCACCCGCAGCGGAGCGTGATCACGCGCGCGGTCGGAACGGATCCCGATGTCGACGTCGACGGCTTCTCGATCGAAGCCGAGGAAGGAGACGTCTTCCTCATCTGCTCCGACGGGCTGAGCGACATGGTCGAGGACGAGGAGATCCTCGAGCTCGTCCATGGACACCGCGACGACCTCGAGAAAGCGGTGAAGGCGCTCGTGGCGGCCGCCAACCGGGGCGGCGGCGAGGACAACATCACGGCCGTCGCCTTCCAGATCTCGACCGAAGCTGCGCCGAGCACCGAGGACACGGTCGCGATGCCGGCCGTCACCGCCGACGAGCCCGACGAGCAGACCAGGGAGTACCAGGACGACGATCCCGGTGGGGACACGATGGTCGTCCCGCCCGGCCAGCTGCCGGCGGTGCCCACTGCCACCGAGGCCGAGACGCCTCAGCCGACCGCCGATGCGCGGCGCGTCCGGATCGTCCTGATCGCGATCGTCCTGCTCGCGATCGTCGCGGCGCTGATCGTCTGGAGGCTGGTGCGCTGACCCTGCGCAATCGTGAGCTGGTGGCGCTCCTCTCGGTCGGCGTGCTCACGGCGATCGGCTTCGCCACCGTCTACATCGCCCTCAAGTCGCAGATCTCGGGCGGCTCCCTCGGCTACGCCGTCTTCTTCTTCGGCCTCTACCTCGTCGCACACGTCGTCGCGCGCTTCACGGTGCCGCTCGCCGACCCGTACCTGCTGCCCATGGCGGCGCTCTTGACCGCCATCGGACTAACGGAGATCTACCGGCTCGGGCCGAGCAACGCCTTCCGGCAGGGGCTCTGGATCGTGATCGGCGTCGCGGTGTTCGGCGCGACGCTCTTCTGGCTGCACGGCGACTACCGCGTGCTCGAGCGCTACAAGTACGTGTTCGGCGTCACGGCGATCTTTCTCCTCTTCCTGCCGCTCGCGCCCGGCCTCGGGGAGACGATCAACGGGTCGCGACTCTGGATCCACTTCGGCTCGCTCCAGTTCCAGCCGGGCGAGCTCGGGAAGATCGCGCTCATCGTCTTCCTCGCCGCGTACCTCCGTGAGAAGCGGGAGGTGCTCGCCCAGGGGCGGCTGAAGGATTGGGGGCCGCTGCTCGTGATCTGGGGCGGCGCGATGCTCGTCCTCTTCGCCACCGACGACCTCGGGAGCGCGCTCCTCTACTACGGGATCTTCCTCGCGATGCTCTACGTGGCGACGGCTCGGCTCTCGTTCGTAGCGGCCGCGCTCGGTCTCTTCCTCGTCGGCTCGTACGCGATCTCGCATGCGACGCCTCACGTGCAGGCGCGTGTCAACGATTGGCTCGACCCGTACAAGCACGCCGAGACGAGCGGCTACCAGATCTTGCAGTCGCTGTACTCGATCGCGCACGGCGGCTTCGGCGGCACCGGCCTCGGCCACGGGATCGTCACGACGCCCACGGGGCAGCAGGTCGTCCCCGACCTGAACACGGACTTCATCTACTCCGCACTCGCGCAGGAGCTCGGCCTCATCGGAGCTGCGGCCCTGCTGCTCCTCTACATGGCCTTCGTCCTGCGCGGCTTCCGCATCGCGCTCTCGGCGAGTGACGGCTTCTCGAAGCTTCTCGCGGCCGGGCTCAGCTTCAGCTTCGCCTTCCAGACGTTCGTCATCGTCGGCGGCATCACGCGGGTCATCCCGCTGACGGGCATCACGCTTCCGTTCGTCTCGTACGGAGGGTCGAGCGTCGTCGCCAACTTCCTCCTCGTCGCGGGGCTGCTCCTGATCTCGAATCGGGCAAACCGCCAGGAGGCCGGGGCATGAACAAGCAGCTCCTGCACCTCTCCGTCGTCGCCCTCGTGCTGCTCGCCATCCTGATCGTGTCGACGACGTACTGGCAGACGTGGGCCGTCGCCGGGCTCGCCGATCGACAGGACAACCAGACGCAGCGGATCGCGCGGCTGACGGTCGACCGCGGGAAGATCCTCGCCTCCGACGGGACCGTCCTCGCGACGAACCGCAAGAAACGCGATCACGGCCTGACGATCTACACGCGGCACTACCCGCTGAACGACCTCGCGCCCCAGGTGATCGGCTACGCGACGGCCGCCGGAACGACGACCGGGCTCGAACAGACGCTCGACGACTACCTGACCGGCGCGAACACGAACCTCAGCAACACGTTCAGCCAGGAGCTGGACAAGCTCGGCGGCCAGACGGTGCACGGCGACAACGTGATCCTCACGTTGCGCCCGGCCATCCAGCGACTCGCGCTCAGCCAGCTCGCCGGGCGTTGCGGCGCGGTCGTCGTCCTCGACGCGAAGACGGGCGCGGTCTACGCGATGGCCTCGTCGCCGACCTACAACGAGAACCTTGTCGCGCACCACTACCCGCGGATCGCCAAGATCAAGGGCAGCTGCGGCGACGCCTCGGCGCTCCAGAACAGCGCGACGCAGGGTCTCTATCCGCCCGGCTCGACCTTCAAGCTCGTCACGGCCTCTGCCGCGCTCGACACGGGCAAGTTCACGCCGACCTCGCCGTTCTTCGACCCCGGGTACTGCACCGAGTACGGACGGAAGGTCTACAACTCGAGCTCGCCCGACTCGCCGACCGCGCACGAGACGTTCGGCCACGTCGACTTCGCCTCGGCGCTCGAGCACTCGATCAACGCCGTCTTCTGCGACATCGGCAAGGCGATCGGGGCGAAGACGATCCTCGGCTACGCGAAGCGGTACGGCTTCTACTCCCAGCCGCCGCTGGACCTGCCGCCGAACGTGCTCGACTCGAGCGGCCTCTACAACAAGGGCAAGCTCTGGTTCCCGAAGGATCCGGCGAGCCAGGTCGATCCGGGCCGGCTCGCATTCGGCCAGGAGCGGATGCTCGTGACTCCGCTGCAGATGGCGCTCGTGGCCGCCACGATCGCGCACCACGGGCTCGAGCCCAAGCCCTACCTCGTGCAGAAGATCGTCGGCTCGGATGGATCGACGGTGATCCAGACCACGCCGCAGACGCTCGGCCGCGTGATCAAGCCGCAGACCGCGGCGGAGCTGAACCAGATGATGCAGCTCGTCGTCCAGGGCGGCACCGGCACGAGTGCGCAGATCCCGGGCGTTCCCGTCGCGGGCAAGACAGGCACCGCGGAGCTCGGCCTCGGGAGCGTCTACGACGCCTGGTTCGTCTGCTTCGCGCCGGCGAACAATCCACGCTACGTCGTCGCAGTCGTGGTCGAGAAGCAGCCGAACGGCTTCGGCGGCTCGGTCTCGGCCCCGATCGCCAAGACGATCCTCGAAAAACTCCTGCACCGGTGACCATGTCTTTACCCTTTAGGCGGCCGTGGCGGTAAGCGACTCTCTCATCGACACACTGTTCGACGGGCGCTACCGGATCCAGCGCAAGCTCGGCGCGGGCGGCATGGCCGACGTCTACCTCGCGGAGGATCAGGAGCTCGGCCGCCGCGTCGCGATCAAGATCCTCAACGGGCGGCACGCGAACGACGACCAGTTCATCGAGCGCTTCCGCCGCGAGGCCAAGAACGCGGCGGCGCTCAACCACCCGAACATCGTCTCGATCTACGACCGCGGCGAGGCCGAGCACACCTACTACATCGCGATGGAGTTCCTCGACGGGCGCACGCTCAAGGAGCTGATCGTCAGCCGCGGCGCCGCGCCGGTCAACGTCGCGATCGAGTACGCGCGGCAGATCCTGTCGGCGCTCCGCTTCGCGCACCGGCACGGCATCGTGCACCGGGACATCAAGCCGCACAACGTGCTCGTCGACAGCGACGGGCGCGTGAAGGTGACGGACTTCGGGATCGCGCGTGCCGGCACGAGCCAGATGACCGAAGCCGGCTCGATCGTCGGCACTGCGCAGTACCTCTCTCCCGAGCAGGCGCGCGGCGGCGAGGTCGACCCCCGCTCGGACCTCTACTCGCTCGGCGTCGTCCTCTACGAGCTCTTGACCGGCAAGACCCCGTTCGACGGCGAGACGCCGGTGGAGATCGCGATGAAGCATCTTTCCAACGCGCCGAAGCCGCCCTCGAAGCTGCGGCCCGATGTCCCGCGCGAGCTCGACATGGTCGTCATGCGCGCGCTCGCCAAGAATCCCGACGACCGGTACCAGAGCGCAGACGAGATGGAGGCCGACCTCGAGCGCGTCGCGCGCGGCGCCCGCGTCTCGGCCGCCACGGTCGACACGGCGACGCAGGTCCTGCGCCGGCCGGCCGCCGCGGAAGCCGGTGCGGCGACCTCGGCGACGATGATCGCGCCCTCTCCGTCCGAGCCCACCCGAGTCGCCCCACCGGCGGTGCTCGTCGAGGAGGAGGAGCTGGAGGAGCGAGGCGGGCCAGAGCGGCCGCTCTGGCCGTGGCTCATCGCGGTCGGCTTCGTGGTCGCGGCCGCCGTCGCGGGCTTCTTCGTCTGGCACGAGCTGTCCGGGTCGTCGAAGGTGCAGGTGCCGGTCGGGCTCTATCAGGGCGAGACGCAGGGGCAGGCCGTGCGGCAGATCCGCAAGGCGAACCTCGTGGCGGACGTGCGGCACGCCTCGAACAAGAAGGTCCAGAGCGGCCACGTCTACAAGCAGGACCCGAGCGCCGGCCAGAAGGTCGACAAGGGCGGCACGGTCACCATCTGGGTCTCGACCGGACCGCCGAAGGTGGCGGTGCCCGACGTCAAGGGCCAACAGTGGTCCCAGGCCGAGCAGGCACTGGTGAACGTGGGCCTGAAACCGGAGGAACACTTCGTCGGAGGCAACCATCAAGGCCTCGTGACGGCGACAGATCCGCCGGCCGGGAAGTCCGTGCCCGAGGGATCGAAGGTGCGCGTCAACGTGATGAAGGGGCCCGGAACGGCCACGGTCCCGAACGTGGTGGGCCAGACCGCCGCCGCGGCGACGGCGGCACTGCGCAATGCGGGCTTCAACCCGAACCCGAGCTACGTCGACAACAACGCGCCGCAGGGTCAGGTCATCCACCAGAACCCGGCCCCGGGCTCGACGGAGGCCAAGGGCACGAGCGTCACCATCCAGATCTCCAACGGGCCGCCGCAGACGTCCGTGCCGGACGTCGTCGGTTACACGTCGCAGCAGGCCGAGCAGGCTCTCCAGAGCGCCGGCTTCCAGGTGACCCAGCAGTACGTGTTGACGGGCGCGGCCCAGGACAACATCGTCCAGCGGCAGAATCCGGCCGGCGGCTCCACGGCCACCAGGGGCTCGACGGTCACGATCGTGATCGGCCAGCACTCGCCGGGTCCCCCGCCAACGACGACGACGACGACTCCGACGACAACCGGGTGACGTCGGCTCGCCGACTCCGCGTGGCCATCCTCGCGGGCGGCCGCTCGAGCGAGCACGAGATCTCCCTGGCCTCGGCGCGATCGGTGGCCGGCGCGCTCGACCCGGCGCGGTACGAGATCGCCGAGGTCGCGATCGGCCGCGACGGCCGCTGGGCCCTGGAGGGCGGTGTCGATTCGGGACATGCCCAGGTGCCAGGCACCGAGACAGGGCCCGCGGAGACGTTGCCCGTTCCGGCCGAGGCCGGGACGCTCGAGGCGCTCGGGGTCGTGGACGTCGTCCTGCCGATCCTCCACGGCCCGTTCGGGGAGGACGGTACGGTGCAGGGACTGCTCGAGCTCGCGGACGTCCCGTACGTCGGCGCCGGCGTCGCGGCCTCGGCGCTCGCGATGGACAAGGACCTGTTCAAGAAGGTGATGCGCGACAGCGGCATCCCGGTCGCGGCGCACCACGCGATCCGGCTCGGCGACTCGATCGAGAACCCGTTCGGCTATCCCGTCTTCGTCAAGCCCGCGCGCCTCGGCTCGTCCGTCGGTATCACGAAAGTGCACGGCGAGGACGAGCTCGAGGCAGCGGTCGAGCTCGCGTTCCGGCACGACGAGAAGGTGCTCGTCGAGGAGTTCGTCGCGGGGACGGAGGTCGAGGTCGGAGTGCTGGGCAACCGCGTGCCTCCCCCGGTCGCCTCGCTGCCCGGCCAGATCGACACGCTCGAGCACGAGTGGTACGACTACTCCTCGAAGTACGACGAGGGCGGGATGGAGCTGCTCGTGCCGCCGCCGGGTCTCGGAGAAGAGACGATCGAGCTGCTGCAGCGCCGGGCAGTCGATTCGTTCGTCGCGGGCGAATGCGAGGGCCTCGCGCGGGTCGACTTCTTCGTCCGGGAGCCCGACGGCGAGGTCGTCCTCAACGAGCTCAACACGATGCCCGGCTTCACCGCGACGAGCGTCTGGGCTCGGCTGTTCGAGGCTTCCGGGCTCGGCTACGCGGAGGCGCTCGACCGGCTCATCGAGCTAGCCCTCGAGCGGCACGAGCGGCGCTCGAAGCTCGTCTACTAGCTCTTCGCCGTGACCTCGGAGATCGCGGCCGTGAATCCGCTCGAGGTGCTGGGCAGGCTCGTGATCCAGACGACGTAGTACCGCGCGGTGTTCCCTTTCAGCGTGAACGTCGTCCTACGTAAAACGGTCTGCGGGGAGGAATCCGGTGAGAAGCCGCCCGTCGGAGAGTCGCCGGACCGGATCTCCGCGCGGAAGCCCGGGGTCGGAGTCGTCACGGTCAACTGCGTGAGCTTCTTCGGGCTGCCTGCATCGACCACGAGCCCCAGGCCCGTGAGGAGGCCCCCGAACGTCTGGTTGCCGTACATCTGCGTCGTCCAGGCGGTCGAGGAGGAGCCGTCCGTCGCGCTCGGGGCGGTGGTCGCGTGGGAATCGGGATGGCCCGGGTTGGAGTACGCGTCCCCGACGCCGCGGAGCTGCACGGTCGCGCCGGGCGAGCCGCCCCCTCCCGTTGCGCCGTGGTGGCTCGAGCCGCCGAGCAGCAGCACCGCAGCGAGCGCAGCGCCGGCGATCGCGAGCGCCAGCAACCCGTAGAAGAGCGGGCGCCCTCGCCGCCGCCGCGGGCGCGCAGGACGGCGCGCACGGTCCCGCGCCGGTCGGCGCGCGGGCACCGGAGCGCCTCGGGTGACGAGCGTGTGCGCGATGTCGTCCTCGGGCACCGGTGCCTCACCCGCACTCTCGGCGAGGCAGGCCCGCAGCTCCTCGGCGAACGCCGCCATCGAGGGAAAGCGGCGCGCAGGATCCTTCGCCAGCGCGCGCTCGACGGCGGCTTCGAGCCGTGGGCTCACGTCCGGCCGGCGCTCGCGGAGGCTGGGCGGCGGCTCGTTCACGTGCCGCAACGCGACGGCGACGAAGTTCTCGCCGACGAACGGGACGTCGCCCGCCAGGAGCTCCCAGAGCACGACGCCGAGCGAGTAGACGTCGGTCGCGGGAGTGACGGACTTGCCGCTTGCCTGCTCGGGGGCGAGGTACTCGCTGGTGCCGAGGACCGTGCCCGTCTGCGTCACGCCGTGCTCGACATGGAGCGAGCGTGCGATGCCGAAGTCGGTCACCTTCACCTCGCCCTCGCGGCTGAGGAGGACGTTCTGCGGCTTCACGTCACGGTGGACGAGGCCGCGGTCGTGCGCGAACGCGAGCCCGTCGGCAACCGCGAGCGCGAGCTCGAGCGCCCGCCGCACCGGCAGCCGGCCTGCGCGCAGGACGAGCTCCTTGAGGTTCTCGCCCTCGACGTGCTCGAAGACGATGTACTGCCGGCCGTCGTCGTCGCCGCGGTCGATGACGGTGACGATGTTCGGGTGGGAGAGCCGCGCCACCGCCCGTGCCTCGCGCCGGAAGCGCTCGAGGTACTCGGGGTCGTCTGCGTAGTGCTCGTGGAGGATCTTGATCGCCACCCGCCGCTCGAGCTGCGTGTCGTGAGCGCGGAAGACGCTCGACATGCCACCGGTCCCCACGAGCTCCTCGAGCTCGTAGCGGTCGGCGATCAGGTCGCCGGACTGCGGAGGCCGCGACACGGCACGCGCTGTCGACCTCGGTCCCGGCACACCGCTAGAACGTGCGAACGGCGGGCGCGGCTACGCAAGGACCGCTTCCAGCGCCTCCTCCCACGCCGCGAGCCCTTCCTCGAGCTCGGCGTCCGTGATGACGAGCGGGCAGAGAACGCGGTTGCAATTCGAATGGACGCCGGCCTTGAGGAGGAGCAGCCCTCGGGTCGAGGCCTCCTCGGCGACGCGGGAGGCGATGCCGGGCGCCGGCTCCTTGGTGCCCCGGTCCTCCACGTACTCCACGGCGAGCATCGCGCCGAGGCCTCGCACGTCACCGATCGCCTCGAAGCGCTCCTGCCAGGCGAGCATGCGCGGCCGGATCGTCTCGCCGATCCGCTGCGCGCGCTCGACGAGCCCCTCCTCCTCGAACACGTCGAGGACTGCGACGGCAGCCGCGAGCGCGACCGGGTTCCCGACGTAGGTCCCGCCCACCGCGTTGTCCCAGAGGGAGTCCATGATCTCGGCCTTGCCCACCACGCCGGAGAGCGGCAGCCCGCCCGCGATGGACTTCGCGAGGGTGATCAGATCCGGCTCGACGCCGTAGTGCTCGATCGCGAACATGCGGCCCGTGCGGCCGAAGCCGCTCTGCACCTCGTCGACGACGAGCAGGATCCCCTCGCGGTCGCAGATCGCGCGCAGCCCCTGCATGAACTCCGGCGGGGCCGGGATGAAGCCGCCCTCGCCCTGCACCGGCTCGACGAGGATCGCGGCCACGGTCTCGGCGGCGACCTGGGTCGAAAGCGCCCGCTCGAGCGCGGCCAGCGCGTCGCCGGCCTTGATTCCGCGGTACTCGTCCGGGAACGGGACGCGATAGACCTCGGGCGCGAAGGGCCCCAGGCCCGCCTTGTAGGGATGCGTCTTCGAGGTGAGCGTCAGCGAGAGGAGGGTGCGGCCGTGGAACCCGCCCTCGAAGCCGATCACCGCCGGGCGGCGCGTATAACCGCGCGCGAACTTGACGGCGTTCTCGACGGCCTCGGTGCCCGCGTTGAAGAACGCGGCCTTCGACGGGCCCGAGAACGGCGCGAGTGCCGTCAGCCGCTCGGCGTACTCGACGTAGATCTCGTACGGGACGATCGTGAAATCCGTGTGGAGGAAGCGCGCGGCCTGTTCCTGCACGGCCGCGACCACGCGCGGGTGAGCGTGCCCGACGTTGAGGCAGCCGACGCCGCCCGTGAAGTCGACGAAGCTGTTGCCGTCGACGTCGGTGACAGTCGCCCCGCGACCCTCGGCGATCACGATCGGCAGGTAGAGGCCGAGCGGATCGGCGACGACCCTCTCCTTCCGCCCGGCGATCTCGCGCGAGCGCGGGCCTGGAATCTCCGTCCGGAGCTCGATTGCGCGCGTGACCGCCACGAAGCCACGATAACGACAGTGCGGGACGCGGATCGGGGAGAATCATCGCCGCCATGGTCCTCTCCGACGCGACGATCGCCCGCCTGCTCGCCGATGGGAGGATCGAGATCGACCCCTACGACGACGCGCTGCTGCAGCCCTCGAGCGTCGACGTGCGCGTCGACCGCCTGTTCCGCGTCTTCCACAACAACCGCTACCCCTTCATCGACGTCAAGGTCGAGCAGGCGGAGCTCACCGAGCTCGTCGAAGTGGACGAGGAGCAGCCCTTCGTGCTCCATCCCGGCGAGTTCGTGCTCGGATCGACTCTCGAGCGCATCAGGCTGCCCGACGACCTCGTGGCGCGGCTCGAGGGCAAGTCGAGCCTCGGCCGCCTCGGCCTGCTCATCCACTCCACGGCCGGGTTCATCGACCCGGGCTGGGACGGCCACGTGACGCTCGAGCTCTCGAACGTCGCCAACCTCCCGATCACGATCTATCCCGGCATGAAGATCGGGCAAGTCTCCTTCATGCAGCTGACCGAGCCCGCCGCCACGCCGTACGGTGCGCAGTCGATCGGCTCGAAGTACAAGGGCCAGCGCGGCCCCACCGCGAGCCGCTACTGGCAGAACTTCGAGGATGCCGAATGACGGTCCTCGTCACGGGCGGCACCGGCTTCATCGGCCCCTACGTCGTGCATGCGCTGCGCTCGCGGGAGACGCCCGTGCGGGCGCTCGTGCGCAATCCGGCCAAGGCCACCCGCCTCGCCGCCTGGGGCGCCGAGCTGGCAGTCGGAGACGTGACCGATCCCGTGTCCCTGCGCGCGGCCTGCGAAGGCGTCGATGCCGTCGTCCATCTCGTCGCGATCATCCGCGGCCGCCCGGAGGACTTCGAGCGCGTGATGGCTGAGGGGACGCGGAACGTCGTCGCCGCCGCGCAGGAGGCAGGCGTCCGCCGCTTCGTGCTCGCGAGCGCCCTCGGCCTCGACGAGCGCACCAAGGACGCGGTGCCGTACTTCGCGGCGAAGTGGGAGATGGAGCGGGCCGTCCGGGAGGCCGGGCTCGACCACGTCATCTTCCGGCCGAGCTTCGTCTTCGGCCGAGACGGTGGCGTCCTCCCGACCTTCATCCGCCTCGCCCGCTACGCCCCGGTCACGCCGATCGTCGGGCCGGGGAGACAGCGGCTCCAGCCGATCTGGGTCGAGGACCTCGCCGAGTACTACGCCCTCGCCCTCACCGAGCAGGCGGCCGCGAACCGGACCTTCGAGCTCGGCGGCCCGGAGGCCGTGAGCTGGAACGAGTTCTGGGAGCGCCTGAAGCGCGTGCTCGGCGTACGGCGGCCGTCGGTGCACGTCCCCTTCGGCGCGATGCGCGTGCAGGCGACGCTGACGGAGCGCCTGCCCGGTGCGCCGGTGACGCGCGACCAGCTGACGATGCTCGGGCTCGGGGACAACGTCGTCGCCGATCCGAGTGCCGTCGAGACGTTCAAGCTGCCGCTCGTCTCGCTCGACGATCAGCTGCGGCGAGCGACGTGATCCGAGGCGTGGTCTACGCGGAGCCCGAGGCGGCCCCGGCGATCGAGGAGCTGACCGTCGAGGCACCGGGCCCGCGGGAGGTGCGCGTGCGGGTCCAGGCCTGCGGGCTCTGCCACTCCGATCTCCACATCGTCGAGACCAAGGGCTGGGGCTCGCGATTTCCGATCCTGCTCGGCCACGAGGGCGCGGGGATCGTCGAGGAGGTGGGCAACGAGGTGACCTCGGTCGCTCCCGGCGACCGCGTCGTCATCGCCTGGCGCGCGCCCTGCGGCGATTGCCCGCAATGCCGGCGAGGCGATCCGCGGCGCTGCTCCTCGCAGCTCCGAGCGAAGCGGCGGGTGCACAGGGCGGTCGACGGCTCGTTGCTGACGCCCGTCCTGCGCTGCGGCACGTTCGCCGACCAGGCGATCGTCCACGAGGCGTGCGCGGTGAAGGTGCCGGAGAACTTGCCGATCGAGCAGGCCTCCCTTCTCGCCTGCGGGTTCTCGACCGGGGCGGGAGCAGCCCTCTGGGCGACGCCCGTGCAAGAGGGCTCCTCGGTCGCGGTGATCGGCTGCGGCGGGGTCGGGCTCGCCGTGATCCAGGGTGCTCTGCTGCGCCGCGCGGGACAGATCGTCGCCGTCGACGTCGCGCCGGAGAAGCTCGAGCACGCCCGCGCGCTGGGGGCGACCGAGGTCGTCGACGCCTCCGCCTGCGATCCCGTGCAGGCGGTGCGCGACCTGACCGGCCGCCGCGGCGTCGAGTTCGCCTTCTCTGCAGGCGGCGGGGCCGCAACGCTGGCGCAGGCGATCCGGATGTGCGCCTACGCGGGCTGGGCCACACTCGTCGGCCTGCCCGCGCCGGGCTCGAAGCTCGACGTCGACCTCGACGCCGACTTCTTCGGACCGCGGATCACGCTCACGGTGACGCACGGCGGCGACACGATTCCGCGAGAGGACTTCCCGTTCCTCGCGCAGGCCGCACTCGAGGGCCGCATCGATCTCGCCCGCTTCGTGACGAGCACCATCTCGCTCGACGAGGTGCCCGAGCGCCTGATGCGGATCGGCCGGGACGGCGAGATCCGCACCGTCGCGCTGCTGTGACCGAGGCGCAGGCTCGCGCCGTATCAATGACATGACGAAGTGCCTCGGCCTGCTCGGGCTCGTGTCGACACTCGCGCTGACGGCTTGCGCCGGCGGCCGGTCCGCCGCGCCGCGCCTCTCGCCGGCTCGGGCACGCCAAGCGCCGCCGCCCCCCACCCGCCGGGTGGGCACACACGGAATCGAGGTCGCGGTCCCGGCCCGCTGGCGCCTCGGCCGCGGGATGTGCGGCACGCCGAAGGCGAACACCGTGCTGTGGAACGAGGACGGGACCCTCCAGTGCCTGATTCGGCAGCCGCCCGGCTTGAGCGTCGTCGAGTTCGGCAGCATCCTCCGCAAGCCGTGCGGCTGGTACCGGCATCACGCGAAGCTCGTCAGGATCGACGGCGGCGCCCGCGCACGCCGCTGGGTCGTCGGCACGGTCGACGGAAGCCATGCAGTGCAGCTCGTCTTCGCAGCGCGCGGCATCTCCATCACGGTGCTCAGCCCGCACCGTCCCCTGCTCCGCCGCATCCTCGCCTCCGTCCGCACGGTTCGCGTCGACCCGAACGGCTGCCCGACGCATCCGTCGCAGGACTACCGGCGCGGCCAGCGGCCGAGCGGATCCCCGCCGTTCGTGCCGAAGGGAGCCGTCGGCATGGTCGGCTGCTCCTACAAGGGCCGCTGGCTCGACATGTCGAACCGGATCGGAGGCCGAGCCGCGGAGCGCCTCGCGCGGGCATTCGCGGCCGCGCCGTCGGGGTTCTCGCACGCGCGGCCCGGCGCCGTACTCCCGTCCTCCTGCCTCCCCAGCTGGCGGGCCTCGCTCATCGTCGCCCGCTTCGAGTACTCGGGGGGCCGCCGGCCGGCCACTGTGACTGCTCACCTCAGCGGCTGCACCCGGCTGGGTGCAAGCAACGGCCGCTGGGCGGTGCGCCTCAGGCCCGCCTGGGTGATGCGCCTCGTGAGCGACGCGCGTTACGCGGGCGACTTCATCGAGTACGGCGAGTGACCTGCTCGAGGACGCCGCGGACGAACTCGCTTTTCGCCTCCGTATAGCCGAGTCGGTCGTCGCGGTACTCCTCCGCGAGCTGCCGCTTGAGAGCGCCGTACTCGTGCGCGACGTCGGGATGCTCCCGGAGGTAGTCGCGAAAGGCGAGGTGCTGGCGCAGGGGCTCGCTGCCGGCCACGACGACGTAGAGGTGGTGGGGCGTCGCTCCGGGCGGCCAGAGGAACGCCTCGCGCCCGGGGATCCCTTTGTCTCCCTGGTACACGTAGCCGAGCTCCCGCAGGCGGTCGATCGCGGCGGGCACGTCCTCGGCCGAGCGCAAAACGACGTCCATGTCGACGATCGGCTTCGCCGCGAGTCCAGGGACGGCCGTGCTCCCGACGTGCTCGACCTCGGCGTCGAGATCTGACACCGCCTCGCGCACACGCGCCGCGAGCTCCTCGAAGAGCGCGGGCCACGCCTCGTCGTAGTCGACGACGACGAACGGCGAGCCCTCGAACGTCGTGCGCGCGAGGAGCTCGTCCACGGTCTGCTCCGGCGTCTGATCGGTCGTGTCGAGCCAGAGGCCGACGCGCGGCGTCGTCTGCATAAAGCCCTCGTGGAACTGCGCGACCGACCAGTCCCCGTAGCCGCGCTGCGTTCGGCCGGCCTCGCGGGCCGCGATCGTCTCGACCGACGGCAGCAGAACGACGACATGGCAGGGACGACTGCGGATCATCGTCCGGTACTCGCCGAGCAACGGCCCTGCCGCGACGTCCTCGAGCGCGACCGCGAAACCGGCGTCGAAGTACGTGTCGGCAGCCGCCGCAGCGACCCGATAGCGGAGCCGGAGCTGCTCGAGCGCTTCCGGGGACAGCTCCGGCGTCGCCTCCACCCGGCCGCGCACGATGCTGCGCCGGAACAGATCGCCTTCGAGGTGGACGCCGCGGTCGAAACGCTCCGCGAGCAGGCGGGCCACCGTCGACTTCCCGGCGGCCATGGGCCCCGTGATCAGGTAGACGGCCCGGCCCGCTACGACTGCTTCCCGAAGGAGGCGCGGCGAGGGATGTCCGCCTCGTCGACCATGTGGCCGTCGCGTTCCACGTAACCGCCCTTGCCGCCGATCGCGAGCAGCACCGCCTCCTCGTCGAACGGATTCGACACCTTGCGCGGCGTCGTCGACTCCACGTGGAAGAGGCCGCCCTCGCCCAGCACGCGCGTCTCGCCCTCCACCTCGATCTCTACCCGGCCGCGGTGGACGAAATAGAGCTCGTCCTGGGTGTCGTGCCAGTGATGGAAACCCACGTGCCCCGGAGGCATGACGATCGCGTTGATCCCGAACGCCGTCACGCCGAGCGCCGCGCGGATCTTGCGGAAGCCGGGCCCGTCGCCGAGCTCGTCGAGGGAGGAGAACGCGTACGTCATTTGGAGCACGGCTCCGCCGTGTGCGCGAGCGGCAGCCGGCCGAGGAGCTCGGCGAGCTGCTCGCGCTCGTCCGGCGAGAACTGCGAGCCGAACAGCTCCTCGATGTCGGCGAGGTGCGACTCGCGCGCGTCCTCGATCTTCTTCACGCCCGCCTTCGTGAGCACGGCATAGGTCACGCGGGCGTCGGAGTCGCACCGGTCCTTGGCTACGAGGCCCGCGGACTCGAGCCCGTCGAGGAGCCGCGTGATCCCCGACGCGGTCAGCAGCACCGAGCGGGCGAGATCGATGCGGCGCATGCGCCGTCCCTCGGCGTAGTAGAGCTGCACGAGGACGTCGAAGTCGCTCAGCGTCAGCTCGTGCAGCGCCTCGAGGCGGGACGACAGCTCGCGCGTGATCGCCGCGTGGGCGCGCAGGAAGCGCAGCCACGCGGTGTCGGGCAAGCCTGCGCCCGGCGAAAACTCTTGTGTGCTCAATACTTGACTAGACAATCTTTTCTCGCTATGATCCTTGCGATCTCAAGTATATAAGGAGCTTGCATCCATGTCCACTCTCACCACTTCCAAGTCTGCACCGGCCGGCAGCTGGAGCGCCGACCCGGTCCACTCCCACGTCTCGTTCGAGATTGCGTACGCCGGAACGAACACGTTCCGCGGCGGCTTCCGCGAGTACTCGGTCACGCTGAACGACGGCGTCCTCGAGGGCTCGGCCCAGGTCGCCAGCGTCGATGTCAAGGACGAGCAGCTGAACGGCCACCTGCTCACGCCGGACTTCTTCGACGCCGGGCGGTTTCCGGAGATCTCCTTCACCACCGGCGACTTCGAGCACGGCGAGCTCACGATCAAGGGTGTCACGCGCCCAGTCACGATCTCGGCCTCGGTCTCGGAGCCCAACGTCGATCCCTTCGGCCGCGAGCGCGTCGGCATCACGCTCGAGGCGACGGTCGACCGCAACGAGTTCGGCGTCAGCTGGAACGCCCCCAACCAGGGCGGCGGCAACTACCTCGGCGACGACGTCACGATCAAGGCCGAGCTCGCCTTCGTGAGGCAGGAGAGCTGACGATGCAGATCCTCGCCGTCTCCGGCAGCCTGCGGGAGGCCTCGTTCAACACCAGCCTTCTGCGGGCTGCGCTCGAGGCCGCGCCCGACGGCGTCGAGCTCGAGCTCTGGGAGGGGATCGGCGACCTGCCGCTCTACGACGAGGATCTCGAGGCCGACGTTCCCGAGTCGGTGCGCCGCCTGCGGGACGACTGGGCGGCGGCGGACGCGATCCTCTTCGCGACGCCCGAGTACAACGGCTCCGTCCCCGGCGGCCTCAAGAACGCGATCGACTGGGCCTCGCGGCCCCACGTCTTTCGGCCGGACGGCGCCGGCTCCGCCGGCGCCGTTTCCAGCCATAAGCTCGAGGCCGTCCTGCGCAACAAGCCCGTCGCGGTCGTCGGCGCGAGCACGGGCCAGTTCGGCGCCCTGTGGGCTCAGCAGGACTTGAAGCGGATCCTCGGCATCGCGGGCGCCCGTGTCGTCGGGACGGAGATCCCGGTCGCCCGCGCGCACGAGCGATTCGACGCGGACGGTCGGCTCCTGGACGGCGAAGTCTTCGCACAGCTCCGGCTGCACCTGACCACTCTCGCTTCGGAGGCCGTCGCGGCCCCCGAGCGAGTCGCTGCCTGAGCGAAAAAGAAGGGGCC
>Ga0209810_1000510_pt1 | contig 84069 bp, 88 predicted proteins | sample Coa_R1_7_FD_187159 | JGI IMG/M metagenome (GOLD analysis project Ga0209810, IMG submission 187159) | Surface soil microbial communities from Centralia Pennsylvania, which are recovering from an underground coalmine fire - Coalmine... | ecosystem: Environmental > Terrestrial > Soil > Unclassified...
CCCTCCAGCAGCCGACGAGCCCGCGCCCTCCCCAGCTACATCCGCTGGTACAACAACCGACGACCGCACAGCTCGCTCGGAGCACGGCCACCCATCAGCCGCGTCTCACACCTCCGTGGTCACGACACCTAGCTCGGCATCGCGGGCGGCTGGGACGGATCGACGGAATCGTCGGAGCTCGCCGCCCCCGCAGGCGACTCAGCCAGCTTCTGCTTGAGGTCGCGGATCTTCGCCGCCGTCGCGTCGAGCCGCGGGTTCGAGATCTCCCCGGACTCGACGAGCTCGAACGCGGTCTTGCCGAGGTCGGTGTAGGCCTGGTTCAGCTCGCGCTTCTGCTGGACGTCCTCGACGCCCTCCCTGGCCTTGGCCGCGGCCTGCTCGGCCGCCTGCTTCGCCTTGTTGAAGAAGCTCACGTGCGCACCTCCTATTCGAGAAGCTTGCCGACGAGGCCCGCGACGCCGGACTCGCCCTGACCGCCGCCGGCGGCCGCGAGCACCCGCCGCGCGGTGCGGGTGAAGGGCAGGGTCTGCAGGGTCACGTGGCCCGGTCCGGTCATGTGGACGAGGAACAGCCCCTCGCCGCCAGCCAGGCTCTTGGCGACGCCGCCCTGGAGCCGCACGTCGTATTGCACGGTGGGCTCGATCATCACCATGCAGCCCGTGTCGACGATGAGCCGCTGGCCCGCCGCGAGGCCGAAGTCGAGGAAGTCGCCGCCGCCGTGCAGCCACACCGTTCCCTTCCCCTTCAGCCGCTGCAGGAAGAGGCCCTCGCCGCCGCCACCGAGACCCATGCCGAGCTTCTTCGCGAAGGCGCCTTCGATCTCGACGTCCCCGAAGTGGCCGAGATACGCGTGCTTCTCACAGATGATCTCGCCGTCGAGCTCGTGCTGGCGGATCGAGCCCGGGAACGGGCCGGTGATGCCGACCGAACCCGCGCCGTTGGCGCGGTAGCGGGTCACGAAGAGGCTCTCGCCGGCCATGACCTTGCGCTTCAGCCCTCTCGCGAGGCCGCCCGGCATCTCCACCTCCATGGCGATGTCGCCGGAGACGAAGGTCATCGCCCCCGCCTCGGAGGTCAGCTGCTCGCCCGCCTGCAGCGAGACGACGACCGCGGGCGCCTGGCCCTCGCGGATCTGCGCCTCCACGGCTAGCCGGTCGGCGCGGGCGCCGCCGCGATCGCAGCCTCCCGGCGCCTGCCGGTCGTCCAGGCGTAGCGGGCCAGGTGGCCCGACAGCCCGAGCAGGAGCAGCGCGTTCACCGGATGGAACATGCCGACGCCCCAGTGATGGACGCCGCCCGCCGCCAGGATCGCCTGGAAGAAGCCCAGGACGGCCAGCAGCACCCACATCCCGAGCAGGCGGCGGGCCGGCCAGGCGATCAGGACGAGGATCAGCATCAGCGGGGCGACGTACGTCGAAAGGGTCCAGCCGAGGCCGCGGTGCGGATCCAGCGACTTCGCGTTGTCGATCGTCGCGCCGTGCTTCATGGCGAACAGGCCGTAGCCGACCAGGAAGAACTGCGCGATCACGCCCAGGAGGAAGATCGAGGTCACGTACCGCAACGCAACCCACGCACCCCGCCGCACTGCCGCCATCGTCGACTCCTTTGCCCTCGCTTTCCCGATGCGAGGAGGCTACAACGGCCGGCCCGCGGTTACTAGGCTCCCGCGATGTCTGACGCGATCGTCGTCGGGGCGGGGCCGAACGGGCTCGCCGCGGCGATCGTTCTCGCGCGAGCCGGACTGACGGTTCGCGTCCTGGAAGCCGCGGACACCGTCGGCGGCGGCGCGCGCTCGGCCGAGCTGACCCTGCCGGGGTTCGTCCACGACGTCTGCTCGGCGATCCACCCGCTCGGCATCGCGTCGCCGCTCTTCCGCGCCCTCCCGCTCGCGCGCCACGGCCTCGAGTGGATCGAGCCGCCCGCGGCCCTCGCCCATCCGTTCGACGACGGCACCGCCGCGATCGTCGAGCGCTCGCGCGCGGCGGCGGCCCCGACGCTCGGCGTGGACGGAGACCGGTGGCGGCGGCTGTTCGAGCCGTTGACCCGCGGCGCCGAGCCGCTGCTCGAGGACGTCCTCGCGCCGCTCCACGTCCCGGCGCATCCGCTCGGGCTGGCCCGGTTCGGCGCGCGGGCGCTGCTGCCGGCGACGACGCTGGCGCGGGTCTCGTTCCGCGGCGCGAAGGCTCGCGGCCTCTTCGCGGGGCTCGCGGCCCACTCGATGCTGCCGCTCGACCGGCCGCCGAGCGCCGCCTTCGGGCTCATGCTCGGCCTGCTGGGCCACGCGTTCGGCTGGCCGTTCCCGCGCGGCGGCGCGCAGCGGCTCTCCGACGCGCTCGCCTCGTACCTGCGGGCGGTGGGCGGCGAGATCGAGACGCGACACAGGGTCGAGTCGCTCGCCGAGCTCGGCGACGCGCGCGCCGTCCTGCTCGACGTCACCCCGCGCGCGCTGATCGAGCTCGCCGGCGACCGCCTCTCGAGCCGCTATCGCCGGCGCCTGGAGCGCTACCGCTACGGGCCGGGCGTGTTCAAGCTCGACTGGGCGCTCGACGGGCCGGTTCCGTGGCGGGCGGAGGGCTGCGCCCGCGCGGGGACCGTCCACCTCGGCGCCACGCTCGACGAGATCGCGGCCTCCGAGGCGGCGGCCTTCCGCGGCGAGATCCCGGAGCGTCCGTACGTGCTCCTGGCGCAGCAGAGCCTCTTCGACCCGGCCCGCGCGCCGGCGGGCCGGCACACGGCCTGGGCGTACTGCCACGTCCCGAACGGCTCGACGGTGGACATGACGGAGCGGATCGAGCGACAGGTCGAGCGCTTCGCCCACGGCTTCCGCAAGCGGATCGTCGCCCGCTCGGCCCTCGGCCCGGCGGACCTCGAGCGGCACAACGCGAACTACGTCGGCGGCGACATCAACGGCGGCGCCGCGACGCTGTCGCAGCTCTTCACCCGCCCCGTGGCGCGGCTTTCCCCGTACACGACGCCGCTGCCCGGCGTCTTCCTCTGCTCGTCCTCGACGCCGCCCGGCGGCGGCGTGCACGGGATGTGCGGCTACCACGCCGCCCGGGCGGCACTCCGCCACCTCCGCGCCTAGGGCACGGGCTCCTTCGTCTCCCACGCGAGCCGGCCGGAGGGCTCCGGCGGCGCACCCTCGGCCGCGTGCGCGACGGTGGTGCGCAGCGGCACCTCCTCGAGGAACCACGACAGGACGAACGGCACGAGCGCCAGCGCCATCCCGAAGAGGAAGACGCCGTGAAGCGAGTGGGCGAAGGCGTGCAGGACCTCGAGCCGCACGCGGGACGGCAGCTGGTCGATCTGCTTCGGATTGAGCTGCACGCCGCTGCCCAGGTGTGCAGTGATGCTGCGGGGCAGGCCCGCGAGCCGGTGCGCGAGCCGCGAGGCGAAGATCGTCCCGAAGACGGCGACGCCGAACGCGCCGCCCACCGAGCGGAAGAAGGTGGCGGAGGAGGTGGCGACCCCGATCTCCTGAGGCCGCGCGTCGTTCTGGACGACGAGCACCAGCACCTGCATGACGAGGCCGAGGCCCACCCCGACGACGACCATGTAGGCGGACGCGAGCCAGGGGGCCGTGCCGACGCCGAGCAGCGACAGCAGGTACATGCCCGCGACGAGGACGGCCGTCCCCGCGATCGGAAACGCCTTGTAGCGGCCGATGCGGCTGATCGCGCGGCCGGAGAGGATCGAGGCGACGAGGAGCCCGGCCATGAGCGGGAGCGTGCGCAGCCCGGAGCTCGTCGGCGTGACGCCGTACACGATCTGCAGGAAGAGGGGGATGAAGATGATCGCGCCGAACATCGCCATCCCGATGGCGAAGCCCATCGCGCTGGCGACGCTGAAGACGGAGGAGCGGAAGAGCCGGAGCGGCAGGATCGGCTCCTCGGCGCGCAGCTCCCAGCAGACGAAGATCGCGAGCAGGACGACGCCGGCGACTCCGAGCCCGAGGATCGTGCTCGAGCCCCAGGCGTACTGGGTGCCTCCCCAGGTCGTGAGCAGGATGAGCGCTCCCACGCCGCCGCCGAGAAGGGCGGTGCCCGCGCCGTCGATCCGGTGGCGCGTGTGGGGCGTGTGCAGCCGCAGGCGCGTGCTCACGATCAGCACGGCGAGCGCGCCGATCGGCATGTTCACGTAGAAGACCCAGCGCCAGGACAGGTTGTCGACGAGGAAGCCGCCGAGCAGCGGGCCGGCGACCGAGGCGACCGCGAAGACCGAGCCGATCAGCCCCATGTAGCGGCCTCGCTCGCGCGGCGGCACGATGTCCGCGATGATCGCCTGCGCCCCGACCATGAGCCCGCCCGCGCCGATCCCCTGCAGCGCGCGGAAGCCGATCAGCTCGCCCATCGACTGCGACAGGCCGGCGAGCATCGAGCCGGCGAGGAAGATCAGGATCGCCGCGAGGAAGACGGGCTTGCGCCCGTACATGTCCCCGAGCTTCCCGTAGAGCGGGGTCGAGACCGTCGAGGCGAGCAGGTACGAGGTGACCACCCAGGAGAGGTGGTTGAGCCCGCCGAGGTCTCCGACGATCGTCGGCAGGGCGGTCGAGACGATCGTCTGGTCGAGCGCGGCGAGGAACATGCCGAGCATGAGCGCCGCGAAGACGGTGCGCACCGCCGAGCCGGGTTGCCTGGCCTCGGCCTCCATGCTGTCGAGTGTGCCTAGCCGGGGTGGTACGTCGTCGCGGCGTGTGCCGCGTAGAAGTCGTGCACCCAGCGGCCGTAGTCGTTCGCGGGCGTCCCGTCGTAGCTGCTCACGAGGGAACCGCACGTGCCCCAGGTGTCCCAGGTCCAGGCCGCGTAGCCCGCGCCGTGGGCATCGGCCCAGCCGATCACGCGCGAGATGTTCGTCGAGCCGCAGCTCGAGTCGTCGTACGTCTCCCCCGTCTCGCCGAGCACGAGCGGGACGTGCTTCGCGACCGGAGCCATCGTGCGGTCGAGGCACGCAACCGAGGCGCAGGTGTTGTTGCCGTACACGTGGGCCTCGGCGATGAGCTGGTGGAGGGGATCGCGCGGCTCGTGCGAGAGCCACTGGGAGAGGTCGTTCGCGTAGTCGAGGCCCGGGATCGCGATCGGCCCCCGATAGCCGGCGGCCCGCATGACGCGCACCGCCTGCTGCATCCCTGCGGTGCGATAGGGCTCGTTTTGCCGGCCGTAGGTTGCCTCGCAGGCGCCGCCGCGCAGGAAGCAGCGCGCGTCGACGATCGTCTCTCCCCACGGAGCGAGGATGACGTTCGGGTCGTGGCGGAACGTGCGCGCGAGGCTCGCCCACATCCTCGGGGCGTGGTCCTCGTCGGGCGAGCGGCCTGATACGTCGCCCTATACGTCCCGGGCGCCGCCCAGATCAGCGAGAGCTCGACGTACATGCCCTGGCGGTGGAGGAGCCGCACGTAGCGGACGATCGCCCTGCGGTACGCGGCGCCCCCGTAGGCGCGCTTGACGCCGTTGATGCCGAGCCAGCAGTCCTCGTTGAGGGGCACCCGGACGAAGTTGGCGTGCCAGGACGCGATGGCCCGCACCGAAGCGGCGCTCGACGGGCCGTCGAAGATGCCCCAGCCCTGGATGCAGGCGTACTCCGTCCCGGAGCGGTCGACCCCGCGCAGGGTCACGCGCCGTCCGTGGGCGTCGACCAGGTGGGCGCCCACGACATGGAGGCCGCGCTGCGATGCCGGCGCTGCGTGGCCCGCAGCCGTCACCAGCGCGACCGCCACGGTGACCGCGAAGAGCGCCGACGCCAGCCTCATCCCCCAACCGTAGTGAGACCTTCGGTGGGCGTAATCACCCGCTTCGGGGCTTGTGCCCGGCGGCGGCGCGATCTAGCCTCCGTGCCTCTGTCGTCCTACAAGGAGGCGTGATGAGAAGGCGCTATCTCTGCGGCGCTTTCGCGGGGGTCCTCGCCATGGCCGCAGCTCCGGCGACCGGCCTGGGGGCGTCGGCGGCCAGACCTGCCGGCCCGCACGCGCAGGGGAAGATCTCCGTGATGCGGCCGCTCGGCTTCAAGCCGGTCAAGCACATGAGAGCCGCGAGGGTCAGGCGTACGAACGATCTCGTGTACCAGGGCGGCGTCGGAGGCATCGGCGTCGAGACCTCGCCCAGGGTCTACCTCGTCCTCTGGGGCTCGCAGTGGAGCAGCGACCCCTCGGGCGAGTCGACGACGTTGCAGAGCTTCTTCAATCACGTCGGCGGCAGCTCGTGGGTGAACAGCGTGACGCAGTACTGCCAGGGCGTCGCGGCCGGCACGGTCACCTGCGGGTCGAGCGGAACGCACGCCGGAAACGGCGTCACCCTCGCGGGCGTCTGGTCCGACAACGGCTCGGCGGCGCCGTCGTCGCCGACCCAGTCGCAGCTCGCGGGCGAGGCGGTGCGGGCTGCCGCGCACTTCGGCAACACGAGCTCCGCCGTCAACGACACCGTGCAGTACGTGATCGCCACCGCGCATGGCAACAACGCCTCCGGCTTCGGCACGCAGTACTGCGCGTGGCACAGCTCGACCTCGTCCTCGTACGGGAACATCGCCTACACGAACCTCCCGTACATCACCGACGCGGGATCCTCGTGCGGGGCGAACTTCAACGGCCTCGGCCCGAACGCCGGGATCACGATCGTCGAGGGCCACGAGATGGCGGAGACGATCACCGACCAGTTCCCGAACGGAGGCTGGCTCGACCGGAACGGCCAGGAGAACGGCGACAAGTGCGCCTGGATCAGCAGCGGCCAGGGCGCGTCGGCGAACGTCACGATGAACGGCGCGACCTTCCCGGTGCAGTCGCTCTGGAGCAACGCGACGAGCACTTGCGTCCTCAGCTACTGAGGGAGCTCGGCTGGGCGCCGGCGGTCCGCCGGCGCCCAAGCCCCCTCGCCACCGAGGGCTCCTTGTGCTCGACCCACGGGTCGATTAGGTTCCCGGCCTCTGTTGTCGTCCAACAAGGAGGCGTGATGAGAAGGCGCTATCTCCGCGGCGCTTTCGTGGGGGTCCTCGTCAGCGCGGCGGCCGTATCGGCAACCGCGGGCGGAGCGGCCTCGAGCATGCGGCACGGCCGGATGCACAGGATCAGCAACTCCACCAGCACGAACTGGTCGGGCTACGCCGTGACGGGCAGCCGGTTCACCCAGGTGTCGGCCTCGTGGACCGAGCCGACCGTGAAGTGCTCCGGAACCGCCTACTCGAGCTTCTGGGTCGGCCTCGACGGCGACACCTCGGGGACCGTCGAGCAGACCGGCACCGATGCCGACTGCTCGGGCTCCACACCCCAGTACTACGCCTGGTACGAGATGTATCCGAAGTTCCCGGTCAACCTCTCGGGCACGGTGCGTCCCGGGGACAAGCTGTCCGCGTCCGTCACGACCAACGGCAGCGGCTCGTTCACGCTGAAGCTCACGGACAGCACGCAGGGATGGACGAACACGACCACGGCTCGGCTCAAGTCGGCGAAGCTCGCGTCGGCCGAGGTCATCGCCGAGGCGCCCTCCGGCAGCGGAGGCGTCCTCCCGCTCGCGAACTTCGGCACCGTCAGCTTCTCCGGCGCCACGGCGAACGGCAAGGTGCTGACCAGCAGCACGCCGAACATCGACCCGATCACCATGGCCTCCGGCTCGACGGTGAAGGCGCAGCCGAGCTCCATCAGCAACGGAGCCTTCTCCGTCACCTGGAAGCACTCCTGAGCGAACCGCGGTGGAGGGTCCGCCCTCGCGGCGGATCCTCCGCCGAGCGACGTAAAGTGACGCCGTGGACGTGACCGCCGACTTCCCGACCGACGCCGCGGAGACCGCACCGGCACGCGGCCGCGGCGACAAGATCGCGCGCCTCCTCCGCGAGATCGACGCGCTGATCGCCGACGACGAGGCCGAGGACCGTCGGATCACCGGCGGCTGGCGGACCTTCGCGGACATCGTCACCGCCGCCCACACGCACGCCTGGGACGCGTACAGCGTGGACCTGTCCCGCGACGCCGGGAGCTTCCGCCGGCTGTCGCGCCGGCGGCAGGAGGCCGTGAAGCGGATCTTTGGGACGATCTACCGCGCCGAGTCGGTCGTCGACGACTGGATGGACCGGATCGTGGCGTCGCTGCCCCGTGAGCCGGAGTACGAGTCGATGCGGGCAGCGCTCATGACGCAGGAGCACGACGAGGGGATGCACCGCGGCAGCCTGCTCCGCGTCGCGACCGAGGTGCTGGGCATCGACACCGCAGACGCCGACCGCGTGGCACGGAAGTACAACAACTTCGTCGCAGAGATCCTGTTCGACCGCTTCGAGGACGAGATGCGGCACCTGCTCCGCCCGAACCGCCCGATCGAGGACGTCTACACGGCGATCTTCATCTACGGCGTGATCAGCGAGGACGTGGTCGCGAACAGCGACGTCGTGATCCGCCGGGCGAAGGGCAACGCGATCTACGACGCGTACGACCTCCCGGGCATGAAGGAGGGCCAGACGAACGTCCGCCGCGACGAGGGCCGCCACGTGCGCATCGCCGTGCTCGCGACGCACCGCTTCCTCGAGGAGTACGAGGACGCCGCCGAGCGGCTGCTCGCCGTCTGCAACGAGTACATGGATCTCGCCGACCGGATGGTGCGGCGGGCGAAGGCGTCGCGCGGGCTGATCGACGCGCACCTGGCCGAGTCATACGGGCCCGACGTCGACTCGCTCTACTACTACGTGATGAACATGAAACGGCTCGCGGTACGCCTCGGCGAGCTCGGGCTCCGCGAGGGCGTGCTCGAGGTGAAGCGCCGCGTCGACGCCTCGATCGCCGAGCTCAGCGGCGACGACGGCGCTCCAATCGTCGAGACGCCCGGCCGCCTGCTCCGCCTCGTGGGGCCGAAGATGATGCGACTCGCCGGCGCGTCCCGCCTAGCGGGCTAGCGCGCGCTCGTAGCAGGCCTCGAGCCGGCGGGCGAGCAGCGGCCACGCGTACTCGGCCACGGCACGCTCGCGCGCCGCACGGCCCCGCTCTGCGCGCGCGGGCTCGTCCGCGAGCAGGGAGGCGACCGCCTCGGCGAGCGCGTCCGGATCGTCGGGCGGGACGAGCGCGCCGGTTTCCTCGCTCAGGATCTCGCGGTACCCCGGGATGTCGGAGGCGACGACCGGCGCCGCGCAGGCGAAGGCGCGGGTGATGACCATGCCGAAGCTCTCGTTGCCGAGCGACGGAGCGACGAGCAGCTTCGCCGCGGCGAGCTCCTCGGTGAGCCTGTGGTCGTCGACGAAGCCGAGCACGTCGATCCCCTCCTCCGCGAGGCGGAGGCGGGCCAGCAGGAGCCGGACGGCGAGGGGGTCGGCCCCGAGGATCCGGAGGCGGACGCCGCTGGCGCGCAGCCGTGGCCAGGCGCGCAGCAGGACCGGCAGCCCCTTGCGCGGATCGTGCCGACCCGCGAAGACGATGCGGTCGGCGCGACCGCCCGGGTGGATGCCTTCGGGGATCTCGACGCCGTTCGGTATCACCTCGAACTCGCCGCCCGCGTAGGGCACCGCCGCGAGACGGGCCTGCTCGGAGACGGCGACGCGCACGTCGAGCCGGTCGAGGAGGAATCCCCACAGCACCTCGGCGAGCGGGCGCCACGACGAGTCGCCGGCCGCGTGGAACGTCCCCACGCTGGGGCCGTCCCAGAGGGCGAGCGCGGCCGGGCTGAGCATCGGCGCCAGCGGCTCGTGGACGTGGACGAGATCGAACCGCTCGCGGGCGAGCGCCCGGCGCAGCTGCGGCAGCGCCCGCGGGCTCAGGACGAGGTTCGAGAGCGCGCCGTTTCCCGGCACGATCACCGACCGTCCCAGGGGGATCACGCCGGGCGGCGGCGGGCCGGTCCGGCCCTCACGCGGGTGGAGGATGCGGCTGAAGGAGCCGGGCGGGTCGTGGCCGATCAGGAGACGCGTCTCGATCCCGATCGCCTGCAGCGCGCGGGCCTGCGCGTCTGCGTGGTCGACGACGCCGCCGCCGAAGGACCAGGAGTACGGAACCACGATGCCGACCTTCACGGCGCTTCCCCAAGGAGGGGGCTCGTGGGGGAACCATGGGTTCCCCCACGTTGGACGATGCCGACCTTCACGCGCGCGAGGCTACCGCCGGCGGCCGAGCAGCAACCCCACCACGGTGCCCGCGACCAGGAGCTGAGCCTCGGCCGAGACCCCCACACCGTGCCGACCGCGGCCGCGGTGGAAGGCCTTCGCGCCCCGCAGGCGGAGCCACGGGAGTACGTGCTCGAGATCGGGCATCGCCGACGCCGCACCGCCGAGCACCGCCGGGTCGAGGAGGCCGCGCCGCGCGGCCAGCAGGCCGAGCGCGACGATGCCGCTGCCGATCTCGAAGCTCCGGTCGGGGATGTCCTCGTGCGGCACACGGTCGCCGGCCACGTGCAGTGCAGGGCCGACCAGGAGCGCGAGCGGGCGCGACCGGACGAGCGCCCCGGCGGCGGCGCCCGTCGCGACGTGGAAGGAGACGATCACCGCCGGATGATCGCCTATGCTCCAGCCGATGAGCTTTCTCGACCGCCTGCGCAAGATGCTCGCGGGCCCCGCCCACGTCCAGGCGGCCGACGACGCGGAGGCCGCGGCGCTCCGCGAGGAGTTCGGCGCCACCGCCGACGAGGGAGCCGCCGACCTCAAGCACGTGGAGGGGGCCGGCGGTGGTGGCCGCAGCCCGGACGTCCGGTTCGGGGCGTCCGAGGCAGCCGAGGCGGCCGAGGCGGACCTCGCCTCGGAGGAGGCTCCGCCCGACCCTTCCTGAGGTAGCGTTCGGCCCGGTGTGCCGGGAAGGCTGGTCGGCGTCAGCCGATGACGCCCGCCTTCGCCGCACCGGTCTTCGCCGCATCCATTGCGCTGATGCTGCTCGCGTCGGCGCAGTTCGCGCACCGGCTCGACCATGTCGGGTTCCGGCTGGGGCTCCCCGAGGCGCTGCTCGGGCTGCTCACCGCGCTCGCCGCCGACGCGCCCGAGATCTCGTCGGCGATCTCCGCACTCGTCCAGGGCGACCGCTCCGTCGCCGTCGGGGTCGTGGTGGGCTCGAACGCGTTCAACCTCGCGGCGATGCTCGGGGTCAGCGCCGTCGTCACGGCGCGCGTCCGCGCGCGGCACGAGACGCTCGAGCTCGAGGCGTTCGTGGGGCTCTGGCTGCTCGCGGTGATGGTCGCGGTCGTGGCGGGAGCGCTGGACGGCCGGGTCGGCGGTGTGCTCGTCGGGGCGGTGGTGGTGCCGTACGTCGTGCTCCTCGCCGCAGGGCCTCGGCTGGCGCGGAGCCTTCCGCGGGCCGGGTCGCGCTTCCTCCTCCGCAGCTTCGGGGAGCAGCACCGGCGCGAGCGGACGCTCGACTCTCGGCGCGAGGCGCTCGGGATCCTCGCCGTCCTCGTCCTCGCGCTCGTGCTGATCGTCGCCGGCAGCGTCGGGGCCGTGCGCGCCGCGACCGATCTCGCCCGTTCGTGGTCGGTGCCGGAGGAGCTCGTAGGCGTGCTCGTGCTCGCGATCCTGACGAGCCTGCCCAACGCCTGGACGGGCGTCCGGTTCGGCCTCCAGGGGCGCGGCTCGGCGCTGATGAGCGAGACGCTCAACTCGAACTCCATCAACGTCGTGGCGGGCCTCGCCGTCCCCGCGGCCCTCGGGACCTTGACGGCCTTCTCCGGCCTCGCGGTCTTCGACCTCGCCTGGCTCCTCGGGATGACGGCGGCTGCGCTCGTGCTCTTCGCCGGGCGGGACGGCGCGGGCCGGAGCGCGGGAGCCTTCCTCATCGCTCTCTACGCCGCGTTCCTCGCCGTCCAGGTGGCCGCGCGGGTCTAGCGTGGGTAAGCATCCCGTTAAGGCGCCCGGCGACTTCGCCTGCGCCGGGTTACCCTCCCGTCGCAGTTTGAGAAGGTGGGGAGAGTTGTCGCGGAGGAGGCGCGCCCGGATCGCGCTCGTGGCTCTGGCGGCCGCCAGCGTCCTCTTCGGCTGCCTCGCCGACACCGGGCACGGCGCGACGTCCACCTTCGACCGTAGCCGGACGATCCTGTTCGACGGCCGCCCGACGTTTCCGATCGCCCTTTCCCCGGCGCCGCCGCTCGGCTCGAATACGCCGTGGGGGACGAACGGCCTCGCCGAAACCGTCGCTGCGGGCGTGAACATGTTCCGCACGGGCACCGGCGGGCTCTGGTCGGCCGGCGATCTCCAGACTGCTCTCGCCTGGGACCGGGCCGCCGCGGCGCTTCACGTCTACACGTGGCCGAACATCGGCGGCTACGCCCTGGCCACCCCGGGCTCGGCCCAGGACACCGGGCTCGCGAACGTCGTCAACACGCTGACCGACGATCCGAGCGGCAGCGCGATCGCGATGTGGAAGGGCCGTGACGAGCCCTGGTGGGCGAACATCGCTCCCTGGTCGCTCCAGTTCGCCTACTGCCGGGTCACCTCGCGCGGCGATCCCGCCTGGTGCAACGGCGAGCCCGCCCTCGACCCCAGCCGGCTCTGGGTGACGATCGAGGCGCCGCGCGGGGTCGCAGCCGACCTGGCGCCGTACTCGTCCGTCACCGACATCCACGGGGTCGACATCTACCCGGTCAGGCTCAACCGTCCCGTTCCGACGCTGGACTCGGTCGGGATGTGGACTCGGACGCTCGCAGCGGCCTCGCCCCAGGAGCCGATCTGGACAACCCTCCAGATCTGCGCGAGCGGCAGCTACGACAAGACCACCGGTGCCTTCGTGCTGCCCACCCTCCAGCAGGAGCGGTACATGGTCTACGACGCGATCCTGAACGGCGCCAGGGCGCTGACCTTCTTCGGCGGCGGCACCGCCGGCTGCTTCAGCGGCAGCGACGCCCAGTACGGCTGGAATTGGACGTTCTGGCAGAGCGTCCTCGGCCCGCTGATCGAGCAGATCTCGGCCTCGAGCCCGATCGCGCCGGCCCTGGTGAACAACGCGCCGACCCCGCAGGTCACGGTCGTCGGCAAGGGCACCGAGGTGGCGCTGAAGGAAGGTACCTCGGTCGACGACCTCTGGCTGATCGCGGCGCGCAGCGGGCCCGGAACGAGGAGGGTGTTGTTCCGCGGGCTTCCCGGATGGGCGCACAGGGGCGCGGTCTACACGGAGAACCGCACCGTCACCGCCTCCCGGGGCTCGTTCCGCGACACGTTCAACCAGTGGGACGTCCACGTCTACCACTTCGTCGAGCCGCTCGTCCTGCGCAGGGTCACGCCCGCGAAGGCGACCGTCGGCTCGCGTGTCACGCTGCGCGGCAAGGGTCTCGCGGCGACTTCGTCGGTCAGCGTCGGCGGCGCCCGCGCGCGCTTCAAGGTCGTGACGGACGGAGAGCTGGCCGTGACCGTGCCCCGTCATGCCACGAGCGGCCCGATCGTCGTCAGCTCGCCGCTCAGGCAGGTCACGAGCCGCACGTCCCTCCGCATCCTCCCCAGCGCGGCGAAGCTGCCGCGGATCAGCGGCGTGCCCCGCCTCGGACACAGCCTGAGGACGACGAAGGGGGCGTGGTACGGCGATCCGCCGACGAGCTACGCCTACTCCTGGCTGGCCTGCAACCCGCGCGGCCTCGGCTGCAAGCCGGTGCCGGGCGCGACGAGGCAGACGCTCCGGCTCGGGCCGCAGCGGCTGGGCTACCGCTTCCGCGCCGTCGTCACCGTGCGCACCGCCTCGGGTGCCGGCAGCGCGACGTCGAAGGCGACCAGGGTCGTCACCCGCTAGACCGGGCCGAGCGACCGGCCCAGCTACTTCTTGATGACCTTGCCCTTCGGCGAGAGGACGTACCAGAGGCCGCCGCTGTTCTTGACCCCCTGACCGGTCGTCTGACCGGGCTTGTGGTCGGTGATGTACGTGTACAGCGGCCAACGGTTGTACGTGACGACACGACCGCCCTCCGGGTTCTTGTCGGTGCCGAGCAGCTTCTGCTTCGCGGCGCCGCCGGCGGTGGGCCTCTGTCCCTTCTTGATCTTCAGCGGCGGCCAGATCACGGCGCATTGGCCCTTGCAGGTCACACGCTTCTGGTGATCCGGGACGAACATGTAGAGCGTGTGTCCGCGGCTGTTGACGAGGATGACGCCGAGCTTCTTGACCTTTCGCGTCGTCACGGTCGCCGACCTCGTCACGTGCCGCGCTCCCGCGACCCCCGACTTCGCGGGCGACGAGCCGCCGCAGCCGGCGGCCAGCACGCCCAGCGTCACAGCGAGGGCGGCGAAGAGGGCGATGGGCAGAGATCCCGTCCGAGTCACTCCCGGCATCGTAGCGCGGCAGATCCCCCAAAAGGGGGAGGCCCGGTCGTGCCGGCAGGGAGATGATCCTCTCGACTCTCGCTCGGGGCTGACGGCAACAACTCTGCGGCGGAGCATTTGAAGCGGCGGGCCATCCCGCCGCTTCGTCGTGCTCGGGCCGGGATCAGCCCGAATGGGCCAGGCCGGGAGCCGGGACGAGCCTCAGCTGCGGCGTGCGGGGGGTCTCGCGGTAGAGGACGCGCTCGACCTCGTCCGCCGGCATCGGCCGGCCGAAGAGGTAGCCCTGGCCGAGTGAGCAGCCGAGCTCGCGCAGCCGCTCGGCCTGCGCGGGATGCTCGATGCCCTCGGCCACCGCGCCGAGGCCCAACGAGTCGGCGAGGCGCAGAATCGCGTCGACGAACGCCTCGTCGGCGTCCTCGCCGACGAGCTTGTCGACGAAGGGCTTCGGGATCTTCAGCGACTCGATCGGAAACTCCGCGAGCCGGCTCAGCGACGAATAGCCGGTGCCGAAGTCGTCGATCGTCAGCCCGACGCCCAGCTCGCGGAGCCGGCGCATCGCGACGATGGCGCCGTCGCTCCCCTGGATGACGCCCGACTCGGTCACCTCGATCACGAGCCGGCTCGGGTCCACCCCGTAGCCCTTGAGCGCCTCGGCGAGGGTGTCGACGAGTCGCTCGTTGGCGAGCTCCGCAGCCGCGACGTTGAGCCAGATCGTGAGCCGCTGCGGCCAGCGGCGGGCCGCCTCCAGAGCCTGCTGCAGCACGAGGCGGCCGAGCTCCACCGTGAGGCCGGTCTCCTCCGCCACGGGCAGGAAGTCGCCGGCGCTGAGCAGGCCACGGGTCGGATGGGGCCAGCGGGCGAGCACCTCGAAGCCATCGATCTGTCCGTCCGCGAGACGGACGACCGGCTGGAAGTGGACGAGGATCTCGCGCCGCTCCAGAGCCGCCTCGAGGTCGAGGCCGAGCTGCCGCTGGGCGCGGAGCTTCTCGTGCAGGTCAGCCTCGTACAGCGTGTACGCGCGCTCGGAGCGCTTGACGCTGTACATCGCGATGTCCGCGTTGCGGATGAGGTCCTCGCCGCTCGTGATGCCCGCGGCGCCGACGGCGATGCCGACGCTCACGTGGCAGGCGACGTCGCCGCAGCCGAGCGTGTACGTCCCGTCGATGGCCTCGAGCATCCGCCGCGCGGCGGAGACGGCGCCCGTGGCGTCCACGTCGCGGACGAGCACGGCGAACTCGTCGCCGCCGATCCGGGCGGCGAGGTCCTGGGCGCGGGTCGCCCCGGCGAGCCGGGCCGCGAACGCCGTGAGGAGCTCGTCGCCGGCGCTGTGGCCCCACGTGTCGTTGACCGTCTTGAAGCGGTCGAGGTCGAGGTAGAGCACGGCCGTCGTGCCCGTTCCGTGCGCGAGCTCGTGCTCCACCGCTTCCAGCAGGTGGAGCCGGTTGGGAAGACCTGTAAGGCCGTCGTGGTACGCCTGGTGGCGAAGCTGCTCCTTCAGCTGGGTCAGCTGGGCGAGCGAGTGCTCGAGCCGGCCGTTCTCGAGCAGGATGCTCGAATGCCCGGAGAACGTGCCGAGGAGCTCGACGTCGGCTTCGGTGAACGTGCTGACGTCACCCAGGCGCTCGCCGACGACGAGCAGCCCGAACGTCCGGTCCTCGCCGCGCAGGGGCGCCACGATCGCCTCCTCGAGGCCGCGCGAGCGGAGAAAGCCCTCGAATGCATGGGTCGCGCGACGCTGCGTCAGGAGCAGCGCCGACCCGACTGACTCGACCTCGGTGAACGCCGCGGCGTCCTCCGACGAGAACCGCTCCTCCGGGTGCATGAGCAGCTCCCCCTCCGCGCCGCTGATGCTGCGCAGGGGCCCTTCTCCGTCGGACGGCGGCAGGAGCAGGATCTCGGCGTACTCCGCGCGAAGCAAGCGTCGCGCCGCGACGAGGAGCTGCCCGACGGCGAGGCCGAACTCGGGCGCGCCCTGCGTCGCGCGCATCGACTCGTACAGGAACTCCACGTGCTCCCGCTGCTCGCGCTGCTCCATGTAGCCGCGGAACGCCCCCACGCAGGCGAGGACCGGGAAGACGAGGAGGAGCACGGCGAGTGGGCGGACCTCGAGCAGCTCGACGACGGCGAGGCCGAGCGACGCGGTCGCGAGCGCGCCGAGCGTCGAGGTGACGAGCGTCCGGCCGAGCTGCGGCGCCTGGAAGCGCTCCTCCGCGATCGCGATCACGGTCGAGACGAGCAGGATCCCGACCACGTGGCCGACCCCGCAGGCGACGAGGACGAGCCCCCACAGGTGAGGAGACGAGTCGGCGGGGGAGGCGAGCGAGCGGAAGACGACGAGAGCGATGCCGCTGCAGAGCGGCAGCTCCGCGAGGTTGAACGCGAACTTCGCGAGCTGGCGCAGCTGGCTCCTGCGCCTGTTGACGACGAGCGCGACGAGCGTGCCCACGAGCTGCCCGACCAGGAGGGACGAGGGCGCCCCGAGCAGCAGGCCGAGGGTGAGCCCGATCTCGGTCAGCGAGATCGTGTGCGCCTGCTTGCGGAACTGCAGGTGGACGACGAGGACCTCGGCGAGGTAGAAGGCGAGCGCGAGCCAGTACCAGGCGAGCACCGGGCTGCGGCCGAACGCCGGCCGGTCGAGCCCGCCGACGGCGATCGCCCACACGAGCGCGCAGGCCGCCGCCAGGACGGCGTTGAACGCCCAGACGCGGCGCGGCGCGCGAAGAGCCTCACGCACAGCGACGCCGAGCGGGCGCGATGGCTCGCTCGGCGCGCGGCGCGGCGAGAGGAGGGGGCGGGTCACCGGCCCCTCGCGTCGAGGGTCAGCCCCAGCTCGCTCCGAGCCATGACCCACTCGACCAGCTGCTGCCGCTCCAGCTGGAGCCGCTCCAGCTCGAGCCGCTCCACGAGCTGCCCGACCAGGAGGAGCCGCTCCACGAGTTGCCCGACCACGACGATCCGCTCCACGAGCTGCCCGACCAGGAAGAGCCGCTCCACGAGTGTCCCGACCACGAGGAGCCGCTCCACGAGCTACCCGTCCACACCGAGCCGTTCCAGCTTCCGCCCGACCAGCTGGAGCCCGCGGCCTCGAGGCCGGCCATCGAGCCCGAGTCGAAGGGCTGGCCGAAGATGTCCTGCTCGCCCTGCAGGACGACGCCGTTCATCGAGATGTGATCGGTACCGCGCGAGGCCTCGAGCAGGCCGGTGCCGGTAGAGGAGGCATTGGACTGCTGCGACGCGGACGCGGAGGGAACCGAGGCGCCGAGGAGCTTGCTCATGTCGAGCTCGCCGCATCCCTGCTGCTTCCAGTTGAAGGACGAGAGCTTGTCGCAGCTCGACGACAGCATCGCCTTCACCTGGTCGGGGGTCAGCTGCGGATAGCGCTGCAGGAGGTCCGCGACGGCACCGGACGTGAACGCCGCCGCCTCCGAGGTCCCGCTCCCGCGGAAATAGCGGTCGCTCAGCACGCCGGAGGGACTGCTCTGGTCGATGTACGAGCCCGGATCGCGCAGCCCCTGCATGTGGGTGCCGGGCGCGACCAGGTCGGGCGCGCGGCAGGAGGCGCTGCAGCTCGCGGCGACGGCGGAGAACGAGGCGACCTCGTCGTCCCACGGGCTCGGGGTGCCGTTCGTGTCGGCCGCTCCGACCGCGAGGATCTGCGGGTCGTAGGCCGGATCGGCGAGGCCCTGGGCGTTCGCTCCGTTCTGGTAGCCGGAGTTTCCGGCGGCGGCGACCACGACGATGCCCGCCTTCCACGCCTGCTCGACGGCGTAGGCGAGCGGGTCGACTTGGTACGGCTGCGTCGAGTTCGTGCCGTACGACAGATTGATCACGCGGATGTTCATCCCGTTGTCGTTGCGGTGCTGCACGACCCAGTCGATCGCCGCGATCACCTGGCTCACGTCGACGCCGCCGTCCGCGACGCCGACCTTCACGGAGAGGAGACGCGCGTCGGGGGCGACGCCGCGGTAGCCGCCCGGCCGGCCGTCGTTGCCGGCGATCAGGCCCGCCATGAACGTTCCGTGCCCGTTCGTGTCGAGGCTCTGGAGACTCGGGCTCTGCGACTCGAGCGACAGGTCCGGCCCGTTCACCACCTTGCCGGGCGCGTTGAGCCCCGCCACCGGCGAGATCCCTGTGTCGATGAGCGCGACGCCGACACCCTTGCCCGTGTAGCCGGCGTTCCACCAGTCCTGGACACCGTCGCCCGCGGTGATGCTCTGCATCGAGTAGGGATCCGAGGACGGGTCGTAGCTCGAGGCGCCCCACGAGGCGCCGGAGCGGATCATGCCGAGCGCCAGGACGAGCGCGACCGCGAGCACGACCATCGGCCAGGCGCCGAAACGAGAACCGTCGCGAACGATGAGGTTGGCCCCCACGTACACCCTCCTTCTCGCGACCGTCCTGTGCCGCAGACGAGCCGCAGTAGCCGCCCGATCAGTCGCCGGAACGTAGATCGACATCGCAGAGCGATCCTCCCGCGAAAGGGGGAGACGATTCGCTCGGACGAGGGATTTTGAAACCCCTACGATCTCCCGAACGTGCGCTCCGTCCTGCACTCGGCGCCCCCGCGGTTCGACGCGGACGAGGCCGCGCGGATCGCGGCAGAGGCGTTCGGCTTCCTCGGCACCGCGACCGCCCTCGGCAGCGAGCGCGACCAGGCGTTCCTGCTGGACGACGGAGGGCCGGGCGCAGTCCTCAAGATCTCGAACAGCGGCGAGGACGAGGGCGTGCTCGACTTCGAGGAGGCTGCGATCGCCCACGCCCTCGCGGTCGATCCGGAGCTGCCGGTGGCCCGCCAGCTTGCGCCTCGCGCGGCGTTCGACGGCCACCACGTGAGGCTGTTCGAGCGGCGACCCGGGCACAAAGGAGGGGCCGAGCTCGACGACGCAGCCGTGCGCGAGATCGCCGCGGTGCACGCGCGCCTCTGCCTCGCGCTCCGCTCCTTCTTCCATCCGGCCGCGGGGCGTGAGCTGCTCTGGGACGTCCGAGCCGCGCCGCAACTGCGGCCGCTGCTCGAGGAGATCGCCGATCCGAACCGGCGGGCGCTCGTCTCGCGCGCGCTCGAGCGCTTCGAGGAGCACGTGCTGCCGGAGTGGGGACGCCTGCGCGCCCAGGTAGTCCACGGCGACTTCAACCTCGACAACCTCCTGCTCGACGAGCACGACCGGGTTTCGGGGATCGTCGACTTCGGGGACTGCGGCCACACGGCGCTCGCGGCCGACGTCGCGATCGCGCTCGCGTCGCTCCTGCGAGGACGGCCGCTCGAGGACGCGTTCCGGGTCGCCCGGATCGCGCTCGACGGCTTCGCCTCCCGCCTGCCGCTCGAGCCGCTCGAGCTCGAGCTGCTCGGCGACCTCGTCGGGGCCCGGCTGGCGGCGATCGTCTCGATCAGCGCCTGGCGCTCCCGTCGCTTCCCGGAGAACGCCGCCTACATCGAAGCCTGGGACGACGACTCGTGGGAGCTGCTCGAGCTGCTCGACCGCCTCGGCCCGGACGAGGTCGCGCAGGAGCTCGGTGCGCGCCGGCCGCCGGTGGCGACGACGGTGCTCACGCGCCGGCGGAACGAGGCGCTCGGGGCGCTCCTCACGCCGCTCACGTACTCGCGTCCCGTCCACGCCCTGCGGGCCGAAGGCGTCTGGATCCACGAGCCGGACGGACGCCGGCTGCTCGACGCCTACAACAACGTCCCGGTCGTCGGGCACTGCCATCCACGCGTGACGGAGGCCGTCGTCCGCCAGACGCGGCTCGGCGCGACGAACGCCCGCTACCTCGCTGATCCGCTCGTCGAGCTCGCGGAGCGGTTGCTCGCGACGTTTCCTCCCGAAGCCCGGTTCGACACGGTGCTGCTCGTCAACTCCGGCAGCGAGGCGAACGACCTGGCCTGGCGGGTCGCGGTCGAGGTCACCGGGCACGGCGGCGCGCTCGTGACCGAGAACGCCTATCACGGCGTCACGACTGCCACGACCGCGCTCTCGCCCGACGAGTGGCCGCGCGAGACCCAGCCCGTCCACGTCGCCCGCTTGCCCGCGCCCGGCAGCGGGGCCGACCTGGGCGCAGCGCTCGACGCCGCGCTCGGCACGCTCGAGGGCGGCCTCGCGGCGACGTTCCTCGACGGCGCGCTCATGAGCGACGGGATCCGCACGCCGGCGGCCGGCGAGCTCCGTCTGCTCGTGGAGCGCACGCACGCCGCCGGCGGCCTCTACGTGGCGGACGAGGTGCAGGCGGGACACGGCCGCCTCGGCCCCGAGCTCTGGTCGTTCGTGCCGCACGGCATCGCTCCGGACGTCGTGACGCTCGGCAAGCCGATGGGGAACGGCTATCCCGTCGCTGCGCTCGTCACCAGGCGGGAGCTCGCCGAGCGCTTCCCCTACGCGGGCACGACGTTCTCCACCTTCGGCGGCAACCCGGTCGCCGCGAGCGCCGCGCTCGCCGTGCTGGACGTGCTCGAGGACGAGCGGCTCCCGGGGCGGGCTGCAGGCGTCGGAGAGCGCCTCCGCACGGCGATCGACGCCCTCGGCAGTCCCCACGTCGTCGACGTGCGCGGCAGCGGCCTCCTGGCGGGTGTCCAGCTCTCGAGCGGCGAGCTGGCGGCGAGTGTCGCCGACGAGCTGCGCGAGAGCGGGATCCTCGTGGGACGCACGGGCAGGAACGGCGCCGTGCTCAAGATCCGCCCGCCGCTCGCGTTCGACGACGAGCACGCCGGGATGCTCGTGGCCGCGCTCGGCCGGATCCTCGGCTGACGTTTCGCCGCCGAAGTCGTATCGTCCGGGGCGATGGCCGTGGAGCAAACCGACGCGCAGCTCGTCTCCCGCTGCCGACAGGGCGATCCGGAGGCGTGGAACGAGTTCGTGGAGCGCTTCTCGCGCTACGTCTTCGCCATCTGCAGCCGCGGCTTCCGCCTTGCGGAGCCCGATGCCGAGGACGTCTTCCAGGAGGTCTTCGCGCGAGCCTTCGAGCGGCTGGCCGACCTGCGCAGCGACGACGCGGTGCGCCCGTGGCTCGCCCAGCTCACGCGCCGCCTCTGCATCGACAAGCTCCGCCTGCTCGCCCGCGACACGCCCTCGGACGCCGACCCCGACGAACGCGAGGTCGACGACGTCCTTGCGGCGCTCGACGACGCGATGACCGTGCGGGCCGCGCTCGACAAGGTCGGCGATCCGTGCCGTGAGATCCTCGACCGGTTCTTCTGCCGGGACGAGAGCTACCGGACGATCGGCGACGTCCTCGACATGCCCGCCGGCACGGTCGCCAGCCGCATCTCGCGCTGCCTCGACAAGGTGCGGTCCGAACTCGATGGAAGGAGTCGGGGCTCTCGCCCGTCATGAGAGAGATGAACGGATTCGACGAGGAACGGATCGGCCGGCTGCTACGCCTCCTGCCGCCTGCACCCGAGGGCTGGGTGCGCGCCGCGCAGGAGCTGCCGGCCGCGCGGGCGGCGCTCGACGAGCTCGTCGCGCGTGCCGAGCAGGACTCCGCGTTCCGGCTCCAGCTCCAGGCCGACCTCGAACGTGCGGTGGCCGACGCCGGTTACGAGCCCTCGCCGTTCATCGTCTCGCGGCTGCGCCGGCTCCTCAAGGCGGTCTGAACACGCGCGGGACGTGCGCCGGTGAGACACTCCGGCAGTGCTCACCGGTCTCTCCCTCCCCGCGCTGCTAGAGGAGCTGGCAGCGCCGCGCGAGGTTCCGGGCGCCGGCTCGGCGCTCGCGGTGGCGCTCGCGGCGGCCGCGGCCGTCGTGCAGATGGCCGCGCGGCTCTCGCCCGGGAGCTGGGCGGACGCCGCGGGCGTGGCGGCGCAGGCAGAGGCGCTGCGCCAGCGGGCGGCGAGCCTCGTCGACGAGGACGCCGAGGCGTACCGGCGGGCGCTCGAGGCGCGCGCGGCGGCCGACGCGACCGCGAAGCCTGAGCAGCGCGACTGGTCGCTCGGACGCGTCACGGCCGCCGCGGCCGAGCCGCCGCTCTCCCTCGTCCGCCTGGCCGCCGACCTGGCGGAGCTCTGCGCCGCGGCGGGCGCGCGCGTCGAGCCCCGCGTCCACGCCGACGTCGCCGGCGCGGCCGCCCTCGCGGCGGCGGTCGCCCGCGGCGCGCGGGAGCTCGTGGCGGCCAACCTGACGGCGCTGCCCGGCGACGAGCGGGTGGCGGAGGCGGACCGCCTCGTCGCCGCCGCCGAGGCGTCCGCGCGATCGCTCTGAGCGCGCGAAGAAGCCCGGCCGAGCCGGGCTCTTCGCGTGACGGTCAGATCTGCCTCGGCGCGTGGGTCAGGTGCGCCGAGTCGCGTGCACCTAGCCCTGGCGGGGCGAGTCGAGCCGCATGTTCGCCTTGCGCATGTGGGCCTCGACCTCGTTGTCGTCGTCGTCCTCGGCGGCGGGCTCGATGTTCACGCCGTGCCTCGTGTGAGCCTCGACCTCGGGCTCGTCTCCCTTTCGCTGCTCCTCCGACATTGCTTCCTCCTCGGGAATCCGTTTACGCCGGTCTCGGCGCTTCGTCACACAAGACGGTCGCCGTACCGGAAATCTTCCACGACGCGGGCCGACCTTCCCCGGGTCCACGAAAAGGCCCGGCGCGAAGCCGGGCCTTTCGCGAATCTCGGTGGCGCTAGCCCTGCCGGGGCAGCCCCTGCCGCGGCTGGGCCTGCCGCACGTGAGCCTCGACCTCGTCCTCGGTCTCGTCCTCGGCCGGCTCGTCGTTCACGCCGTGCCTCGTATGGGCCTCGACCTCGGGCTCCTCGCCCTTGTGCTGCTCGTCCGACATGTGCTCCTCCTTCGGAATTCTCGACGCCGGTTCGGCGCTGTCATCTCACCAGACGTGCCTGGGCCCAGGAATCTTCCCACCGGCTCTTCAAATTCGCAACAGGGCCTGCGATTGTTGCGCGCATGGGTCGCTATGCCGCGTCGCTGCGCGCCTTCGCCAAGGTATTCGCGAATCCCCGCGTACGCAGCATCCAGCTCGCGGGCCTGGGCTCGACGCTCGGCACCTGGGCCTACGCGGTTGCGCTTCCGGTCTACGCCTACCACGCGGGCGGCGCGCGCACGGTCGGGCTCCTGTTCTTCGCCCGGATGGCGCTCGCCGCCGTCGCGGCCCCGTGGCTCGGCGTCCTCGCGGACCGCTGGTCGCGCCGGCAGCTCATGCTCAGCGGCGACCTCATCCGCTGTGCCGTCTTCGTGGCGATGACGGCGGTCGCAAGCGCCGGCGCCAGCGCCTACATCGTCTACGTGCTCGCCGTCACGTCGACGGTCGTCTCCGGCTCGTACTCGCCCGCGCAGTCGGCGCTCCTGCCCTCGCTGGTCGAGACGCCCGACGAGCTGACCGCAGCCAACCTCGTCGGAAACACGATCTCGAGCCTGGGGATGTTCGCGGGCCCGGCGATCGGCGGCGTGCTGCTCGCGCTCAGCACCCCGGCGGCCGTCTTCGGGCTCAACGCGGCTCTTTTCCTGTGGTCGGCCGTGTTCGTGCTCCGTGTCCCGCGCGACGACCCGCCGCAGCGGGCGGAGCGGCCGAGGTTCCTGCCCGAGCTGACGGCGGGCTTCGCGACCGTATGGCGCACGCCCGCGCTTCGGATCGTGATCGGCCTGACCACGGCCGAGGAGCTCGTCTACGGAGCGCTCGAGGTGTTGCTCGTGGTGCTCGCCCTCCGGCTCCTGCACGCCGGCAACGCGGGGTACGGCTGGCTCAACACGGCGATGGGCGTCGGCAGCGTGGCCGGGGCGTTCGTCGTCGCCGCGGTCGCCGCTCGGCGCCGGCTCGCGGGCGGCTTCGGCCTGGGGATCCTGCTCTGGGGACTCGCGCTCTGCGCCGCCGCCGCTCTCTCGACGCTCGCGCCGGCGCTCCTGCTCCTCGGCGTGATCGGGACGGCCGCCATCCTCGTCCAGGTCACGAGCGTGACGCTCCTGCAGCGCTCGGCGGAGAACGAGGTGCTCGGCCGTGTCTTCGCCGTCCTCGAGAGCCTGATGCTCGCGGGAACGGGCGTCGGCGCGCTCGTCGCGCCGGGTCTCGTGAGCTGGCTCGGGCCGCGAGGCGCGCTCGTCGCGACGGGCGCCTTCCTCCCCGTCCTGCTCGTACCGCTGTGGCCGAGCCTGCGGCGCATCGACTTGGAGGCCGAGATCGAGGAGGAGCCGCTCGAGCTGCTGCGCGGGATCGAGATCTTCGCCCACCTGCCGGAGCCCGTGCTCGAGCGCCTCGCCTCGAGCGCGACTGCGGTCTCGGCAGCCGCCGACCAGGTCGTCGTCTCCCGCGGCGAGGCCGGCCGCCACTTCTACGTCATCGCCGCAGGGCGTGCCGCGGTCGAGCTCGACGGCGGAATTGCGCGCGAGCTCGGCGCCGGTGACTTCTTCGGCGAGATCGCACTGCTCCGAGACGTGCCGCGGACGGCGACGGTGCGGGCCGTCGAGCCGATCCGGCTCTACGCGCTCGAGAGGGACGAGTTCCTCGCGGCCGTGACCGGGCACGCGCCGACCCTCGCCGCGGCGGAGAACATCGTCAGCTCCCGGCTGCCGGCCGGCGCGCTCGTCGGCTAGCCGGGACTCTCCACCAACACGCGCTCGAGGGCACGGAGCAGCTCGAACGCGGCGTCGCGCTCGCCGTCCTCGAGCCGCGCGGCCACACGGGCCAGCGGCGCGAGCCGGCCCTCGCCCTCGAGCGCCTGGCGGGCCCGCCGCGCGCGCTGGAGCAGGTCGAGCGCGATCGCCGCCTGGTTGGCGAACAGCCCGAGCATGTCGACCTCCCGGAGCCGAACCTTCGCCTCCGGCGGCCGGTCGAGCACCTGGAGCACGCCGAGCGCGCGCTCCTCGACGAGCAGGGGCACGGACATCATGTTCTTCGGGACGTAGCCGGTCGACTCGGCCTGCGAGCGGGACCAGCGCGCGTCGGAGGTGAGGTCGTCCACGACGAGGGGCTGCCGGGTCGTGAGCACCCAGCCCGCGATTCCGTTCCCGGCTGGGAAGCGCATGCCGATCAGCTCGCCCTCCCCCTCTCCCGAGACCGCCTCGAAGACGAGCTCCTCCGCCTCCTCGTCGAGAAGGAAGACGGACGCCGCCTTGGCGCCGAAGATGGCACGCGCAACCTCGACCGTCGCCTGCAGGAGCGAGCGGTGCGCCTCGTCCGCCCCGAGGACCCCTGCCGCGACGGCCGCCTCGAGGTCGCTCACGCCCCGCCCCTCGCGTTCGAGGCCGTCTGGTAGAGCACGCTCTTGAGCTGGAACGGCGTCAGGTTGGGATGCTTGCCGAGGATGAGGGCGCAGACGGCGGCGATGTGCGGCGTCGCGAAGCTGTTGCCCGTGCAGCGGAGCGTGCCGCCGCCGAGCCACGCGACGTCGAGGTCGAGGCCGCGGCCGAAGAACTCCACCGGCGGCGACGGGTTGTAGTAGAAGGTGAGCGGGTCGCTCTCCTCGTGGCTGCCGACGGAGATGACACTCGCGAAGCGCCACGGGAAGCTCTCGACGGGCATGTTGTGGGCCGAGGCGACGAGGAGGACGCGCCGGAAATAGGCGCGGTCGGCGAGCTCGTGCAGCCGCTCGACGTACTTCGTCCGCGTCGTCGAGAGGCTCATGTTCACGATCGGGAATCCCTGCTCGATCGCCCAGCCGAGGCCGTGCAGCATGATCTCGCCGCCGCCCGTGTAGCCGGCTCCGAGGACGCGCACGCTCGTCAGCTCGACGTCGGGGGCGAGCGACCGGACCACCCCGGCGCAGGCCGTGCCGTGGCCGCAGAGGTCGCCCTCTGCGTCCTCGACGACCTCCAGCTCGCCGTCCTCGCCCCGGACGACGGCGACCGAGTGTTCGACACTGCCGACGAGCGGGTGGTCGGGCTCGATGCCGCTGTCGAGGATGCACACGCGCACGCCGGCGCCTGTCGAGCCGCCCCAGGCCCACTCCCGCGTGACCTGCTCGGGGAGCGTGACCGGGACGCGGATCCGGTCCACTGCCTCGGCGGGAAGGCTCCACGCCGGTAGCTCCTCCTCTTCCTCGAACTCCTGCTCGTGCGGGACGACGGCGCTCACGCCGGCCCGATCATCGCACAGCGCACGCGCGTGCAATCCTGCGGCGGTGCGCGTGCGCGACCTCAACTGGTTCCAGCTGGAGGAGTACCTGCGCCGCGACGACCGGATCGTCCTGCCGATCGGCTCGACGGAGCAGCACGCGTACCTCTCGCTCGAGACGGACAGCATCCTCGCCCGGCGGGTCGCCGAGGAGGCGGCCGAGCCGCTGGGCGTCCCGGTCCTGCCGGTGCTCGCGTACGGCTTCACGCCGGCCTTCGCCGCCTATCCCGGCTCGCCGACCTTGCGCGCCGGGACGCTCGTCGCGGTGGTGCAGGACCTGCTCGACTCGCTGCACGCGCAGGGGTTCCGGCGGATCCTGATCGTCAACGGGCACGGCGGCAACGCCCCGGCCGATGCGGCACGCCGCGAGTGGAGCGCCGCGCACGCCGACGCCCAGGTCCTGTTCCACAACTGGTGGATCGGCCCCCGGGTCTGGCAGCTCGTGCAGGAGCTGGACCCGGGCGCGAGCCACGCGTCCTGGATGGAGAACTTCCCCTGGACGCGGCTCGAGGGCGTCGAGCTGCCCGCCGAACGCAAGGAGCCCCTGTCGCAGCCCTTGCCCGCCGCGCCGGCCGCGCTGCGCCAGGTCGCGGGCGACGGACAGTACGGCGGGTTCTACGCGCTGCCGGACGCCGACGTCCTCCGCCTCTGGGCGGCGGGTGTCGAGGAGATGCGGGGGCTCCTCGAGCACGGCTGGGCTTCCTGAAGCCGGTCAGCGTGTGTGGGTGCGCAGCCAGGCCACGATGTTGCGCGCCTCCACCGCCCCGCTCGGGCCCCTCGCCGGTGGGGCGACCGACTGCCTCCTCGGGCTCGGCCGAGGCGCGTGCCCGCCGCCGCCGTTCAGAGCGAGCGCAGCCACGAGCCCGGTGATCGCGGCCGCCAGGAGAGCCGCGGCGGCGGCGAGCCGGCGCGTCGTCCGGCGGGCGGACCGGCGGCGCCGCGGCGCGAGGGTCTCGGTGGCGCGCCGGGCCGGGTCGGCGGGAACGGCCAGGGTCTCGGCCTCGGACACGACCGGCGCGAGCATCCGAGCGACCGCCGCCGCGGAGGGGGGCCTGTCCTCGGGCCGGACCGCCAGGCAGGACGTCACCGCGGCGACGAGCTCGGCCGGAGCGCCGGGGATGCGGGCGCTCGGATCGGGTGGCTCGAAGCCGCCGATCGCGCTCAGCTCCGTGAGCGAGCCGGCCGCTCGGGCGGGCTCGCCCGTGAGAAGCTCGTACAGCACCGCCCCGAGGGCGTAGATGTCCGCCGCGGCGGTGACCCGCTCGCCCCGTGCCTGCTCCGGCGCGAGGTAGCCGGCGGTGCCGAGCACCGTCCCGGCGAGCGTGAGGCGCGTTCCCTCGTTTCCGACGGCGATCCCGAAGTCGCCGAGCTTGAGGACGCCGTCGGTGCCGACCAGGAGGTTCTGCGGCTTGACGTCGCGATGCACGAGCCCCGCGGCGTGGGCGGCGGCGAGGCCCGCGCAGGCCTGCATGCCGAGCGAGGCGACCTCGGAAGCCGGGAGCGGAGCCCGGCGGGCCACGAGATCGGCCAGCGTCTCGCCTTCCACGTACTCCATCGCGATGAAGGGGCGGCCCCCGTCCTCGCCGACGTCGAATACACGTACGACGTTCGGGTGTGCGAGCCGGGCGGCGAGGCGGGCCTCGCGCAGGAATCGCCGCCGGAGATCCTCGTCCCGCGCGAGGTTCTCGGCGAGGCGCTTCAACGCGACGGGCCGGTCGAGCTCGACGTCGTGGGCGAGGTCGACGGTGGCCATCGCGCCGTGGCCCAGGGGGCGGACGACGTCGTAGCGGCCCGCGACACGGGTCACGGTGCTCATCCCTTGCCCCCATCGCCTCTGCCGTGGCCGTGGTGCCCGTGCTCGTCGTGCTTGTCCTGCTTGTGCCCGGGGGGCTCGGGCGGCGGCGGCGGTTTCGTGGCCGTCGACGTGGTCTGCGCCGTCGGCGGCGTGCACGTGAGCCGGCCCGCGAGCGAGGTCACGCTGCCGACGAGCGGGGAGCGAAGGCGGAGGGGCAGGCTGTGCTCCTTGGCCCGGACGTCGTCGCGGAGAGAGATCGCGAGCTGCTTCGCCCGGCAGTCGTCTCCGGCTGCCGCGGCGGCCGCGACCGCCGACGCCTGCCTCTCCCAGGCCACCGCCAACGCCTTCGGCACGCCGCGGGACAGATACCTCTGCGAGCGTCCGCCACCGCCGCAACCCGCCGCGGCCAGGAGGACGATTGCTGCTGCCCAGCCGATCCTCGACACGGCTCCTCGTGTACCCGCCGGGCGGGCCGGCGTAGCCTCGCATTTGCGACCCGGAACCGTTAAGGTCCTGTTAATGCCGATGCTGCACGGCTGCGCGTTCCCGGGGTGCTCGACCTTCACGTTGAGCACGTACTGCGTCGAGCACGAGCTCGTCGTGCGCGCGGTCAAGGAGTCGGAGCGCGCCCACACCGTCGCGACCCTCGACGAGCCGTTGACGGCCGAGCTCCAGACCGCCCGCACCGAGGCGGTCGAGGAGCCGGCGCCGCTCTAGCGCACGCTTACGCGGTCTGCTCGGTCAGTCCGTGACGAACGGGTGCGCCACGTGGACCGGCGCGGTCGCCGCGGGCGACTGCGTCGTGAGCGCCTGCTTCTTCACGCAGGACGTGCACGGCGCCGACGCCACTGCGGGGGTCCGACCGGACGAGAAGAGCGAGATCGCGGCGCCCGGGAGCGCCATCGCGAAGACGGCGATCGCGGCGGCCGAGGCGGCGGCGACGGCCGAGGCGGAGCGCACGAGCCGGCGGCGCAGCGCGTGCGGCCGCAGCTCGAGCGACCGCTCCGGGCACAGCTCCTCGAGCGAATCGTGGAAGACCGCCGTGAGTGCGGCGAGCTCGCGCGACCACGCCCTGCACGCCGCGCACTCGAGCAGGTGACGATCGAGCAGCGCGCTCTGGAGCTCGTCGAGCTCGCCGTCCAGGCGGCACGAAGCGAGCGCGCGCCAGTCACTGCAGCGTTCTGCGTCCGTCCTCACACCTCTATAGACGTCCCGGACCCGCGGAGGTTAGCCTCCTCTCGCCGGAGATCTCGAGGCGTCCCGCTCAGTTCGTGTAGGGGTCCGCGCGGACCTTGATCTGGGGCAGCGGCAGCCAGTAGTTCACGAGCCACTTGCCGCCGAGCCGTTGGACGCCGAGGTTGAAGGCCAGCCCCTTGGAAACCCCCGATCCCTTCCGCGGGTAGAGCACGACCTGGGCGAACAGCTGGTTCGGGTGCGATTCGGTGATGTGGAACTTCGCCGACTTCGCGTTGATCGCCGGGTAGGGCTGGACGGGGATGTCGCCCTTCCGCCACTGCGCGCGGGTCATCCCGCCCTTGAGGTCGGGCCCGACGATCTTGTAGGCGGCGTCGAGGTTCTGCCGCAGGACCGCCGTCTCGAGGAACGTGCGGGCGACCTGCAGCGCGTCGGCCGAGGGCGCCACGGTCGGATTCTTCGTGGCCGGCTTGGTCGAGGACGGTCCCGACGAGAGCGTCGAGACGTTCGCCGGGGCCGGGGTGCTCGTGCCGCGCGTGAGGTAGACGCCGAGGAAGACGGCGATGCCGATCGCGAGCACGGCGCCGCTGATCCACATCAGCAGCCGCTGTGCGCGCGGTGAGGAGAGAAAGCCGCTCGCGGACGAGGTGGTCGAGGACATCTGACGCCCACGGTACCAGAGGCTTTTGCCCGTCGAGGGGCGACTTTCCTCGGGGCGCGGCACGCTCAAAACGCGTGCCTCGACGGGTCGAAGGCGGTGCCGAGCAGGATGAGCGCCAGCCCGAGCACGAAGAGGCCGAGCGATGCCCGCCGCGCCTCGACCCGCTCCTCCGGCGTCGCCTTGCGGAGGGTGCGGCGCCCGAACGGACGCAGCGCGTGCCGCTCGCCGAGGACGTCCTCGTCGAAGCTGCGGTCGACGCGCATCGGGCCGCGGCTGCCGAGCGCGAGACTGCCGAAGAGGGTGCCGGCGCCGGCCAGGTAGAAGCCGACGGCGAGCGAGTGGAGAAGGCTCTTGCCGGCCAGGGCGCCGAGCGCCACGGAGATGGCGGCCGTCCCGCCTACGAGGACGGCGAGGATGGCGGCGATGCGGCGGAGCGCCCCCCGCAGCACCCTCGGCTCCAGCGAGCTCCGGCTAATCGACGCTGGCAGCAAGCGACGGGGTCCTCCGGATCTCGTCCTCGCCCATGGGCCAGCGCTCGAGCGGGAAGTGACAGGCGTAGGCGTGGTCGCTCGCGCCCGACACCGGCGTCAGCAGCGGCTCGTCGACGTTGCACTTGCCGTCGACGAAGCGCGGGCAGCGCGGGTGGAAGCGGCAGGCGGCGGGCGGATTGAGTGGGCTCGGGACGTCTCCCCGAAGCACGATCTGCTTCCGCGCTCGCCCGAGCGTCGGGTCGGCGATCGGTACGGCCGAGAGCAGGGCGCCGCTGTACGGATGCTTCGGCTCGGCGTAGAACTCCTGCTTCGCGCCCGTCTCGACCGGCTTGCCGAGGTACATGACCATGACGCGGTCGGAGACGTGCCGGACGACGTTCAGGTCGTGCGCGATGAAGATGTACGTGAGGTCGAAATCGCGCTGGAGGTCCTTGAGCAGGTTCAGGATCTGCGCCTGCACCGAGACGTCGAGCGCCGAAACCGGCTCGTCGCAGATGATCAGCTTCGGGTTGATCGCGAGCGCGCGGGCGATGCCGATCCGCTGCCGCTGGCCGCCCGAGAACTCGTGCGGGAACCGGTTGTAGTGCTCGGGGTTGAGCCCCACGATCTCGAGCAGCTCCTGCACGCGCCGCTTCCGGTCGCGGTCGGTGCCGACCCGGTGCACGTCGAGCGGCTCGGCGACGATCTCCCCCACCCGCTTGCGCGCGTTGAGCGAGGCGTACGGGTCCTGGAAGACCATCATCATGTCGCGGCGGATCGGCCGCATCTCGGTCCGGCCGAGATGCGTGATGTCGTGGCCGTCGAAGATGATCTTCCCTCCGGTCGGCTCGAGCAGCCGGGCGACGCAGCGTGCCATCGTCGACTTGCCGCAACCCGACTCGCCGACGACGCCGAGGGTCTCGCCGGCCTCGAGCGTGAAGCTGACTCCGTCGACCGCCTTGACCTGCGCGATCTCCTTCTGGAAGACGAGGCCGCGGGTGACCGGGAAGTACTTCTGCAGGTCCTCGACGACGAGCAGCTCGCTCATGCGGCACTCCCTTCCGCCGGCGTGAGCGCGGCCTTCTTGGCCGCCCAGATCCGCTCGCGCTCGGCGTCGTCCAGATGGCAGCGATAGCGGTGGTTCGGCTTGCCGGGCGCCGCGACCAGCTCGGGCAGCTCCTCACGGCACCGGTCGAACGCGTAGGCGCAGCGTGGGTTGAAGGCGCAGCCTCTCGGCGGATGCAGGAGCGAAGGCGGCTGGCCCGGGATCTGCTCGAGCCGCGAGGCGACGAGGTCGAGCCGCGGCAGCGAGCCGAGCAGGCCCCACGTATACGGCATCTCGGGCTTGACGAAGAGATCGTCGACCCTCGCCTGCTCCACGACGCGCCCGCCGTACATGACGAGCACGTCGTCGGCCATCTCGGCGACGACGCCGAGGTCGTGCGTGATCATCACGATCGCCGCCCCGTGGTCGTCCTGCAGCTGCTTCATCAGCTTCAGGATCTGGGCCTGGGTCGTCACGTCGAGCGCGGTCGTCGGCTCGTCGGCGATGATCACCTCGGGCTGGTTGATGAGCGCCATCGCGATCATCACGCGCTGGCGCATGCCGCCCGAGAACTGGTGGGGATAGTCGTCGACCCGGGTGTCGGCGCGCGGGATCTCCACCTCCTCGAGAGCCTTGATCGCACGGCGCCGCGCCTCGTCGCGAGACACGTCGTTGTGCAGCAGCACGGCCTCCTCGAGCTGCCACCCGATCTTCTTGACCGGGTTCAGCGAGGTCATCGGATCCTGGAAGATCATCCCGATCCTGCGGCCCCGGATGTGCCGCAGCCGCGAGCTCGGGGCACCGAGGATCTCCTCGCCGTCGTAGCGGACTGAGCCCTCGACCTCCGCGATCTTGCGGTCGACGAGGCCCATCACGGTGAGGAAGGTGACGCTCTTGCCCGACCCCGACTCGCCCACGACCCCGAGCGTCTTGCCGCGGTCGAGCTCGAAGCTCACGCCGGAGACGGCCTTGACGACGCCGTCATCGGTGCGAAAGCGCGTGTGGAGGTCCCGGACTTCGAGGAGGGCCATCGCCTAGGCCAGCCGGATGCGCGGGTCGAGCCACGCGTAGAGGACGTCCACGACGAAGTTGAAGACGATCACCGCCAGGGTCGCGAACATCACGATGCCCACGATCACCGGCAGGTCGAAGCGCGGCGCGGCCTGGACGAGCTGCTGGCCGAGGCCCGGCAGCCCGAACACGATCTCGATGAACACGACGCCGCCGAGCAGCAGGCCGAGGTCCATCCCGAGGATCGTCACGACCTGGAGCATGCTGTTGCGCAGCACGTGCTGGACGAGCACGCGCGCAGGCGAGGCTCCCTTGGCGTGCGCCGTGCGCACGTAGTCCTCCGTCATCGTCTCCATCACGTTGGCGCGGATGAGGCGCGTGTAGAGCGCGGCGCTGCCGACGGCGAGCGTGATCCAGGGCAGGATCAGGTGGTACGCCCACTGACCCGGGCCCGAGCAGACCCCGATCTGGTGGTGCGGGAGAAAGTCGCAGTAGTCGCCGATCGGCGTCCAGCCGAGCTTGAAGCCGACGAGGTAGAGGAGGATCAGGCCGATCCAGACCGAGGGCGCCGAGATCCCGACCAGCACGAAGACCATGCCGGTACGGTCGAGGATCGAGCGGGGCCTGAGCGCGGAGATGACGCCGGTCGGGATGGCGATCGCGAGGTAGAGGATGACTCCGCCGAAGACGATGGACGCCGTGACGGGGATCTCCTGGCCGAGCATCGTGCGGACCGGCAGCCCGTTCACGAAGGAGTAGCCGAACGAGCCATGCCGGACGAGGTTCCAGACGAAGAGCCAGTACTGCTGGTAGATCGGCAGGTTGAGGTGCAGCATCTTCCGGATGTGAGCCACGATCTCCGGCTTCGTCGCCTTGCCGGCCGCGAGCGTGGCCGGGTCCGCCGGGACGACGAAGAAGATCACGTACGTGATCATCGTGGCCACGACGAAGAGGAAGAAAGCCCAGAAGGTGCGACGGATGAGGTAGTGGGTCACGGCCTGCCTGTGCGGTTCGGATGGAGCGGTTCAGATTAGTCGAGATTTGGCTCGATCGGAAGGTTCCGGAGGGGCGCCGGGCGGCGCCCCTCCGGGTTCGTTCGCTGTTTCTCTCTCAGCCCCTAGCCGAGCTTGACCGCGTTCCAGAGGGGCTGGCCCCACCACTTGCTGTAGATCCAGTTGTGCACCCGATTCGAGGTCATCCACCGGGTGTTGGAGATCTGCGTGGGGATGATCGGGGCGTACTTGGTCATGAACAGCTTGTCCAGGGCCCCGTAGAGCTTCGCCCGCCTCGCACCGGTCGCAGCGGCCGCCTGGTCCATCTTCTTGTTGAAGGCGTTGTTGTTGAAGTACATGTAGTCGGTGTTGCCCGTGTCACCGATCGTGCGACCGTCGAAGTTGACGTTGAAGTAGTCGTAGCCGTCCGGGTAGTCGGCGCACCAGCCGCCGTAGGCGGTGATGTTGTAGCCGTTCGGGCCCAGAGCGGTCGACTTCGTCTCGAGCGCGCCGTAGAAGTTCGTCGGGTCGGCCGCCTGCAGCGAGGGCCTCATGCCCAGCTTGGAGGCCTGCGACTCGATGTACTCCGCGACGTTGGTCTGGTAGACGCTCGCCTGGCGGTAGTAGACGACGAGCTTGGCGCCGTTGAGCGCGCTGCCGCCGATCTTCTTCGCCTTGGCCAGGCTACCGGTCGACGGGTACGCCGTGAACTTGTGGTAGCCCGGGATGGCCGGCACGAGCACCTGGTCGGAAGGCGTTCCGGACAGCGGCCCGGCGAAGTTGATGATCGCCTTGCGGCTGAGACCGTAGTTGAGCGCCTTGCGGATCCGCGGGTTGGACGTGGAGCCGTCCGCGGCCTGCGTGTTGAGGGCGTTCCACGTGATGCAGGTGGTCGGGCCGACCTTGAACCGGCCCTTGTTCACGCCGTACTTGGCGATCGTCTTCGCCGCGTCCTGCGAAGGAACGCCGGCGATGTCGACCTGGTTCTTCTCCGCCTGCAGCAACTGCGGGTCACCGTTCGACGTCGGGTAGCTCTTGATGATGATCGTGGTCGGGTTGTGCGGCCACAGCTTCAGCAGCGACTTCGGGAAGTGCTTGTTCTGCTTCATCACCGTCAGCGACGTGTTGTTGTTGCTGGCGAGGTAGTACGGGCCCGCCGACGCGTACTTGAGGATGCCGGAGTTCCGGTTCGAGTACGGCATGTTCGACGGAATCGCCGAGAACCACTGCATGCCCATGATCGTCGTGAACTGAGGCACGATCCTGGTCAGGTGGATCGTCAGCGTGAGGCCGCGGGCCTTGATCCCGGAGATGTGCTGGCTCTTGCCCTTGGCGAACGCCGTGCCGCCGACGAGGAACTTGTCGAGGCCGTCGTAGATGCCGTACTGCGCGAACATCTTCGGGCTCAGGTTCCGCTCGAAGGACCGCTGGAAGTTCTTTGCCGTCACGGGTGCGCCGGTGTCGAACTTGAGGCCCTTGCGGAGATGGAACGTGTAGACCCGCCCGTTCTTCGAGATTGTCGGGTACGCCCTGGCCGCCTCGGGCAAGAGGCGGAGGCCGGCGGCGCCGCCCTTCGACGGGAGGTTCATCAGCAAGAGCTGGGTGTTGTAGAGCGCGCCCCAGTCGTTGCTGACGTACGCAAGCTGCGGGTCGAGCGTATCGAACGCCCCGACCTGGGTGACAATCAGGTTGCCCCCCTTCTTCGCCTGCGCCTGGTGGCTCGCCGCTGCCGTACCGACGGTGAAGGCAGCGACGAGCAACGCAACTCCCATGCTCAGCATGAACAGGGAGAAGACGTGCTTCCTGCGCATATGACTCCTTCCATCTCGGCGCCGCACGCCCTCACGAGCGGCCCGGTTGAGGTAAGTGAGAGACACGAGCAAACGATCAGACGACGGTGACCCGAAAGAGTTAGTGGGTCAGATCCGCGAGCGCGGATCGAACGCGTCGCGCAGGCCGTCGCCCAGGAGGTTGAAGGCGATCGTCGTGAGCAGGATCGCCATCCCGGGCAGCAGCAGGATCCAGACGTCGCTCTGGTAGTACGTCGGCGCGTTCGCGAGCAGGTTGCCCCAGCTCGCCGTCGGCGGCACGATGCCGAGGCCGATGAACGAGAGACCGGCCTCGCCGAGGATGTTGACGGCGACGAGGATGGTCGAGTAGACGATGATCGGCGCCACGAGGTGCGGCAGCAGGTGCGAGCGCATGATGCGCCAGTCGCTCGCGCCCGTCATGCGAGCGGCCTCGACGAACTCCTTCTCGCGCAGCGAGAGCACGACGCCGCGCATGATCCTCGCGGGATAGAACCAGCCGAAGATGCTGAAGATGAGGACGAGCGTGAAGACGCCGGGCTGGAGGAAGCCGAGCGTGATGTTGTTCAGCTGGGGGCCGGCGACGATCCGCAGGCCGATGATGAAGAGGAGCGCCGGGAAGACCATCACGATCTCGATCAGGCGCGAGACGACGGTGTCGACCCAGCCGCGGAAGTAGCCTGCGAGGAGCCCCATGAGCACGCCGAGGGCGACCGAGAAGAGCGTCGAGAAGACGCCGACCTCGAGCGAGGTCTGCGCGCCGTAGAGGATGCGGAGGAACATGTCGGTGCCGGTCTGGTCGGCGCCGCCGAGGATGAACAGCGTGGTGCCGTAGTGACCCGTCGCTCCCGGATAGGGCGCGAGCGAGACGTGCGTCCACGGCGGCACGGGCACGTTGGCGGGCTGCTGGATCGCCGTGAGGAAGATCGTGTTCGGCCCGTGGCCGAGCAGGTGAGCCGCGATCGGCGCGCCGATGAACGCGCCGAGGAAGAGGAAGACGATGAAACCGAGGCTGAGAACGGCGAGCTTGTCGCGCCGGAACCGGATCAGGACGAGCGACCAGTACCCACGCGCCTTTACCGCTTCGGGCTCTGCCGGGGCCGCGACCTGGAGGTCGACCGTGGCCGTGTCGTCGACCCGTACCGTCATGACCGCGGGGACGGTATCTCAAAGCAGGGGCGGTTGCCACCCATTCGAAGCAGTATGACGCCCCGCCGAGGCGGAAGTTAGCCCGCGAGAGCCGCGAACCAGTCGAGCGCCTCCGGGTTGGCGAGCGAGTCGCGGCTCGCCACCTCGTCGACCGGCGCGCCCATCAGGAGCCGCTTCACGGGCACCTCGAGGATCTTTCCCGACAGGGTGCGGGGAATCTCCGGGGCGGCGAGCACCTCGTCGGGGACGTGGCGCGGCGAGCAGTCCTCGCGGATCCGGCGCCGGATCGCCGCGTGCAGCTCCTCGTCGAGCTCCGCCGCGTCGCGCAGCACGACGAACAGCGTCATCCGGAGCTCGTCGCCGCGCGGGACGTCGACGACGAGCGCGTCGAGCACCTCGTCGAGGGCGAGGACGCTGCGATACAGCTCGCTCGTGCCGATGCGGACGCCGCCCCGGTTGATCGTCGCGTCGGAGCGCCCGGTGATGATCGCGGTGCCGCGATCGGTGATCTCGATCCAGTCGCCGTGCCGCCAGACGCCGGAGAACGTGGAGAAGTAGCTCTCGCGGTAGCGCGACCCGTCGTCGTCTCCCCACAGACAGAGAGGCATGGACGGCATCGGCTCGGTGATGACGAGCTCGCCGACCTCGTTCACCAGCGGCCGGCCGTCCTCGCTCCACGCCTCCACCTTCGCGCCGAGCGCGCGCGCCTGCAGCTCGCCGCGGTACACCGGCAGCGTCGGGACGCCGCCGACGAAGGCCGTGCAGACGTCGGTGCCGCCCGAGGTGGAGAAGAGCCAGACGTCGTCCCCCACGTGGTCCCGCACCCAGTCGAAGCCCTCGGGTGCGAGCGGAGAGCCGGTCGAGCCGACGCTGCGGAGGCGGGAGAGGTCTCGGCCGGCCTGCGGCTCGAGCCCGGACTTCTGGCAGAGGGTGAGGTAGCCGGCGCTCGTCCCGAAGCACGTGATGCCAGCGGCGTCGGCGAGGTCCCACAGCGTCCCGAGGTCGGGATGCGCGGGATTGCCGTCGAAGAGGACGATCGACGCCTCAGAGAGCAGCCCGCCGACGAGGAAGTTCCACATCATCCAGCCCGTCGTCGTGAACCAGAAGAGCCGGTCGCCCGCCCGGGCGTCGACGTGCAGGCGGAGCTTCTTCAGGTGCTCGAGCAGGATGCCGCCCTGCCCGTGGACGATCGCCTTGGGCAGACCCGTCGTGCCTGAGCTGTAGAGCACCCAGAGAGGATGGTCGAAGGGGAGGTGCTCGAACTCGAGCTCGGCGGTGGGCAGCTCCCACTCCCCACCCTCCAGATAGGGAAGGACGAACGTGCGCTCCAGGGTCGGGAGCTCGCGCCGCAACGCCGCCGTCGCCTCGCCCCGCTCGAAGTCCTTGCCGCCGTAGCGATAGCCGTCGACGGTGAGGAGCACCTTCGGCTCGATCTGGGCGAACCGGTCGACGACGCTGCGCACTCCGAACTCGGGGGCGCAGCTCGACCACGTCGCGCCGATGCTCGCACAGCCGAGGAAGGCCGCAACCGTCTCGGGAATGTTCGGCAGGTAGGCGGCGACGCGGTCGCCTGAGACGACGCCGGCCTCGCGGAGCGCGGCGGCGACCGCGCCCGCGCGCGCCCGCAGCTCTCCCCACGTCCACTCCCCGAGCGGGCGCAGCTCCGAGGCGTGGTGGATGGCGACGTCCTGGTCGTTCCGGCGGCGAAAGACGTGCTCGGCGTAGCTGAGCCGGGCGCCCGGAAACCACTCGGCGCCCGGCATCTCGTGCGTCGTGAGGACGCGCTCGTACGGCCCGCTCGCGGCGACTTCGAAGAACTCCCAGATCGAGGCCCAGAAGTCCTCGAGCTCGTCGACCGACCAGCGCCACAGGTCGTGGTAGCCCTCGAGCCGCAGGCCGCGCGTCTCCTCGAGCCACTCGCGATAGCGCGTGATCGTCGCGGACGCGATCCGCTCCGGGCTCGGCGTCCAGACGATCGGCGGCTCCGCTGCCACGGCCGCGATGCTACTCGCGCAGAAGTCGTTGCAAAGACGCCGGCCCGACGTGCGGTACCTCTTACCGGCCGTCAGCGCCTGGCCGGCTCGAGCGGCGGCGTCGGCTCGCCCTCCGCGTCGGCGATCCCGGAGAGCACCGCGCGGATCGCCTCGATCGAGCTGTGCCGCGGCTGCCAGCCGAGCACCTCCCGAGCGCGGCTCGTGTCCATGAGCGGCACGGAGAGACCCATGTCGAGCCAGCCCGGCGGCGTCGGCTGCAGGCGCAACCGCCAGCTCGCAGCCATCGCCTTCCGCACGAGGCTCGCAGGCACCGGCAGCACCCGGGCGCCGAGCGCCCGTGCGAGCGTCCGCGCGTCGAGCGTCGGCTCCGCCGCGACGTTGAACGCGCCGTGCGCCGCGCCGACGACGGCGAGCCGGTACGCCTCGGCGACGTCGTGCGTGTGGACTGCCTGAAAGCGCAGGCCGCCGCCGATGTCCGGGACGGCGGCCAGCGCCGCCTGCCGTGCGAGGAGCCGCGGGAAGAGAGGACCGAGGAAGTAGCGGCGCTGCTCCTCGCCGGAGCTGCGCTTGAAGATCAGTCCGGGGCGGAGCCGGACGACGCGCGTCGCGGGCCGCTCGAGCTGGAAGCGGTCGAGCAGCGCCTCGACCTCAGCCTTGTGGCGCGCGTAGAAGCTCGTCGGCGTTCCGTCGGTCGGCCAGCTCTCGTCGACCTTGCGGTCCTTGGGGCCCGGCGAGTACGCGCCGACCGAGGACGCGTAGACGAGCGCCGGCACACCCGCGTTGGCCACCGCGCGGAAGACTCGCTCGCTCCCGTCGACGTTCGTCCGTCGGAGCGCGGGGAGGTCGTGCGACGGCTGGATCGCCCAGGCGAGGTGGACGGCGCAGTCCGCGCCGCGGAGCAGCGGCACGAGGTCGTCGCGTCCGACGTCGGCGGTCCGCCACTCCGTCTTCGGGAAGGCGCCGCCCGGTTGCCGCCGCGCCAGCCCGAGAATCTCGTCGACCGCGTCGTCGGCACCGAGCGCACGCAGGAGGCTCGTGCCGACGTTGCCGCTCGCGCCGGTGACGACGACGCGCACCGGCTACTGCTTCCGCGCGATCGCGCGCGCGAGCTCGTGCTTCGACATCTTCGAGCGGCCCTCGACGCCCAGCCGCTTCGCGCGCTCGTAGAGCTCGTGCTTGGTGTTCTGCTCGACGTCGACGCCGCCGAACGTCTCCCCCTCGCCTCGCCGCTTCTGCGCGGTCGTCTTCTTCGAGCGCGGGTCGCTCGGGCCCGGGCGGTCCTTCGGCACCCAGCGGCCGCCGCGCTTCTCGTGCGTGTGCTTGAGCGATGCGTACGCCGTGCGATGCGCGCGCTCGCCTTCTCCGTACTGCTCGACGGCGGCGTCGTGCGTCTTCGCAAAGGTCCGCTGCGCCTTCGACCCCGAGCGCTTGACGGTGTCCGGAAGCTCCGAGCGCCTGACCTTGTCTCCGTTCGCCATCTTCGGCACGCCGACCTCCTCAGGGCTGCAGGACGACCTTGAACGAGCCGTCCTCCTTCTTCTGGAACTTCTCGTAGGCGACGGGAGCGTCGGAGAGCGGCACGTGATGGCTCGCGAAGTCGTCGGTGCCGAGGGGGTCGCCGTCGAGGAGGAGCGGCATGATCTCTGGCACCCAGCGCAGCACGTTGGCCTGGCCCATCCGGATCTGCACCTGCTTGTCGAAGAGGACGCGCATCGGCACGGGATCGGCCATGCCGCCGTAGACGCCGGAGATCGAGATCGTGCCCCCGCGGCGGACGAGCTCGATCGCGAGGTACAGCGCGTGCAGCCGGTCGATGCTCGCCCGCTCCATCAGCAGCCGCTGCAGCGGGCCGGGCAGGAGGCCGGTGATCTGCTGCATCGCCTTCGCGACCGGCGCGCCGTGCGCCTCCATCCCGACGGCCTCGAGGACGGAGTCCGGGCCGCGCCTGTCGGTCGCCTCGCGCACCACCTCCACGAGGTCGTCGTCGTGGTCGCGCAGGTCGTAGACCTCGACGCCGTGCGAGCGGGCGCGCTCGAGCCGGTCCGGCACGAGATCGACGCCGAGCACGCGGTAGCCGCGGTGCTGGCCGATGCGCGTCGCCATCTCCCCGATCGGGCCGAGCCCGAGCACGAGCAGCGTGCCGCCGTCCGGCACCGCCGCGTACTCGACGCCCTGCCAGGCGGTCGGGAGCACGTCCGAGAGGAAGAGGAAGCGGTCGTCGGCCGGCCCCTCCGGCACCTTGATCGGGAGCGTGTTGCCGAACGGGACGCGCAGGTACTCGGCCTGGCCTCCTGGCACCTCACCGTAGAGGACCGTGTAGCCGAAGAGCGCGGCGCCCGTCCCGTGCTCGCGCTGCTGGGTCGTCTCGCATTGCGAGTGGAGGCCCTGCGAGCACATCCAGCACGTGCCGCAGGAGATGTTGAAGGGGACGACGACCCGGTCGCCGGGCGCGACGGCGGTCACCTCCGGGCCCGTCTCCTCCACGACGCCCATCGGCTCGTGACCGAGCACGTTCCCCTCGTTGAGATACGGCGTCATCACCTCGTAAAGGTGGAGGTCCGAGCCGCAGACGCCGGACGACGTGACGCGGACGATCACGTCGTCGGGCTCGCGGATGCCCGGGTCGGGAACCTCCTCGACCCGGACATCGCGCTTGCCCTGCCAGGTGACTGCCTTCACTAGGCGGTCGCCTGCTGGTTGACCCCCGCCTTGAACATGCCGCCGGTGGCGATCTTCGTCAGGAGCTTGTCTGCCTGCGACTCCTCGTCGAGCGTCTGGTCCATCAGGTCCTTGACCCCGTCGAAGCCGCAGTCGTCCGCGAGCTGCCGAGCCGTGCCGTACGCGGCGATCTCGTAGTGCTCGACGCGCTGCGCGGCGGCGATGAGGGCCGCGTCCTTGGCCGTCGGGTCGCCCTGCATCCCCATCATCTCCTCGCCCTCCGCGATCAGGCCCTGCATCCCCTTGCAGACCTCGGTCGGATTGGAGATCCCGAGCTCGCCGAGCGCCTCCTCGACGCGCCTCAGGTGCTCGCGGGTCTCCTCGTAGTGGTGCTCGAAGGCCTGGCGAAGCTCGTCGTGATGCGCGGACTGCGCCATCTTCGGGAGCGCCTCCACGAGCTGCGTCTCGGCGCTGTGCAGATCCTCGAGCTGCTCCTGCAGTACGTCCTTGAGCGTGTTGAACCCCATGTGCCTTCTCCTTTTCGAGTCGTATTGCCTCGATGGGGGTTCCGCGCCTGTCGAACTGCAAACCGGAAAGCGGAAGTAAGGTGGAGAGGTGGCCGAGGACACGCTCACGATCCGCGACAACCGCACCGGAGACGAGGTCGAGATTACGATCTCCGACGGCACGATCCGGGCCACCGACCTGCGTCAGCTGGGGCTGATGTCGTACGACCCGGCCTTCCTCAACACCGCCTCGACCAGGAGCGGCATCACGTACATCGACGGCGACGCGGGCATCCTCCGCTACCGCGGCTATCCGATCGAGCAGCTCGCCGAGCACGCGAGCTTCCTCGAGACGGCGTGGCTCCTGTTCGAGGGCGAGCTGCCGACGCGCGACGAGCTCGCGGCCTGGGAGGAGGAGGTACGCCACCACACGTACGTGCACACGAACGTCACGCAGTTCCTCGACGGGTTCCGCCACGACGCGCACCCGATGGGGATGCTGCTCGGGGCGGTCGCGGCGCTTTCGACCTTCTATCCCGACGCGAAGGAGATCGGCGACGTCGAGAGCCGCCGGCTGCAGCGGGTGCGCCTGATCGCGAAGTTCCCGACCATCGCCGCGTGGGTCTTCCGTCACAGCCGGGGGCTGCCCTACGTCTTCCCGCGCAACGACCTCGACTACATCGGCAACTTCGTGAACATGACGTTCGAGATCGGCGGGCGCCACGAGCCGAATCCCGTCCTGCAGCGCGCGCTCGAGATCCTCCTCGTCCTGCACGCCGACCACGAGCAGAACGCGTCGACGAACGCCGTGCGCGGCGTCGGCTCGACGCAGGTCGATCCGTTCTCGGCCGTGTCCGCCGGGATCGCCGCGCTGTACGGGCCGCTCCACGGCGGCGCGAACGAGGCCGTGCTGCGCATGCTCGACGAGATCGGGACGGTCGACCGCGTGCCCGAGTTCATCGAGAGCGTGAAGGCCGGCCGCGGGCGCCTGATGGGCTTCGGCCACCGCGTCTACAAGAGCTACGACCCTCGCGCGAAGCTGATCAAGCGCGTCGCCGACGACGTCTTCGCCCAGACCGGCCTCAATCCGAAGCTCGAGATCGCGCTCGAGCTGGAGCGGATCGCGCTCGAGGACGACTACTTCGTCTCGCGCAAGCTCTACCCCAATGTCGACTTCTACTCGGGGCTCATCTACCAGGCGATGGGCTATCCGACCGACTACTTCACCGTCCTGTTCGCGCTGGGGCGTCTGCCGGGCTGGCTCGCGCAGTGGGAGGAGATGCTCTCCGACCCCGAGCAGAAGATCGCGCGCCCGCGGCAGATCTACACCGGCTCCGAGGAGCGCGAGTTCGTGCCGCTCGCGCAGCGCTAGTCGCTGCCGACAGCCTTCCAGGCGTTGCCGACGGGGCCCGCCGCGAAGAGGACCACCCCCGGGACCAGCCAGTGCACCGGGTCGTAGTACTCGCCGCTGCGCTGGATGTAGGCGATCAGGAGCAGAATCGAGCCGACGCCGGTCAACAGCCCGAACGCGCCGCGGATGGGCCGCCGGCGCGTCATCAGGACGACGGCGAGCGTCGCGGGCAGGACGACGAAGATCCCCACGGAGGTGATGCCGAGGCCGAACGCGGCCCCGACGAGCGCCCAGGCCCAGAACCACCCGCATCCTTTCCGGTGAGCGAGCGCCTGCATCGTGCTGAGACTAGCTCGCGAAGAGCCGCGAGAGCTCGTCCCGCTCGGCTCTCGTGAGCGGCTGCGCGAGCGCGGCGAGCGCCGGCCGCAGGTGGTCGGGACGGCGGGGGCCGAGGACGACCGAGACTCGGTCGTCGGCGAGCAGCCACGCGAGGGCGAGCGTGGCCGGATCCCCGCGCCGCTCGAGCTCCTCGAGCGCGTCGTAGACGCGGTCGGCGCGCAGATGCTCGTACGGGCCCGGCCTCATCGTCATCCGCGAGCCCGCCGGCGCGGGCGCATGGCGGCGGTACTTCCCCGTCAGCCAGCCGCCGGCGAGCGGGCTGAAGGCCTGGAACCAGAGCCCGTGCTCGCCGCAGAGCGCGAGCACGTCGTCCTCCGCGTCGCGATCGAGCAGCGAGTACGAGTTCTGCACCGCCGCGAACGAACCGGCGCCGAGCGCCTCCCGCAGCTGTGCCCCGTCGACGTTGCTGAGGCCGTAGGCGCCGATCTTCCCCGCGTCGACGAGCTCCTCGAAGACGCCCGCGATCTCGGCGACCGGGACGTCCGGATCCCATTCGTGCGCGAGGTAGAGGTCGACGCGCTCGACGCCCAGCCGCCGCAGGCTGGAGTCGACCTGCCTTCGCACTCTCGCCGGCGCGAGCCCGCGATCCTCGCCCTCGTCCATGGGGTTGAACGTCTTCGTCGTGAGGCGGAACCCCTTCGGACGGCGGGACCGGATCCACTCGCCGATGTAGGTCTCGCTGCGGCCGCCGCCGTACGCGTCGGCGGTGTCGAACCAGGTGATCCCCGCCTCCCACGCGGCGTCCATGAGCTCGAGCGCCTGCTCGAGCGTCTCGCCCCGTCCGAAGAAGGCGGGCGCCGAGCCGATGCCCCCGACGTTGCCACAGCCGAGGAGCACAGGCGGGTAGGCTCGCGCCATGGCGGCGACCCTATTGGACGTCGAGGCCGTCCGGGCCCGCTTCTCCTCGCTCCGCGACGGCAGCTTCGTCTTCCTCGACGCGCCCGGCGGCTCGCAGGTGCCCGACGAGGTCGGCGACGCGATCGCGCGCGCCTTGCGGGAGGCGAGCGCCAACATCGGCGCGAACTACGAGACGAGCAAGCGCGTCGAGCGCATCCTCGCCACCGCTCGTGAGGACGGCGCCCGGTTCCTCGGCTGCTCGTCCGACGACGTCATCTTCGGGACGAACATGACGTGGCTCGACTTCGCGCTCTCGCGCACGGCGGCGCGCGACTGGCGGGAGGGCGACCGGATCCTCGTCTCGCGGCTCGACCACGACGGCGGCGTGGCGCCCTGGGTCGAGCTGGCCGCCGACCGCGGCTTCGAGGTCGAGTGGGTGGACGTGACGGAGGATCTGCGTCTCGACTACGACGACCTCGCCGACCGGCTCGACGAGCGCGTACGGGTCGTCGCCTGCGTCGCCTCCTCGAACGCGGTGGGGACGATCGTCGACGTGGCGCGCGTTTCCGAGCTCGCGCACGAGGCCGGCGCGCTCTGCTGGGTCGACGCGGTGCAGTACGCCGCGCACGAGCCCGTAGACGTGGAGGCGCTCGGCTGCGACGTCTTCATCACGTCCGCCTACAAGTTCTGCGGGCCGCACGTCGGCCTCGCCTACGGCCGGCACGACCTGCTCGAGTCGTGGCGCCCGTACAAGGCGCGGCCCGCCGCAACGGAGCCCGTCGGCCGCCGCTTCGAGGTCGGGACGGCGCCGTACGAGCTGCTCGCCGGCTTCTCCGCCACGATCGCGTACCTCGAGTCGATCGGCGGCATGGAGGCGATCGCCGCCTACGAGCGCGAGCTCGGTCGGCGCTTCCTCGACGGGCTGCCGGGAGGCGCGACCGTGTACGGGCTGCAGACGATGGACGGCCGCGTCGCGACGTTCCTCGTCAACCTCGAGGGTGTGGACGCGGCGGACGCGGCGAGGCGGCTCGCCGAGGAGGGCTTCGGCGTCTGGGCGCACGACAACTGGTTCTCGCTCGGGCTGCGCGAGAAGCTGCCGTATCCCGAGAGCGCGATCCGCGTCGGGCTCCTCCACTACAACACCGCGGACGAGATCGACCGCTTCAACGCGGCCCTCGCGCGGCTCTAGTACCGTAGCGAACATATGTTCGTGCTGCACGCGGACGCCGACGCGTTCTTCGCGTCGGTCGAGCAGCGGGACGAGCCGCGACTTCGGGGCCGCCCGGTGATCGTCGGCGGCGGAGTGGTGCTCGCGGCGAGCTACGAGGCGAAAGCGTACGGCGTCCGGACGGCGATGGGCGGTCGGCAGGCGCGGCGCCTCTGCCCCGAGGCGGTCTTCGTGCCGCCGCGGTTCTCCGCGTACGCCGAGGCGAGCCGCCGGCTGTTCGCCGTGTTCGAGGACACCTCGCCCCTCGTCGAGGGGCTGTCGATCGACGAGGCGTTCCTCGACGTGCGCGGGATGGAGCGGATCGCCGGGACGCCGGAGCAGATCGCGGTCCGCCTGCGCGCGGCGGTCCGGGAGCGCGTCGGGCTGCCCGTCACCGTCGGAGTAGCGCGCACGAAGTTCCTGGCGAAGGTGGCGAGCGGCGTCGCGAAGCCCGACGGGCTGCTCCTCGTGCCCGTCGACCGGGAGCTCGCGTTTCTCCATCCCCTGCCGGTCGAACACGTCTGGGGCGTCGGCCCCGCGACGGCCCAGCGGCTGCGGGCGTGGAACGTCCGCACCGTCGGCCAGCTGGCAGCGCTCTCGGAGTCGACGCTCGTCGCCATGCTCGGCCGGGCAGCCGGCCGGCAGCTGCACGCCCTCGCGCACAACCGCGACTTCCGCCGCGTCGAGCCGGGACGCCGTCGCGGCTCGATCGGCTCGCAGCGCGCCCTCGGCCGCGGCGAGCACTCGGCGGAGGCCGTGGACGCGTCCCTCGTCGCGATCGTCGACCGGATCACGCGGCGCATGCGCGCCGCAGGGCGCGTCGGTCGGACCGTCGTCCTGCGGCTCCGCTTCGCGGACTTCGAGCGCGCCACCCGCTCGCACACGCTCCCGTTCGCGACGGCGAGCACGCAGGCGATCCTCGCGACCGCGCGGGCGCTGCTTGCGGCGGCGTGGCCGCTCGTCGAGCGGCGCGGGATCACGCTCGTCGGCTGCTCCGTCGCGATGCTCGAGGACGCGCGCACCCGCCAGCTCCTGCTCGGCCCGGACGAGGCGCTCGACGCCGCCGTCGACGCGATCCGCGACCGCTTCGGCAGCGCGGCGATCGTGCGCGCCGTGCTGCTCGGCCGCGATCCCGGCTTCTCCATGCCGCTGCTGCCGGATTGAGGACCGGGACTCGGGCGCGCGACCAACGACGCCTTCCCAAGTAACAGACTGTTACAAGCTGCGGCGGGAGGCCGCCGCGTTCCGGGCCGCCGGGGTCCGAAGCGACCGAGTCCTTGCAAGTAACAGACTGTCACAAGCGGGCCGCGGGACCGGCCAGGATCGCGGCCAGGAGGTCGGGGTCGATGTTGCCGCCGCTGACGATGCAGACGCAGCGGTCGTCGCGCCGCAGGGCGGCCGCGAGGGCGAGGGCGCCGGCGCCCTCCGCGACGACGTGGGCCCGCGCGGCGAGGAGCCTGACCGCCTCCTCCACCTCGGCGAGCGGGACGGCCACGGCCTCGTCGACGAGCTCGCGCGCGCGCTCCCACATGCCGGGGAGCAGCGCCCGGCCGCCGGCGCCGTCGATCCACGACGGCTGGAACGCGATCTCGGCCGGCTCTCCCGCGGCGAAGGCGGCAGCGAGTGGCGCGGCCGTGTCCGGCTCGGCCGTGACGACGCGGGCCTCCGGCCGCAGCGCCTTGACGGCGCTCGCGACGCCCGTCGTCAGCCCGCCGCCGCCCCACGGGATCACGACCGCGTCGAACTCCGGCGCGTCCTCCAGGAGCTCGAGGCCGATCGTGCCGTTGCCGGCCATCACCGCTTCGTCCACGACGGGGTGCACGAAGAAGCCGTCGACGCCGTCGCGGCCGCGGTCGAGCATCGCCTGCCACCACTCCTCGTGCGCCACCGGCACCACCTCGGCACCCAGGGCCTCGACCCGGTCGAGCTTCGCGCGCGGCGCTCCCTCCGGGCAGATGACCCGGGCGGGCACGCCGGCCTCCCGGGCCGCCCACGCGAGGCCCTGCGCCATGTTTCCCGCGCTCGCCGTGACGACTCCGGGCGCGACCTCCTCCGGCGATGCGGCGCGCAGCGCCGACAGCGCGCCGCGGAGCTTGAAGGAGCCCACAGGCTGCAGGCACTCGAGCTTCAGCCGAATCCGCTCCTCCGTCCCGAAGGGGACGAGCGGCGTGCGGAGGACGTCGCCGCCGATCCGCTCACGCGCCCGGCGGATCTCCTCGAGCGGCAGCACCTAGTCCGACTTCTTGGCGAGCTCGGTCAGCTCGGTGCGCACCGCCCAGAGCTCGGGGAACAGCTTGTGCTTGATCAGCCCGGCGAGCAGCTCGACCGGCGTCCCCTGCGTGCCGACGACGTCCTCGCCGATCACACGGCCGACCATCTTCACGTGGCGGAAGCGCCAGACACCGACCTGCTCGTCCCAGTCGATCAGCGTCTCCGCGAGCTGGTACAGGTCCTCGTGCTCGCGGCCCTGCGTGTAGACCTCGAGCAGCGAGAGGCCCCGCTCCCGGCGCAGATCGTCGAACGCGGAGTAGAGGCCCGGCGAGACCTGGCGGACTCCGCGGAAGCCGGGCGAGTCGAAGCCCGAGCCGTGGCCGAGCACGCGGCGCACCTCCTGGTATTCCCACGGCGACATCAGCTCGAGGTGCTCGAGGAACGAGATGACGTAGCGCATCGCGTGGTTGGCGCGCCCGAGCAGGCGCAGCGCACCGGCGACGTCGCGCGCCTCGATCAGCCGCGTCGCCTCCTCGACCTCCACCCACGCGTGCTTCAGCCAGAGCTCGGACGACTGGTGGACGGTCTGGAAGAGGAGCTCGTCGCGATGCACCCACTCGTCCGGCCCCTTCTGGAGCGCGAGCAGCTCGTCGGTGCGGAGGTAGCGCTCATAGTCCGAGGCGCCCTCGCCAGGGAGGATCGGGGCGAACTCGTCGGCATTGGGAGCGCTCACCAGATCCGCATCTCCAGCCCGGCGAGCGGGACGCCACCGTCCTCCGTGACGAGCCAGGTGTCCTGCATGTAGAGGCATTCTCGACCATCGGCCGAGATCGCGTGCGGGTGCATCGAGAAGACCATGTTCGCGGCGAGCTCGGTCTCGACGCCCTCGCCGATCTTCGGATGCTCGATCATCGTCATCCCGATCGAGTGCCCCGTCACGTGCCCGAGGTGATAGCCGCGCCGCGTGAAGCCGGCCGAGACCGCGCGATGGACCTCGTGCGCGGTCGCGCCAGGGCGGAGTGCCGCCTGCGCGACGTCGTGGTACTCCTCGTACGCCTCGAGCATCCGCTGTACCTCCTCGCTCGGCGTGCCGAGCGCGCGGGAGACCTCGACCCAGTGGCCGCCGGGGCCTGCGATCTCCAGGGAGGGGATCGTGAAGTCGCCGAACACGGTGTCGCCGCGGGCGATCGCGAACTCGGCGCCGACGAGGACCATGTTCATCGTCAACCGCCCGCAGCCGCGCTCGACGAAGAGCCGCTCGGCCGGTGCCAGCACCTCCGCGGCGTTGCGCCCAGGCGCCCAGGCCTCGCGGAACGCGTGGAAGCCGGCGACGTTGATCTCCACGCTCTCGCGCACCGACGCGAGCTCCGCCTCCGACTTGACGGCGCGCGCGAGGTCGAACCCAACGTCCCAGGAGACGAGCTCGGCCGCCGCGGCGAGGGCCGCGTAGTCGCGCACCGTCATCACGTACTCCAGCCCGTAGACGCCGACGCGCTTCCCGCGCAGCCGGTCGGCGAGCCACTCGCCCGGCCGGTCGGCGAACACCTGGTCGGCGATCTGCGAGTCGCCGTGCTCGCCGACGTAGCGCGCCTCGGCCGGGAAGACGATCGCAGGCTCACCTTCGCGCGGGACGAGGACGTACGCGTAGCGGTGGACGATCTGGAACCCAGAGACGTAGGTGACGGCGCCCTCGAATCCCGTGTACTCCGAGCCGCAGACGAGCGCGGCGTCGAGCCCGTCCAGCGCGAGCGCTTCGCGGAGTCGGGCATGCCTCGTGGTCAGCTCTGCGTCCACGAGGCCTCCACTCCCTTGACGAGCGCCTGGATGGCCGCGTTGAGCGGCGTCGCCACGCCGTGCTCGCGGCCGAAGCGGACGATGCCGCCGTTGAGGTAGTCGACCTCGGTGGGCCGGCGCGCCTCCACGTCCTGGAGCATCGACGCCTTGTGGTCGTACGCGACCTCGGGGCGCGCGGCGTGGTCGATCAGCTCCTCGGGGTCCGCGTCGAGCTCGATGCCCTGCGCCGCGGCGACGGCCTTCCCCTCGTCGACGAGGCCGGTGACGAGCGCGCGCAGGTCGGGACGCTCGCAGACGCGCCCGTGCGTGAGGCCGGTGAGGGCGCCGATCGGGTTGGTGGAGGCGTTGAAGATCACCTTGCGCCACTGCGGCCCGCGCGCGTCCTCGACCGCGAGCGTCGGCATCCCCGCCCGCGTGCACGCGTCGGCGAGCCGCTCCACCTCGGCGAGCGGCGTCCGCTCGTCGTACGGCCCGAGAGTCGTGTCGCCCTTCACGTCCCATTGCACGTGGCCCGGCTCGAGCAGCCTCCCGGCGGGAAACGTCGTGCCGCGGATTACGTGCTCGACGTGCTCCGCGATCGTCTCCTCGTTGCCGAGGCCGTTCTGCACCGTCGCGACGCACCCCTCCGCGAAGGCGTGGGCGGTCGCGGCGATCGCGGGCCCGGTGTGCATCGCCTTCGTGGCAACGATCCCGAACTCGCACGGCGGCACCTCGCCCGCGTCGCTCGTGGCGCGCGGACGCCCCACGACCTCGCCGGCGCCCGACAGGCGCAGGCCGTCGCGGTTGATCGCCGCGACGTGGCGCTCGTCGAGGTCGAACGCCCAGACCTCGACGTCGTCGAGCAGCGACAGGTTGGCCGCGAACAGCGAGCCGACGGCCCCGCACCCGACGACACAGATCCTCAACGGATCCGTGACCCTGACGTCAAGGTAAGTGTTACCGGCCGTACGGGTCTCGCCCTCATGCGGAGTAGCTCGCCTCCCTCGCCTTGACGAGCCTATAGAGCGCCGTCTGCAGCGGTACCGGGACACCGTGCCGCTCGGCTTCGCGGACGAGGGCGCCGTTGATCAGCTCGACCTCCGTCGGCCGGCGCGCCTCGACGTCCTCCAGCATGGAAGGGAAATGCCGGTGCCCGCGCCGGGTCGCGAGGACGTTCATCTCCCACGGGTCGTCGTGGAGCTCGACGCCCGCGGCGGCGGCGACCGCCTTGCCCTCGTCGACGAGATCGCGCACGAGGTGCCCGAGGTCGGACTGCTCCTCGGTCTGCGCGAAGTGGAAGTCGTGCGGGAGGCCCGTCAGGGCGGCGACGCCGTTCACGGTCGCGTTGAAGACGAGCTTCGACCATTGCGCGGGACGCAGGTCGGGGAACGCCTCCGCCTTGAGGCCGCCCGCCGCGATCAGCTCGGCCACTCGGCGCGCATCCGCCTCGCTCGTCCTGCGGTAGGGGCCGATCCAGGTCGCGGTGTCGAGGACGTACTCGACGTGCGTGTCGCCGTGGCGGGTGCCGCTCATGAAGGTCACGCCGGAGAGGAGCGGCCAGTCGCCGTGCGCCGCCACGATCTCCTCCGCGCCGAGGCCGTTCTGGATCGTCATCACCGTCGCCCGCGGGAGCGTCCCCTCCAGGCGCGCCGCGAGCGGCTCGAGATCCGTGCTCTTGCAGGCGAGGATCGCGAGCTCCGCGTCGGCAGGCAGCGCGGCAGCCTGCGCGGTCGCGTCGAGCCGCGCCGTGAAGTCGCCGCGCCCCGAGACACGCAGCCCCCGCTCGCGCAGCGCCGCGGCGTGCTCCTCGCGCCGGGTGAGTACGGTGACGTCCGCGACCCGTGCGAGGTGCGCGGCGAGAAGCGAGCCGATCGAACCGGCGCCCGCTACGACGACCGGCCTCACGCCTCGATCGCGACCGCTCCGGTCTCGCGCTGGACGACCGGGATCACGTGCTCGGCGAAGAGCTCCTGCGCCTTGATCGCCTTCCAGTGCTCGACGCCGCCGGGGTTCGTCGTGATGGCGATCTCCGCGAGCCCTTCGCAGACCTCGATCGTCTCGCGGATCCGCTGGATCACGTCGTCCGGCGTGCCGACCCAGACGATGTCCCCGGCGATCATCTCGTCGTACGGGGTGGCGGCGAGCTTCTCCATGATCCCCGAGGCGTAGAAGCCGTAGCCCGCCGCGTTCAGCGCGTCGGCGGGCGGCACCGGATGCTCGGTGAGCGGGGACGCGTTGCCCTCGAGGAAGCCGCGCATGTGCCGCTCCGCCTCCCGCCGCGCCAGGTCGGCGTCGTCGTCGATGTAGCAGGCGTGGATCCAGATGATGTCCGGCGTCGTCCCGTACTCCGCGCACTTCGCGCGGTAGAGATCGAGCTGGTCCTTCAGCGCCGCGTACGGCAGGAGCGGGGGCACCGCGACGGACCAGCCGTGCTTCGCCGCCAGGTCGTACGTGCGGTCAGAGGTGCCGCCGAGGACGACGCGGAAGGTGTGCCCGCTGAAGGGGACGACCTGGCTGTCCTTCACGTTCCAGTACTCGCCCTCGAAGCTCACGACGTCGGCGTGGAGGGCCTCGATGAACAGGTCGAGCGCCTCCTCGTAGCGCGGGCGCGACGTCTCGTCGAGCGGCATCCCCGCGGGCAGCGGGATCCAGCCGTGGCCGCGGCCGATCCCGAACTCGTAGCGTCCGCCGGTGAGCAGCGAGAACTCGTGGATCATGGCCGCGAGGACGAGCGGGTTGTGGTACGGGAGGATGTGGAGCATCGTCCGGAAGTTGATCCGGCGCGTGCGCGCGGCGGCCATCCCGAACAGCCCGAACACATTTGCCGAGGCCGAGAACTTGGGGAAGAAGAGGTGCTCGACCGCGGCGTACGTCTCGTAGCCGAGCCGGTCCGCGTTCTCGATCTGCTCGAGCACCTCGCCGTAGAGCCGGTCGTACGGCTTGCCCGGCCAGCTCTGCAGCTCCGAGTAGATGCTGAACCTCATGTCGTGGCCCTCGCTTTCTCGAGGTCGGCCACGGGGCGGCGCCGCCGTGGCAGGGAGAGCTCGCGGCCGCCGGTGAGGCCGGCCGGGCGGAGGATGAGGACGACGGCCATCAGCAGCCCGAGCACGAGCTCGGCCGTGCCGGACGGGACCGTCAGGCTCCAGCCGAAGACGTCGACGGTGTTCGTCGCCGCGGACAGGAAGGAGAAGAGCCCGTTCAGCACGAGCGCGCCGACCACGGCGCCGAGTAGGCTTCCGGATCCGCCGACGACGAGCATCGCGAGCGTGATGAACGTCAGGTCGAGCGACAGGCCGCCCGCCTGCAGCGGCTGCAGGTGGACGTAGATGCCCCCTGCGAGGCCGGCGAGAGCGCCCGAGAGCGCGAAGGCGAGCAGCCGCTGGCGGTAGACCGAGATCCCTGCCGCCGCCGCGGCCGCCGGGTCCTCACGCGTCGCGCGGAGCATCCGACCGAAGCGGGTGCGCTGGTAGACGTAGGCGACCGCGGCGCAGATGAGCCCGCCCACCGCGGCCTGCCAGATCCCCGTCGTCTGCGGCACGGCCGAGAACGCGTTCAGCCCGGGCCCGATGCTCTGCTCGTACGTGAGGACGTTGCTCGTGATCTCGAGCACCGCGAACGTCGCGATGCCCGCGGCGAGGCCCGACAGCCGCATCAGTGGCAGCCCCACGAGGAGCGCGAACGCGCCGCCGACCGCCGCCGCGAGCGCGAGCGAGGCGACGTTGCCGACGTTCGTCGTGAGCAGGAAGTGAGCCAGGCCGGGCATCGTCACCCGCTTCTGGTCCTCGGGCACGGTGAGCACTCCGGCCGTCCACGCGCCGAGTGCGACGAAGCTGATCTGCCCGAACGACAGGACGCCCGAGTTGCCGATGAAGACGTAGAGAGCGATCACGATCGCCACCTTGACGAGGGTGTCGAGGAAGTACGCCTGGAGGTAGCTCGAGACCTCGAGGCCGAGCAGCGCGGTGCCGAGGATGAGCAGCGCGGGCGCGAGGAGCTCCGGGATCCTGCGGACGGCGCTCATACGCGTTGGGCCGTCCCGCCCGCGCGCGTGAAGAGCCCGTCGGGCCTGACGAGCAGGACCACGATCACCGCCGCGAAGAGGAAGCTCGGCAGGTACTGGCTCTGGTTCGCGGGAAGCACGCCGCCGAGGATCCCGTTGGCGAAGCCGATCGAGAACCCGCCGAGCGTGGCCGGTATCGGCCGGTTGAGGCCGCCGAGGACGACGCCCGCGAGGACGAGGATCGTGTCCTGCGTGCCGAAGGCGGGAACGACCGTGAGCTCCTGCACGCTGAGCATCACGGCGGACACGGCGGCAAGGAGCCCCGAGACGATCACGGCGCCCGAGATCACGCGGTTGGCGCGGATGCCGAGCAGCCGGGCCGTCCGGAAGTCCATCGAGGCGGCGCGCATGTGCAGCCCGAGCGGGGTGCGCGTGAGCAGGAGCTGCAGGATCACGAGGCAGCCGGCCGCCGCGGCGACGGAGATCACGGCGATCTTCTTGATGAAGACGCCGCCGATGTCCCAGGGCGCGTTGAGGATCGCGAGCGAGCCGGCGCTCTTTCCCAGCGGGCCGAAGGCGAGGAGCGCGATGTTCTGGAGCAGGAACGCGACGGCGAACGTCGCCACGAGCATCACTGCCGGGGAGTGGGTGCGCAGCGGCCGGAAGACGAGCCAGTCCATCAGCACGGAGAGCCCGAGCACGACGCCGAAGCAGAAGAGAATGGACGCCCAGTTCGGGAAGCCCCACTGCGAGCCGAAGGCGAGCGCGAAGGCGCCGGCCATGATCAGCTGCCCGTAGGCGAAGTTGACGAGGCGCAGGACGCCGAAGACGAGCCCGATGCCCACCGCCATGAGGGCGTAGACGCCGCCGAGCGCGACGCCGTTCGCGAAGGTCGGCCACGTGAGGTTGAGGAATCCGAGGATCATGCGAGGTAGGCGGCGACGAGCCGGTCGGTGTCGCCCGCGTCCTCCGGGCCGAGGGTGAGGCGGAGCTCGCCGTTCGCGAGCACGTGCGAGCGGTCGGCGAGGGCGACCGTCCGCTGGGCGCGCTGCTCGACCAAGAGGATCCCGAGCCCCGCGTCCCTGATCTGCGTCAGCGCCTCGAAGACGACGTCGACGATCTTCGGGGCCAGCCCCAGCGAGGGCTCGTCGAGGAGGAGGACCTCGGGATCGGCGGCGAGCGCCCGGCCGATCGCGAGCTGCTGCTGCTGCCCTCCGGAGAGGACGCCGGCCTGGCGCGAGCGGAACTCGCGCAGGATCGGGAAGAGGTCGTAGGCCCGCGCGAGGCCGTGCCCGTCGTTGCGGGCCCGGCGGGCGGCGAGACCCAGCCGCAGGTTCTCCTCCACCGTGAGCTCGCCGAAGATCCGGCGCCCCTCGGGGACGAGCGAGATCCCGCGGCGCGCCACGTCCTCCGGGCGGCGGCCGACGAGCGAGCTTCCGTCGAGCCGTACGTCGCCTGCGACCACGGGAGCCGCGCCCATGACGGCGTGCAGGGTCGACGACTTCCCGGCACCGTTCGGCCCGATCAGGCCGACGATCTCGCCGGGCCGAACCTCGAGCGACAGCCCGCGCACGGCCTCCACCGCGCCGTAGCGGACCGTGAGCTTCTCCAGGACGAGCGCGCTCACTCGATCTCCTCGGCCTCGGCGCTCTCGCCCAGGTAGGCCGCGGCGACGCCGAGGTGGGCACGGATCTCGCTCGGCGTGCCCTCCGCGAGCGTCCTGCCTTGGTCGAGCACGTGGATGCGCTCGCAGACCTCCAGCACGAGGGCGACGTTGTGGTCGACGAGCATCACCCCCGCTCCGCGTTCCCGGATCACGCCGACGGCGGTGGCGAAGCGCGGGATCTCCGCCTCGGGAAGGCCCGCCGCGGGCTCGTCCATCAGGACGTAGCTGGGGTCGGTCGCGAGCGCCCGGGCGACGCCGAGCCGCCGCTCGTCGCCGTGCGCGAGCGAGCCGGCGGCCTGGTCGGCGTAGGCGTCGAGCCCGAGCAGCGCGAGCAGCTCTTCTGCCCGTCTCGCCGCCCGCCGCTGGGAGGCGCCGACGCCGAGCGCCGAGACCTCGACGTTCTCCCGCACGGAGAGCCCGCCGAACGCATGGGTGTGCTGGAAGGTGCGCGAGAGCCCGTGCCGCCCGCGCCGGAAGGCGGGCCAGCGCGTCACGTCCCGGTCCTCGAGCAGCACCCGGCCGCTGGTCGGGCGGTCGAAGCCGCTGAGGATGTTGACGAGCGTGGACTTGCCGGCGCCGTTCGGCCCGATCAGGCCTACCACCTCGCCCCGGCGGAGCTCCAGCGAGACGTCGCGCAGGGCCTGGACACCCGCGAACGAGCGTGAGACGGAGGAGGCCCGGAGCGAGGGCGCGGGGGAACCCATGGTTCCCCCGCGAGCCCCCTCCTTCAGACCGGACGTCAACGCTCTAGGAGTCCGGGCTGTTCGGGACTTTCTTCGCGACGATCGTGCCCTTCGCGATCGGCTTGTTGTTGTTGATCTCGATCACGCGGTACTGGCGACCGAAGACCGAGTGCAGCTTCTTCGAGAAGCTGACCTTGCCCGAGATGGTGGGCACCTTGTGGAACTTCTGCATCACCGCGGCGAGCTTCGAGCCGACGAGCGAGCCGTGCGCCCGCTTGATCGCGGTCACGAGGCCGTCGATCGCAGCCGGGCCGGTGACGAAGCCGCCGGTGGTGGCGTGGATCTTCTTCGCGAGCCGGTTCACGGCCTTGCTCGGGTCGTGACCGAAGGCGTTCGCGTAGGTCACGAACCAGTAGTTCGTGACCTTCGGGCCGCTGGTCGGCAGCCAGTAGGTGCCGTCGCCCGCCCACGAGTTGAGCACCGGCGTCTTGACGCCGGCCGTCCGCAGGTCGGTGATGAACGGAAGCTGGGCGCCGTACGACCCCGACGTCACCGTGACGATCACCTGGGCGGGGTGCTGCACGATGCTGCTGGCCGCGTTGTGGAAGTTCGTGGAGCCCGGCTGCAGCGCCGGATCCTGATACGTCGTCTCGAACTTGATCTTCCCGCCGAGCTGCTGGAAGCGCGCCTTGAAGGCGGTGACGACGGCCTTGAAGTAGACGATCGTCGTGTCCTTCGCGAGGTCGGCGGTCTTCCAGCCGTGATCCCAGGCGAGCTGGGCCATCGCGGACCCCTCGTCCTGCGCCACGTTGCCGAAGCTGAACGCCAGCTTGCCGGCCTTGCCGAAGCGCTTCGGCCCCATTTGGTCGGTGCCGATGCACGGCGCGATCGTGAGCAGGTGGTGCTTGAGCGACTCCTGGACGACGGGAGCGGCCAGGTCGACGTCGCACGTCGTGAAGATCACGTTCGCGTGCTCGCCGATCAGCTTGTCGGCGCAGGTCTTGGACGTCGTCGGGTTGTCTCCCTGCGTCTTGCAGGTCTTGATCACGAGCATCCGTCCGCCGACGCCACCCTTCTTGTTGATCTTGTTGACCTCGAGTTGCGCGGCGGCGAGCGCCGGCGTGTCGAACGGCTGCATGGGCCCCTTGTTGTCGAACGCCCACCCGATCACGATCGGCTTCTTGGCCGCCGCCGAATGCGTGCGAGCCGCCGCGGTCGCCGCGAGCACGAGTGCCGCAGCGGCGACGATCGCGAGCGTCCAGCGCGCCCGCTTGCTTTCCCTCATGTCTCTCCTCTCCGGCCCGCGGCTTCAGCCGGGACCCTCCGTTCCGACCAACACTTCAAGAACGCCTCGCGCCCGCGGCGCGCGAGCTCGGCGGCGTCGAGATCCCAGAGCGAGTCGGGATACACGCTGCCGAACGCGCCGTTGTCCGAGAAGACCTCGAGGTCGTAGAACCCGTTCCATCCCACGTCCTCTAAGACGCCGAGGATCGCGGGCAAGTCTGCAACGCCGTCGCCCGGGAGCACGCGGTCGGCCCAGCTCCGCGTCGGCTCGCGCCAGTCGCTCACGTGAACGCCGGCGATGAGGGGTGCAAAGCGCCGGATCTCGTCGAGCACATCCGTCGAGTTCCATAGGTGCCAGACGTCGAATTGGATTCCGACTGCGTCGCTCCCGACCTCGTCCACGAACTCGGCCGCATCGGTGAGCGTGTTCAGGATCGACCAGCTCTCCGTGCCTTCCAGCTGGAACGGCTCGACGGCCAGCCGCAGGCCGAGCCGCTCCGCCTCGCGGGCCACCTCGCGCACGCCGCGGACCGCGGTCTCCCGGTCGCCGGGACCGGTGAAGCACAGGACCGCAGCCGGCTCGTAGGGCGCGAGCGCCTCGAGTGAGCGGAGCAGCGCGTCGACCCGCTCCCGCGCGGCCCCTGGGCCCGGCAGGAGGGGCAGCGGATGGACCGAGGGCACGGCGGGCACCGCCGCCGCCGAGCCGAGGCCGCTGGCCCGGAACTCCTCGAGCGAGCCGTCGCCGAGCTTCAGCTCCCAGACGCCGATGCCGTCGACGCCGGCCTCCGCGTAGGCGCGCACGTCGTCGGCGAAGCTCGCGGTGAGCGTGCTCACCTGCGAGATCGAGAACGGCGGCCGCTGCTCAGGCACCCTCGACACCCGGAGCCGTGATCGTGTCACGCGTTTGACATCTGATCAAGTGTGGTTCACGCTCGGCTCGTGAAGTCGACCCTGGAGTCGACGCTGTCGCAGCCCGGGGCGGCGGTGCGCCACAGGACACTCGCGGAGGCGGCGCTCGAGCGTCTCCGCGAGGCGATCATCCTCGGCGAGCTGACGCCGGGGACGCCCCTGCGGCTCGAGGACCTCGCGCGCTCGCTCGGCATGAGCATCTCTCCGATCCGCGAGGCCGTCCGCCAGCTCGAGGCGCTCGGGCTGGCCGAGCACGTCCCCCATCACGGCGCCAAGGTGACGGGACTCGACGTCGAGGAGCTTCGGGAGCTGTTCTCGGTCCGGCTCGCGCTCGAGACGATCGCGCTGCGACGCGCCTCCGAGCTCTTCGGCGCCGACGACGAGGCAGGCGCGCGCAGGCACCTCGCCGCGTTCGACGCAGCCCGGAAGGAGCGCGACACCCGGGCCGCGGTGCGCGCGCACACGGCCTTCCACTTCTCGCTCTACGCGGCCGCGCGCTCGAACTGGCTGCTGCGCCTGATCCGGCCCGCCTGGGACAGCTGCGAGCGCTACCGGCCGGTGCTGCTCGGCTCGAAGGGGGAGCTGCAGGACCGGCACGAGCAGCTGGACGCCGAGCTCCTCGCCGCCTGCATCGCCCACGACGGAAACCGCGCCGCGGCCGCCTTCCGTGCCCACCTCGAGCTCGCCACGAGCATCTTCTCGGTCGAGCTCGCCGGCAGGGGCATCTTCGCGTTCTAGGAAAGGAGACCAGATGGCGACGACGTCGGACGCATCCACCGAGCAACCCGGCCGGGAGCTCGTCCCCTTCCGCGTCCGCACCGCGGACGGGCGGGAGGTCGAGCTCGAGTACTCGTCGCCGCGGCCCGCCGAGGGCCACGACGAGCTTCGGGTGCTCGAGCAGCTGCCGTGGTTCGAGCCGGGCAAGCCGCTCCGCAACTACATGCTGCACGAGAGCGACTTCTACGACGAGGTCGAGCAGGTCTGGGGCCGGCGCTGGGGAGCCGAGGGAATCGGGACGCTGCGCGAGGTGCTGGTCTCGCGCCCGACCGAGAACGAGGTGCGCCCGGAGTACGCACAGGAGTGGCAGTACTACTACTCCTCGGCCGCGGGCAACGCCGACCTCGGCCGGCTGCAGGCGCAGTTCGACGAGTACTACGAGGTGCTCGCGGACAACGGCGTCCGCGTCAACTACATCGAGCCGCCAGTGCCGGCGATCGGCGCCTACGGCTGGATCAAGAACCTCGTCACGCTCGCCGGCGGCGGGCTCGTCGTCCACGGCGGCGCGATCGTGCACCGCTACGGGCTCGGCTCCTGGCAGAAGGGCCGCGAGGTGATCTGGCAGCAGGTGCTGGCCGCGCTGCAGGTGCCCGTCTATCTGACGATCCACGGCACCGGCGTCTGCGAGCCGGGAGCGGGCCGCTGGCTCGACGAGAAGACGTTCGTCTTCAACGAGTCGGTCGTCGCGAACGAGGAGGGCCTGCGCCAGCTCGAGTTCGTGCTCTCGAACCTCGGCGTCGAGCTCGTGGTCTGCCACAGCCCGGGCTGGTACGACACGACCGGCCGCGGCAACATCGGCACCTCCCACATGGACATGGTCATGCTGACCGTCGACCACGGGAAGGTGCTGCTCGCGCCGCACCTCGTCAACTACGGCTTCGTCCGGGACCTGATCCGGCGCGGCTACGAGATCATCGAGGTGCCGGTGGACGAGTACTGGGAACTCGCGCTGAACGGCGTCACGCTCGCGCCGGGGCGCGTCGTGATGAACGCGGGCTCGCCGACGGTCGTGCGCGCGCTCGAGAAGCACGGCGTCGAGGTGATCCAGGTCGACTTCTCCGAGAGCCACCGGTTCGCGATCGCCGGGCTCCATTGCGCCACGCTCGAGCTCGTCCGCGACCAGCCCGTCTAGCCCGTCTGTCTCGACGCGAGCCCGCGCACGCGCGCGAGCGCACGCTGCGCGAGCGGCGGCTCGAGCAGCTTCCTGGCGACGAGCGTTCCCGAGCCGGCGCCGAGGCCCGGGCCCGGCCACGTGCTCGCGCCGATGTGCCAGAGCCGCTCGACCGGCGTCGCGTGGGCGGGGCTGCCGCCGAAGGGACGCCAGAGAAAGTTCTGGTCGGGGCCGAGCGCGCCGCCGTACGGATCGCCGTGGCGGAGGTTGACGTTCGCGCGCTGCAGGTCGTGCGGACCGAGGGCGACCCGCTTCAGGATCGACGACTCGAGGTTCGGGATGTGGCGCGCGAGGCGCGCCTGGATCCGGTCGGCGTACCGCTCGCGCAGCCCGTCCGTCCACTTGCCGCCGCCCGTGTCGATCGTCCCGGCCGCGTCGCCCTTGATCCGCCACGGAAGCTCCTGGAGCTGGATCCAGAGGATGCAGCCTCCCTCCGGCGCGCGCGAGGGGTCGAGCGTGAGCGGCTGGCCGACCACGATCGTCGCCTCCGCCGGCAGCAGCCCGCGCTCGGCCTCGTTGACCGCACGCGAGACCCCGTCGAGGCCCGGCGTGACGTGGACGATCGCCGTGGCCGCGAGCCGGTCGTCTCCCTCCCAGCGCGGCGGCTCGGAGAGCGCGTAGTGGATCTGCATCTCCGAGCGGCCGTAGCGGAAGCGGCGCGCGGCGTCCCGTACGGGCGCGGGCACGTCGGCGTCGGCGAGCAGCCGCTCGTGGAGCTGCGTGGGCGTCACGTTCGCGACGACCGCGCGCTCCGCCTCGATCGTCTCGCCGTCGATGAGCCGCACGCCGACGGCCCGGCCCGAGCGGACGAGGACACGCTCGACATCACGGTCGGTCTCGCAGACGCCACCGTGGTCGCGGATCAGCCGGACGAGCGCGTCGACGAGCCTGGCTCCGCCCCCGCGGGGCACCGGCATCCCGCCCTCCTGCACCGCGACCGCGATCACCTGCGTCATGAACCCGGACGTCGCCTGGTCCGGCCCGAGCCCGGTGTGGAGCACCCACGGAGCGAGCAGGCCGTGGGCGCGCTCGGAGGCGAAGGTCGTCTCGAGCCAGTCGCGGCTCGACTGCAGGACCTCCGCGAGGAACGCATGGCCGCCCGCACGCCCCAGCCGGCGCATCGCCTTCGCGGCGAGCGCGAGCCCCGCCGGCGACCACAGCTCGGTGCCGAGGACGCCGAACGTGAGGTCGGCGTTGGGGAGGAAGCGCTCGAGCACCCCGGGCCATTCCGGCCCCAGCTCCTGCGCGTTGCCCTCTGTGGTGCGAAGGAGAAAGGCTGCCTCGCCGTCCGGGAACGCGGTCGCCGTCGGCAGGTCCGTGTTGAGGTACTCGAGCCCCCGCTCCGCGAGCTCGTCGCCGAGCTCGGCGTGCGCCGCGCCGCCCACCCAGAGCGGGTGCCACGCGCTGAAGACGTCGTGGAGGAACCCCGGCTCGGTCAGCTCCTCGGTCTTGATCGCGCCGCCGAGCCAGTCGTTCCGCTCGAGCACGCAGACGCGCCAGCCGGCGCGCGCGAGCAGCGCCGCGCAGGCGAGCGAGTTGACGCCGCTGCCGACGATGACCGCGTCGTAGTCAGGCACCCGCGAGCTCCCGGAACTCGTCGTCGGTGACGAGGCCGCGCTTCCGCGTCCCGAGCTCCTTCACGCGGGCGAGCAGGTCGGGCCAGCGCTCCTCGGGAACGTCGAGGCCGAGCTCCGCGGCCTTGATCCGGATCGAGTCGAGCCCGCTCTTCTTGCCGAGCACGATCGCCCGCTCGGCGCCGACGAGCCCGGAGGAGTACGGCTCGATGGAGGGCGGGTCGTGGAACTGCGAGGCGACCGCGCCCGACTCACGGCGGAACAGCGTTTCGCCGGTGAGCGGCTTCCAGGGCGCGAGCCCGTAGCCCGACAGCTCCTGCACGCGCGCCGCGACCTCGCGGATGCGCTCGAAGCGGAGGCCCGTCTCGACGCCGTACAGGGCCCGGAGGGCGAGCGCGACCTCGGGCAAGTCGGCATTGCCGGCGCGCTCGCCCATCCCGTTGATCGTGCCGTGGATCCACGTCGCTCCCGCGCGCACGGCGGCCACCGCGGCGGCCGTGGCCAGCCCGAAGTCGTCGTGGCCGTGGAAGTGGACGGGCAGCCCGTCGACGTACTGCAGCGTCGCGCCGACGAGGTCGGCGACCGCCTCCGGCGCGGCTATCCCCAGCGTGTCGACGACGGCGACCTCCTTCGCGCCGGCCTCGGCGGCGGTCTCGTACACCTGCCGGTAGAAGTCGGGCTCGGCCCGTGTCGAGTCCACCCCGAAGAAGGCGGCCCGGATGCCGTGCGCGTCGGCGAAGCGCATCGCGTTCGTGATCCGCTCGAGCATCGTCTCGCGCGAGACGCCGATCGCCGCGAGCTTCAGGTCCGAGATGGGCGACTCGATCACCGCGGCCTCGACGCCGAGCTCGACGAGCAGCTCGAGATCGGCGGGCACCGCCCGCGAGAAGCCCCAGACCTCCGCAGCCAAGCCCGCGCCCGCAATTAGCTCCACTGCGCGGCGGTCGTCCTCGGACACGCGCGGGAAGCCGGCCTCGATCCGCGCGATCCCGAGCCCGTCGAGGAGGCGCGCGATCTCGAGCTTCTCCTCGGGCGAGAGGACGACGCCGACCGTCTGCTCGCCGTCTCGCAGCGTCGTGTCGTAGAGGCCGACCTCGCCGCGGATCGCGTAGCGGTCGTTCAGCGAGCCGGTCCAGATCAGGTCGGACATCGCGCCACTCCGTCCGGGAACGGGGAGAGCTTCTCGACTCCCTCGCTCGTGACGAGGAAGTTGTCCTCGACACGCAGACCCCCGCCCCCTGGCCAGTACGCGCCGGGCTCGACCGCGAGCACCATGCCTTCCTCGAACTCGCCGCCGCCCGCCTGGTGCGGATACGGCGGCTCGTGCGCCCGCGCGCCGACGCCGTGGCAGATGGGATGGGTCGGCTGGCCCGCGTAGCCCATCGCGGCGATGTCCTCGCGCACGCTTCGGTCGAGGTCGGCCATCGAGGCGCCGGGCCGGATCGACGCGAGAGCGCGCTCGTACACGTCCACCAGCGCGGCTTCGAGCTCCGCGTACTCGCTCCGCAGCTCCCCGGCCACGAGGTTCTTCGTGTGGTCGGCCCAGTAGCCGTCGGCGCAGACCCAGATCTCGAACAGGACGGGCTCGCCCTCCACGACGGGCAGGTCGCCGGTCGCGGTGAACGTCTTGATCCCGCGGCCCGCCCAGACGAGCGAGAACGGGAGCGCGAGCTCGACCTCGCCCCCCTTCCAGCCGGTTCCCACGCCGTGGACGAAGCCCTGCCAGAGCGCCGCCGCCTCGGCCTCCCTCATCCCGGGACGGAGCCGCTCGCGCACGTGCTCCATCGCTGCCGCGGCGATCTCGTTGGCGAGCCGCAGCCGCTCGACCTCCTGCGCCGTCTTGCGGGAGCGGGCCCGCACGAGGAGCGGCGTCGCGTCGGCCGCCCCCGGGAAGGCGTCGAACCAGGCGGCGGTGAAGGTCGTGGGCTCGCCGACCATGCGGTCGGAGGCCTGCGTGCCGAGCGAGAGCTCGAGCCCGACACGCTCGTGGCCGCGGGCCGCCGCGACCGCCGCGTCGAGCGTGCGCGCGAACGGCGGGCGCGGATCCTCCGGGTCGTAGCCGCGGACGAGCCGAACGTCCTGCGTCCAGGCGGTCCGCGCGGCGTCCTCCTCCGAGGCCTCGATCGTGATCAGCACCGGCTCGCCCTCGCGCGGGAAGACGCAGGCGTCGAAGCCCTTCATCCCCCAGAAGTTCGTCAGGTAGAGGACGTTGTCCGGCGCGCGCACGACGAGCGCGTCGAGCTCCGCCTCGGCCATGAGCGCGCGGACGCCCTCCAGCTTCGCGTCGTCTCTCGACCGGCTCACGCGTCGCCCCAAGGGCGGATGCGCGGCGGCGCCGGCTCGCCGTGGGCCTCCTCCCACGAGACGACCGGGTTGCGCAGCACGCCGATCCGCTCGATCTCGGCCTCGATCACGTCGCCCGGCTTGAGGTAGAGGCGCTTCCGCTCCTCCTCCGACTTGAAGCCGGCGACGCCCGCGACGGTGCCGGTCGAGAGGACGTCGCCCGCGCTGTAGCCCAGCGCGGAGAAGTTGCTGAGGATCTCCGGGATCGTCACGCTCATGCGGCTCGAGTGCGACTCCTGGCGCGGCTCGCCGTTGACGCGGAGCTCCATCGCGAGGTCGTGCGGATGGGGGATCTCGTCCGCTGTCACGATCCAGGGCCCGAGCGGGCAGAACGTGTCGATCGCCTTGCAGAAGCTGAACACGCCCGAGCGCATCTCGCCGCGCTGGATGTCGCGCGCCGTGATGTCGTCGAAGACGACGTAGCCTCCGATGTAGTCCGCGGCCTCCTCCGGCGAGAACCACTTGCCCGCCTTCTTGAGGACGACGGCGAGCTCGAGCTCGTAGTCGAGCTCCTCGGTGAGGTGCTCGGGGTAGACGATCGGCTCGTCCGGCCCGACGATCGCGTCGACGTTCTGGAAGAAGTTGATCCACGGCGCGATCCGGTGCGACCAGTCGACGTTCCTCGACTCCTCCTCGTGCTCGCGGAAGTTGCCCGCGGTGTGGAAGAACTTCTTCGGCACGATCGGGGCGCGCAGCCGGACCTCCGCCAGCGGCGACCTCTCGCCGGTCTCGTCGGCGCCGCCGCGCTCGAACCACTCCCGCATGCTGGGCACGTCGAGCCCGACGACCTGCTCGCCGTCGAGGTAGCCGACCCTGCCGTCGTCGTAGGTGACGAGCTTCACGCGCGGGCCTGGCCGGCGGGGCCGTGTCCAGGTGTCAGACACCTGACATGTCCGGATTGGACGATGACGCCGCTCAACCAAGCGGCAATGTCGCGCCCGACCTGTCCGTTCCGGCCCCTGGCCGGTGTCAGACACCGGACATGTCTCGACGGGACGTGTCTCACGCCACTCCGCAGACCGTCGTCGCGACCCGGGCGTAGACCTCGGCGGTCTTGACGAGCGCGTCGATCTCGAGGTTCTCGCCGAGCTCGACGTCCATCAGCCCGGTCGAGGTGCCGTAGTTGACGGTCGGGACGCCGTAACGGGTGAGGGCCGACGCGTCCGAGAACCAGCGCGTCACGTCGCGGCCCGGCGGCCCGCCCCAGACCTCGGCGTGCGCCGTATCGATCGCCGCCACGAGCTCGTGTCCCTCCTCGATCTCCGCCCCGGGCGCGGTGACGAAGACCTCGCCCTCCACGCCGTAGTCCGGGAAGCGCTCGGCGAGCCCGCGCACCGTGTCGAGCACCTCGCGCCGCGCGACTCCCATCGCCTTCGTCGGCGGCACGCGGACGTCGAGGAAGAGGTCGGTGTGGTGCGGCGTGCGTGAGGCGCGCCAGCCGAAGCCGCCCTCGACGGCGCCGACGTTGACGATCGCCTTCGCGCCCCGGTACGCGTTCGCGGGATCGTCCTCCCACGCCGGGATCCACTCGAGCACGGCGTCGAGCACCTCGCGGGCGCGCAGGATCGAGTTGCGGTCGCGGCGCCCCTCGCTGAACGCCGTGTGGATGAAGTCGCCGTGGACGCGGATCCGAAGCCACAGCGCCCCGAAGTGGCCGAGCACGACCTTGCCCTCGGTCGGCTCGCCCAGCAGGCACATGTCCGCGACGCCGCCGTGCGAGACGAGATACCGCGTCCCGGCCGCGTAGCCGCGGTACTGCGCGCCCTGCGCCTCGCCCTGCTGGGTCTTCTCGATCTCGCCGCAGACGGCCGCGATCAGCACGTCGCCGCGCAGGCGCGCACCCGCGTCCTGCAGCGTGCGCACCGCCTCGACGTAGCAGGCGAGCGCGCCCTTCATGTTCGAGATGCCGAGGCCGTACAGCCGGCCGTCACGCTCGAACGCCTGCGGCTGGAAGCCGGGGACGTCGCGCAGCCACGGCTCGCGGCCCGAGTACGACGTATCGAGGTGCCCGTTGAACATGAGCGACCTGCCGCCGCCGGCGCCCGGCCAGATGCCGAGCGCGTTCGCGCGTCCCTCCTCAACCTGCTGCCACTGCACCCGCAGCCCGAGCGAATCGAACGTCTCCGCCATCAGGCGTGCCACGGGCTCCTCGTCGCCGGTGAAGCTGGGCACGTTCACGAGCCGCGTCGCGGTCTCGACGAGGCGGTCGCGGTCGATCCTCACCATGCCCCGTAGCCGCCGATCAAGTCTCCCGCGTCGACCCCGAGCTCGACGAGCAGCGCGGCGGCGAGAGAGGACGAATACCCGTGCGCGCTGACCAGGCAGATGCGGCGACCGGCCAGCTCGTCCGTCCGCCACGGAAGCACCGAGAGCGGCACATGCCTCGCGCCCGCGATCACGCCGTCGCGCTCGCGCTCGCGCTCGTCGGCGGAGCGCGTGTCGACGAGCAGGAGCCCGGGATCGGTCCTCGCCTCCTCGGGCGTGTAGCGCCTGATCCGCGCCCGCGCCTCGGCGAGCACCGTGTCTATCCGCGCCGGAATCGAGGCAGCACCTTCTCTCCGAAGAGCCGGATCTGCTCGTGGCGGTTCGCGCCCCACAGCTCGAGCATGACGTGCGTGCAGCCGGCGTCGCGGTACTCCTCGATCGCCTCGATGCAGTCGGACGGCGTGCCCGCGATCGGCCGGCACTTGTCGAGCAGCGCGTCCGAGACCTCGGCTTTCGCCGCCAGGCGGCCTCCCCGCTCCATCGCCTCGGCCACCGGCCGGATCTCGTCCTGCTCGATGCCGGCCAGCTCGAGCAGCGTGTCGGCCGCGCCCTGGATGTTCTGCACCTTGTTCGCGAGATACATCCCCGCGATCTCGCGCGCTCCGTCGCGGCCGGCGTCGCGGTCGGACTCGTGGATCGAGGCCACCACCGTGCAGCCGACGTCGATCCCGTCCCCGACGTTCTCGCGCGTGTAGCGGACGAAGCCCGGCGTGGTGATCGAGGGCGTGAGGCAGCCGTCGGCGATCTCGCCCGCCAGCTGCTGCATCTTCGGCGCGGTCGCGGCGACGTAGACCGGGGGCACCTCGCGCGGCGCGTGCACGTCCGGCGCCAGCGCGGGCACGTCGGCGCTCCAGGTGTCGCCATCGTAGTCGAAGCGCTCGCCGGAGAGGACGCCGCGCGCGATCGTGACGGCGTCGCGCATCGGCCCGAGCGTCTTCCTCGTCTGCGTCTTCGTGTTGTTGAGGAAGATCTTCGAGGTCCCGAAGCCCAGGATGAAGCGGCCCGGGCCGGCCGCCTCCTGCACGACGCGCGCGTCCATGGCTGCCTGCACGGGGTGCCGCGTCGACGCCGCGATGATGCCCCAGCCGATCGTGAGCCGCTTCGTCTCGCGGGCCATGAGCGCGCCGACGCCCGAGGAGGAGCGCGCCTCCATCCCGTGCTTGCGCCACCAGGGGTACGCCTCGGCGAGCCAGATCGTGTCCAACCCGGCCTCGTCCATCGCGCGCGCGGAGGCGAGCATGTCGTCGAGCGGCTCCATCGTGAGCTGCATGACGCCGATCCGGAACGGAGGCGTGCTCAATCTTCGGTCGAGGTCGTCGGCCCCTCGGGCTCGGCCTCGTAGGCCTGCGGCGACGCGGGGCTGACCCCCTCCTCGGCGCCGTGCGTCGCCGGCGCGCCGCCGCGGCCGATCGCCTCCTGCACCTGGCCGTCGAGCGCGGTGAGGACGTGCTGCACCTGCTGGTTCACGATCGGCTGCAGGACGCGCTGGCCCATGGAGCCGACCGGGCCGAGGATCTTCACCTCGGCGCTCCAGACCATCGCGGTGCCGCCCCCGTCGGCGTCCGACAGCGTGAAGGAGGTCTCCATGTTCATCATCGCGCCGACGCCGTTGCCCTTCACCGCCAGCTTCGCGAACTCGGGCTCGCGCTCCTCGACCTTCTCCATGTCGACCTTCATCTTCAGCCCGCCGAGGCCGAGCGGGATCTTCACGTTGGCCGTCCAGTGCCGGTCGTCGTGGACGTCGAAGCTCTCGACGCCGGGCATCGTCTTCGCCATCGACTCGGGGTCGTTCAGCACCTCCCACACCGTCGCCCGCGGCGCCTCGAACGTGCGCTCTCCGGAGACGTTCATGCGCGCGCCCCTTCCTGGAGCAGCTGCCAGACGCGGCGGTACGGGTTGTGACTGTCGGTGACGACCTGCCCGGTCGCGTCCTGGATCGCCGCGCAGATCGCGTGGATCCCCGCGCCGCCGCCCTCGCCCATCCCCTTCGTCCCGAGCGGGGTGAACGGCGACGGGCTCTCGATCGCGCCCGTCGCGAGCGGCGGCATGTCGAGGGAATGCGGCACGTGGTAGTCGTAGAAGTTGGGCGTCAACAGGTTCCCGTCCTCGTCGTACTCGTAGACCTCGTGGATCGCGGCGCCGATCGCCTGCGCGGTCGCGCCCATCACCTGACCCTCGACGATCTGAGGGTTGATCCGCTTGCCGCAGTCGTCCACCGCCGCATAGTCGACGATCTCGTACGCGCCCGTCTCGGGATCGACCTCCACGACCGCGACGTGCACCTGCGCGGCGTAGGTGAGGGTGAGGTTGCCGAACTTGCGCTCAACGTCCGGCACCTCGAACGGCGGCCGGTAGACGTAGCGGCAGTTGAGCGTCACGTCGAGGTCCTCGGGCAGGCCGGCGTTGTTCGCGTTGACGATCGCGCCGCAGGCCATGAAGGGCAGGAACGCGTCGTGGTCGTCCTTGATCCGGACGCCGCCATCGGCGAGCTCGAGCGCGTCCGCCGGCACGCCGCCGAAGACGGCGCCGGCGAGCTTCTTGATCTCGGCGGCGAGCATCTCGGTCGCGCCCTTCACCGCGCCGAGGCCGGTGACCGCGAACTGGCTCGCGTACGTGCCGGAGAAGCCGGCGTGCGAGTTCCAGTAGCTGTCGTGGCCGGCGCGCACGTGCACGTCGTCGACCGAGCACTTGAGGATGTCCGCCACGACCTGCGCCGCCGTCGTCTCGTGGCCCTGCCCCTGCGGCGTCGTACCGAGCGTGACGACGATCTCGCCGAAGATGTCGAGCTTCACCGTCGCCACCTCGTTGTTGCCCGAGAACTGGAGCTCCGGGTTGATCAGGCGCGACTGGCCGAAGTTGTTCGTGCCGGAGTCGAGCGTCGAGCCGATGCCGACGCCGAGCAGCCTCCCCCGCTCCTTGGCCGCGGCACGCCTGGCCGGGATCGAGTCGTAGCCGACCAGCTCGAGCGCGAGGTCGAGCATCGCCGCATAGTCGCCGGAGTCGTAGACGCAGCCGTTCGGCGTCTCGTAGGGCATGTCCTCGGCCCGGACGTAGTTCCGCTTGCGCACCTCCACTGGGTCCAGGCCGAGCTCGTGCGCGACGATGTCGATCACGCGCTCGGTGAACCAGAGGTGCTGCATGCGCGAGTAGCCGCGGTTCGGCGAGACCGGCGCCTTGTTCGTCGCGACCTGCGTGAACTCGAGCTCGATGTGTCGCCAGCGGTACATCCCGGGCGTCACCTGCGCCCAGATCACGCCGCCGAGAGGCTCGTAGCGCAGCCAGGCGCCGGCGTCGTCGAGCGCCTTCGTGCGGAAGCCGAGGAGCGTGCCGTCGTCCTTGACGGCGACCTCGGTGTCGCTGAACCAGCGCTCGTTGCCGTGCGACATCGAGAGGTGGAAGTCGGTGCGCCACTCCGTCCACTGCACCGGCCGGTTGAGCTTGCGCGCGAGCAGGCAGCAGACGACGAGCTGCGGATGCGACGTGATCTTGTTGCCGAAGCCGCCGCCGATGTCCTGGGTGACGAAGCGGAGCTTGTCGAGGCCGACCCGCATCGCGGGCCCCATCATGATCGCGGCGAAGCCGGGGAACTGGTTGTTCGTGTGGATCGTCCACTGCCCGACGCCGCGGTTGAACTCGACGAGGGCGCCGTCGCATTCGAGCGGCGTCGAGTTGAAGCGGTGGAAGTGGAGCTCGGGGATCCTCACGACGCGGTCGGCCTCGGCGAAGGCGGCGTCGAGGTCGCCCCACGAGTAGAGCCCGCTCCACATGAGGTTTCCGCCGGCCTCCTCGTGCAGCACCGGCGCGTCGGGATCCTGCGCCCGTCGCGCGTCGATGACGGCCGGCAGCGGCTCGTACTCCACCTCGACGAGCTCGGAAGCGTCGCGGGCGAGCTCGCGTGTCTCGGCCACGACGGCCACGACCGGCTCGCCGACGTAGCGCACCTTGCCGACCGCGAGCGAGTAGTCCTTGACGTTCGCGCCGGGCACGCTCGAGATCTGGAAGAAGGGCTCGGTGAGCGCGGCGACCTCCTCCCCGGTCAGCGTCCCGTAGACGCCGTCGACCGCCTCGGCCGCCGAGACGTCGACGCGGGTGATGTGCGCGTGCGCGTACGGGCTGCGCACGAAGTGGAGGTAGCCCATCCCGTGCCGCTTGACGTCGTCGACGAAGACGCCCTCGCCCTGCAGGAGCCGCTTGTCCTCCTTGCGCCGGACGCTCTGGCCGCCCCAGCCCTTCTGGATCTCGACGGGTGCGGGAGCGAGCGTGGTCTCCGTCACTTGCCCACCGCCTTCACGGCCTCGACGATGTTCCAGTAGCCGGTGCAGCGGCAGATGTTGCCCTGCAGCGCCTTCTTGATCTCGTCGTCGGAGGGGCTCGAGTTCTCGCGCAGCAGCGCGGTCGCGCTCATCAGCATCCCCGGCGTGCAGTAGCCGCACTGGAGCGCGTGGTGCTCGTTGAACGCCTGCTGGAGCGGCGTCAGCTCGCCGTCCTCCGCGAGCCCTTCGACGGTCTCGATGCTCGCGCCGTTCGCCTGGACGGCGAGGAGCATGCAGCTCTTGACGAGGACGCCGTCGAGGATCACCGAGCACGCGCCGCAGTTGCCGGTGTCGCACCCGACATGGGCGCCGGTGAGGTCGAGGTCGTCGCGTAGGAAGTGGACGAGCAGCTTCCGCGGCTCGACGTCCCGCGCGTAGGTCGTGCCGTTAGCAGTGACCGTGACGTCCATCAGCGGGCCGCCGCCTCCTCGGCGGCGCGGGTCGCGAGGACCGCGGCGAGATGCGTCCGGTACTCGCTCGAGGCGTGGACGTCGGAGGGCGGCTGGAGGCCGGCGGCGCGGACGGCGTCGGCGACTGCGCCCGGCGAGTCGGCCGTGACGAGCACCGGCACGGCGTCGACGCAGCCGAGCGCCACGCGCACGGCGCCGTTGACGCTCGCGGCGGCGTTGCAGATGCAGGTGCCGTCGGTGCCGAGCGTGACGGCGGCGAACCCGTCCTTCCGGCCGGCGGGAATCGAGATCCGCGTCAGCAGCTCTCCGGGCCCGACCGCGGTGAGATAGACGCCGAGGAAGAACTCCTCCGCCGGCACCTCGCGCTCGTGTATTCCCGCTCCGGCGCCGGCCGAGCCGACGCCTCCGCTCCCTGCCGCCTCCGTCGAGCCTACGCCGGCGCCGGCGATCGTCATGCGCGCCCTGACCGCGACCATGAGCGGCGGCAGGTGGTTGGTCGGATCGTTCGAGCAGACGTTGCCGCCGATCGTGCCGCGGTTTCGGACCTGGACGTCGGCGATCGTCGCGCAGACCTCGCCGAGGATCGGGCGCGCCTTCGCCTCCGCCGAGCGCATCAGCTCCGAGTACGTCGTCATCGCGCCGATCGTGAGCGTCCCGTCGCCGGCGAGCTCGATTCCGCGCAGCTCCTCCAGCCCGTTGAGGTCGACGAGCATGTCCGGCGAGGCCGCGCGGGCCTTCATCACGTTGATCAGCGTCTGGCCGCCGGCGAGCGCGCGGGCGCCTTCGTTCGCCGCCAGCAGCTCGAGCGCCTCTGCGATCGACCCCGGTTTCGCGTACTCGACCTCGCGCAGAAGCACGCGCCGATCCTATATCGGGCTACGACACCGGTTGGGCGTGAATGCGGTGCGCGGACTGCTTGAGCCGCCCGCCCGCGCGGCCGGCGCGGACGGCGAGGATCTCCGCGAGCATCGAGAGCGCCGTCTCCGCGGGGGAGTCGGCGCCGATGTCCAGCCCTGCGGGCCCGGCGATCCGGTCCAGATCGTCCTCGTCGACACCTCGCCCGAGCAGGAGCCCGCGTCGCCGCTCCTGGTTGCGGCGCGAGCCGAGCGCGCCCACGTAGAAGGCGTCGCTCCGGAGGGCCGCCTCGAGCAGCGGCAGGTCGAACTTGTCGTCGTGGGCGAGGACGAGGACTGCCGTGTCGACGTCGGGCCGGACGTGCGCCAGCGCCTCGTCGGGCCAGAGCACGAGGAGCTCGTCGGCGCTCGGGATCCGCTCCGGCGTGGCGAAGCTCGCGCGGGCGTCGGCGACGACCGTCCGCCAGCCGAGCAGCTTCGCGGCGCGACACAGCGCCTCCGCGGTGTCGACCGCGCCGTACACGAACAGGCGCGGCGGCGGGGCCTGCACGTCGGCGAAGACGGTGCGCCCGCCGAGGGGGAACGCATGGCTGCGTCCACGCCGGCGCGCCTCCTGCTCGAGCCCGGGATCGTGGAGCCGCTCGCCGGCGCCGTCGCCCGCGACGACCGTGAGCAGCACGTCCGGCCGCTCCTCGTCGCGCAGCTCCTCCACGAAGACGTCGATCTCGCCGCCGCAGGGAAGGCCGATGCCGAGCGCCATGTCGTCGGTGATGCCGTAGGTGACGAGCCGCGGCTCGCCGCCGGCGAGCACCTCCTGCGCGGCGAGGACCACGTCGCTCTCGACGCAGCCCCCCGAGACCGAGCCGGCCAGCTCACCCTGGTCGCTCACGGCGAGCTTCGAGCCGACGGGCCGCGGCGCCGAGCGGCGCGTCGCCACGACCGTCGCGAGCGCGACCCGCTGTCCGTTCTCGCGCCAGCGGGCGGCCTTCGACAACGTCTCGTCCATACCGGTTCAATCTAGCCGTGCCGGAGCATCGCGACCGCGAGCGCCTGCGGGAGACGTTCGGAACCGTTGCCGAGCTGTACGACCGTGCGCGCCCTACGTATCCCGCCGTCGTCTTCGACGACCTCGCCGAGCTCGCAGGGCTCGAGCCCGGCTCGCGCGTGCTCGAGATCGGGCCGGGCACGGGCAAGGCGACCGCCGAGCTCGTGCGCCGCGGCTATGCGGTCACGGGGGTCGAGCTGTCGACGGAGCTCGCGGAGATCGCGCGCCGCAACGTCCCGGGAGCCGAGATCGAGGTCGCCGACTTCGAGACGTGGGAGCCGGCCGAAGCCGCCTTCGACGCGGTCGTGGCCTTCACCGCGATCCACTGGATCGGCCCGCACGTTCGATACGCGAAGCCGGCTCGGCTGCTGCGGCCCGGCGGCGCGCTCGCCGTCGTCGCGGGCCCGCACGTCCTGCCCGTCGACGGCGACCCGTTCTTCGCGGAGGTGCAGGAGGACTACGACGCCGTCGTCCCGCATCCCGACAACCGAGCGCCGCCTCCGCCCGAGGAGATCGACGGTCGCTGGGCCGACGAGTTCCGCGCGGCAGGCGTGTTCGCGGCGGTCGACGAGCGGCGGCATCTCGACTCGATCCGGTATACGGCCGACGAGTACGTCGCCGTGCTCGGGACCTTTTCGGACAACCTCGCGCTGCCCGAAGAGCAACGCGCCGAGTTCTTCCGGCGCATCCACGCCCGCATCGAGGCGCGGCCCGGCGGCACCGTCACGAAGCACCATCTCCTGGTGCTCACCGTCGGCTACCGCCCGAGATAGGCCTTGCGGAGATCCTCGTGCTCGCGGAGCTCGGCGGCCGGGCCCTCGAGCACGAGCCGGCCGGTCGAGAGGACGTAGCCGCGATCGGCGATCGAGAGCGAGACGTTCGCATTCTGCTCGACGACGAGCATCGCGACGCCCGACTCGTGCACCTGCTTGATGATCTCGAAGCTGCGCTCGACGAGGATCGGGGCGAGGCCCATCGAGGGCTCGTCCATCAGCAGCAGCTTCGGCGTTCCCATGAGCGCGCGGCCCATGGCGACCATCTGCTGCTCGCCGCCGGACATGGTGCCCGCTAGCTGGGAGCGCCGCTCGTAGAGGAGCGGGAAGAGGCCGTAGACGCGCTCGAAGGCCTCCTTCGTGCCGCCGCCCTGGAGGTAGGCGCCCATCTGCAGGTTCTCGAGCACCGTCATCGTCCCGAAGAGCCGCCGGTTCTCGGGAACGATCGCGATCCCCTTGCCGATGCGGTAGCTCGTCGAGCGCGAGGTCACGTCCTCGCCCTCGAAGCGCACCGTGCCGTTCCGCGGCCGGACGATGCCGAGGACGGTCTTCAGCGTCGTCGACTTCCCCGAGGCGTTGCCGCCCAGGAGGCAGACGAGCTCGCCGTGCCCGACCTCGAGATTGAGGTTCTCGAGGATGTGGATCGGCCCGTAATACGTGTCGACGCCCTCGAGCCGCAGCAGGGGATCGGGCGCCGCCCCGTTGCCGCTGCCGCTCGAAGGCGCGTCGCTCACTTCGTCACCGTCGCGCTCGCCCCGAGGTACGCCTCGACCACGCGCGGGTCGGTGGCGACCGCATCGAACGTGCCTTCGGCGATCTTCACGCCGTGGTCGAGCGCGACCACGCGGTCGGAGATCCCCTCGACGACGTGCATGTCGTGCTCGATGAGGAGGATCGTGTAGCCGCCCTCGTCGCGCAGCTTCCCGATCAGCTCGGTGATCTCGTGCGTCTCCACGGGGTTCATCCCCGCTGCGGGCTCGTCGAGCAGCAGGATCCGCGGTCGCGTCGCGGTCGCGCGGGCGATCTCGAGCCGCCGCCGATTTGCGTACGACAGGCTGTACGCGGGCTGGTTCCAGCGATAGCCCATGAGACGCTCGCCGAAGAAGCCGAGCTTCTCCTCGGCGAAGACGTCCATCTCGCGCTCCTCGCGCCGCGCGCGCGGCAGCTGGAGCATCTGCTCGAGCAGCGTCGCCCTGGTGCGCACGTACTGCGCCGCCATGACGTTCTCCTTGACCGTCATGTTGAGAAACAGCCGCAGCGTCTGGAACGTCCTCGCGACGCCGCGCTCGGTGATCTTGTGCGGCGGCAGGCCGACGAGGCTCTCGCCGTCGAGCAGGATGTCACCCCCGTCGGGCCGGAACACACCGGTGATGAGGTTGAACAGCGTCGTCTTGCCCGCGCCGTTCGGGCCGATGACGCTCACGATCTCGTGCTCGTCGACGTGGAGGTCGAGCCCGTCGATCACCGACAGCCCGCCGAACGAGACGCTCAGCCCGCGCAGCTCGAGCAGGGGCTGCTTCCGCGGCTCCGTCTCGCTCATACGATCTCGACGCGCGTCTGCCCGAACAGGCCCGCCGGTCGTGTTGCCATCAGCACGATGAGGATGACGCCGAGCAGGAGCGGGCGCGTCGTCGGCGCCTGCTCGATCAGGACGTTCTCCCACACGAACGCGGCCCCCCACAAGGTCGGCACGAGGAGCACCCAGCGGCGCCAGCCTTTGACCACCGTGCAGGCGAGCACGCACCCGATCACGATCACGAAGGCGTAGTTGCCGAGGCGGAAGTTGTCCACCGTGTACGTGTGCTTCGGCAGCACCATCCAGTGGCGGATCACCGTGGCGAGGAAGCCGTGGGTCGTGAACGACGTCGGCCCCACCGCGATGGGCCCGCCGACTCCCCGAGGCCAGACAGCCGCGACGATCGCGTGGACGACGACGCCGAACGCGGCGAGGCCGGCGAGGACGCCGGCGAGGACACGCCACGGCCGCAGCTTCACGAGCAGGCCGGCAATGGCCAGCGCGTAGAAGACCCACCGGGCGTGATCGGGCGCTCGCAGCACCTCGAGCAGCACGTTGACGATGATCGCGCCCAGCGCGACGCCTCCGAGGCTGCCCGCCCCGCCGAGGATCGTCATCGCATAGACCGTGATCAGGAGCGGGAAGTAGAACGTCGTCGGGAAGACGCCCTGGTAGTAGGCGGCGTTGACCGTCCCCGCGAACCCGGCGACGCCTGCGCCGACCGCGACGGCGAGGAGCATCAACCACTTCACGGGCATCCCCATCAGCTCGGCCGCGAGGGGGTCCTCGCGGAGTGCGCGCCACGCCCGTCCCGTGCGGGACTTGTTGGCGTACGTGAGCGCGACCGCGATGACCGCGAAGCCGGCGAGCGCCACCCAGAGGTAGTCGGCTGGCCGGTTCGTGAGCGCGTGGCCGAACGCGTGGAAGGGATCGACGTTCGTGAGGCCGGTCGGCCCCCCGGTCACGTCGTGGGTGGCGCCGAAGCCGAGCCAGTTCCAGGCATAGCCGTTGTTCGTGAAGTTGTTGAAGATCTCGAGGAAGAAGAGCGTGACGATCGCGAGGTAGTCCCCGCTCAGGCGACGGGAGGGCAGCGCCAGCACGAACCCGAGCAGAATCGTCGCGGCGATGACGAGCGGGACGCTCTGCCACGTGGGCCAGTGGATGTTGTAGTGGCCCGACGAGAGCTCCGCGTACAGGTAGGCGGCGAAGCCGTAGAAGGCGATGTAGCCGAGGTCGAGCAGACCGGCCCAGCCGACGGCGACGTTGAGCCCCACGGCGAGCAGGACGTACAGCATCGTGTCGGCCGCGACTCCGACGATGTACTGGTTCGTCGTCAAGGCCGGAATGGCGGCCGTGAGGCCGACGAACGCGGCGAGCAGCACGATCCGTGGCGTCCGCTCCGCTGCACGCACGACGACGCCGAGAGCCCCGCGCGGGCCCACGATGCGCTCGCCGGAACGCCGCACCCATTCGTCGACCCCGATCTGAGGCGAGACGGGTGGCTGGGTGGCGGGCGGCGGCAGATCGGTCATCTCACACCTTCTGCAGGATCGGGGTGCCTCGGATCCCCGTAGGCCGGAAGAGCATGAACACGACGAGGAGGGAGAACACGATCAGGTCCTGGAACTGCGAGGAGAGATAGCCGCTGGTGAAGGTCTCCGCGATGCCGATGAGGAGCCCGCCGAGCATGGCGCCCCCGATGTTGCCGATGCCCCCGACGACGGCTGCGGTGAATGCCTTCAGGCCGGCGCCGAAGCCCATGTACGGGTTGAGGTTCTGGTAGACGATGCCCGTCATCACGCCTGCTGCCCCCGCCAGCGCGGAGCCGAGCAGGAACGTGACCGAGATCACGCGGTCGACGTCGATGCCCATCATCGAGGCGGCCTCCGGGTCGACCGAGACGGCTCGCATCGCCTTGCCGGTGCGCGTCCGCCAGACGAAAAGGGTCAGTGCGAGCATCAGGACCGCCGCGGCCAGGAAGACGAAGATCTGCACGTAGGCGATCGTGAAGTTGCCCACCGTGATGTCCTTGAAGAGGACGCCGTGGTGCAGATCGAAGGTGTCGTACGTGCGGGGGGTCGCGCCCCAGAGCAGAACCCCGGTCTGCTGCAGGAAGAACGAGACGCCGAGCGCGCTGATCAGCGGCGCGATCCTCGGCGCGCTCCGCAGCGGGCGGTACGCGAAACGCTCGATCACGACGCCGAGGACCGCACAGCCGGCCATCGCCGCAGCGAAGACGAGCACGAGTAGCGGAACGAGCGGCACGCTCGGGGTGAGCGGTGCCCCGAGAGCGGTGAGCACGAACCAGCCGATGTAGGCGCCCACCATGTAGACGTCGCCGTGGGCGAAGTTGAGGAGCTTGAGCACGCCGTAGACCATCGTGTAGCCGAGCGCGATCAGCGCGTAGAGGCTCCCGATCGTCACTCCAGCGACGAGCTCGCTGAAGAGGTAGTGCCAGTCGTACAGCTGGAAGGCGAGGACGCCGCTCATTCTCCGACCTCAATTGCGCGTGCGGCCCGCCCCGGGGACGGGCCGCACGCGGTCGCCACGCATGCCGGCACTAGCCGGCCGCGTAGACCTCCTTGTAGGAGCCGTTGCTCTGGATCTGGAACACCGTCACCCCGGCATTCGGGCCGTGGTGGGCGTCCACCGGGTTGTTGAAGGCCATGCTGTAGCCGAGGATCGTCGACGAGAGCTTGACCTTCGCCAGCTTCTTCGCGACGGCGCCCCGGACAGCCGAGATCTTCGAGGGGAGCTTGCCGTGCACGGCGGAGCACTCCTTCGAGATCGCGACCCCGAGCATCTCCGCTGCGACGAAGCTCGGCGCGCCGAACGGGTCGGTCGCCGACTTGGCTCCGAACCTCGCCTTGAACGCCTTGACGAACTTGCTGTTGACGTTCTGGATGCTCGGCCCGAAGAACGAGACGTACGCGCCCGCGTAGGTGAAGTTCGACGGGTCGACGCTGCCGTCCGTGGCCATGAACGCACCGTGGTAGCCGGCCTGGTGGAGCTGCTGCTCGAAGTGCTGCGAGTCCGACGCCGTCTGCGTCGGCGCGTAGACGAGCTTCACCCTGCTGGCCACGGCCTTGTTCGCCTCGGTCGAGAAGTCGGCGGTGCTGCCCGACGTCGACTCCGGCACCGAGTCGCGGATGGTCACGATGTGCTTCGCCTTGAAGCCCTTCTGGGCTGCATTCGCGATGTCGATGCCGTACGCCTCGGCGTCGTCGACGATCAGCACCTTCGAGCCGCTCTTCAGCCCGAGCTTTTGGGTGATGTACGACACGCCGGCCTTCGCCTGCTGGGAGTTGTTCGGGACGACGCGATAGAAGTACTTCAGGCGCGGCTGACCCTGGGCTCCCGTGGTGAGACTGTCCTTCGTCGCCGAGCCCGAGACATACGCGAGCTTCGCGGCGTCGAGGACCGGCCCGCCGCCGAGGTTCTCGTTCGAGCCGGCGAAGCCCACCATGCCGAGGATCTTCTTGTCCGCGACCATGTCCCGGGCGACGGTGGCGGCGGCCTGCGGATTGAGCTGGCTGTCGCCGATCTTCGCGAGCGTCAGCTTGACCCGATGCAGCTTCTTCGGGACACCCGGGATCTTCGCCTTGGAGTTCCACTTGGAGATGAACAGCCTCACCCAGTTCGACTGGTCATTGCCGAGGAACGCGGCGGGCCCCGACACGGGCCCGGCGAAGCCGAGGCCTGCCTTCTTGCACAGAGCCGATTGCTTGGCGACCTTGGCGGAGGCAGTGCCTCCGAGCGTCGCGGCAACGGCCACGGCGAACACCGCCGCGATGCCGACGACCGCTCCAACTCTCTTCAACATCCATGCCCTCCTTTTGGGACGTCCTCACTTGTAAGACGTATTCCTCCGGTCGAGGTTTGCGTCTACGTGGGAGACCTGGCTCGCGACTCTACTCCGCCGTGCGCGACATCGGAAGGGGAGCGGCGGTATAGGCTCGCCGGATGCGGTACACGCTCCAGGCCGAGGAGAACGGCGAGGCGGTGACGCCGCTCTTCACGGTCCCCGAGTTCCGCCAGCGGCTCCTCCGCTTCGACGGCCCGAGCGAGGAGCGCAGCGACGAGGAGCGGGACGAGGTGCTCTACGTCCTCGAAGGAAACGCGGCGGTGACCGTCGGCGGCGAGCGGCGGGAGCTCGAGCCGGGCACCGGCGTGTTCGTCGCGCGCGGCACCTCCTGGCGCGTCGAGTCCACGGACGGTCTGAAGCTCCTCTCGGTGCTCGTCGAGCAGCCGCTGCCCGCGACCGCGACCCACGCGGTGATCGCGGGCGGCGAGCGCGGCACCGCGACGGCCGGGCGCGAGTTCACCCTTCTCTCGCACCCGGGGAACGGCTGCGAGTCGGTGACCCAGTTCGTGGGCTACATCCCGCCCGGCCGGGCGCCCGACCACTTCCACCGCTACGACGAGGTCGTGTACGTGCTCGCCGGCGAGGGTGCTTTCCACGTGGGCGACGAGAGCGCCCCGCTGCGCGCGGGCTCCTGCGTCCACCTGCCCGCCCGGCTCGTCCACTGCCTCGAGAACCACGGCCCGGGCGAGATGCGGGTGCTCGGAGTCTTTCGCCCGGCCGGCTCTCCCGCCGAGGCGTACTACCCCGACGGCTCGCCTGCCGCCGTCCCGGCCGTCTGATGCCGCACATCGAGCGCACCGCGCACGTGGGCTGGGACGGGAACCTCACCCGCGGCGCGGGAACGCTCGACGCCGCGAGCGGGGCGTTCGCGCGGCTGCCCTACTCCCTGCCCTCGCGTGTCGGGGAGCCGGGCGGCAAGACGAGCCCCGAGGAGCTGCTGGCCGCCGCGCACGGGGCCTGCCTCACCATGTCGCTCGCCGGCGAGCTCACCTCGGCCGGGACTCCGCCGGGACGGCTCGACGTGGAGTGCACGATCGTGATGGACGAGGTCGAGGGCCAGGGCCATCAGATCGTCGGCTCGCGCGTCGGCGTCGTGGCGCGTGTGGACGGGGTGGACGACGGTGCGCTGCAGGCGGCCGTCGGGAGGGCACACGCCGGCTGTCCGTTCTCCCGGCTCCTCGAGCGCGCGGGCGCGGACGTGACGGTCACCGCACGCCTCGCGACGGATTGAGGCGGTCCGGCTAGCTCTCCGCGGTCTCGCCGGGCCGCGGCTCGGCGACGCCGGACTCCTCCGTCCCGACCACCGGCGGCTGCGGCGGGCGGAGGTAGAGGTAGTCGTAGCCGAGCCCTGCGAGCAGGCCGCCGATCGCAGGCCCGAGCCAGTAGATCCAGCCCTCGCCCCAGAAGTTGCCGACGAGCTCGGGGCCGAAGGCGCGGGCGGGGTTCATGGCGGCGCCCGTCAGCGGGCCGCCCATGAAGACGTCCATCGTGATCGTCAGGCCGATCGCGAGACCGGCAATCGACTTGAACGCACCGCGCGGATCGACGGCGGTCGCGAAGACGGCCCACACCAGGAAGAACGTGAGCACGATCTCGATCAGGAGCCCCTTCCCGTCGCTGATCGCCGGAGCATGGGGAACCGAGCCGAGGAAGAGATCGTGGGCGAAGATCGCACGCAGGATCAGGGCGGCCACGATCGCCCCGAGCAGCTGGGACGCCCAGTAGAGGGCAGCCAGGCGCACCTCGATCCGCTTCGTGCTCAGGAACGCGAGCGTGATCGCCGGGTTGAAATGCCCTCCCGAGATGTGGCCGAGGTTCGAGACCATGATCCCGATCGCGAGCCCGTTGGCGAGCGCGACCGCGACGATGTCCTGGCCGCTGACGATGCCTGCACCGCCGCCGATGAAGATGAGCGTGAAGGTGCCGACGAACTCGGCGATGCAGCGACGGAGGTCGTCCGGGTCCACGGGCCGGAACGCTACGAGGGGCGCCGGACGTCGTCATGCGTGGCGACCGACCTCGGCGGGTATGCGCCATGACGTGAGCGGGGTCACACGAGAGCACAGCTTCGAAGTCGAATGCCCCCACTGCCACAAGACCTTCGCCGGCGAGCCGATCGAGGGAGGCCCGGCCGCCCGCTACTTCGGCTTCAAATGCCCGCACTGCAGGCTCTTCGTCCCGCTCCAGCGCGCGACCGACGCCGGGCTGAGCCGGGACCCCGACGCCGCTAGCTGACCGCGTCGCGCAGCGCCTGCGCCTCGGGCAGGTGCTCGAGCTTCTTCAGCGTGTTGTTCTCGATCTGGCGGATCCGCTCGCGTGTGACGCCGAAGGCGCGGCCGACCTCCTCGAGCGTGCGCGGCTCCCCGCCGAGCAGCCCGTAGCGGAGCTCGATCACCTCCCGCTCGCGCCGCGGCAGCGCGTTGAGCGCGTTCACGACGTCCTCGCGGCGCAGCATGAGCTGGGCGGTGTCGTACGGCGACTCGGCCGCCTCGTCCTCGACGAAGTCGCCGAGCGACGAGTCCTCCTCCTCGCCGATCGGCTTCTCGAGCGAGACGGGCAGCTGGGACATGCGCAGGATCTCGCGCACCTCCTCGGTCGTGATCTCGAGCTCCTCGGCGATCTCCTCCGGGCTCGGCTCCCGCCCCAGGCGCTGCACGAGCTGGCGCTCGATGTGCACGACCTTGTTCAGCTTCTCGACCATGTGGACGGGTATCCGGATGGTGCGGGCCTTGTCGGCGATCGCGCGCGTCACCGCCTGCCGGATCCACCAGGTCGCGTACGTGGAGAACTTGTAGCCCTTGCGGTAGTCGAACTTCTCCACCGCGCGGATCAGCCCGAGCGATCCTTCCTGGATCAGGTCGAGAAAGGAGAGGCCGCGGCCGAGGTAGCCCTTGGCGATCGAGACGACGAGGCGGAGGTTGGCCTCGATCATCGCGGTCTTCGCGCTCATGTCGCCGCGCTCGATCCGCTTCGCGAGCGTGACCTCCTGATCGGCGGTGAGGAGCTGCACCTTGCCGATCTCGCGAAGATAGAGACGGAGCGAGTCGAGCGACGGCTCGACGGTGAGGTCGAGCTTCGGTGCGACGACCGCCTTCTCGTCCTCGGGCGGCGGCGGCTCGTGGGGCGGCGCCTTGTGCTGCTCGCCCTCGACGAGGTCGACGCCGTGCTCGCTGAGGTACGTGTAGAAGTCCTCGACCTGCTCCTTCGTCAACTCGACGTCGTCGAGCCCCGTGGCGATCTCGTCGTAGGAGAGAAAGCCCTTCTCCCTTCCCTCGGCGACGAGCTTGTGGACCTCCTCGACGTCAGGAAGCGCGATGTCGACGGTGAGCACGTCCCGTACCTCCCCGGCTAGTGGTTGCACGACGGCGCTGCTACAACCGACCGCCACCGGCTCTCCACCGGCGCCCGGTCCTCCCTCAACGCGAGCCGGATACTAGCCACGCCCCGGCGATTCGTAAAGAAGTTGTCAACACCCGGCGAGGACCTCGCCGACCCGCTCGCCGCGCGTGTTCATCACCGGGCGGACCGCGAGCTCCGGCAGGTCGAGGCCGAGCCTGCCGAGGAAGGCCGCAAGCGCCGGAGCGTGGGCGCGGCCCGAGCCGTCCTCGGACTTGAGCGCGACGCCGGTCCCGTCCGGGCCGGCCGCGCAGAGAAGGCCCTCGGCGCCACCCTTCGCGAGCCAGCCGGGCGCGCTCCGCATCAGGAGGTAGTCGGCGCCGTCGGGCCCGCCGACGAGGTCGGGCCGGGCTCGCATGGCGGTGGCGACCCGGGAGCCTCCGTCCAGCGACCCCAGCCGCGAGAAGGCGTGCGCCATCCGCTCGAGCGTGAGGGCGAAGGTGACGATGCCGCACCCGTCGACGCCGGTCACGAGCTCGTCCGGCTCGGCCTCCGCCGCCTCGGCGTGCACCTCGAGGCAGGCCCGCTGCACCGGATGCCCGGGCAGGCGGTAGCCCCCGGTCGGCCAGCCGCGCGCGCGGCAGAGAGCGAGCATCCCCGCGTGGTTGCCCGAGCAGTTGTTGTGGATCCGCTGCGGCGGACGGCCCTCCTGCAGCCCGAGCTCGAGGTCGTCCTCGGTCGCCTCCGCCCGGGCGAGCAGCGCGCGCACGGCCGCGACCTGCTCCGGCGTGTCGCGGTGCGACGCGCAGGCGATCGCGAGCTCGTCGTCCGGGAGGTCGGCGCGGGCCCGCACGAGCGGCAGCGCCTGCAGAGGCTTCGACGACGAGCGCATGAAGCAGGTGTGCGCAGGATCGCCCGAGCACTCGACCACCTCGCCGCCGCGGACGGCCACGGCATGGACGCGATGACGGGCCTCCACGACGCCGTTCCGGCGCACTTCCACGACGATCTCGTTCACCCTCCGCGAGCCTAGATGCCCGAGGCCGGTACCTTCGGCAGATGCCCGAGCTGCCGGAGATGGAGGCGTGGCGGCGCCAGCTGAACGAGCCGGTCTCGGAGTTCCCGATCGCGAAGGCGGGCCCGGCGCACATCGCGACGCTGAAGACCTTCGACCCGCCGCTCGCAGCGCTCGAAGGACGGCGCTTCCGGGGTGCGGAGCGGCGAGGCAAGCGGCTCCTGTTCCCGACCGACGACGGCGAGCTCGTGCTGCTCGTCCACCTGATGACGGCGGGCCGGCTGAAGTTCCTCCAGGCGGGCGAGAAGAGCCCGAAGACGCCCGCCTTCTCCCTCGACTTCCAGGGTGGGGCGAAGCTCGTCCTCACGGAGAACGCGAGGAAGAAGCGCGCCGGCGTCTGGCTGCTCACGCCGGACGCCGCGGAGGCCGAGCTCGCCCATCTCGGGCCGGAGGCACTCGGCCTCGGACCGAAACGGCTCGGCGAGATCGTCCACGGGGAGTCGCGACGGCTGCACGCGCTCCTTCGCAACCAGCACGTCATCGCCGGCATCGGCCGCGCCTGGGCGAACGAGATCCTCCACGCCGCGAAGCTCTCCCCCTACGCCCTCTCGAGCGACCTCGACGACGAGCAGGTGGAGCGCCTCGCGGCGGCGATGGACGCGGAGCTCGAGCGCGGGCTCGCGCTGCGGGAGCAAGGAGCTTCGGACGAGAAGACGTACCGCGTTCACCGGCGGCTGGGCGAGCCGTGCCACGTCTGCGGCACCCCGGTCGCGCAGGTCGACTTCGAGGAGCACACGATCTACTACTGCCCGACGTGCCAAACGGGCGGCCGCGTCCTCAAGGACCGGCGGCTCTCTCGTCTCCTGCGCTGAGCTAGGTGTCGTGACCACGGAGGTGTGAGACGCGGCTGATGGGTGGCCGTGCTCCGAGCGAGCTGTGCGGTCGTCGGTTGTTGTACCAGCGGATGTAGCTGGGGAGGGCGCGGGCTCGTCGGCTGCTGGAGGG
>Ga0209810_1000512_pt1 | contig 83887 bp, 75 predicted proteins | sample Coa_R1_7_FD_187159 | JGI IMG/M metagenome (GOLD analysis project Ga0209810, IMG submission 187159) | Surface soil microbial communities from Centralia Pennsylvania, which are recovering from an underground coalmine fire - Coalmine... | ecosystem: Environmental > Terrestrial > Soil > Unclassified...
GGCGTCCGCGACTACCAGGACGCATTCTTCGGCAGCCGCGCCCGGCGCGAGGCGGTGGTCCGGCTGCTCACCGAGAAGACGACGCTCAAGCAGCCCGAGCTGTACGACCAGATCGTCCTGCCGGCCATCGATCCGAACGGCGCGATCAACCAGCAGAGCATGAGCGACGACCAGGAGTATTACCTGGCGCGCGGCTGCCAGCAGCAGCCCATCGACATCGCCCGCGTTGTCGACAGCAGCTTCGCCGCGGCGGCGGTGGCGCGGCTCGGGCGCAGCGAGCCGCTTGCGGGGGGAAATCCCCGCCGCTAGCCGTGGCTGGTGGTCTCGTAGCGCGCCATCAAGGCTACCGAGGGGGAACCATGCGGATCGATGTGCACGCGCACTACTTCCCGGCGCCCTATATCGACTTCCTCGTGCGCCACGGCCTGGAGAGCCGCGCGCGGGGAGCCTGGATGGCGCCCGGGGCGCGCATCACGCTCGAGGAGCGCCTGGCGCTGCTCGATGCAGTGGGCATCGACCTCCAGGTGCTGTCGCTCTCCGCAGCCACGCCCTATAGCTTGCCCGAGGCCGCAGCCGCTGAGGCCGCGCGCCTGGCGAACGATCTCTACGTGGACCTCTGCCACCGCTATCCCGGCCGCTACGCCGTCTTTGCCACAGTGCCCCTGCCCTACGTCGACGCCGCCCTCCGCGAGCTCGAGCGGGTTCTGGCTCTGCCCGAGGTGGTCGGGGTTACCCTCGGCTGCTCGATCGCGGGGCAGCCGCTCGACGATCCCGCCTTCGCGCCCTTCTTCGCCGAGCTGGACCGGCGCGGCACGGTGCTGTTCCTGCATCCCCAGGGGGTCGATGCGGGCTTGGGAACCGCCGACTACGGGCTCACCTGGCTGGTCGGCGCGACCTTCGAGGATACCGTCACCACCCTGCGCCTGGTGTTCTCCGGCTGGCTCCAGCGCTATCCGCGCATCCGCACGATCGTGCCGCACCTGGGCGGCCCGCTGCCGTTCCTCAAGCAGCGCGTCGACGACCTGTGGGCGGCGGGCCAGGTGCGGGAGCAGGGCCACGAGCCTCCACCCGAGGCGCTGCCGAGCCGCCAGTACCGGCAGCTGTACTTCGACACCGTGAATTCCCACCCGCCGGCGCTGCGCTGCGCCTGCGAGACCTTCGGCGCCGACCGCCTACTGCTGGGCACCGACTTCCCCTACCTCGTGGGGCCGCGCTGGCCGCGGCTGGTCCAGTACATCGAGGAGGCCGGCCTGTCGCCCGAGGAAACGGCGGCCATCCTCGGCGGCAACGCGGAGGTCCTGCTCGGCCTCCCGGCGCGCTGAGCGGCTGGCCCGGCTCGCCCCTGGACGTTCAATAAAGCTGAACATATCATCTGGAAATAATCGATGGACGCGGGCGCGGTGGTGGTTTACGCTGCAGCCACCGGGCAGACCGCTCTGCAGTGGGGCCTGCCCGGGCTCCAGCACAGCGCTCACGTGAGGTGAGGCGGAGCAGCATCGCATCGCAGCAGCGGCCGATGCGCGCGAGGTGGAGAGCCCCGTGAGTCTGCCGGTCAGCCGCCCCTATCCCGCCGCCCGGGACCTCACCCGCCTGCTCCCCCGCGGCCTCAGCCTCAGCGGCGGCTACCTCCTCTACGGCCTCACGCTCGCGCTCTGCGCGGTGATCGTCAGCCTCCTGCTGGTGGTGGTCTGGGCGACCTTCATCGCCGGCCAGCCCCGCCTGGGGGCCCCGCTCACCTGGGCCAACTACGCCGAGGTGTTCCGCAGCTCGCTGACCTGGCCGGGCATCGTCAACAGCGTGCTCATCGGGCTGGGCACCGTGGGGCTCAACCTCCTGTTCGCCCTGCCGGCGGCCTACCTGATCCAGCGCACCGACCTGCCGTGGCGGACGGGGTTTACCACCCTGATGCTGCTGGGCGTGCTCATCCCGGGCTTCCTGCGGGCGATCGGCTGGAGCCTGCTGCTCAGCCCCCAGATCGGGCTGCTCAACCAGGCGCTGCGGGTGGTTATCCCGGTGGAGACGGGCCCGCTCAGCATCTACAACCTGTGGGGCATCATCTTCCTGCAGGGGCTGGTGCTCACGCCGCTGATGTTCTTCGCCATCGCGGCCGCCATGCAAGCCATGAACCCGGACCTGGAGGACGCAGCGGCGGTGTCGGGCGCCAGCCCCCTGCAGGTGCTGTGGCGGGTGACGCTGCCGCTGATGCGGCCGGCGGTGCTGGCGGCGGTGATCTACAACTTCATGACCGCGGTGGCCATCTTCGAGATCCCGGCGCTGCTGGGAGGGCCGGGGCGAGTGGTGACCTTGGCGACGCTGATGTACTCGAGCATCCAGACCGACGTGGGGCTGCCGCGCTACGGGATGGCAGGGGTGTATGGGGCGCTGCTGCTGGCGCCGACGCTGGTGGCGCTGTACGGGTACCAGCGCCTGCTGCAGCAGGGGGACCGCTACGCCATCGTGACGGGGAAGGGCTATCGGCCGCGGCCGGTGGCGCTGGGGCGGTGGAAGCCGGTGGCACTGGCGTTCCTGGGGGGCTACTTCACGCTGGCGCTGCTGTTGCCGTTCGTGGTGCTGGTGTGGACGTCGCTGCTGCCATACATCCAGGTGCCATCGGCGGCGGCGCTGGCGGCGCTGAGCCTGAATGCCTACCGGGCGGTATTCGCGGCGCTGGACCCGCGGGTGCTGGTGAACACCGCGGTGCTGGTGGTAACGGTGGGGCTGCTGGTGGCGGGGCTGAGCCTGGTGACCGCCTGGGTGGTGGTGCGGACGCGCTACCCGGGGCGGCGGGTGCTGGACACGATCGCGATGCTGCCGCATGCCACGCCGAGCGTGGGGATCGCGTTCGCAGTGGCGTTTCTGGCGCTGCTGCTGGCGAACGTGGTGCCGCTGTACGGCTCGGTGGCGGCGATCGTGCTGGCACACACGGTGGCGTTTATTAGCTTTGGGACGCGGACGCTGAACAGCGCGCTGCTGCAGGTGCACCGGGAGCTGGAGGAGGCGGCGTTTGCGGCAGGGGCGTCGGCGGCGGTGACGCTGCGGCGGGTGCTGCTGCCGCTGGTGGCGCCAGCGCTGATCTACACTGCGCTGTGGGTGGGGCTGCTGTCGCTGCGGGAGGTGACGATGGCGCTGTTCCTGCAGCGGCCGCAGAACATGGTGCTGGCGACGCAGATCTGGAACTACTGGATGTCATCGAAGCCGGCGGAAGCGGCAGCGCTGGGGACGATGCTGATCGTGGTGGCGGCGGCGGGGTTTGCGGTGCTGCTCAGGCTCGTGGGCCACCACCTCTACCGGCACTGAGCGCCCCCGCCGGGGGAGGCCTGTGATGTACCGTGGCATACTCGGGGGAATCGTCAGCTTGCTGCTCGTGCTCGCCTGCGGGCCAGCGGCGCCGCCGGCGCCGGCCGGTGGGGGCGGGGCGCCTGCCGGCAGCGGTAGCGCGCTGCTCTCCGATGCGGCCTATCGCCAGCAGGTGATCGAGGGGGCGCGGGCGGAGGGGATGGTCAACGCCACCCTCCACACCTCCTGGACGCCGGAGGGCATCCAGCGGCTGGAGGAGGCCATCGAGCGCGAGTACGGGGTGCGCCTCCGGATCAACTTCACGCCGATCGGTAACTACGCTCAGCGGGCCGGCGAGCTGCTCAGCGAGGTAGCGGCCAACGCCACCCCCTCGTTCGATCTCTATCAGTGCTCGGACACCACCGCCGCCCTGATGCAGCAGGCGGGCGCCCTGGAGGCGGTGAACTGGAAGCCGCTGCTCCCTGAGGGGACGCCGCCCGACGTCGTGGCTGGCAATGGGGAGCAGGTGGTCATCTTCACCGACTACTTCGGGCTGATGTCCGATCCCGCGGTGGTGCCTGAGAGCGAGGTGCCGCGCTCCATCAAGGACCTCGCGAACCCGCGCTGGCGGGGCCGGGTCATTCTGTTCGTGACCGGCACCTCTTACCTGCCGTGGGTGATCCGGATGGGCCGCGAGGAGACGTTCGCGGCGCTGCGCGCGGCGGTCCAGAACGGGGCGGCTGTGGACACCTACCCCAACCAGCTGACGCGGTTCGCCGCCAAGGAGTACCCGCTGTCCCTGACGGGCTTCACCTTCTACAACGTCGCGCAGGTGCGGGGCATCCCGGCGCGCTTCACGCCGCTGGATTTCATCTCCGTCGGCAACCACTACGTCGCGGTCGTGCGGCGGGCGGCGCATCCGAACGCGGCCAAGCTCCTGGCGGCGGTGCTGGCCGGGCCGGAGGGCCAGCGCATCAGCGCCGAGGTGCTGGGGAACGGGAACCGCTACTACCCGGACTCGCGGGAGCAGAAGCTCGAGCAGGAGTGGCTCGCCGCGGGATTCCCCCTCTTCTCCTGGCGCGAGCATCCTGATGCGTTGGCTTGGTCGCTCTCGCCCGAGGGCGAGGCGACCGTGCGGGAGATCGACCAGATCCTCAAGGGCGGCTGAGCTGCACCGGCGACCGGACCGGGCCGCGAGCGCTCCGTAGGCATGCGCCGCTCGCCACGGTCGCTAGTCCATCCCGACGGGCCGCGCCTAAGGCAAGCGGCCGAGCCGCGCCAGCGCGTACTCGGCATAGGATCGATCGAGCACCTGGCTCACATCCACCCGCTGCTGGAGCGTGCCAAACTTCACATAATAATCCTGGATCTCGTTGAGCGGCTGCGCGTCGAGCGTGAGGTTCGGATCGACCGGCGAGGTGAGCAGCCGCGCGTAGAGGGCCGGGTCTTTGATCGGCGTGTACTTCATAAGGATCTGGACGATCTCGTCGCGCCCGCCCTCGTTCCGCTGGACGGCGCGGTAGTAGTCACGCTGGCCGCGCAGATGCGCCGTGACATAGCGCCGCGCCGCCTCGGGGTGCTGCGCGGCGAACCGCGGGCTGATCGTCATCACGTTCCCTGGCACCCCAGGGTAGATCTCGCCCATCGGCATCACCGCCATGGCCACTCCCTGCGCCTCGGCGACGGAGATGAACGGTTCAGCCAGGAACGCGGCGTCGATCGCCCGGTTCGCGAGCGCAGGGACCATATCGGGGAACGGCAAGACGACCGTCTGGACGTCGGCGAGCGTGAGACCCCCCCGGCTCAGGAGCCGCTCCAGGAACAGGTGCTGCAGGCCGCCATCACCCGGCAGGGCCACGGTCAGCCCACGGAAGTCCTCTAGCCCTTGATACCGGCCGCTGTCGACGAGGTCTTTGCGCACCACGAAGCCGCTGGAGAGGTCCCCCTGGCCGATCTGGATGAGGTAGGTGACGATCTTCACCCCGACGCCCCGCAGCGCGGCGTTGAAGATGATCGGGTCTGGCCCCCCGCTGCCGAAGTGCAGGTCGCCGGTGACCAGCGCGGCGATCGTATCCGGCGTCCCGCGGCTGGGTACCCGCTCGATCTCCAGCCCCTCCTCGGCGAAGTAGCCCCGCTCCAGCCCGATGTACAGCCCGCGGTGGGCTACGGTGCCGCCGTCGCTCACCTTCACCAGGACCGGGGGGTGGAGCGGCGGAGGAGCCAGCGGAGCGGTCGTCGCGGCGGAGGCGGTAGACTCTACTGGGGCCTGGGATACAGGAGGGGCGGTGGGCACGGGCGCGCAGGCGAACAGTAGGGCGATACCCGTCGTTAGCCGGATGTGTGCGAGGTACGATTGCTTCATAGCGATGCCCTCCTCTGTCCAGCACAGGCAGCCCGCCGCGCGTTCTGCACCTACGCTAGCTCGGCTCGTGACCGCATCGGTGGGCATGCGCGATGCCGGGCCCTCAGCCGTGCCGGGCAAGCCAGGCCCGCTGCGCTTGCTGGATCGCCGCGAGGTCGAGCGGAGCCCAGGGGGCATCCGAGAAGTCCTCGTAGAGCCGCAGAACGTTGGCTGCGACCCGGTCGGGCTCGCGCCAGCGCGCATAGGGCCCCAAGTCGATCTCCAGCACCGCTTGCTGCGCGGGCACGCCCGCGTCATAGAGCCGGCGCGCCTGGTCGCGGAGCAGCTCGAAGTAGCCGCGCAGGAGCGCGAGGTCCGCGAGCGTCCCCACGGGCCCGTGGCCCGGCACGATCCGCTCCACGTCGAGCGTGGCGATCGTCGCGAGCGCATCGAGCCAGCCGAGCACCGAGCCCTCGAAGGCCAGCGGGGTGACGTAGAAGAAGGCCACATCGCCTGCGAAGAGAATGCGCTCTTCTGGCAGGTAGACCAGAGTGTCGTCGATGGTATGCGCGGTGGGGACGTGGATGAGCTGGACCTCGCGGTCGTTCACGTAGAGCGTCAGGCGGTCGGTGTAGGTGAGTGTCGGCAGCACGATGGGCACGTCGGCCGGTAGCTCGGGCGCGAAGTGGGGCGCCTGGGCCAGGATCCGGTCGAACGGCCGGCCCACGCGCTGCATCTCACTACGCGTCAGGGCGTGCCCGATGATCGTGCGGTCGGCGAAGGCGTGGTTTCCCAGGGTGTGGTCCAGGTGGTGGTGAGTGTTGATGAGCGTGGTGAGCGGCGCTGCCGTGACCCGCGCGGCCTCCGCGAGGAAGGCGCGGGTCATGCGCGGCAGGAACAGCGCGTCGATGGCGACACTACCGGCGCCGCCCGTGATGAGGCCGGCGTTGGAGATGCAGAAGCCTCCATCGGCCTGGATATAGGCGTACACCCCGGGCGCCAGCTCGACGAGCTCGGTGGACCACTCGGGAATGGTGGCGGGGTGGCTAGCTGCGGGCTCGCTCATCCTTGTCTCCAAGCATGCCGGGCGCGTTTGACCGAACGGCGCCGGGCGGCCCTGCGGCTAGCTCGGCTCGCGCAGGGGGCGGAGCGGCGGCCCTGGTACCACCCGGTTCTTGAGGGTGCCCAGCTGCTCCACCGCCAGCTCCACCTCATCGCCGGGCGCCAGCCAGGGATAGGCCGCCTCGCCGTGGACCAGCGACAGCTCGGCGATGCAGCCCGTGCCGCAGGTGCCCGACCCGATCACGTCGCCCGGCCCCACGCGGGTTCCCCGCGAGGCGTAGGCGATCATCTCGCCGAAGCTCCAGTAGATCTCCGCCCACGACGCCCGCGAGTACTCGCGCCCGTTGACTCGCGCGGTCATGAGCAGGTTGTAGGCGCGGCCCTCCTTATAGGGCGCCAGCTCGTCGGGCGTCACTAGGAACGGCCCCAGACTCGTGGCGAAGTCCTTGCCCTTCGCCGGCCCCAGCCCCTGGCGCATCTCCCGCCGCTGCAGGTCGCGCGCGCTCCAGTCGTTCATGATGGTATAGCCGGCGATGCAGGCCTCGGCCTCCGCAGGCGAGAGGTTCGCACCGCCGCGGCCGAGAATCGCCGCGACCTCGAGTTCGAAGTCGAGCTGCGTGCAGCCCGGGGGGATGGGCACCTCGTCGCCGGGGCCGATGATCGCGTAGGGGTTCGTGAAGTAGAAGACGGGCTGCTGGTACCAGTCGGGGTCCATCTCCAGGCCGTGCCGCTGCCGCGCGGCGCGGACGTGCTGTTCGAAGGAGAAGAAGTCGCGCACCGTTGGGGGACGCGGGATGGGCGCTCGTAGGCGCACCTCCGCGAGCGCGACGACCTCGTAGGGCTCCTGGCGGGCGCGCTCGCCCGCCCGCGCCAGCCGTTCCCCGTCGTCGCCGAGCAGGTCCAGCAGCGTGAGCCCCGGCGCGAGCCCGTAGAGGTGCTCGCCCACGAGCAGCCCGACCCGCTCCTCCTGCGCGCCCGGCCGCTGGTAGGTCGCCCACCGCATGGTCCTCTCCCTCCGCTGCCCCGCTTCCTGGCGCTGCAGGTACAGGATAGAGCGGCGCGGGGGCCCCGTCCAGCCAGTAACTGGTGAAGAAAACCTCAATCCCGCTGAGGCAGCGCCCGCAGCGGCGCGGGCGAGGGAAGAGCGGCCGTGGCCGGAGCGCGCGGCGGCCCGGCCGGGTGGCCCGTTGGTGCCGCTACACGACCGGCGTCAGGCCCCCATCGAAGTTGATCGCTGTGCCGGTGATGTAGCGCGCCCGCTCGGAGACGAGGAAGGCGACGAGATCGGCCAGCTCGCTGGCATGGGCGATGCGCCCGACCGGCACCCGCCGCTGGGCGGCGAACCGCTGGTAGAACTCCTCCTCGGACAGCTCGGGCGACTCGCGCTGGCGCAGCCGCTCCCACTGCATCGAGCGCACCAGGCCGATGCAGATCGCGTTAACGAGGATGTTCTCGGCCGCGTACTCGAGCGAGAGCACCTTGGTCAGCGCCAGCCCGGCGGCGCGCGCCGCCGCGGTGGGCAGGGTGCCCGCCCGCGGCGCCTTGGCGCCGGTGTTCAGGATGTTGATGATGCGGCCGCCGCCCTGCCGCCGCATGTGCGGGATCGCCTCGCGCGCGCAGCGCACGGCCGCGAACAGTTTGAGGTCGAAGTCGTAAGCCCACAGCTCTTCGGGGATGCGCTCGAACGCGTCTGCCGCGCTGGTCCCCGCGTTGTTGACCAGGATGTCCAGCCGCCCGAAGCGCTCGACCGTCGCGGCGATGAGGCGCGCTGGCGCGTCGGGGGTGCTGATGTCGAGCGGCACGGCGAGCACCTCGTGGCCCGTGGCCGCCGCGATCGCCGCCGCGGCCTCGCGGAGGTGGCCCTCGCGGCGCGCGCAGATGGCCACCCGCACGCCCTCCGCGCTCAGCCGCTCGGCGATCGCGCGTCCCAGGCCGTCGCTGCCACCGGTGACCACGGCCACTTTGCCAGCCAGACCTAGCTCCATCGGCATGCAGCAGCACTCCTTTTTTTTAGTTGGATGATGGCCAGCGGCACTGCCTACCCGCCGGGCGAGGGCGCTCACAGGCCGAGCAGGGCCTGCGCGGTGCCACCGAGGATCGCGGTCGTCTCCTCGGGCGACAGGCCAGCCTCCTCGATGTACCGGACGCGCTCGCGGAAGCGGTCGCCGGCGACGTAGGGGAAGTCGGTGCCGAGCAGCAGCCGGTCGGAGCCGAGCACCGCGCAGGCGCAGCGCAGCGCCGCCGGCTCCTGGTTCACCGTATCGTACCAGAGCCGGCGGAGGTTCTCCCGCAGCGTGCCTTCGAAGTGCACCGGCGGCTGTCCCGTTCGCGCCCGCTCGGCCGCGGTGGCATGGCCGATGCGCCCCATGGCGAAGGGGAGCGTGCCACCCAGGTGAGGCACGAGGATGCGGAGGCGCGGGTAGCGCGTGGTCACGCCGCCGAGCACCAGGCGCAGCGCGGCCACCGTGTCCTCGAACAGGGCGCCGATCAGCCAGTCGAGCCCGTAGGCCTGGAGCTCGCCGCCGAAGCCGACGCCCATCGGGTGGAGGAACAGCACCGTGCCGCGCCGGTCCAGCTCGGCCCAGAACGGCTCGAACGCCGGGTCGTCCAGCGGCCGCCCGGCCACCGAGCAGCCAGTGGTGACGCCCACGAAGCCGAGCGTGTCAAGGCAGCGCTCGACCTCGGCGAGCGCCGCGTCGATGTGGGGGAGGGGCACCGCCGCGAAGGCGGCGAAGCGCCGCGGGTAGCGCCGGCAGACGTCGGCGTAGAGGTCGTTGCCCAGGCGCGCGGCGGCAATGGCGTCGGCCGGATTCGCCGCGTAGGGGTGCAGCAGCGATACCGAGAGCACCTGCAAGTCGATCCCCGCGCTGTCCATCAGCGCCAGGCGCTCATCCAGGTCGAGGTGCGCTCCCGGCGCACGCGCCGTGGTGAAGCGCACGGCGGGGTCGACCACGCGCGCGATGCAGTCGACATACTCCGGCGGGAAGTAGTGGGCGTGGACGTCGATGCGCATGCTCGCTCCTTCGGCCGCGTGCTGGGAACACACAGGCCCACCTGGGAAGGGATGCCGTCTCGCTGCGGTGGTGGCGACGCGCCGGGCGCCCGCTCAGGCCTTGCGCTCCCAGCCGACGATCACGCCCTCCCGCCGCCGGCCGCGCACGAGCACGTCCTCGAGCCAGTCCGCGATGTAGTTGTGGGCCAGCACGCGGTTGTCGTTCTGGCAGTGGGCCGAGCCGCCCTCCGCCTCCGTGAAGATCTTCAGCTCCTTCTGCGGCGAGCCAGCGGCCTCGTACAGCGCATAGGCCTGCTCGACGGGGATCTGGGCGTCGCGCTCGCCATGCGTGATGAGCAGCGGGCAGCGGATCTGCGACGCCACGCCCGCGAGGCGCCACGCCTGTACCTTCTCGGTCACCTCGTCGAGTGTCTTCGCCCCCATGACGAACAGCACGTGGCTGTGGGGCGTGGGGACGGCGCCCCGCTCGTTGCTGATGCGCTGGGCCCACACGGCGGCCCAGTCCCAGATCGCGCCCCAGGCGACACACCCGGCCAGTCGTGGCTCGAAGGCCGCGAACCGCGGCGCGCGGTAGCCGCCCATGCTCACGCCGACGGTCGCGATCCGGCTGGTGTCGACGTCGGCGCGCGTGGTCAAGTAGTCGAAGGCCGCCTTGCCCGGCACCTCGTAGTCGTGGCGGTTGATGAGCCCACGGAAGAGCACCGCCTCGCCGATGCCGGGGCCGTCTGGCAGCAGGGTGTTGAAGCCGCGCGCGGCGAGCACCTGCGCGAAGGGCAGGCCCTGCTCCTTGGTGCTGTCCAGTCCGGGCAGGTAGATGACCGTCGGCTTGCGCGCCGCCGCGCCGGCGCCGGGCACGAACCAGGCCGGGAACGAGGTGCCCTCGTACGGCACCTCGACGCGCTCGAGCGGGGGCTCGGCGAGCCGCGCGTAGTGGGCGAAGGCCTCTACCGAGCGCTGGTGGCTCTCGCGCTTGCGCGGATCGGTGTGCTCCAGGAAGGCGATCGCCCACTGGTAGTAGTTGCAGGCGCGCAGGAAGCTCTCGCGGGCGCTGCGCGGGTGGTCGGCGGCGAGTTCCCACTCGCCCTGCTGCCAGAGGTGGTCGCCAAGGGCGCGCCAGGCGCGGTACCAGGCGTCGTAGTCGTAGTCGCGGGCGGCATCCTGGAGCGTTGCCACGACCCGGACCACCTCGCCAACGGTGCCACCCGCGGCCAGCGCGCGCAAAGTGGCCTGCGACCACATGTAGTTGCCGGGGAAGAACTGGAACATGGCCTGCTCCCTCGCATGCGGGTTGGTCAGCGCCGGACCCATCGAGCGTAGGATGCACCGCGGGCGCACCGCTGTCAATAGCTGGCGGTCGGCGAGACAGGGTGCCTCCCCTGCCGTGCAGCGCTGGGCTGCCCTGGCGCCCTGCCATCCCCGCCCGGCCGGAGGAGCCGGCGGGGATGGCAACCTAGCGCATGGGCTGCATCACCTCGCGCGCGAAGGCCTCCATGGCTGCCAGCCGCGACTCACCGTCGACCCCGTAGGGGCGCAGCGTTACCTCGTCAACCCCGTTGTCGAATAGCCACCGGAGCCGCGCGATGCAGTCCTCGGGCGTTCCGGCTACGGCGAACTCCGCCGCGACCTCGTCCGGGATGACCGTCGCGAACTTCGCGCTGGCCTCCGGGCTCATGTGCTCGTAGGCGTTGTAGACCGCCCGCACGGCATCGCCGACGCTGCGCGCCGCCTCGCTGACCGGCCACTGGGGCCGGAGCAGCGCCACGGCCACGTGGGACTTCACGGCCGCCAGCGCCTTGCGCCGGTCCCGGTGCACGGCGGCCGGGACGGAGATATAGGTCCGGAAGCGCGCGGCAGGGCGGCCGCCGGCCTGCTGGCCCGCGCGCACCTGGTCCAGCATCTGGCGCAGGACGTCCCCGCCGAGGGGGCAGGCCTGGAGCATCACCCCGTCGCCGATCGCGCCGGCCAGCTGCAGCATCTTCGGCCCGGCGCCGGCGACGACCACTGGCGGGCACCGCTCCGCCGCGCCGAAGGCGAGCCGCAGCGGGCCGCCCGGCCCGGGTACCGTCTCGCCCCGGCACAGCGCGCGCACCAGCTCGACGAAGCGCCGCAGCTCGGCCCGGGGGACGGGGCGCTGGCCGAGCATGAGGAGCGAGGTGAACCCGACCCCGACGCCGAGGATCGCCCGCCCGCCCGAGAGCTCCTGCAGGGTCATGATCGCGCTGGCGGTGACGGTGGGATGCCGCGTGACCGGGTTGGTGACGCCGGTGGCCAGGGCCACCCGCGCCGTGGTCGCGGCCGCCGCGCCCAGCAGCACGTAGAGATCGCGCCAGATGAGCTGCGAGTCGCCCAGCCACACCGACTCGAAGCCGAGCTGCTCTGCCCGCTGGACCTCTGCCAGCATGGTGCGAGCGTCCAGGTAGCCGTACAGCTCGATGCCGAAAGCACCGTGCATTCTCCCCTCCTGCTGCCGGCCGGGCTGGCGGAGCGCTCTCCTGGCCGGCTTCGTCGCCGCTCTGCCCGCTCACCGCTCGGGAACGCGGCCGATCTCGGCGAGCACCTCTTCGACCAAGTCGGTGCCCCAGAGGGCGGCCATGGCGGCATCCGAGACGGGCTCCGGCACGAGGCCCAGGTCGCGGAAGTACTGATAGCAGTACAGCATCGACTCCCGGTTGGGGAGCCCGTTGGGACTCAGTCCCGAGGGCACCATCTCGTGCACCGTTGCCGCATCGATGCCCGTGTGGCGGGCGATGATCGCATCGATCTCGGCACGATCGGCCTCGCTGGTGCGGCCATCGATAGCGGCCAGGTACTCGCGGGCAGCGCGGAGGAAGGCGCGCACGAACGCTTTAGCCGCCGGCCGGTTGGCATAGAACGTCGAGGAGAAGGCGACGTGGGCGATGCTGAAGTTCGGATACATCTCGTCCAGGCCCATCACGCGCACGGCCGTACCCTGGCGGCGAGTGCGCGTGACGAACGGCTCGGCCAGGATCCCGCCGTCGATCGAGCCGTTCGCCAGGGCAGGCACCATGTCCGGGAAGGTCAGCGGTTGGAGCGTGAGATCGTCGATCGTGAGTCCCACGCGCTGCAGGGCCGCAGCGAGGGCGCAGGCGCTCACGGTGGCCTTGCCGGGCGGGGTGATCCCCAAGTTGAGCCCCGGCAGGTCGGTCAGAGTGCGGCCTCGCCCTGCGTCGTAGAGGTCCTTGCGGATCACCAGCGCCGTGGCGCCGCGGCCCGGCTGGAAGGTGATCAGGTCTAGCACGATCTTGAAGCCGACCCCGCGCGCCACGGCGTTCCAGCCGGCGGGGTTACCCCCGGCCGTGGCCGCTTCGACCTGCCCTGTGGCCAGGGCGGGGATCATCTCCGAGGCGTTGGAGAAGGGCACGAACTCGAACTCCAGCCCCTCCTGCTGGAAGTAGCCACGGTCCGCCGCGATGTACAGCGGGGCGTAGCCGGCCACCGGCTGGATGGCGAAGCGCACGCGCATGTCGGCGGGCGCCGCGGCGGTGGGGCCCGCGGCGGCTGCGGCGCCCGGGGTGGGGGGCGGCGGCCGCGAGGCGGGCGCAGGGGGCGGGGCGCAGGCGGCGAGCGCGAGCAGGCCGAGGGAGAGCAGGCGGAGCCAGCCGGTCACGAGCATAGCGCCTCCCGGAACGAGCTACAGGGGCCGCTGCCACCGCGGGACCAGTCCTCCGAGGGGAACCGGTCTAGCCGCTCGCCAGCGTGCTCGGATTATGCCATCCGCTCGGCGGGGTGTCTACGGCGGCGCGCCCGCACCGCAGCGCCGCTACCCCGCCTCCAGGCGGAACCGGAGGTGCACGCTCTGCTGCGCCCAGGCGGGCACGTGCTCGACATAGTTAACCACCTCGCCGGGCGCGCCAGGCACCGTGCCGGCCACGGTGATCCAGTTCCGCAGTTCGTGGGCGCCGTTGCCGGCTTCCGCCTCGAGCGCGGCATCGGTCATGGCCAGGAGTTCGTCGTCGCGCCGCTCGGCGAACAGGCGCAGCACGTGCTGGTCCCACGCCGCGTTCACCTGCCCCATCTTCGCGTTACCGACCCAGTGGGAGAGCCCGCCGGTGCCGATCACCGCCACGCGCTCGGCCGCCGGCCGGGCCTCGATGAACTGGCGCAGCAGGCCGCCCAGCTCGTAGCAGCGCCGCAGGCGGGGGCGCGGGCCGCGGCTCACAAGCTGGTGGATGTGCACAATGGGGAGGTCCAGGTGTGGCGTCAGGAAGTGCAGCGGCACGGTCGTGCCGTGGTCCAGCAGCAGGTCGTGGGAGTAGGCCAGGTCGAAACCCGCCGCCCAGGCCATGTCGAGCAGCTGCGCGCTGATGGCCTCGTCGGAGGGGACGAGCATCTCGGGGAGCGCCGCGGCGGGCTCGGCCGGGGCGCGGAACCGCGGTGCGAGGCCCAGCGTGAAGGGCGCTGCGTACGGGAAGAACGGGTTGGTCAGGTGCTCGTTCGTGATGACCAGCGCCCAGTCGGGGGAAGCCGCCTCCAGCTCGCGGCGCAGCGCGGCGAAGCCGTCCCAGGTGCGCTGCGCCGCGGCGGGGTCCGCCCGGTCGGGCGCGCCGGTGATCCGGGGGCCGTGTACCATCGCCATTGCAGCAACGATGCGTGCCATCTCAATCTCCCGCGGGCGTTGGGGCGGCCGCGCCCGCCAGCAGGGCCGTCAGCTGGCGGTAGTCGTGCAGCCCGATGCGGTGGGCGAAGGCGAGGAGCAGGTAGCCGTTGGCCCCGAGCCGGTCGAGCGCCACCAGGTCGGCCTCGGCCAGCGCGCGCGCCTCCTCGGGCGTCAGGTCGTACGCCGCCAGAAAGCCGGCGGGGTCGTGCTGGAAACGCGCCAGCTGCTCGGGATGCCGCAGGTGATACAGGACCTTGTCGAGTTCGAAGGTGCTCATCCCCTCCTCCTGCCAGTCGGGGGCCAGTCCCAGCCCTTGCTGCTATCCGGGGCAAGGGGCGCCGGCGCGGCCAGCGCTTTTCCCATCGCGGCCGGGCACGGCTGCGTGGGACGCGGTCTTGGTGTGGCGGGGCCCTCCGGCGCCCTGTGGGCGGGGGGGCAGCGTGGCTGCGGCGCAGGAACGGCCCCGGCCCGGCGCCCCTGCGGCGTGTGTGGCTCAGCGGGCCGTCGCGGCTGCGAGCGGCACGTAGTGCCCGCCCTTCGACACCGGCGCCAGCCCGCTCGCAATGTGCTGCCAGCTGTCGCCCCCGTCCTCGCTGGCGAAGACGTCGCCGTCGGTGGTGCCCGCGAACAGCGCGAAGCCGCCCGGCCAGACGGCCATGCTCAGCGCCTCCACGTTGCCCCGCATGTGCTCCGGCCAGCCGTTCGTCAGCAGCTCCCAGGTGCGGCCGCCGTCGCGGCTGCGCCCGATGACCGCGTCGGCGTCGTGCGTCTGCCGCCAGGCGCCCGGGTTGTAGCGCGCCCCAGCCATGAACAGCACCTGGTCGTCGACGGGTGAGATGAGCAGGCCGTCCGGATAGCCGATCCGCGCCCGGTGGTCGGACAGGTGCTCCCAGTGCTCGCCGCCGTCGGCGCTGTAGTACAGACCCGCGCCGCCCGTGAAGTACATCTGGTCGGGGTTGGACGGGCGCAGCACCAGGCGGTGCAGGTCGCGGTAGACCGGGTCGTCCGGCCGCGAGTACTCCTTCAGCTCGCGGAAGGTCTGGCCCGCGTCGGTGCTCTTGAGCAGCGCCCCCTGCTCGATGCAGACATACATCGTCCGGGTATCCCGCGGGTCGAACGTGATGTCCTTGACATGAGCCTGGTGGGGCGGGGCGGGGAACGTCCAGGCCTCGGTCTCCGGCACCGCGCGCAGGGCGGGCAGCTCGCGCCAAGTCGTCCCGTAGTCGGTGCTCTCGAACAGGTGCGCCGGCTCGGTGCCCGCGTAGAGGACGACCTGCCCTGCGCGCTCGGTCGCGGCGAGGGTGAACACATGCTCTTGCGTGATTCCGTCCATCCGGCGCGCCCACGTCTGGCCGCCATCGAGGCTCGCGTAGAGGCCGCCGTAGTGCACGCCGGCGAACAGCCCGCCGCGCCGCGGCTCGAACAGCAGCGAGCTGATGTGGCAGCCGGCCAGCAGGTGCCCGGTCACCTGCCAGGCCGCGGTGGGGCTGGCGCGCTCGAGACGGACGATGCCGTCGACGGTGCCGACGAGCAGCTGTGCTGGGGCCGCCGCGCTGCGATAGACGGTGGGGCCGTTCGGGGCAAGACAGGTCGTCATCGTGCACCTCACTAGCCGATCGCCCGCGGGGCGCCATTCGGCGGCTGACTCCGCGGGTGCTAGACTGCCTACCCGCTCGCTCAGCCGGCGGTGAGCCGGCTCCGGCCCAGTGATACCCCATCGCCCCCCTGGCGGCAAGGCTATGCCCAAGGCCAGGGATGGTATGGAGCCTTCTTTTCGACCCGATGGAGCGTACGGTACTACGCTACCCAACTGCACCCTTCCAGCCGGAAGATGTTCCTCTTTGTGGCCGCCTGTGCTGTCCGCCTACCCTGGCTCGTTGCGCTTTAAATGCTGCCCGCTGGTCCGCTGAAAGGCTCGGCGAAGGGGCCAATGCGGACCAGGTCTACCTCGATCAGCGCGGGACCTTGGACCTCCATGGCTGCTTGGAAGGCTGTCCGAAAGTCCTCTACGGCGCTTACCCGGCAGCCCCAAGCCCCGAAAGCTTCCGCCAGGCGGATGAGATCCGGGGCCGGCAGATCCACCCCGATGCGACGCCCCCCGTAGCGGACATCTTGAATGTTGCGTAGCACCCCGTAGCCGTGGTCATTGAATACGACCAGAATCACGGCGATTCGCTCCTGAACAGCGGTCGCGAGCTCGCCTACATTCACCAGAAGGCCCCCATCGCCGACCAACGCCACCACAACGCGCTCTGGGCAGGCCAGCTTCGCGCCCAGGGCCATCTGAAAGCCCTGCCCAATGCCACCGCCTGAGGCGTGGATCGAGGTGCGGGGCTGGTAGATCTCTAACAGCCGATTGCCCCACGTACTGGTGGAAATGGTCACATCCCGCACTAGCAGGCTATCGCGAGGCAGCAGCACACGCAGGTCATCGACCAGCCGCTCATAAGGCCCTAATGTGGCGCGCAGCGCCGCCCGCGCGGCCTGCCGAGCCGCCGCGATCTCCTGCTGGTAGCCCCCCTCGGCGCGTGCTGCAGGAGGGAGCGCATCGAGCAGCGCCCGCAGCGCCAGCTTTGCATCACCAATCACTCCGAGGCTAGCCGGGTAAGCGCGTCCAATAGCCAGCGGGTCCACGTCTAGCTGGATGAGCCGCTTGGGTAGCGGCAGACTCCAGCCGCGCGTCTCGTTGGCGCGAAGGTGGGTGCCGACGGCTAGTAATAGATCGGCGGAGCGGAGGAGCGGCTCTAAGGCGGGGCTACTCCCAAAGTTGCCCAGGCACAGCGGATGGTCCTCCGGCAGGGCCCCGCGGCCGGCAGTGCTCGTCAGCACCCCGGCCCCGAGTCGCTCAGCCAGCTCCTGCACTTCAGGACCAGCTTCGGCCGCGATCACCCCGCCCCCCGCCCAGATCAAGGGCCGTCGTGCGGTGGCCAGCAGTGCTGCCGCACGCTGGATCTGGAGGGGATCCGGTGCACGCCGCTCAGGCGGCCGCGGGCAGAGCGATACAGGCGGCGCGTCCGCGTGCTGGTAGTCGACCGGGATCTCTACGCTGACCGGTCCCCGCGGGGCTGTGAGCGCTTGCTCGATAGCCGCGACCACGGTAGGAGCGATGGCCTCCACCGCAATGGGGCGGAAGGCCTGCTTGGACACGCTGCGCAGCATACCTAACTGATCTTTCACTTCGTGGATAAATCCTTTGCCTTTATCGAGGTGAGCGGAGGCGATTTGCCCCGTCAGATGCAGCACCGGCGAGCCGGCCGTTAAGGCCTCCACTAACGCACCGCACGCGTTGCCAGCTCCTGTCCCGGTGCTAGTGATGGCCACACCTAACCGTCCACTGGCCCTGGCGTAGCCATCAGCCATGTTGACCGCTCCGGCTTCGCTGCGGGTCGGAATGGCGCGAATCCCACCTCGGCGAGCAATGGCGTCGTAGAGCGCGATGTTGTGAATGCTGATGACTCCGAAGACGACCTCCACACCGGCCGCCTGGAGCACATCGATCACCGCATCGCCACCGGTGTGCTGATTAGCCATGAGGCCTCCGCAGCGGCGTTCACCCTAGGGGCACCGAGCTACGGGTGGAGACGATGCGGTGCCTCGGTGACGGACGAGGGCTGGTGCTATACATATCGATTTATCCCTCCGGCCACGTCCAGCGATGCTCCCGTGATGTAGCTCGCTCGCTCGGAGGCCAGAAAAACGATGGCACTAGCTACTTCCTCCGGGCGTGCGAAGCGCCCCAGCGGGATACCTCGCTCCACCGCCAGACGGGCGAACCATTCGTCGGCAGGCACATCGGGCGCCTGCTCTCGATGCCGCTGCAGCCACTGGCTGGTTACAGCCGTGCCTACGTTCACGCTGTTGACCAGTATGCGATCGGCTGCCAGTTCATTAGCTAGCGAGCGGGTCAGATTCAGCACACCGGCTCGGGCGGCGCTAGTAGCTACCAGATGCGGCTCCGGCTGGCGCGCCAGCACCGAGTTGACAATGATAATCCGTCCGCCGCCGCGCCGCTTCATATGTGGATAGGCGGCGCGGACCGGATAGATGATCCCGAAGAACTTCAGCTCTAGCTCAGCCCGCCAGGCATCGTCCGGCGTGGCGAAGAAGCTGTTCCAGTAGGAGCGACCGGCAGCATTCACCAGCACATCGATGCCACCTAGCATCTCAGCGGCGCGGTCGATGAATGTGTGCACCTGCCTCTCATCCAGTACATCGCAAGGCTGAGCGTAGATACGGGCGCCCGGGATACGCCGCAACTCCGCCTCTGCCGCCTCTAACCGCGCCTGCCCGCGGGCGCAGATGGCTACTCGCGCACCTTCCTCCAGGAACAGGCGCGCGGTCGCGAAACCGATTCCTGCGCTGCCGCCGGTCACGACGGCTACTTTGTCGGTCAAGCCCAGATCCATAGCAGCGTCCCTCTTGGTACCCGCCTGAAGGGGCTGGAGCCTGCGGCCCGCTACATGGCTATCCGGCACCGGGCAGACGCCGCCTCCTAGCCGATCGAGACCGATTCCCGTTCCCAGAACACCAGGCGGTTGCGCACCACACCGAGCAGTCGATCCAGCACGAACCCGATGGCCATGATCACCGCTACCGCGGCGAAGATCTGGCTGCGCGAGAGCGACGCTGAAGCGTAGGCAATCAGCCAGCCCAGCCCCTCAGTAGCACTCACCATCTCCGCGATGATGACCACCACTAGCGCGATTGGTAGGGCGATGCGGAGCCCCGAGAAGATGGATGGAGCGGTCGCAGGCAGCATAACGCGGAAGAACACCTGCATAGGAGTGGCTCCCATGTTCCGCGCAGCCCAAAGGTAAAGTACAGGGATTGCTCGCGCGCCGTGGTAGGTGTGCACCGTTATCGGGTATAGGCACTCAAGGAAGACGAGGGCGATCTTGGAAGCGTGGCCTAGGCCAAAGATGAGCACAAACATTGGATAGAGCGCCACGCGCGGCACTGGATAGCCGAAAGAGAACAGCGGCTCAAACAGATGGCTGAAGAACTCAGAGCGAGCCATTAGAAATCCTAGAACTATTCCGGTGACTGTAGCCAAGATGAAGCCTATTAGCATACGAAGAAGCGTAGCTGTTAAATGACTGAAGATAATCTGCCGCTCGATTAGTGTCCAAAGATCTTGGATGATAACAATCAAAGAGGGGAACAGGCGCGGATTCACTAATCCCGAGCGTGCTAGTGCTTCCCACAAAACTAGCAGCAATAGCAACGAGTAGTAACGTATAAACCAGCAACCCGTGCTATGTAGAGTGTTGCGCACGGTGCAGCTCCTCTGCGATGAGCTGGCCGGTCAGAAGCCGTCGCCGAAGCGCGAGCAGCAGTCGGTCGCTGGCAAAGCCTAACAATGCAATGACAACAATGGCTGCAAACATCAAATCGAACCGGCCGCTCGCATCGGCATTGATGATCAGGAACCCTAGGCCGGTTCGATTCGACGACCCGATGATTTCTGAGGCAAACATCATGACATACGCTAGCGCCAGAGCGACGCGTAGCCCTGCGAACACCTGTGGTGCGGCAGCAGGCACCACTACTTTAAAGAATACTTGATGAGGGCGTGCACCCATGTTCCGTGCCGCCCACACCCAGAGCGGATCCACAGCTCGGACACCATACAGCGCGGCGATGAAACAGGGATAGAAGCAGGTGATGGCGATGATTAGAATCTTGGAGATATCGCTGATCCCGAACCAGACGATCAGCACCGGCAGCACTGCTACCTTGGGGACGGGATAGGTTAATGAAACCAGTGGGTCGAAGAACCCAGCGACACGAGCAGAGACGCCTGACAGGAGTCCTAGCCCTATGCCGCAGCCAGCCCCGAGCGCCAGACCGGCTGCCGAGCGGTAGAGGCTGGCCTGCATGTGCACCATCAGCTCGCCGGAAAGCGTAAGCGCGACCAGCTGCTGCCCGATGGCGAGTGGGCTGGCCAGAAAACTGGGCAGCCAACCAGCTGACGCCGCGAGCTGCCATAGCGCCAGGGCTGTCACCGGCACAGCGAGCGCTTGTACCAGCCATCTAAGCCGGCTCTGGAAGCGCGATCCAGCGGGATATATCCAAGCGAAGAGCAGTCGAGTAGACGAACGAGACGCCGTCGGGAGTGAGGTGCTCAGCTTCTTACTGCCCGATCTTGTAGTAATACCATGCCTCCCTAGCGTCACGCCGTCACTCCCTGACGCGAACGCAGGAACTCTTCGCGGAGTAAATCCCAGATGCGGTTACGGTATTGCACAAACTGCAAATCCTTTTTGATCTCGAGTTCGCGTGGGCGATGGAGATCAATGGTGACAACTTCTTTAATTCGGCCCGGGCGAGCGGTGAAAACGACCACTCGATCTCCCAAATAGACGGCCTCTTCGATATCATGCGTGACAAATAGCACGGTCTTCCGCGTCTGCAGCCAAATACGTTGGAGTTCTTCCTGCATTAACTCGCGGGTTTGAGCATCGAGTGCACCAAAGGGCTCGTCCATTAGGAGTACTGCGGGGTCGAATGCCAGAAGGCGGGCTAAGGCCACCCGTTGTTTCATGCCACCGGATAGTTCAGCCGGATATGCATGTTTGAAAGGAAGCAGGCCGACCAGATCGAGATATCGCTCAGCGATGGCAATACGTTCCTCTCGCGGTTTACCTTGCACCTCTAGCGCCCAGGCTGCGTTTCCCAAGACCGTGCACCAAGGGAAAAGTGCCAGGTCTTGGAACAGCATTCCTCGGTCCGGGCCTGGACCACGTACTTGATGGCCCGCTACACGCATTGTACCACCGGATGGTGGAATGAAGCCGCCCAGGATATGGAGAAAGGTGCTCTTACCACAGCCGCTAGGTCCAACGATGGTGACGAACTCTCCATCCTCGACAACCAGACTCACATCTTGGATAGCATCTACGCGGCTGTTACCGCGTAGATAGACTTTAGATAGCTGTGACACCTCAACAATAGCCATAGATCCTCTATTGACAGAACAACTGTAACACAACGGTTCTTCACGAAGGAGGAAGGAGGCTGAGATCGATCAATTCGTTAACATCAATCCTCTTGGTCTGCCAGCCCAGTTTCAAGAGCAGGTCTTGCTCCCTATTCATCCCATCGATGGTGATCCTACCCGTCGGCTCGCGATACCAGTCCTGCATCTCGAGGTATACTTGCGGGTCGGTTTGTACAAATTTCTTATCGAGCAGTATCTGACGTGCCTCCTTGAGGTTGGCGAGATACCATTTAGTTGCAGCCACAAAGTCGCTCAAGAACGCTTTAACCGCTGTTTGGTTCCTGCTAATGAACTCCGGTCGCATGAACAGCAATAGCAATTCCTCGTCGAACGGCACGCCAGTCTTCGCCGTAAAAGCCTCTACAACACCCCCCTTCGCCTTCTCAGCAGCATAGAATGGGTTCGGAAAGGCGCCAACATCAATCCTTCTCGTATGCAACGACTCACCCATGGCGGGGAAAGGCACAACCACATATTTGACATCACGCTCGGGATCGAGTCCTGCCGATTCTACCGCCGCTCGAGCCCAGAGTTCGGTGGCTGACTTGAAGTCTACGATACCAATCGTTTTACCCCTCAGGTCTCTAGCAGAATTGATGCCAGACTCGGCCAGAGCCAGATATGTGGTGTTGTGGTACTGGGGGTTATGCGCCTCGCGGACGATGCTGGCCACGAGCTTCATAGGGAGTCCCTGCTCCGCGGCAAAGAAGGCTGTGGGTGCAGCGATAGTGCCCGCGTCGATCTGGCCAGCCTCGTAAGCGCTCAGGCGATCCGCGTTGCCTCGAAAGGCGGTGAACGTGAGGGTATAAGCTCTTCCCTGATTGGGTGTGAGTTCCGGCTTGGCAGCCATGAGCCACAGGTTCTCCTCGGCAGCGAACCCGTGTCCCACCCGGATCTCTGGCGGCGGTCCGGAGGCCTGCTCAGCGGCCGTCGCTGTGGAGCTCACTGCCGCGGCTGGAGGGCGCTCGGAGGCCGGCTTGGGAGAAGTAGGGGAGGACGCTGCCGGGGTGCAGGCCACTAATAGCACGAGGCCGGCGGCCAGGAGCCAGACGGTGCCTCGCGCCGGACCGCGGGCGGCGGTATACATGGCGACCTCCTTACGGTACATCGCAAGCGGTGTCACGAATAGAAAAACATGTTTCGCAAGACCCAGTATAGAAGCCGCCACTAGCGGTGTCAAGCAAGCTCGCTGCCTGGCGGAATGGTGCGCCTATGCTCCTCTACGCCTATGCTCCTCTACAAAGTCAGTCGCCGGGGCGGGCAAAGGAATCAAGACAGGGCCATGCGCTGCGCGAGCTCGACAATCCGCACGAGACCATTTCGTGTCCCCGACGGGGCCTAGGTAGCGCTGGTAGGCAAGGCTGGGCGCCCGCTTTGGCCGCGACCAGCGTGGTGGGCTGCCTGGGATGGGGTCGGGCCATCACGGCCCCACGGATCCTGCAGAGCGCGAGCAGAGGGAACCCCGCCTTTGAGCACCTCACGCGGCTCAAGAGGTGGTGCTCACCAGGACGCCTTCCATGCGGAAGCCTAGGCACGCTGATAACTCCATGGCCACTCGTCGGACAGCTGGGATAGCTACCGCTTGGAGGAACTCGTCGGTTAAGACAGGCGGAGGCGCCGCAATGTTGACAGCAGCCACGGCCTGGCCGCGAGCATTGAAGACCGGTGCTGCCACTGAGCGGATGCCTGGCTCGAACTCCTGATCGTTCACTACATATCCCTGCTCTCGTATCTGCTGGAGCACGCGCCGAAGCTCCTGAACATCGGTGATCGTTCGGTCTGTGTATGCTTCGAGTGGCCCCTGGTTCAACATGGCGTCCAATAACTCGGAGGGTTGATAAGCCAGCAACACTTTACCCATAGACGTCGCGTGAGCTGGTAGACGTGAGCCGATGTGAATGTTGACCGCCGATACACGCCGTGCTGCTACTCGTGCCACATAGACAATCTCTCGCCCGTCCAAGATAGCCAGGTGTGCCGAGGCACCGGTCTCTTGCCGCAGTTGTTCTAGGTATGGTTGGGCTAGCTCTGGCAGCTGAAGGCTATGTAAGTATTCGAATCCTAGTTCTAGGACGCGAGGGCCGAGCCGATAGCGCTTCGTTCGTGGGTCTTGGATCAAGTAGCCGAGGCGTTGAAGGGTGTAGACTAGCCGGTACGGCGCAGTCCTCGTCCATCCGAGGAGATTGGCTAGCTCTGTGAGCGAGAGTGAGGGATGCTCGGCGTTAAAGCAGCGCAGCACTGCTAGTCCGCGCTCCAGAGCATGTACCATATACCGATCGTCTTGTGCTTTCTGATGTCGTGCATCAGTTCTCATGTCTTTGTCTCTGACTCCTGGCGCTGGGATGGCAAGCTTATTACGCTCTCCAGAAACCGCCGCACTACCGTGTTGAACTGTGCGGGCTGCTCTTGATTGCTCACATGTCCCGCCCCGGGGATCATGGTCCATATAGCACCGGGAATAGCTTGATACAGCGCCCGTACTTCCTCTGGCGGGGTCACCCGATCGAGCGCGCCACAGAGCACGAGGGTTGGTACCTGTATGTGCTCCAGGACATCGCGCTCGTCGGCCTCGGAGAGGGCTATGGCGGCGACACGATACGGGCCTGGGCGGATCTGCCCCATAATCGCTGCGACCTCCGCAACCAGCTCCGGTGAGGCGCTTGGCGATACCAGATGCGGCGCTCGCGCGCGCCCCAACTCCTGTGGGGTCACCGTCTCTAGATCGGCGAGGCGTTGACGTAAGCGGCGCTCGCGCTCAGCAGGTGGGAGCGCCCCGTGGCCGGCGCTGGTGCCGGCTAGAACCAGCGCCCACACCCGTCCCAGGTGACGACGGTAGGATTCCTGCGCCAGTACTCCCCCCCGAAAGGCCGACGAGGTGTGCGCGTGAGATGCCCAGTGCCTGTAAGAACGCGTTCAGACACCCTGCGTAGTCGGCCATCCTCCACCGTCTCGGGCGGATCATCTGAGCCACCGTAGCCCGGCGCATCCCAGGCGATGACAGAGAAGGCGTCGGATAGGCCGGTCAACTGATGGCGCCGCGAGCGTGCGCTGGAGCCGATACCGTGTAACAGCACGAGGGGCCGCCCCTCTCCGGCATGCTCGTAGGCGATCGTTCGACCGTTGATCAGAACGCGTGGCATCAAGCGTTTGTAAACTCGGCTTCTGCTTCAGCTGGTAATCGTATGCGCCCTCGTTCTGCAGCCTGGCGATAGATTTCTTGCTGGCGACGGTACTCGCGGTTCAGGCGAACGCGCAGGTGCACTACCCCAATATCTGACTGAGCGTGATGCTCATAGAGCCGAGAGCTTAAGCCGCGCTGCGATTCTAGCATCACGCGATCTTGTTCGACTACGTCGAAGTGCTTGCCTTCCCACCAGACCCTGTAGAGGAATCGCCAGAGAGCGCGCTGCCATCCGGAGCTGCGCCGGCAGCGTAGGAAGTAGATAAGGCTGTGCTCTTCATCTACAGGGGTGACGAAGGCGATGATGCGTAGTGGACCGCCGGGGCCAGCATACCAGGGATAGGGAATATCGATACGAAACCAGAGCATGCCTGAAATATGCACTTCAGACCAGTCGAAATTCACCCCGCGTTGCAACTCGCGCTCAACGATAAACCCATCCTCGAGTTCCCGTACGTGTAACCGGTCGAACTTCAGCCCACGGCTCAATGTATGAGACTTGGCATGTAAGAAGGGACCATGCATGGGGTCCGCGAGATTATCGAACACCAGCAACCAGTTAACAGCCCAGTGACCCTCAAATATGAAGCCGCTCCATGCAGGGTCCGTCAGCTCTTCAGGCAAGCGCAACGGTGGCGGTGGGAAAAGGTCCATGTCGCCAATATAGGCCCAAAGCAGCCCCCAGTGTTCTTCAATAGGATAACTCGGGAGCGTCAGGCGCGTGATAAGCTTAGACTCGACACCTTCGACGGGCACGGAGCAGCATTCGCCGTTGCCCGCAAACTCGAATCCGTGGTACCAGCAGGTCAGCCGGTCGTCCACACAGTAGCCCAGCGACAGCTTGGCACCTCGATGGGGACAGCGATCAGGGAATAGGTGCGGTTTGCCCTGGCTATCTCGCCAGAGCACCAGATCCTCCCCGAGCCGCCGGATACCTAGCGGCTTGGCGCCTAAGTCCTTGGAACGGAGAATTGGATACCAGAAGTTACGCAGTCCTCGCTGTAGCCCCTCCGGTATGCCGGGAGCCCGTACGCGCGCCTCCTGCGGATGGGCATGTTGGACAGCCATCTTTTCCCCTCACTGTGTACGCAGCAGAGGCCTCCAAACCGCAGCCCAAACCTGCCCTGCCTTCGGCGTGCTCCCGCCTCGAGCTAATCTCGCCGAATCCCGTGTAATGGGCTTCCCTCAGGATAGGTGGGCAGTTGCGGCTGACCCGCTCCGAGAACGACGATCATCAGTGCGACTTCATCAGTGTCGTTACGCTCGCCCCGCGCGATACCGGCTGGAATCCAGATCAGATCGCGCGGGCCCAGGGTCCGCTCGACGCGCTCGCCGTCTTTCTCCCAGTAGACGGTCACCTGTCCTTTGAGGACGAAGAACACCTCCTCCACATCGTGGTGGGTGTGCAGCGGGCCCTCCGAGCCAGGGGGCAGCAGCATGGTACTGAAGGTGAAGTGCTCGGCCGGGATGACATTCGGATCGGCCTTGGCACCCGTACCCCCTGTACCTACGTAGCGGATCTGGGCCCGACGGAAGCGAGGATCCACTTTCGCCTGGAAGGCCAGGGCATCCCAGTCTAACTTGCGCGTCTCCAGGCGCGCGATGTACCGGTCGATCAACTCCGCTAGCGCGCCCTTGGCCTGCGTCTCGATACTCACGACCACCTCCTGCATCGAAGCACTGCGCGCCGGGCCCGCCCGTGCTGCGTACCCAGCCACCGGGCCGCCCGCCCAGCCCTCCCCAATCCCAGTTGTTACTGATATGAAAAGATGTTTCTATCCAGGTAAGTATAGATGGCGGGGCAGGACTTGTCTAGCCAGCGGTTTCGGAGTTCACCCTGACCAGGGAGCCTGATGAGCGAGCAGGCGGCCGCTCACTGGCGGTGCACAGCTGGGGGCTCTCCGGCCACTTTCGCTCTAGCAGCGTTGTGCCCGTCCAGTGCTGGCGTGCCCAGCCCCGGCCAAGTCTAGCACCACCAGACCTGCCCCACCCCCTGCCGTCCGCACCGCTCGGTAGCCGCTAGCCTCCGGGCGCGGTCTCAGGCCTGTCGCGCTGCTCCAATGGTTACGTCTCCGGCACCACGGCACTCTCTGCGCCGCAGGCGGCGTGTCCTGCACCGGGCGGTCTACTGCGCCAGGGGAGATCATGTGGCGCAGCAGGGCTGGGCAGAGAGATGTGAGTTGGGCATAGTCTCATCGTAATATCTATGCAACAGGAAGTCCCTGGATGAGGGGGATAGCGCTAGACTACCGCAGTCAAGTGCCGCCGACTTGCGGGATGTAGGAAGCAAGGAGACAGTATCATGAAGTGGGTGACGCGTGAGCGGCCAAAGGTGGATCGTGTTGCCTGTCCGTGGCTGATCAAGCGGTTCATCGACCCCGAAGCGGAGATCCTCTTCGTACCGGCTGATCAGGTGCTGGCGGTAGCCGAGCGCGAGGGAGCTATCCCCTTTGATGTCCCCGGCGTGGAGCTTGGGCATCACGGCACGGAGTGTTCCTTCGATGCACTGCTTAAGCGGTATGGACTGGCCGATCCGGCGCTCCAGCGCTTGGCACTCATCGTTCGGGGCGCCGACACCACAGCGAAGGACCTAACGCCCGAGTCGCGTGGGCTGGAGGCCATTGCCGAGGGCTTCCGCCTGGTCTACCAAGACGACTACGAGCTGCTGGAGCGGGAGCTGCCGGTCTATGACGCACTCTATGCTTACTGCCGCACCTTGACGTCGCGGTCAGGGGCGTGAGCGCCGGATGGGCCTACAAAAAGGCCCGCGGGGAGAGGATACACTTCCCGCGGGCCTGGTGCCGAAGGTGGGACTCGGAAAGGGCCGGTCGAGGTTGATGAAGGTCGGCTGACCCCGCACATCCGGCCGGTAGCTCGCCTGGGCGACGGTCTGCGGCACCGTCGCCCGCTGGCCGACAACCTCATGGACCCGGTCGTTCCGACGCAGGCGGCTGACACCGGCACGGCCGGGGCCGGCTGGTATGCCGGCTGAGTGCAGCCCGAAAGCGGTAGGCCCGAAACCAGTAAGCCAAGCAGCAGGACGCGCTTCACCGCCTTCGCCTCAGCCGCTCACAGGCGATGCCGTCGCTGTCGGCATCGAGCCGGTGCCGGTCATAGCCGAAAATCTGCAGCGAGGCCTCGTAGAAGTCCTGGGCTTCAGCCCAGGTGCTGAAGTCAGCGCAGTTTCGGTCCGGGCCCCGGGGATCATAGCGCAGCGGCTGGCCCGTGCGTGCGCCGGTCGGAACCGGCGCCGGAGCGGGTGGTCGGGCCGTTGGCAGTGGGACTGGCGTGGCGGGTGACGGCCTCGCGGACGTAGGCGGCCCAGGGCTGGCGCGTGGTCGGGCCGTCGGCGGCGGGACCGGCGTGGCGGGACGCATGGTGGGCAGCAGGGTTGACTCCCGCAGGGGCGGGGCTGCGGTCTGCGGAGGGCGAGGACAGCCTGCAGCCAGCAGGCTGGAGAGCAGCACAGCGGCCAGTGTCGCCCGGTTCATCGCACCCACCTCGGGTTCCGGCCGCTCCCCTCGGCCGCCGGGGATGTCCTGCAGCAAGCCCTGGTCAACTAAGCGACTGCTAGTCGTTATACGCCGGATTTCGATAACTGGCAAGCCCTTTGAACAGCCAGGCCCCAGACGCTGCGGGAAAGTCCCGGAATACACTTGAGCGGCCGCCTGAAATGGTCGGTTGGGGCTTATCCGGGCGTGAAAAAACCGCGAAAAGAGGTCAAAGTGAAGCTCAAAGTCGGTCGGGTATCCGAGAATCTGAGCAAGCGGGGAACCAAATACCTGGAGGTTGCTGATGGCGTACGTCACTGCAATGGATAGGGAGAAAATGGATGCGAAACCTTGGCTTGAAAGGACAGCGTCCCAGTATCCTAGGAGCGCGGGCGGCAGCGTGTGGACCCGTCGCATGCTCCTTCAGACAGCAGCCCTGTGGCCTCTTACATGCGTTACTATGTCCTGTGCGTCACCCCCAGCCACGCCTGTAGCTCCTGCTACTACTCCCCCCACAGTGAGCGCACTGCCTACTCGCGTGCTCGACGTGGTTCGCCAGGGTGATCTCACTAGCATCGTGCCTGGCGCCGCTATCGCTCGGGCGCGAGGCTACTTCCGAGAGCTAGGTATCGAGAGCCAGTATGAGGTGTTCGCCTCCGGCGCGCAGCAGACTCCGCTACTGGCCTCCGGGCAGCTCGACGTCGGTACGACCAGCATCCAGGCTGCGCATTTTAATGCGGTCAGCCGCGGGATCCACCTGCGCTTGGTCGTTGACAACGGCCACTTGGAGGCCGGGGTGCCTAGCAGTGTCGTTGTGTTGCGCCAAGAGTTGCTGCCGCCTGGTGGCACACTGCCGCTGGCCGAGATTAAGGGCCGTACGCTGGCTACCCCCACACCGATGAAGCAAGGCGGGCTGAGCTTCGCGGTGGCCAAGATGCTAGCTACCGCTGGGTTGACCATCGATGATGTGGACTGGCACGTGCTGCCGTTTGCAGAGATGACTGATGCGCTGGCTAACCGTGGCGTGGACGGTGCGCTTCTAATCGAGCCATTCGTCACGCTGGCCACGCAGCGTCTTCCGCTCGTGCTCTGGCAGAACCTGGCCGATTACTACCCCGGGCAGCAGTCGGGGGCACTGGTGTTCAGCGAGCGGTTTATCGCAGAGCGCCCAGATGTCGCACGGCGCTGGATGGTAGGCTTGCTACGCGGAATCCGCGATCTGCATGACTGGCAGCGTCGAGGCCAGCCGCTCGATGAGACGGCAGCGATCCTCGCGGAATATACACGCTTGCCCCAGGAGGTCGTGACGCGAGTGCATTGGCTGCCAGTGAACCCGGACGGCTATCTAAACCTTGCCTCGCTCGAGGCCGACCAGCGACAGCTGTTGGAGTGGGGAGCAATCCCGCAGCTTCTCCCGCTCGATGTGCTGGTCGATCACCAGTTTTGCGACTACGCAGTAGCCCAGCTCGGGCCTTATCGCCGGTGAGGGGCGCACTGCTAGCGGGGCACCTGAGCGCGCAGCTCGGCCAGCGCTTCGGCTGCCGTCATCAGCCGCGCGAACCAGTAGGCCCAGGCGGTGAAGAACACCGGTTCCACCGATTCGACCGCGACGGCCCCCCAGCCCCGGTCATCCATCGGCCGGGTGACGCAGCAATCGTAGAGCGCCACAATCTGATAGCCGCGGTTCGCTCCCTCGCGGATCGTCGTGTCCACGCCCCACTGGGTCGTGGCGCCGGCTACCAGCACCGTGTCACGCCCCCGTTCTCTCAGGTACGCATCGAGCGGGGTGCCCTGCCACAGCCCCGAGACTGGCAGGTGGCCGCTGGGCAGTAGCGGTTTCACGAACACCAGGTCGCCGGGTGCGCGGCCGAGGCGGTCCGCCAGGCGGTAGAGCGCGGGATCAGGCGGGCGGCCCGACGGGTCAGGGATGCGGATCGCCCCCGGGGGGAGCAGGCCGAACGCGGTTGGGATCCCCTGCTCACGGCAGAACGCGAGTAAGGGCAAAAGGCGCTCGATGGCTATGGCGCCCGCCGGTGTGTAAGCTGGCGAGGTGGGCTCCACCATCCACTGCATGAAGTCGTTAACTACTAGGGCACAGCGCTGGAGTACCAAGGGGAACTCGGGCATGCCGACCTCCTAAACCGGGGGCGTGGGCCTGCTGAGGCAGCAGCCGCACTGCGGCATAGAGTTTACGCGTGTGGTCCGAGCCGTGCAATGCTGCATACAGTGTTGATACCCATGGCGGCGCGGTGGCCTGTGGGTATACCTGCCAATAGGGTTGGCAATGGCACCGTTAGCTTGCTGTGGTGGCAGGAGTCAGTGTAGGTGTGGTTCGGACCGATAGCGATGTCTTTCGCCCTGCCGCCCTCTCGGACGTACACCGCTGCGGATGCCTCGTCCGGCGGGGCTAGCTCCTCGCCCAGGTGTCGAACTGCTCCCCTACGGTGGTCGCGTGCCGTTTCCGCCCTCTAGCGCGGTGAGCGCCATGGTAGCAGAATAAGTAGCGCTAAGGGCAACGCGCACCCCTATAGGAGCTGTGGCTGGCTCGACCGCCACGCGGAGGTGCTCGGGATGTCTACACCCGCTGCCATTGCTCCCGCTGTCGACCGGCTCTTCCCCACGGTCCGGCGAACACCGCTTCCGGGCGGCTACATGGGCCAGGTGCTGTGGGTGGACCTGAACGCCGGCCGCTGTCAGCCGCTGAACCTCCCTGAGGAGCCCGTGCTGCGCAAGCTCTGGGGAGGCCAAGCGCTCGCCACCTATATCCTGCTCCACGTGCTGCCGCTGGATGCTCAGCCGCTGGCCCCCGAGAACGTCCTCGTCCTGATGACCGGGCCGGTCACCGGCACGGGGCTCACCCCAGGCGGTACTAAGCTGACCGCCGTCTATTTGAGCCCTGCGACCGGCTACACCCTGGGGCGCGCCGCCACCAGCGGCTACTGGGCAGTAGCGCTCAAGGCGGCGGGCTACGACGGGCTGGTCATCACCGGCGTTGCGCCCCACCCTGTTTACCTCTACCTTGACAATGGGCGGGCTGAGCTGCGCGACGCGCGCCACCTCTGGGGGCTGGGTACCCGCGCGACGGAGGAGCGGCTGCGTCAGGAGGTCGGCCAGCCGGACGCCCGCGTGGCCTGCATCGGCCCGGCCGGCGAGCACCTGGTGCGTGCGGCGATGCTGGTCAACGACTACAACCACAACGCTGCCCACGGCGTGGGCGCCGTCATGGGGGCCAAGCGGCTCAAGGCCATCGTGGCGCGGGGTACCCGCCGGCCGCCGCTGCGCGACAAAGGGCGGCTCCTCGCGGCCGGGACTCGGTGGCGCGAGGTGCTCAAGCCGCTTACGTTCACCCCCGAGAAGCGGCACGGCGTTGGGCACGGCGCCTCTTGGGGAGCAGTCACCAAGCGGAACTGGCGCAGCGCGGTCATCGAGCCGGACGATGCACAGGGCTTCGCGCAGAACCGGATCACGCCGCGCCCCTGCTTTCAGTGTCCGCGCCTGTGCCCTTGGGACGCCGAGCTAGGCGCGGGCCCCTATCAGGGCATGCGCGTCCACTTCAACGCGGGTAGCGAGTGGATCGACACGTTCCTCAACTTGGGCCTCAAGGGCAACGCCGTCCTCTATCTCTCCGAGCGGATCAACGACCTGGGCATCGAGTGCAGCCACTTCGCCGACGGCGCCGGCCTCGCTTTCGAGGCTTGGGAGAAGGGGCTCCTCGGGCCCGACCGGACCGAAGGCCTCGAGCTGACCTGGGGGAACGTGACGGCTGTCGAGTGTCTGTTGGAGCGGTGCGCGCGCCGCGAGGGCTGGCTGGGGAACCTGCTTGCAGAGGGGCCCAAGGCGCTGGCGGAGGCGTTGGGTGGCGAGGCCAAGAACTGGATGGTGCACACCAAGGGCGGGACCCCGGCGCAGCACGAGTGGCGCCCGCTCATCGGCAACATGCTCCGCGAGCTGGTCGCGAGCGGCGGCATGAAGCCGCAGGGCGGGGGCAGCGAGCGGCCCCCGCCCGACTTGCGCTACCGGGAGCACTGGGGGCCACTCGATCCCCGCCGGCCCGAGGGATGGACCTGGTCGCACATCCTGAGCGAGCAGTACCGGCAGTTCGCGGGCATGATGGGCGTGTGCTGGTTCGCCATGAACGCCGCGGCGCCCGATGCCCTTCGGTCGATGGTCGACGCACTCAATGCCACGACCGGTTGGGATGTCACGCTTGACGAGGCACTCGAGGCCGGCCACCGCAGCATGATTCTCCAGAGCCTGTTCGGGACGCAGCGCGGCTGGCGGGCAGAACATGACTGGACCGATGTGGGCCCGCGTTTCCTTGAGCCGATCCCTGACGGGCCCTATCAGGGGTTCACGATCGCTCGGTGGCTGCCGGGACTCATCCAGGAGTACTACCGCCTCTCCGGCCGACATGAGCTCTCCGGCCGGCCGTTCCGTAGCACGCTTGCTCGCCTCGGCCTAGAGGAGTTCGCGGCCTGGAGTGAGCCTGAGTGACGACGGCCTCTTACTGCGCGTGATGACTACAGAGCGCCGGCTCCCTCGGGGTGCGGCCTTGCAGCTGCCGGGAGTGTGCTACCCCGCTCTCTTCAAGCATCGGGCCGGTTCTGCGCATGGCGCTGCGCGTCTGCGGGCGCCTCGAGATTAGCAAAGTAGCGGAGCGAGCGTGCTGGCGCCCGAACCCCCTCGAGGATCGCAGCTAGCGACGGGATCTGTTCCGGCGGGATCGGCCGGGGCTGGCCGAGAACGCTCGCCTCCCACAGCACCCGCGCGTTGTCCTCCAGGACCATCGCATTGTGGAACATCTCTTCCAGAGTATGGCCTACGACCGTGATGCCGTGCCCGCGCATCAGCACGGCCATCGCGGAGCCGAGTGCGCGGCATAGCTGCTGGCCCAGTTCGGGTGTCGTGATCCAGCGGAGATCATCGTAGCGGGGGATCGGCCCTCGCAGGGTCGTGGCGTAGTTCAACATGATCTCCAAAGGGCGGTCGACCACGCTCCAGACCGTGGCCCAATGGGCATGGAGGTGAGCGACAGCAGCCAGCTCCGGCCGTGCCGCATGGATGACCGTGTGAATGGGAGTCTCCCAGGGCGGTGGATAAGGGCCTGCCACGCGCTGGCCATCGGCGTCGATCGTCACCAGGTCGGCGCCGGTCAAGCGCGCCTTGTCCAGGCCTCCGCCCGGCGTGATCAGAATGAGCGGGCTATCGGGGATGCGCAGGCTGACGTGTCCCGACAGGCCTAGGAGATCCAGGCGGTGGAGCGCCCGAGCACACAGCGCGAGCTGCTCGCGGGCTGCAGCCTCTAACTCAATCATCGATGCCCTCTAACCTCCTCTCATGTGTGAGCTGCAGGAATTCACCCGTAAGCAAGCCACATCTTAGGGATCGCCGGCGAGTAGATGTGAGCAGCGTGCTCGCGGAGCTCAGCATTTGTAGCCGCCGCGGCAGTACACGCCTAGAGAGCGCTGGGCCTCGCGGAGTGGCATAACATCGGCTACCTCATCGATCGGCGCTTCACGCATACCGGGTTCGTCCTCCCGGAGCACACGGATCAGCTCCAGCATACCGGTTTCCGTGAAGCCGCCCGGATCCTCCGGGTACATCGTTTCCAGGAGGAGCGGCAGGCTCTCCTGCACGATCGTCGGATCCATGTCTAGCGCCCGGGCGGCGTTCTCGGCCGCCGTAGCGGGATTCTGGCGCACAAATTGCAGCGCGCGGATCATAGCGCGCATCCAGGCGCGGAGCGTCGGGCCATGCTCCTGGATATAGCTTAGGTGCGTGCCGTAGCCCGACCAGGGGACCGGGAAGACAGTAGCCGAGTTGGCGATAATGGAGAATCCCTGGCGGCGCAGCTCCACGGCCACGTTGGGGTTGTTGGCGGAGGCGACGATCTGGCCGCTGAGCATCGCCGCCACGCGGTTGTGCTCGCCGCCAAGCGGGAGGTACTTCACTGCGAGGGGATCCACGCCCAGCGACCGGAGTATCAGCCTGGTGGCGATCTCTTGAGAGCTGCGCACACTGGCGATCCCGACCGTCTGGTCCACCAGGTCCCGCGGCTCGCGGACGCGACGCGGGTCGACGGAGAACTGGAATGTCGAGGTGTTGTACGGGAAGAACACCGCCCGCAGCGGGGCGCCTTGGGCTGCCGCCGTGACGACTGTGCCTCCAGGGGCCAAGTCGACCTCGCGGTTCAGCAGCGCCGGGATAGCGACGGTGCTCACCATCTGCTGCCACTGGGCTTCAATCCGCTCCTCGGTGAAGAAGCCTTGGGCCTGGGCGACAGACAGGGGCAAGAGGTAGTTTAGGTCGATCGTCGGCAGCGCCAGCTTCACCGTGGTGGGACTAAGCAGCGACTGGGGTGCACTTGGTGTCGCGGCCTCCGGTAGCGGGCTGGTCCGGACCGGCGCCGCCTGAACCGGCGCTTGGGCCTCGTCGGCGCGATGGCAGGCACCGGCCAGCGTGATGCTGAGCATCAGTAGTAGGCTCACCGTATACCTAGTGGCTATTGTGTGGCGCCCTACAGTGTACTTAACCGTTCTGCCGAGTCTCCGCGTCTTTTGCCCTCGGGCGAGCTTATATGGGGCCCTCATAGGTGTGATCTTTAATGAATGCATGCCTGACAGCATCGCCCTCGATATCCTGCTCCTCTTACGGCCGAGAGTGGCCTGGAAGGTGCCCTTTACTGCAGGTTGGTGTTACCCAGCCGCTCCCATCCTCGTGTGTGTTGAGTTAATATACAGCATCTGAGGGCGCGGCGAGGAGGCGCAGCCATGGCCGGCTGGGCTAGCATTTACCTGATACTGTGGCTGGGGCTGCTGGTAGCGCTGGGAGCGTGCCGCGAGGCGGAGCGTCCTCAGCTGTCAAGCCTGCTCACTCCTACAGCCGTGCCACTGGCCACGATAGCTGTACAAGCGAGCCCCAGCCCGATGGCAGCAGCGCCGCCGGCGCGCGCGACCATCAAGCTGGCTGACCCCATGGCTTTCGTATCGGCACCGGTGCTGATCGCTGTGGAGAAGGGCTATTTCCAGGAGCAGGGGCTCGAGGTGCAGCTCGAGGCGGTAGCGGGAGCCGCAGATGTCATCCCGCAGCTCGCTACCGGCGAGCTGGACGCGGCGCATGGAGGCATTAGCCCAGGCATGTTCAACGCGATCGCGCGCGGTGTAGAGATCCGTGTTCTGGCGCCGATGAACCTCATCCCCTATGGCGAGAGTTCGACGCAGCTCGTGATCCGCAAGGACCTGGCCGACCAGGGCGACATCCGCTCGCCTGCCGATCTGCGCGGTCGCCGGATCGCCGTGAACACAGGTGGCTCGCTAGTGAACTGGCAGCTCGATAAGGTGCTGTTCCAGCACGGGCTCACGATCCAGGAGATCGATCGCGTCATCATCCCGTTTCCGGACATGCCAGTGGCGCTGGCCAACGGATCGATCGATGGGGCAATGCTCATCGAGCCGTTTCTGCTGCGTAGCGTGCAGCAAGGCATCGCAGCGCGCCTGGTCACGCGCACCACGCCCGGGGCAATGACGACGAGCTTAATTGGGGCGGGAAAGTGGCTGCAGGAGCGACCGGAGGAAGTGCGGCGCTTTATGGTGGGGCTGATGAAGGGGATCCGCGACATTCAGGGGCCCCAGGCCGGGGTCGCCGACCCCGCGCGGCTGTTCCGGCCCGAGCACCTCGCCATCTACCAGAAGTACATCAATATGCCCGAGGAGTTCCTGCGGGCGCAGATTCCCAACACTTGGGATCCCGACCTCGTGGTGCCGATCGATACGCTGATGGAGCAGCAGGCATGGTTCCTACGCAACGGCCTGCTCACTTACTCGTCGCTCCTGCCGCCCGAGCGGGTGGTGGACGAGCGGTTTGCCCAGTACGCGCGCGAGACGCTCGGCCCCGCCCAGTGAGTGGCCGGTGGTTCCACTGGCCTCGCCAGCGCCGGCGAGGCCCTCCGGCCCGGCTATATGCCTGGTACCGTCCCCGGCGGTTGCGTGCCTGTTCTCGTTACGACTCGCGACGCGCCGTTCGCTAACTTTTAGGATTCACGAAGTATCATGGGGTGGAGGGAGGCGTGATCATGAGAGCCGACACCTATCTATAGGCATGGGATCCAATCTGGCCAACCGGCTCGGCGCGCTGGTGGCTGGCGCGTTGGATGCTGATGTCATGGATCCGGCGGGCGCCGCGCTGGCTGAGAGGGAGGGCTTTCGCATCCTAGCCGATTGGAGCCATGTGGTACCTGTTCCGCTGCAGGGCGTGGTGACCACCGAGGTGCTGATAAAGGACCAGCGACCGCCTCTCCGTGCGTTCCTGAAGGGCGTAGTGCGCGGGCTGCGTCTCACCAAAGAGAACCCTCAGGAGGTGGCCGGGATCGCGATGAGGGGGCTGGGCCTCGATATGGACGAGGCCACAGCCCTCTGCGCCGTGTTCATCTCATGGGAGCGGCCTGGCTATGCCGATGACAATGCGCTGGCGGCCTTTTACGGGTATGAGATCCGACGGCCCCTCGGTCTGTCAGAAGACCAGCCGCTCCCGACCTTGCACGACTTCAGCATCCTGATGGAGGTCTATGATGAGCTTAAGATCTCTGAGCCTCAATAGGTGGTGGATGCCATCGCTGCCTCAGTCAAACGGTCGGGCACCGTCTTCGTCGGCGCTATGGCGGGCGGCCTCTTTCGCACGGTCGACGGCGGTCGAACGTAGCGGCTCGTGCTAGACAAGGATATCCGCGCGATCGCTATCGATCCCGCTGATGACAGAGTACTGCTTCGACACCGCGGCTTTCTACTGCACCGATAACCCCAGGCATGGCTGGCAGCGCTCCGAGGATGGCATGCCCTAGGCGTACACAGAGACACAGTCCTACTCGTGCGATCTTGTCGCCCTGCCGGGTGAGCGGCTCTCGTGGCGCTGGCCAATAGTTCGCCCGGCTTCTGGAAACGCGAATCCGGCGCGGGGGGCTCCGTGATGCGGAGCGACAGTGGCGGCAGGACCTGAGTCCCGGCGCACCGCGGGTTGCCGGAGCTGCCCATGCGGCACATGGTTTGGGCGCTGACGCCTCATCCCGTCGAGCGGGAACGGGTTCTAGCAGGCCTGGGCGATGTCGCCCGCGGTCACCTCCTAGATCGCGGGGGAACCGGCGCCGTGTACGTCACCCGCGACCGGGGCGCGAGCTGGGAGGACCTAGGGCTCCGGCTACCGTCGGCTGTCCGCGTGCTGGCAGCCCACGCTGACAAGTGAGGACGGCCGCGCCGGCTACAGGCCCATGCCGCTAATCGGTGGGCGGGCTTTTCCAGGGTTGACAGTCTCTTCCCCTGCCGCCGTGGAGCCGTAGCCTCTCATGCACGACGCTATCCCTGCCTACGTGGAGTGCGAGGTCACGCCAGAGGAAGGCACTGTCCCTTCTTCGGGGTGGTGCCAGTAGCGGTACCGGAGGCGCCACGGCTTGGTGAAAGCATTCTTGATCGCTCGCCACTTGCCTTCGAAACCGCCCGTCAGGGTGAACAGGCCAGTGAGCTTCTTCTTGAGTGGAATGCGGTGTTCTGGATAGCGCACGGAAGGCACCGCCGGCAGACCGTGATCCTGCGGGGAATGGGTGAGCACGTGGAGGACATGCGTGCCACCGGCCTCTTCCCGGCCATACACTCCTCCACCAGCTGCTGCGCGACGTTCCGCTTCGGCCTCCATCTCCTCCACCGTTCCGAAGTGCAAAGCGTCAACGGGGCAGGCCTCGACGCAGAAAGGCTGGTCTCCCTCCGTGAGGCGGTCGTAGCACATGGTGCACTTCACGGCCTTACCCGTGACGTCGTCTCGAGCGATGACGTGCCAGGGACATGCATAAATGCAGTATTCGCACCCGATGCACTTTGACTGCTCAATGACGACCGCGCCTTCCTCGTACTTGACGATAGCCTCGACGGGACAGACCGCCGCGCAGATGGGGAACTCGCAGTGCATGCAGCTGTTCCGGCCCCAGACCGACGATTGTCCTTCTAGGATGGGCGGCTCGATGGTGAGCCAGGTCGTGTACCCAATGGTGTACGAGTTGCCTCGCGGCAGCTCGTTCCAGTCCTTACATGCTTCCACGCAGAGGCGGCACCCGATGCAGCTAGCCGCATCGAAGAGGATGGCGCGGGGCTTGCCGTCTCGCAGCTGTGCTGTGGGGTAGGGCCGTCTCATGCTGGTTCCCCCCACTCCGCAAATTCTTCCATCCCTAGCCGGGCCAGCGTGCTCCTGAAGAGGCGACCGCTCCGTTCATGGCGACCGGCGGGCCGTCTATCCCCGTGGCCTCCAAACTATACTAAGCCGCTAGCGTGAGTCTGCGTCAACTCCGCTGGAGGGAGGATGCCGATGCGCAGAGAGAAGTTCACGACTCGACCCGGATGGCTCAGTTATCAGGCGCTGCTGTGGGTGGGCGGCCTCGCCACGCTGAGTGCGGTCGGATGCACCACGGTCGCGCCGTCTACAGTCACCGGCAGTGCCCCATCCCCGTCCCCGAGCGCTGCGCCCACTGCCACGGCTGTCGCCCACGAGCCCGACGTGGTCCGCCAGGGCAATGTTGGCACCGCGTTCAGCACCTGGATCGCCCGTGACCGCGGCTACTTCCGTGAGGTGGGGATCGATCTCCAAGATGAGCCGTTCGCGAGTGGAGCACAGATGACACCGCTGCTCGCCTCGGGCCAGCTTGACGTCGGAACTACCAGCATCCAGGCGGCTTTCTTCAACGCCGTGGCGCGCGGCGTCCGCCAGCGCTTGGTGGTAGACAAGGGGCACCAGCAGCGTGGCACTGCCACCTCGATACTGGCTGTCCGTGCGGATCTGGTGCCACCTAGCGGCACACTGCCTCTCCCAGAGATCCGCGGCCGGCCTATCGCTGTCGCCAGCGATCCCAAGGCGGGCGGTCAAGGCTTCCTACTGGCTCGCATGCTCGGCACCGTGGGCCTGACTCTGGACGACGTCGACTGGAAGATTATCCCCTATCGGGATATGCCCGACCTTGTCGCGAACCGTGCGGTAGATGGTGCTGTGCTTGTCGAACCTTTCTACACCCTATCCATCCAGCGCGCCCCACTTGTCATGTGGCAGAACCTCAGCGATCACTATGACGGCCAGCAGACCGCTGCTTACGTCTTCAGCGAGCAATTCATCACGCAGCGACCCGACGTGGCGCGGCGCTGGATGGTGGCGAACCTGCGCGGCGTGCGCGTCGTCCGCGGCGTCTGCGCCGACAGCCGGCGCAGACGGCGCTGGATGGTGGCGAACCTGCGCGGCGTGCGCGACTACTACGAGTGGCAGCGGCGCGGTCAGCCGGCCGACGACCTCGCCGAACTATTAGCCCGTGCCACCGGCCTCCCCATCGATCTCGTTACAAAGGCCCAGTGGGAACATATGAACCCTGACGGTTATCTAAACCTCGCTGCCATCGAGGCCGACCAGCGCCAGCTCCTCGAGTGGGGTGCCATCCAGCAGCTCGTGCCGTTGGATCAGGTGGTCGATCACCAGTTCGTTGACTACGCGCTTGGACAGCTCGGCCGCTACCCGAGGTAACCGCCCGGCGGCATATGCCAGCAGATTGTTTTCAATACGGCTTGAGCGCACAGTAGATATCTGTAACAAGCCGCCTACAGCCACAGTTTAGGCGCAGTCTACCAAACTGGAGGCATATATTCGTGGGGGATACTACATATTCTATGAACTGTACGTCAAAGTGTGCCGCTCATTTGATTGCATGACCTGTGCACTCGAGCAAGTGCTTGGTCCGAAGAAAAGAGGGTGCAGGTGTGACTAGGCACGCCAATCTCCATCCAATGGATCTGACTGATACCTGCATACCACCTTGTTGCTACAGAGGGACGCAGGGTATTGACAAAGGCCCCGGGCGGAGCAAGAGGTGAGGCGCTAGCGGTGCAGTCTGGAAAGGCGCGTAAAAGCTCGCGGAGCACTCAGGTCTGTACCCGCGGGCCTGGTGCCGAAGGTGGGACTCGAACCCACAAGGGCGGATGCCCACCGCTTTTTGAGAGCGGCGTGTTTGCCAGTTTCACCACTTCGGCAGGCGGTACGGCCGGCGGCGCTCCGCAGCCGTACCGTTGGGAATTATACGGCGTGCATGGGATAGCAGACCACCCGGGTCCGGGAGCAGTGCGGCGGCCGAGCCCTGTCCGCGCCTGCCTATCGCGCTGGCGCTCGCCCAGACCCGGCGGCAGGCCCCGCCTGTAGAGCCCTGTACCGCGGCCAGGACGGCCCCGGCCCGGAGTGCCGACCGCGCGTGTAGCGCCCGGAAGGCGCCTGGGGTGCGAGGGGGTAGGCAACCGACGCCGCGCTAGGGCTCTGGCTCGTGCGGCAAGCGGCTCGCCTCCGCCGCAGGGGGCGCAGCGGGCGGCGCAGCTGCCGGGGTCAGGGACACCGGCCCGCCTACGGCAACCTGCCCGCAGTAGGGACAGTTGCGCCAGCGGAGCAGCAGGGGACGCTCGCAGCGCGTGCACAGCCGCTTGAGCCGCGTCTGGCACCACGGGCAGAAGATGAAGTCGGGCTCGGCGTGCTGCTTGCAGGCCGGGCAGGCCGTCTGCACCTGGATCTCCTGGAGCATCGCCTCCTCGGCGAGCGATTCCTCGTACAGCTCCGCCAGGGTGCGCGGCGGCCGCAGGATGAAGTAGATCAACAGCCCCGGCAGGCTGAAGACAGTCACCAGCAGCGTGGCCGCCAGCTGCAGCAAGAAATCGTTCGTGCGCGAGCGGATGTCGCGGAAGGTCCACCAGATGGTTGCGATCCAGAGGGCGACGAAGTAGGCCGCCAACACCGTCAGCACGATGCGCACGATCCGCTCGACGGTGGCGAGGATCTCTTCTACCGGCATACCGAGCGCTCCTCAGGTGCTAGGCCTGCAAGGGCGCCGCGCACCCCGGCGCGGGCCCGCGCGGCCCCTGCAAGTTGCATACCAGCCACCTGCTGGCCGCGCTATCCTGTGTTTCCTCGTCCTCCCCACGCACCCGCCCGGTGAGCGCGCTCAGGCGGCCTGGGCCCGCGCCAGCGCCCGCGCCAGCGCCCGTTCCGCATAGACGCGGGTGAGGTGGGCGCGGTACTCGGCGGAGGCGAAGAGGTCCTCGAGCGGCGCGACGCCGTCCACGGCGTGGGCGGCGGCTGCGCGCAGCGTGTCCGCCGTCGGGCTCGCTCCGGTCAGGGCGGCCTCGGCGGCCTGGGCACGGTAGGGCTTCTCGCCCACGCCGGTGATCGCCACGCGCGCCGTCGCCACCCGCCCGGCGGCGTCGAGGGCGAGCAGCGCCGCCACGCCGACCACCGCGTAGCCGCTCGCCGGGTGGCGGAACTTGGCGTAGGCCGCGCCGGAGCGCGGCGCGGGGGCCGGAAGGTGGATGGCGGTGAGCAGCTCGCCGGGCGCCAGCGCTGTCGTGTACGCATCGACGAAGAACTCGCTGATGGGCAGGCGCCGCGCGCCCTGGCGGCTGACGGCTTCGAGCGTGGCGTCGAGCGCCAGCACCACGGCTGGGAGATCGCCCGCCGGATCAGCGTGCGCCAGGCTCCCCCCGATGGTGCCGCAGTTGCGCACCTGCAGGTCGGCGATCGCGCCGGCGGTCTCAGCCAGCACCGGGTAGCGCGCGCTCACCAGGGGGTCCGTCTCCAGGGCGTAGTAGGTGGTGAGCGCGCCGATAGCGAGGCCGCCGTCCTCGGGACGCACATAGGCCAGCGTCCCGCGCAGGCGCCGCAGGTCCACGAGCCGGCGCGGCGCGACCAGCCGCAGCTTCATCAGCGGCAAGAGGCTGTGGCCACCGGCGAGCACTTTCGTGTCGTCGGGCTCGGCCGCGAGGGCGGCGAGCACCTCGTCCAGGCTCTCCGGCGCCAGGTAGTCGAACGGCCGCGGGAACATGCGCTCTCCCCCTTCTCGGGTTACCGGGTTGGCGCGGGCGGCGCGCCGGCGCGGAGGCGCTCAGCGGCGTACTGCACCGCGGCAACGATGTTCTGGTAGCCGGTGCAGCGGCAGAGCACGCCCTCCAGCCCGTGGCGGATCTGCTCCTCGGTCGGGTCGGGGTACCGGCGGAGCAGGTCGCAGGCGGTCATGATCATGCCCGGGGTGCAGAAGCCGCACTGCAGGCCGTGCTTCTCCCAGAACCCCTCCTGGAGCGGGTGCAGCCGGTCGTCCTGCGCCAGCCCCTCGATGGTCGTCACGCTGGCACCGTCGGCCTGCACGGCCAGCAGCGTGCACGATTTGACCGCCGCGCCATCGACCAGCACGGTGCAGGCGCCACACTGGCTCGTGTCGCAGCCGATGTGGGTGCCGGTGAGCCCGAGCACGTCGCGCAGGTAGTGGACGAGAAGCAGCCGCGGCTCGACCTCATGGGTGTAGCGCACGCCGTTGACGGTGACTTGGATGGGCAGCTTCACGGGCAGGCCTCCTTATGCGGTGCTGGCGCCGCGCGCGGCGGCGATGGCGCGCCAGATGCGCTCGGGCTTGAGCGGCATGTCGATGTGGGTTACCCCGAAGGGCGCGAGCGCGTCGAGCACTGCGTTGACCACCGCGGGGGTGCTGCCGATCGTGCCCGCCTCGCCTAGCCCCTTGGCGCCGAGCGGGTTCGTCGTGCTGAGCGTCTCGGTGTGCGCCAGCTCGTAGCGCGGGAGCCGGGTGGCGGTCGGCACGGCGTACTCCATGAGCGAGGCCGAGCGGAGCTGGCCCTCGGCGTCGTAGACGCTCTCCTCGTAGAGCGCCTGGCCGATGCCCTGGGCGATGCCGCCGTGGAGCTGGCCCGCGGCCAGCAGCGGGTTGATGATGCGCCCGCAGTCGTCGACGGCCACGAAGCGCAGGATCTGCACCTCGCCGGTCGCAGGGTCGACCTCCACCACGCAGATGTGCGTCCCGAAGGGGTAGGTCATGCTCGGCGGGTCGAAGAACACCGTGGCCTCGAGGCCCGGCTCGATGTGCGGCGGGAGCTGGTAGGCCATGTAGGCGGCGCGGGCGATCTCCTGGAAGGTGAGCGCCTTGCCGGGGGCGCCGCGGACCACCGCGCGCCCCTCACGGTACTCGATGTCTTCGGGCGCCGCCTCGAGCAGGCTCGCGGCGATCTGGAGCGCCTTCTCGCGCACGCGCGCCGCAGCCTGCACGACCGCCGCCCCGGCCACCGGCATGCTCCGGCTGGAGAAGGTGCCCACGCCGTGGTAGGTGGCGGCGGTGTCGCCGCTCACTACCCGCACGCTCTCGAACGGCACGCCCAGCTCATCGGCCACGATCTGGGCGAAGCTCGTCTCGTGCCCCTGGCCCTGCGAGGTGGAGCCGGTGAGCAGCGTGATGCTGCCGTCGGGCTCGACCCGGACCGCCGCGCTCTCCCAGCCCGGGCCGTGGAACACCCGCGACGGCCCGACCCCGGTTGACTCGACGTAGCTCGCGATCCCGATGCCCAGGTAGCGCCCCTGCGCCCGCAGCCGCGCCTGCTCCGCGCGCAGCGCCGGGTAGTCGACCATGGCCAGGGCCTTGTCTAGGGCGGCGGCGTAGTTCCCGGAATCGTAGACCGTGCCGACCGCCGAGCGGTAGGGGAAGCGGTCGGGCGGGATGAAGTTCCGCCGGCGCACCTCCGCGGGATCCAGGCCCAGCTCGGCCGCGATGCGGTCCATGAGGCGCTCGAGCTGGTAGATGGCCTCCGGCCGCCCTGCCCCGCGGTGGGCGTCGGTGGGGGTGCGGTGGGTGAACACCTCGACGAGCTCACAGTCCACGTTCGGGATGTCGTAGGGCCCGACGATCATGTTGGTGGTGAGGAAGGGGATGAGCGCCGTGGCCAGCTGCAGGTAGGCGCCGAGGTCAGCCAGGATGCGCGCGCGCAGGCCCAGCACGCGCCCGTCCGCAGCCACGGCGGCCTCGAGCTGGTTGACCTGGCCGCGGCCCTGGGCGAGCGTGAGCAGGCTCTCGCGGCGGTCCTCCACCCACTTGACGGAGCGGCGGAGCCGCAGGGCCGCCCAGGGCACCAGCGCCTCCTCGGGGTAGAGGTTCAGCTTCGCGCCGAAGCCGCCCCCCACGTCGGGCGCGATCACGCGCAGCCGGCTCTCTGGAAGCTGGAGCAGCGCGGCCAGCAGGCTGCGCAAGGTGTGCGGCGCCTGGTGCGAGCACCAGACTGTCAGCGTGCCGTCGCCGCGCTGGTACTCGGCGACGACGGCGCGCGGCTCCATCGGCACCGAGTTGACGCGCTGGTTGACGACCTCTAGGCGGATCACGCGCGCCGCCTGGCGGAAGGCCGCCTCGACATCGCCGCCGCGGCGGGGGATGCGCACGTAGACGTTGCCCGGGAACGCCTCGTGCACCAGCGGCGCGCCCGGCGCGATCGCCGCCTCAGGGGAGGTGACCGCGGGCAGGGGGGTGTAGGTCACCTCGACGAGCTCGGCGGCATCGCGGGCGACATAGCGGTCCTCGGCCAGCACCACCGCCACCGCCTCGCCGACGTGGCGCACGCGCTCGCGCGCCAGGGCCGGGTGGGGGGGCGGGGGCGTCTCCCGGTTGAGGGGAGCGTTGGTGGGTAGATTAAGGTCGACGTCCGCGCCGGTAAACGCGGCCACCACCCCCGGGTAGCGCAGGGCCGCGCTGGTGTCGATGCGCTCGATGCGCGCGTGGGCGTGCGGGCTGCGCACGACCGCCATGTACAGCACGCCCGGGGGGCGCACGTCGTCCACGTAGGTGCCCTGACCGGTGATGAGGCGGGGGTCCTCACGGCGCTTCACGCTGGCGCCGATCATGCGCATGAGCGCCATGGTCGCTCCTCTCGCTGCGCTATACTACCCGGCGAGCGGGTTCCTAACCAGGCGAACGATCGACGGCCGCCGCTGCCCCTTATTGTACGCCGCTGCCGTCCCGGCGGGTATCGCCGGCCCTCGGAACCTCGCCTCCGGCTCGCGGGAGCATCGGGCGAGGGAGTCAGCAGGAGGGATCATGCGTCGAGGCTTATCGCGCCAGGCCCGTTCGCCGGCGGCAGAGCCGCGGCAGGGAGCTCCCCGCCTGCTCGCACGGTGGCGCGGGCGGGGCTGGGGGCACGGGCTGGGACTCCTGGTAGTGCTGGGGGCGCTCGCCGCAGCGAGTCCGGCAGCGGCGCTAGAGTTCCGTACGGAAAGCGCGGTGACCGTGCCGGCCGGCACGACCGTCGACGACGACTTATTCGCGGCTGGCCAGAGCATCCTCGTCGCCGGCCAGGTGAACGGCGACCTGTACGCCTTCGGCCAGACCGTTACCGTGACCGGCACGATCGAGCGCGACCTGCTCGCAGTCGGCCAACACCTCACGGTCGATGGCGTGGTCAAAGGGGACCTGCGGGCGGCCGCCCAGAGCGTGGTGGTCAACGGGCGCGTCGAGGGCAATGTGACCGAGGCCAGCCAGCTGCTGCTACTGGACCGGCAGGGCGCGGTGGGTGGGAGCGTTGTAGGTGTGGGGCAGCTGCTCGACCTGCTCGGGCCGGTGGGCCGCGGCGTGACGGCAGGCGCGGGAACCCTGCATCTCGGTGGGCCGGTGGGCGGCAACGTCACCGCCGAGGTCGGCACCCTGACGCTCGACCCGTCGGCGCGCATCGCGGGGCGGCTCAGCTACACGGCCGAGCGCGAGGCGGCGGTCCCGGCTGGAACCGTGGCGGGCGACGTGCAGTTCCGCCCGACCGAGCGTCCCGAGCGCCCTCCGCAGCCGGCGCCCCCGCTCGGCGGGCTCTTCACCCCGTTCGGGGTGATCTGGCTCATCGGCATGCTCATCGCAGGGCTGCTACTGGTCTATTTCTTGCCGGAGTTCGCCATGGGCGCGGCGCGCCAGGTGCAGGCGCATCCGTGGCGCAGCGTTGGGGTGGGGCTCCTGGCCTTCTTCGGGGGGCCGGTGCTGGTCCTGCTTCTCGCCGTGACGCTCATCGGGCTCCCGCTGGCCGTGCTGGTCGGGCTCAGCTACTTCCTCGGCCTGTATGTAGGCTGGCTGCTGCTCGCCTTGGCGGTCGGCAGCCTGCTCGTGCTGCTCGTACGCCGCTGGCGGCCGGTGGCACCGCTCGGGCCGGCCTGGCTGGTGGTGATCGGGCTGGTGGTGCTCTACCTGCTCTCCCACCTGCCCGGCATCGGCTGGCTCGTTGTGTTCTTGGGCCTCTGTTTCGGGCTCGGCGCCCTGCTCAGCCAGTTCGTCGCGGCCCGCGCTGCTCGGCGACCGGCCCCTGCATCCCCGCCCGCCGCGCCGAGCGCGTGAGCCGCACCGCGGCCGCACGACCGGCGCGGCGGGGGAAGCATTAGGGCTGGTTGCCCAGGTTGTAGCCGAGCACGTACTTCACGTACACGCCGTCGAAGTACAGCCAGCGCTTCTCCGTGCCCTCCCAGATGGCCTGGAGCACGCGCGGCCGCAGCTCGGGCGGGGTGTGCTCGGCGACCACGTCGAGCGCGCGGTTGCCGTGCTCCTGGTCGGCGGTGAGGTGGGTGGTGAAGAAGCGCATCTCGGCGGGCGCGAACCGGTAGTGGTCGCGCAGGACCGGGACGAGGCGGGCGCAGATGCCGGCGAGCTGCGACTCCATGCCGATGTGGAAGCCCGCCGCAGCCTCCTGCCAGGTGCGCTTCTCGCACAGGAGCTGGAGCCAGTCGCGCAGCGCCTTCGTGGTCGGCAGGGGATCGGCGGCGATCGCCGCCTCGGGATCGAGGCCGCAGGCGGCGATGAAGTCGAGCAGCTGGCGGTTGTGCTCGTCCTCGGGGTTCTCCTCCTCGGCGAGGTTGTCGAGCTCCATCGCGCGGCCGGCCTTAACGGGGCAGTTGGCCATGATGCGGCCGCAGAAGAACCACAGGTCGCGCGTGTAGTGGTAGTGCTCGATGGCCCAGCGCCCTAGCTGCTCCCGGCTCAGCTCGCCGCGCGCCCAGGCCTCGGTCAGGGGGTGGCGCTCGCAGTGGCGGCGGCGCACCACCTCGAGCATCTCGTCCCGGAACGTGGTCGCGATCATCGATGTGCCTCCTCCCTCGTGGCTGTCCGCCCCGGCCGCGTCGAGGCGCAGACCGGCGTGGGGCCGTGTGCGCTGCTCTATGATAGCCGGCCTGCGGGAGCGCGCCGCTAGCCGCGGTCGCCGGCTGGACTCTCGCCGCCGCGGGGCCTGAATCCTAGCCGCACGCGGCCGCGTGCGCCACAATGTTCTCAGATAGAGGGTGCCGGCGGAGGGGAGCTGTGGCACAGGCGCTGAGCCGTCGCCGCTGGAACGGACGCGGGGGCCTGGGCCGCAACGGGTTCGGCGCCGCAGCCCGGCGCCGGCCCGGCTGGCACTTCGCGCGCTGGGTGCGCGAGCACCGCCCCGCGCCCGCCCGCCACATGCTGGTGGCCGCGCTGACCATGGCCGCCCTGGCCGTCGCGACGGTCGGGGGCGTTATCGTCTTTGCCGCCGTGGGCCTCGTGATGGACGTTTACGCCCAGCTGACGCGCGACCTGCCGCCGGCGAGCCAGCTCCTCACCCGCGATGTGTTCCAGACCACGCAGATCTACGATCGGCGGGGGGAGCTGCTGCACGAGGTCTACGACCTCGAGGGCGGCCGGCGCACCCTGGTGACCCTGCGTGAGGTGTCGCCGTGGATGATCGACGCGACACTCGCCGCCGAGGACGCCAGCTTCTACGACAACCCCGGCGTGGACGCCCGGAGCGTCCTGCGCGCCCTATGGCAGAACGTGACGGAGAAGGGGGTGGTCTCGGGAGCGAGCACCATCACCCAGCAGCTCGTCCGCAACGCGCTCCTCGCGCCGGAAGAGCGCGGGCAGCAGACGCTGGCCCGCAAGCTCAAGGAGGCCATCCTCGCCCTGCGGGTCAGCCAGTTCTACTCCAAGGACGAGATCCTCGAGATGTACCTGAACGAGGTCTACTACGGGAACCTCGCCTACGGCGTGGCCGCGGCGGCGGAGACCTACTTTGGCAAGAGCCCGGCGGAGCTCACCCTCGCCGAGGCGGCCCTGCTGGCCGGCCTGCCGCAGTCGCCCGCGGACTACGACCCCCGGCGGAACCTCCCCCTCGCGCGGCAGCGGCAGCGCTACGTGCTGGAGCAGATGGTGCGCCACGGGTTCATCACGCCGGCCGAGGCGGCAGCAGCGTGGGAGCAGGAGCTGCACTTCGCCGAGCCCAAGCCGCAGGTGCTCCGCGCGCCGCACTGGGTGTTCTACGTCCGCGACCTGATCGAGCAGAAGTATGGCCCGCGCCTGCTCTACCGGGGCGGCCTGCAAGTCTACACCACGCTCGACCTGCGGCTGCAGGAGAAGCTGGAGGAGATCGCGCGCAACAACGAGGCGAACCTCAAGCTCCGCGGAGGCACCAATACGGCCATCGTGGCCATCGACCCGAAGACGGGCGAGATCCTGGCGATGGTCGGGAGCATGGATTTCTATAACCCGGCGATCCAGGGCCAGGTGAACGTGGCGACCTCGGAGCGGCAGCCCGGCTCGGCGATCAAGCCGATCGTCTACCTGGCGGCGTTCGAGAAGGTGGGCTTCACCCCCGCCACGGTGCTCCAGGATGTCCGGCGCTGCTTCCCTGCCGGCCAGGGGCAACCGCCCTACTGCCCGGTGAACTACGACAACCGGTTCCGCGGCCCGATCACCGTGCGCAACGCGCTGGGCAACTCGCTCAACGTTCCGGCGGTGGAGACCCTCGAGCGCGTCGGAGTGCCCGCCGCGATCGAGATGGCCAACCGGCTGGGGATCACCAGCCTGACTGATCCGAACCGCTACGGGCTGGCCTTCACGCTGGGTGGGGCGGAGGTGAAGCCGCTGGAACTCACGGCCGCCTACGCGACGCTGGCGAACGGGGGCCGCCGCATCCCGCCGGTGGCCATCCGCCGGATCGTCGACGGCCACGGGCGCGTGCTCGAGGAGGCGCACCCCACGCCGGGCGAGCAGGTTGTGGACCCCCGCTACGTGTACATGCTGACCAGCATCCTCAGCGACAACAACGCGCGCTTGATCACGTTTGGCCCGAACAGCCTGTTGAAGCTCTCGCGGCCGGCCGCCGTGAAGACGGGCACCACGGACAACCACCGCGACACCTGGGCGGTGGGCTACACCCCCAACCTGGTCATCGGCGTCTGGGTGGGCAACACCGACGGGCGCCCGATGCGCGAGATCCTCAGCTCGATGAGCGCGGGCAAGATCTGGCACGAGGCGATGGAGGCCAGCTTCCAGCTCCTCGACTTGCCCGTGGAGGACTTCGTGCGTCCCGAGGGGCTGGTCGATGTACCGGTCTGTGGACCCGCCGGTTGCGTCACCGATCTGGTCCCGGCCGAGCGCGCCCCGGCGCCAGCGAGCCGGGGCCCCGGTTCGCCGCCGGCTGGGCGCCGCTAGCCCCTACCGCAGCTTCCGCGCCACCACGAAGTGCGAGATGCCGAAGCAGCGCAGCGGGGTCTGCTCGAGGCGGTCGCGGAGCGCCTGCAGGAAGCGCCCCAGGCGGGGATGGCGGGCGGCGATGTTATCGAGGCCGGGGTAGATGTGCGTCATCACCACGAACTCGACGGGCAAGCCGGCGAAGAGGCGGCGGATGGCGCGCTGGGTGTAGATGCGCACGTGCGGCGCGAAGCGGTTGCGGATGCAGTCCGGCGTGTAGTTGACCAGCGGCAGGAGCCGGAAGATGTAGCGCTTGCCCAGGTAGAAGCCGTGGGTCTCGAACAGGTACAGGCGGTTGGGCGCGTAGATCACGATGTGCCCGCCGGGGCGCACGCAGCGGTAGGCCTCGTGGATCGTCTGGCGATCGTCGGCGACGTGCTCGAGCACCTCGTTGAGCAGGACGACATCGAAGTAGTTGTCCACGAAGGGGAGTGCTTCCGCCGGGGCCACGGAGAGGTTCGGCAGGGTGCGGCTCGCCTCGGCGATCTTGTCGGGATCGATATCGATGCCGTACACCTCCATGGTGTACCGTCGCAGCTGGCGGACGTACATCCCCAGCCCGCAGCCGACATCGAGGATGCGCTGGTTCTCCAGAGGCACATAGCGCTGGATGAGCCGCAGGCGGCGATCCTGGCCGCTCCGCCAGACGTAGCTCGGATGGCCCAGGCGGATGGCCTTCGCCTCGGTCTCTACCGCCACTGCTGCTGCTCCTGCTAGGCGGAGTGCTCCGCGGTCGCCCCGCGGTCCGCGCCATCCTAGCAGTAAGCCGGGCAAGGGTGCAAGCGGCTCGCAGTCGCGTTTGCGGTACAATCAGAGCGAGACGCAAGCAGGGTCGCGGGCCTCGCGGTGGCCTGCCTGACTCGTGGCTTTCCCCTCCCCCAGCGCGGTCGGACGGCGCGGTCGCCGTTTGCCTGCTGGCGCTGTGCCCGGCGCGGGCGGGGTGGAGCGGGTGGCGGGCCGCGGCGGAGGCCTGCCCGGTCGTGACGGGGCTGGCGTGAGAGGGAAGAGCCGCGTAGTTCGCGATGTATCGGCGGGCGGGGTGATCGTCCGGCGCGGCCCGCGCGGCTGCGAAGTCGCGCTCGTGGGGCGCGGCGAGCCGCCCCGCTGGGGGCTGCCGAAAGGCACTGTGGAGGCGGGCGAGACCCTCGAGCACGCGGCGGTGCGGGAGGCGCAGGAGGAGACCGGGCTGCGGGTGCGGCTCCTCCGCCAGCTCGGCGATATCCAGTACTGGTTCGTCCTCCGGGGCGTGCGCCACCACAAGACGGTGCATTTCTTCCTCATGGAGGCCGTGGGCGGGGATATCGAGCACCACGACTGGGAGAACGACGTCGCCGCCTGGTTCCCCATCGACGAGGCGCTCGCGGTCATGGCCTTCCCCAACGAGGTGGAGATCGTCCGGCGCGCGCGCGAGGCTTGCGCTCCGGCGGGGAGCCCGGCCAGCGACTCCTCCGCTGCGCCCGGGGCACGGCCCGGGTAGGCGTTCGGCTTGACGCTCTCGGACGCCGGGGCCTATAATCCCGTTGGTCGTGCGCCTCGCGAGCGGCCCGCAGGCGGTGGTGGAGTGCCGCCGTGCATGGTGAGCGTCGCCTAGCGGTTAGGGCGCCAGGTTGTGGCCCTGGAGGTCGTGGGTTCGAATCCCATCGCTCACCCCTGAGTTTCCGGCCGCTGCGCCGGTCAGCGTCGCGGCCGCCGCGCAGGTGCCAGCACCCATAGCTCAGCGGACAGAGCACTGGTCTTCGGAACCAGGTGTCGGGGGTTCGAATCCCTCTGGGTGCGCCGACCGAACCGGTGCGAGCAGGCTGGCAAAGAGCAGTGCCGTTGAGAGTCGGCCTCAACGGCACTGCTATTTGTGTGCGACCAGGGCGCTCTCCGCCTGTATCCTGGGACTAGCGCGTGGCGGCTGCGGGACGCGATGCTGCTTCGCGCGTGGCGGAGCGTCTCGCACGCTGTGCTGACCCCGCACGCTCAGCTCGAGGTGCAGCGCCGCGGGATTGCCGACGCGATCGTCCGATAGGTCCTGGCGGCACCCGAGCAGCGCATCGTGGTATGCCTAGGACAGGGGTACGGCGGGCGCGGACCGAGCTAGCGGGGAAGGTGTAGCTCGTTCGCCTGGTTGTGGACGTGGACCACCAGCCGGCCGAGGTGGGCCCGCCGCACGGGGTTTGTGGAAGCCGTCTATCCAGCGCTCCCGTCGCGGCAGGACGGCTGGCACCGGTCGTCGGTGTGGGGTATACTCGCCCCCGAGCGGCGACCCGCTCCAGGCCAGGCAGGCCTCTTTCCGCTTCGTGCAGCACCTGCGGGCCCAGCGATCGCGGTGGTCGCCGCGCATCCCAGCTCGCCCCAGGCGCTGCACTCCCGGCGGCGACGCGGGGGGACTCTTCAGGCCTCCCGCACTCCAGCCCTGCTGACAGAAGAGCGGCCCGGTGTCTAAGCACGCGACCAGCTCCTATATAGCGCTTGGACTGGCAACGCTCGCGTTCACCCTCTGCTTAGTGGTGTGGGGGCTCATCGGGGCGCTCGCGCCGCTGTTTCGCGCCCGCTATGGCCTCACGGCGTCCGAGGTAGGCCTCCTGGTCGCTATACCGATCCTGATCGGGGCACTAGCGCGGATGCCTTTGGGTATGATCACCGATCGCTACGGGGGGCGCGCCACGTTCACACTGCTGCTCCTCGTGCTCATGGTGCCGGTGGGGCTGGCGGGCCTCGCTCGCTCGTACAGCGAGCTGCTCCTGGTGGGTGTGCCTTTGGGACTGGCCGGCGCCGCATTCTCCGTAGGCGTGCCCTTTGTCGCGCGCTGGTTCCCGCCGGCGCAGCAGGGAGCCGCGCTGGGTATCTATGGCATGGGCAACGGGGGAATCGCGGTTGCTAGCGCGGTGGCGCCGGCCGTGGCCGAGCGGTTCGGCACCCCCACCGCCTTCTGGGTGTGGCTCCCCGTCCTGCTCGCCGGGGCGGTGTTGGTCATCCTGGTCGGTCGGGACGCGCCCGGATTCGCCAGGCGCCGTGAGTCGCTCGGCGCGCAGCTGGCCGTCTTCCAGCGGCGCCCGATGGCCTGGGTGCTGGCGTTCTTCTACTTCGTCACGTTCGGTGGCTTCGTGGCCATCGCCGCCTACAAGCCTACGCTGCTCGTGACCGCCTACGGGCTCTCCCCGGCGGATGCGGGGGTGCATACCGCCATCTTCATCGTGCTCACCATCCTCGCCCGGCCGGTCGGTGGGTATCTGGCCGACCGCTTGGGCAGCACGCCGGTGCTCAACGGCGTATTCAGCGTGGCGACTGGGCTGGCCGTGGTACTCGCCTTCCAGCCGGCGATGCCGGTCCTCACCGTCGTCTTCTGGACCATGGCGGTAGCCCTTGGGCTCGGCAGCAGCGCGGTGCTCAAGCTGGTGGCCGAGCGCTTCCCGCGCGAGACCGGGACGGTGACCGGACTCGTGGGCGCGGCCGGGGGGCTGGGCGGCTTCTTCCCGCCGTTGCTGCTGGGGTTGGTCAAGGACGTGACCGGCTCCTACGCGATCGCCTTCATGCTGCTCTCCGAGGTCGCGCTGGGCTGCTTGCTGCTGAACGTCCTGGTGCTCGAGCGGCGTGCCGAGCCGCTGCTCGCGGACAGCGGGTCGAGCAGCCCGGTCGCTAACAGCGAGCAAGCTAGCTAGGGCCCCCGGTGCGGCACTCACCCCGCCGCGAGCGCGTGTCCCCTGCATCACGCCCGGAGGGAGCATGATGTGCGCCATTCTTCTACCGGCGGGAGGGGGGCTATCTCCCGAGCCGGCGCTAGCTCACTTGCGGGGGAGTGCCTTCGACGTAGGTGCTGTTCCCCGGCGCGAATGGTTCGCGCACCGGCCAGATGAAGAGGACGCGCGCCCTCCCCGGCCCGGCGTTACCCCAGGCATGAACGGTGTTGGGGGGAATGAGGGCCGCCTGGCCGGGCGCGAGGTAGCGGTGTTCCGCCTCCAGCGCGAGCCAGACCTCCCCTTCCTCGACGAGGATGACCTCCTCATACTGGTGGTAGTGCCGGGGGACGCGCGCAGCGGGCTCCACGAGGTTCAAAAGCACGCTCAGCGTCGATGCGCCGTGTTCGGCGCCGGCGATCCACTTGCCCAGGATGCCGGGGCGCATGGAAAATGCCGGTAGCGCCGCATAATCTACGACAGGCATGCCGCTTTCCCTTTCCAACCAGCAGAACCCCTATTCTTCTCGCCGCTAGCTTAGCAGCATCTCGCAGCGGTAGCCAGCGGCGTCCAGCGGGATAGCCGCAGAGGCATTATTCGAGGCACAGGCCCTCCGGCGCGTGGCCCGCTGAGGCGCGGAAGTGGCCGCGGCGGCCGTGAAGCACTCGAGGCGCCAGGCCTGCCTTTCCGCCGTGGAAAAGCGCGAGTCCACCCGGTGGCGATTGCAAGACGGAGCTGATCAAGCGGCATGCCGCTGAGCCCTGCTAGGGAGCTACTCCTGACGGTCCTGACGATGGCCGCAGCTGTGAGCTTCGCGTGCCGGTCCGGGGCGCTCGCCGGCGCTCGGGAGCTGTCACGCACCCTAGCCGCGGCCAGCGCGCTCCTGCTTGTTGGCCTCAGCGTCGTCTTCTTCGCAGCATCGACTACCGCGTGGTCCTCAACCACCTCCTGAGCGGGCTCATGCTGGGGCGGCCATCTGGCTGATCGGCTTTCGCTGGCGCGGCGCAGCCGGCCGAGAGCGGCGGGTGCTCCTGGGCCGCGCTGAGCCAGGGCAGGTCGCGCACCTATCGCGAAGGTGCCTCCAGGGGGTCACGTAGCCCGAGCATGCAGCAAGCGGCGTGCCGCGCTCAATCCGGCGGGTCAGCGCGCGTAGGGTCCCAGCACGCTCAAGGCGTAGTTCACGAACGACTCGTCCACCACCTGGCTCACGTCCGCCACCTCGCCCGTGGTGCAGCCCAGCCGCTCGAATAGCGCGAGGTCGTCGCGGATGCCCTGGACGTTCAAGCGGCCATCAGGATCCAGCCCGGCTGGGACGAGCTTGTCATAAAGGGAGACGTCCTTCACGGTGGTGTGCTTGGCGAGGATCTGGGCCACCTCGGCGCGCCCGATGCCCTTGCTGAAGGCATCGTTGTAGTCGCGGAGCGCGCGCACGTAGGCGACCATGAAGCGCTGGGCGGCGTCGGTGCGGCTGGCGAACGCCGGCGAGTAGTAGAGCGCCGCGAGCTGCTGGTTGGGGTAGAGCTCATCGCCGCCGGCGAACTTGCGTGCGATGCCCCGCTCGATGGCCAAGGTCATCAGCGGCTCGACTTGCCAGGACGCGTCCACCGCACGGTTCGCCAGGGCCACGTTCATGTCGGGAAAGCCCATGTAGGTCAGCTGGATGTCGTCGCGCGTGAGGCCGCCGCGCTCCAGCGCCCGCTGGATCTGGGGGTCCTGGGAATCGCAGGGGCCCAGCTTGGTGATGGTGCGGCCCCGCAGGTCCGCGAAGGAGCGGATCTCGCCGCTATCCAGAAGGTCCTGGCGCACGATGAGCGAGAAGAACCCGAAGCCGGGGCGCTGCTGGCCCTTGTCGGCCACCATCTTCACCCCGATGCCGCGCGCCGCCGCCAGGAACGGGTTAGCGTTGACCCCGTAGCCGCCCACCTCGAGCTGGTTGGTGTTGACCATCGCTCCGATGGTGTTGGGCTCGGGGATCGTCTCCACCTGCAGCTCGAGCCCCAGCTCGCGGTAGTAGCCCCGCTCCAGGCCGATGTAGATGCCGGAGTCGGAGATGCTCGCCAGCACGCCCACGCGCACGGTGACCGGGGGCGAGAGGGGCACGGGCAGCGCGCGGGCAGGAGCCTCGGTCCCGCTGGCGCCAGCGGGAGCGCCGCTTGGGGCGCCGGCCGGGCTGCTGGGGGGCGCCGCGGGCGCCGGGGGCGGCGCGGCAGGCCCCGCCGCCTGGCATCCCAGTAGGGCTATGGCCAGGAGACCGCCCCACAGAGCTTGGCGCACACCACCCATGGTTCCTCCTGCAGTCGTCGCAGATGGCTCTATCATGCGGGGCGGCAGCGGGCGTGTCAAGGCAGCACATCAACGTGAAGATGCTGTATCCGAGGAACGCTGCCGGCGCTGCTGCTCCCTAGCGTCCTGTGCTCGGCCGCAGTGTGCGTGCCAGAGGTAGTGCGTGTGACGCAGCGCACGCACTACTCGTACGGGCCGAGCCGCGCGATGGCGCGCTCGACGAACGTGCTGTCCACGAGGCGCTGCGGGTCGAAGCCCGCAGGGACGAGCTGCAGCCGGGCCCAGCGCTCGAGCACCGGCCGGAGCGGCTCGACGTTGATCGTCCCGTTCGGATCGAGGTAGGCCAGGCCCCCGCGCTCCTGGAGCGCCTGGAACAGCGGCGGCGGGATGCGCAGCGGCTCGGACAGCATGCCGATGATCGCCTCGCGATCCTTCCCGCGCGTGAAGGCGTCCTCGTAGTCGCGGATGGCGCGCACGAAGGCGCGCAGGAGCCGCTCGCCGGCGTCGCGGTCCCGCTCCAGCAGGTTCACGCCGTACAGCAGCACCCCGTAGGGCATGTCCGGATAGAGCTCCGCCATCGGCTTCCAGCGCGCCAGGAGGCCCTGCTGCTCGCCAACGGTGATGAGTGGCTCGCCGGAGCCCGCCACGTCGATGTGCCCGTTGCCCAGCGCCACGTTGATCTCCGGGAGGCCCATGGTGCTGATAGCGAGGTCCTCAGGTGCTAGGCCGGCCTTCTCGAACTCGAGCAGCAGGATCGCGTGCGGCAGGCTGCCCTCGGCGGTGATCGCGACGCGTACGGGGCGATTCAGCGTGGCGAGGTCCACGTAGCCGCCCGGCGGGGCAAGGTCCTTGCGCACGACGATGTTGGCCAGGTTCCGCCCGGGCTTGATCGCGCCGGCGCCGGCCACGATCCGAACTGGCAGCCCGCGCGCGATGGCGTTGACGAGGCCAGCCGTTGGCGCGACGGTTACGGCATCTACCTACCCTGCCGCGAGCTGGGGAACGCTCTCAGCGCCGCTGGCGATGTTGACGATCTCGAGCGCGAGCCCCTCCTCGGCGAAGTAGCCCCGCTCCTGCCCGATCAGGAAGGGCGCGAAGGCAAACGTCGGCACGCCGCCCACCCGCACGGTGGTGCGAGGTGCTGGGGATGCGACAGGGCCTATGCTAGCCGCTGGTGTAGCAGGCGGCGCGGCGGGCGCCGGCGGGGCGGCGCTCGAGGCGCATGCGGCTCCGGCCAGCGCGAGCGCGCACAGCGTCGCCATGAGCTCTGCTGGCCCGTGCCAGGTCCGCGGGCGGGGCACGCCGTTCAGCTGCTTCTCCATCCTCCGTTCCCCTCCAGATTCTCTGCTCGCCTCCGGCCCGCTCCGTCGCCACGCGGGTTCCGCGCCTGGCAGGTGCCCGTCCACCCATCGCGGCCTGAGGCGAGCCATGCATCGCGGCGACCTGCGGTGCACTCCCATCCGACGGCACGCGGCGTGCGCATCGGTTGCGCTGCCGTGACCTGAATCCCCGCGCGGCGCCGACACCGCGCGGGAGGGGCGGACGCTCCGGATGGAAACGGCGCTAGGCGTCCAGCGGCAGCTCGGCTTGGAGCGCCGGGCCGGCGCGGTGCAAGCGCAGGTGCGCGTAGGCCTTGTAGGTCGCCTTGCGGCCAGACGAGGTGCGGACGAGGAAGCCCTCTTTGAGAAGGTAAGGTTCCACCACGTCGGTCAGGGTGTCGACCTCCTCCTGGAGCGTCGCGGCCAACGCCTCGATGCCGACCGGCCCGCCGTCATAGCGCGTGATGATCGTCGTCAGCACCTTGCGGTCCAGCTCGTCCAGCCCCAGGTCGTCGACCCCCTCCAGCGCCAGCGAGGCGCGCACCAGCTCCAGGTCGATCTGCTCGCGCCCATGTACCTGGGCGAAGTCGCGGACGCGGCGTAGCAGGCGGTTGGCGACCCGGGGGGTGCCGCGGGCACGGCGCGCGATCTCCTGGGTCGCCTCGGGGGTGATAGCCACGCCGAGGATCCCGGCCGAGCGCGCCACGATCGCGGCCAGCGCCGCCGGGCTGTAGAAGTCGAGGTGGAAGTATAGCCCGAACCGGTCGCGCAGCGGTGAGGAGAGCAGGCCGGCACGCGTGGTGGCGCCTACGAGCGTGAACCGCTTCAGTGTCAGCCGGATGGCCTTCGCGAACGGGCCCTTGTCGAGCACGAAGTCGACCGCGAAGTCCTCCATCGCCGGATAGAGGTACTCCTCGATGGCGCGCGGCGTGCGGTGGATCTCGTCGATGAACAGCACGTCGCCTGGCTCGAGGTTGGTCAGGATGCCCATCAGGTCGGCGGTCTTCTCCAGCGCCGGCCCCGAGGTCGCGACCAGCTTGCCGCCCATCTCGGCGGCGATGATGTGGGCCAGCGTGGTCTTGCCCAGGCCCGGCGGGCCGTGGAACAGCACGTGCTCGAGCACGTCGCCCCGCGCGCGGGCCGCGTCGAGCGCGATCTGGAGCCGCTCCTTGAGCGCCTCCTGGCCGATGAACGCCGCGAGCCGCGTGGGCCGGAGGGAGCCAGGGCCTTCGTCTTCAGGGGTGGGCGCGGGCGACACCAGCCGCTGCTCATCCATATGCGCCTAGGTCCTCAAACCGCTTCCGCCTATTTCTGCGGCGCCGGAGCCTTCCTCACCGCGCTTTCTTGAAGTATTCCATAACCAGCTCTTCGACGGTACGCAGCTCCGGCCGCGCCCGGCGCAGGCGGGCGATATCGCGGGTGGCGTCCGCCCGCTTGATGCCCATCTCCACCAGGAACGCGACCGCCAGCTGCTCCAGCTCCTCATCGCTGGGCGGCAGCGGGGCCGCGGCCTCCTCGCGCGCCACGAAGGGCGCCACCCGCTTGCGCAGCGCGGCGATGATCTTCTCGGCGCCCTCGGCGGAGATGCCCGGTAGGCTGTCGATCAGCTCCCGGTCGCCCGCCTGGATCGCCTGGGCGATCCGCGGGATGGGTAGGGCCATCGCCCGCGCCGCGCTCTTCGGCCCCACCTTGGGCGCGGACTTGAGCAGCTCCCAGAACCGCTTCTCCTCCTCCCGGAGGAACCCGAATAGCACGGGCACTGGCTGGTCGCGGGTGGCATGGTAGGCGATGCGGAGATCGAGGGGCTGCCCCTCGGTGAGATCGCCCAGCGCCTGCTCCACGATCGGGGGGAGCACGACCTCGTAGCCCACGCCGCCGGCCTCGACAATGATCCCCTCGCTCCCCCGGCCCCGATAGATCCCGCGCAGCGACGCGATCATGCGCGCCCGGCCCCTCCCCCGAAGGATACGGCCAGCTGGCGCTCCTGGCTCAGGCCGGCGATGGCGAGGGCAATGGCGTCGGTCACGTCGGCCCGCAGCCGTCGCGGCGGCAGGCCGCAGAGCTGGAAGACCATCCCCCGCACCTGGGCTTTAGAGGCCCGGCCGTTGCCGGTGAGCCGCTGCTTGACCGTGCTGGCCGTCAGCGAGAGCAGGGGGATGCCGTGCTGCTCGACGGCCAGGCAGAGCACCCCCCGCATGTGGGCCATGAGCAGCGCCGACCGGGGATGGGCCGGCGCGGTGAAGATGTCCTCGAGCACGACCAGGTCCGGCCGCTGGGCCTCGAGCACGGCGGTGAACGCCGCGAACCCCTCGCGGAGCCGTGCGCCCAGCGCGTCCACCGGCGGGGGCGCGATGACACCGGCAGCGGCAAGCGCGGTGCGCCCCCCCTCCGTGGTGACCACGGCCCAGCCGGTGCGAACCAGTCCCGGGTCGACGCCTAAGACCCGCATCGGGTGACTACCGTTTCGGGCCGGCCATGGTGCCGCATGCGGTACCAGCCCTCTGCCTCATTGTGGCCGTCAGCGAGGAACGGACGCAAGCCGCGGCGCCAGCGAGGCCGGACGCTGGCGCCCGGGGCGCGTGTGCTAGCATACCCCGGTGGGGAGGGGAACACTGCCATGGAACCGCGCGTCGCGGCAAAACCGCAGCAGTTCGAGGAGTCAGTCATCCGGCTCATGACGCGCCTGTGCACTGCGGTGAACGGCATCAACCTGGCGCAGGGCTTTCCTGACTTTCCCGCGCCCCAGGCGATCAAGGATGCCGCCTGTGCCGCGATCCAGGCGGACATCAACCAGTACGCGATCACCTGGGGCGCGCCGGCCCTGCGCACCGCGATCGCGGAGAAGTACAGCCCCGTGTTCGGCCGCGCGCTGGACCCCGAGCGCGAGATCACCGTGGTCTGCGGCGCGACCGAGGCGATGCTGGCGGCGATGCTAGCCGTGGTGGATCCCGGCGACGAGGTGGTGGTGTTCGAGCCCTTCTATGAGAACTACGGCCCGGACGCCGTGCTCGCCGGCGCACGCCCGCGCTATGTGCCCCTCCACCCGCCGGACTGGCGGTTCGATCCCGATGCGCTGCGGGCCGCCTTTGGGCCGCGCACGCGCGCCATCGTGGTGAACACGCCCCACAACCCCACGGGCAAGGTCTTCACCCGCGAGGAGCTCGCGCAGATCGCAGCGCTCTGCCAGCAGTGGAACGTGGTGGCGATCACCGACGAGATCTACGAGCACCTGGTGTACGAGGGGGAACACGTCCGCCTGGCGACGCTTCCCGGCATGTGGGAGCGAACGATCACCATCAGCGGCCTGAGCAAGACCTACAGCGTCACGGGCTGGCGCTTGGGGTACCTGATCGCGCCGGAGCGGCTCACCACGCCTATCCGGCGCGTCCACGACTTCCTCACGGTGGGCGCGGCGGCGCCGCTCCAGGAGGCGGCCGCCGTGGCGCTGCGCCTGCCGCCCAGCTACTACACGGCGCTGCTGGCGGACTACAGCGAGCGACGCGCGGTGCTGTGCGCCGGCCTGGAGGCGGCGGGCTTCCGCGTCTATCGCCCGGCCGGGGCCTATTATGTTATGACCGACATCACTGACCTCGTCACGGCCAGCGCCGCTGGCGGGGAGCCGCTCGCCGACGACGTAGCGTTCGTGCGGGCGATGATCGAGCGGGTAGGCGTCGCCGCGGTGCCCGGCTCCTCGTTCTACGCCGACCGGGCCCGTGGCCGCACCCAAGTGCGGTTCGCGTTCCCGAAGCAGCGGGCCACGCTCGAGGAGGCCGTGCGGCGCCTGGCCGGGCTGCGGGCGGCGCTCTGCCGTGCACCGTGAAGAACTTGACGGTGCGCGAAAAGCCTCCCTATACTTCGTTCAACAGCCTCGGTGAAGTGTGCCTGCTGCGGGCCCAACTCGTGTGTGTGGGTGTGCGTTGCGTGGTAGAGGTGTGATTCCCCGCCGCGCGGTTCGCCGGGGAGAGCCCACCGAGGCCGTGGGCACGAGTGGGCCAGAGGAGGTAGTAACCATGCGGGGTGCTTTGTGGCCCAGCCTGCCGCTGGCAGCCGGCACTGCACTGCTGATCGCCCTCGCCGCCTGTGCGCCGCAGGCGACAGCCCCCGGCGCGGCCCCGGCTCAGCCGACCAGCCCGGTGAGCCCCAGCAGTGCAGGCGGCAACACGGTCAAGATCTTCTCCAGCCTGCCTATGACCGGCAGCGCGCTAGGGCAGACCCAGACCATCGTCAACGCGATCCGGATGGCGGTGGACGAGCGGGGCGGCAAGGCCGGCAACCTCACGGTGATCTACGAGGCCTTGGACGACGCGACGCCGGCCAAGGGGGCCTGGGATGAAGGCAAGGAGGCCGAGAACGCGAACCGCGCGGTCAACGATCCGGAAGTTGTCGCGTATATCGGCACCTTCAACTCCGGCGCGGCCAAGGTTGCTATCCCGATCCTCAACCGCGCCAACCTGGTGATGGTCTCGCCGGCCAACACCTACCCTGGCTTGACGAAGCCGGGCAAGGGCGAGCCCGGCGAGCCGGACATCTACTATCCCACCGGCGTGCGGAACTACGCCCGGGTGGTGCCCGCTGACGACCTCCAGGGCGCGGTGGGGGCCAAGTGGGCCAAGGAGCTCGGGGCGCAGCGCGTCTACGTGCTGGACGACAGCGAGCTCTATGGCCGCGGGCTCGCCACGGTGTTCCACCAGGAGGCCAAGCGCCGCGGCCTTCAGGTGTTCCCGCCGGACCGCCCCGATAGCATCGACCCGAAGGCCAGCGACTACCGGAGCCTAGCGCTGCGCGTGCGCCAGACCAACCCCGACCTGGTCTACTACGGCGGTATCACCCAGAACAACGCCGGCAAGCTCTGGCAGGACCTGCGGGCCGCACTCGGCCCGAACGTCAAGCTGATGGGCCCCGATGGCATCTTCGAGCAGGCGTTCCTGGACGCCGCCGGCGAGGCGGCCATCGGCACCTACCTGACCTTCGGTGGCGTGCCGGTGAAGAACTACACGGGGAAGGCGGCGGACTGGGCGCGCCGCTATCGGGAGCGGTTCCGCTCCGAGCCCGAGGTGTACGCCATCTATGGCTACGAGGCCGCCAACGTGATCCTCGACGCCATCGAGCGCGTCGGGCGCCGCGACCGGGTCGCTATCCGTGACGCCGTGATGAGCACGAAGGACTACGACGGCGTGCTCGGCCGCTGGTCGTTCGATGCCAACGGCGACACGACGCTGACCACGATGAGCGGCTCGCAGGTGAAAGGCCTCAAGATGGATCAAGTCGAGTTCGTCACGATGCTGACGCTCGACTGAGCCCTTGCTGCACCTCGCTACGCCAGTGGACCCTACCGTCAGGGCTAGTGGATGTACGAGCTCGAGATCCTGGTCCAGGTGTTGATCCTCGGGCTGGCGAACGGGGCGCTCTTCGCGCTCATCGCCCTCGGCTATACCCTCGTCTACGGCATCATCGAGCTGATCAACTTCGCCCACGGCGACGTGTACATGATCGGCACCTTCACGGCGCTCACCGTCGTGCTCCAGCTCGGCCTGACGCGCGGCTCCCCGCCGGAGGTGCTGTTCCTCGGGCTCGTGCTAGCGCTGGTGGTGGCGATGGTGGCCTGCGCCCTCCTGAACACGGCGATCGAGCGGCTGGCCTATCGCCCGCTGCGCAACGCCCCGCGGCTGGCGCCGCTGATCTCCGCCATCGGCGTGTCCTTCATCTTGATGAACGTCGGGCTGCACTGGTACGGCGCCTCGCAGGTGCGGTTTCCCGACCTGCTGCCGAACATCGACCTGCTGCGGGACGTGCTCGGGTTGCCGACGGCTATCCACTTCACGACCAAGGACCTGTTCGTGCTGGTCCTCACGGTACCGCTGCTGGTGGGGCTGAACCTGTTCGTGGCGCGCACCAAGCTGGGCAAGGCCATGCGCGCCACGGCCCAGGACCGCGAGGCGGCCGCGCTCATGGGCATCGACATCAACCAGACGATCGCTCTCACCTTCCTGCTGGGCGGGGCGCTGGCGGGGGCCGCGGGCTTCCTCTCAGGCCTGTACAATAATACGGCATGGTTCCAGCAGGGGTTCCGCGGCGGCCTGATGGCGTTCACCGCGGCGGTGCTCGGCGGCATTGGCAACCTCACCGGCGCGGTGCTCGGGGGCTTCATTATCGGGGTGGTCTCGGCGCTGAGCGATTTCTACCTTGATCCCCGCTGGACCCAGGCGATCGTCTTCGCCATCTTGATTCTCATCATGGTCTTCCGGCCCTCGGGGCTCCTCGGCGAGCAGCTGCCGGAGAAGGTGTAAGCGCCTTGAGCGCGAAACGCGTGGCTCTCAACGCCCGGCGACCCCGGCGCAGTACGCGGGTGCACAAGGGGCTTCCTTTTGCCATCGCCCTCGCGGTCGTGCTGCTCTACCCCTTCATCGACGGGCCGGTGCTGGCGCCGCTGTTCGGCGCCCCCACGCTGGGGATCATGATTCCGGTGCTGATCTTCACCCTGCTGGCGCTCGGCCTCAACATCGTGGTCGGCTATGCGGGGTTGCTGGATCTCGGCTACGCGGCCTTCTTCGCGATCGGCGCCTATACGGCCGCTTTCCTCACCTCCCCCGTGAGCCCGCTGCCGTTCCGTACCGACTTCTGGATCGCGCTGGCCGTGAGCTGGCTGGTGGCGGCGGTGTTCGGCGTCATCCTGGGCGCTCCCACGCTCCGCCTGCGCGGGGACTACCTAGCGATCGTCACCCTGGCCTTCGGGGAGATCGTCCCGCGAGTCTTCTTGAACCTCGAGAGCTGGACCGGCGGCTCACGGGGGATGAACCCCATCGGCCGGCCGCACCTCCTGGGCTACGAGCTCGGGGTCACGCCGCTGGAGATTGGCGGCTTGGTGCTGGGCCCGCAGGTCCCCTGGTACTACCTCATCGTGGCGATCGGCCTGCTGAGCATCTGGGCGATCACCCGCCTGTACGACTCGCGGCTGGGCCGCGCCTGGGTGGCGATGCGGGAGGACGAGGTTGCGGCGGCCAGCATGGGGATCAACCTGGTACACACCAAGCTGTGGGCCTTCGCGCTGGGCGCCTCGTTCTCGGGCTTTGCGGGCGCGATCTTCGCCAGCATCTTCCAGTTCATCGACCCGTTCCAGTTCGACTTCAGCATCTCCATCATGGTGCTGGCGATGGTCATCCTGGGCGGGCTGGGGAACATCTGGGGGGTGCTGGCCGGGGGGATCGTGCTCGGGCTGTTCGACCGCGGGATCTCGGCCCAGGTGAGCGTCTGGCTGCGAGGGCTGGGCACCGCGCTGGGGATCCCGGCGCTCGCCACCATCGACCTCTCGCGCTCGCGGCTCATGATCTTCGGCATCGCGCTGGTGCTGCTCATGCTGTTGCGACCTGAGGGGCTCTTCCCTAGCGCGCGGCGGCGCGCCGAGCTGCATCCCGAGGAGAGCGAGGTGGCCGCGCGCGGCGAGCTGACCTACGGCGCGCGCCTGCCGGTGGAGCGGTGATGCAGGAGCACGAAGCGGCGGTAGCGAGCGGCGCCGCGACCGCCGCGGCCGCGGCGGTCAGGCGGCCGGCCCTGCTGGAGGCCCGCGGTGTCACGCTGCGGTTCGGCGGCCTGGTGGCTGTGAACGCGGTCGATCTCTCCATCGAAGAGGGGAGCATCGTGGGGCTTATCGGGCCGAACGGCGCGGGCAAGACCACGCTCTTCAACATCATCGCCGGCTTCTACCGGCCGCACGCGGGCCGCATCCTGTTCAAGGGCCACGATATCACCGGGCGCAAGCCGCACGAGGTGACCGCGCTCGGCATCGCGCGCACGTTTCAGAACATCCGCCTGTTCGCCAACATGAGCGTGCTCGACAACGTCCTGGTTGGCATGCATACGCGCCTCAAGGCTACCCCCCTGGGCGCGGTGCTGCGCCCGCCCAGCGTGGTCCGGGAGGAGCGGGAGGCCCGCCAGCGGGCGCGCGAGCTGCTCCACTTCGTCGGGCTGCGCGGCCGCGAGGAGGAGTGGGCGCGCAACCTCCCCTATGGCGACCAGCGCCGCCTGGAGATCGCGCGGGCCCTGGCGAGCCAGCCGGAGCTGCTCCTGCTCGACGAGCCCACCGCTGGTATGAACCCCCAGGAGAGCGCCGCGCTGATGCAGCTCATCCAGCGGCTGCGCCGCGAGGCCGGCCTGAGTATCCTCCTGATCGAGCACGCGATGAAGGTGGTCATGGGCATCTCGGATCGGGTCGTCGTGCTTGACCACGGGGAGAAGATCGCCGAAGGCCCGCCCGCGGTCGTGCAGCGCGATCCGCACGTGATCGAGGCGTATCTTGGACGTGCCGCAGCCCATTGAGCACCACGGAGCCAACGGTCGCGAGCTGCTGCGCCTCGAGGATGTTCACACCTACTACGGCAGCATCGCGGCCCTGAAGGGCGTTTCCCTCACTGTCCAGGCCGGGGAGATCGTCGCGCTGATCGGCGCTAACGGGGCTGGGAAGACCACCACCCTCCGGACGATCTGCGGGCTGGTGCGGCCGCGGCAGGGGATGGTCCTGCTCGAGAACCAGCGCATCGACGGCTTGCCCCCCCATCGCATCGCCGCCCTCGGCCTCGCCCACGTGCCCGAGGGGCGGCGGCTGTTCCCCCGCATGACGGTCCTGGAGAACCTGGAGATGGGCGCGTTCACGCGCCGGGACCGCGCCGCGATCCAAGCCGACCTCGAGCGCGTCTTCTCACTGTTTCCGCGGCTGCGCGAGCGCGCCAAGCAGAAGGCCGGCACGCTCTCCGGGGGCGAGCAGCAGATGCTGGCCATCGGCCGGGCGCTCATGGCCCGGCCGCGCCTGCTGCTGCTGGACGAGCCGTCGATGGGGCTCGCCCCTATGCTGGTCGAGACGATCTTCGCCACCCTCGTCGAGATCAACCAGCAAGGGGTGACCATCCTGCTCGTCGAGCAGAACGCGCACATGGCGCTGGAGATCGCCACGCGCGGCTACGTGCTGGAAACCGGCCGTGTCGCGCTCGCGGACCGCGCCGAGCAGCTCCGCCGCGACGAGAACGTGCAGCGCGTCTATCTCGGCATCGAGTGAGTCGGCGGGGAGCTCACGGCTGCCAGGGCCCGACCCCCGCGATGAGGGCCAGCCCGCAGCAGCCCACCAGGCCGTACTCCAGCACCACCCGGCGGCTGAGCGTGCGGTCGAGGATCGCCTCGCTCACACCGACCAGCACGTAGAACACGAGGAGGAGCAAGGCGCCGCCGACGATGGCTGCCGTAGTCCAGTAAGTCAGGCTCCAGGCGACCTGGCCGACGAGGAGCCCGACTAGGACGGTGTAGAGGAGCGTGCGCCGGTCCTCCGCGGCGGCGCGCCGCAGCGGGACTGCGGCCAGCGCGGTGGCCACGCCCGCGCTGAGCAGCGGAATACCTATTCCGCTCTCCCGGGCGCTATAGAGCGCCCCGAACAGCGTGAAACCGCTAACGAACACGGCGAGGCTGACGAAGAACTCTGCCCCGCGGCGGTGGCCCGCGGCGAACTGCAGCTCGTGGTGCTGGGCGAGGAGGATGCCTCCCAGGCCGGCGGTCGCGATCGCAGCCGGTACCAGACCCGCCGCCACGAGCCCCTGGTGCACTAATACGAGGCTTGCCACGAACCAGGCTACCGGCGGGATCCACAGCGTCCACGTGTAGCCCCGGCTCAGGGCCAGAAAGCGCGGATGCGTGCGTCCGCAGAGCGACGCGCCCAGCCCGACCAGCAAAGTCGCGGCCGCCAGGGCGCCCGGCAGCCAGGCCTCATCGAGCTGAGCGAGCAGGAGATGGCTGAGGAAGGCGACCACCAGGGTAGCCGTCCCCAGCGCTACCCGCTCGCCGGACCGGTTGGGTCCCCAATCGACCTGCCGTCGCATACCCTCCTATCCACAACGTGCGCCAGCCCGTTCCCGGCCGCGTTGCCGGCTGGCTCTGCTAGCCGGTCCGGACCGGCCGCGTGGCGGTTTGGAACTCGGCCGGCTGAGTATAGCGGAACCGCCGCTGCCAACCAACTGGCGGCGCTATCTAAGAGTGCAGTGGGCTATTGGGCAGAGTGCGCCGGTCCAGCGTGCACAGCCGAGCGGCGGCTTACTAGCGGGCGAGGGCTTACCGCGCTGGCCCGGCCACCGGGAGGGCCGGCCGCAACCGCTCCCACACGGTGGCGAGCGCCCGGCGCGCCTCCGCCTCGATCGCCTGCACCTGCGCCGCGCTCGGCCGCCGCCCCTGCGCGTAGTAGACGCGGGCGAGCTCGCCGACGACGTAGGTGCCGAGGTAGGCCACCGCCACTTTGGGTGCTACCGCGGCAAACGCCGGCACCAGGCTCACCAGCGTCCGCGCCGCCGTACGCCACAGGAGGGCTCCCCCGACTACCGGGACGATCTCGGCAAACAGCGCGCGGGGGTTGTCCAGGCTGGCCCCCCAGAGCGCCGCCTGTCTATAGACCAGCACGATCTGGTTCGTGGTGAGCACGAGGAGATCGGCGCCCAGCCCGGCGGCCATGCCCAGACCCGGCAGGAGCGCGGGGAGGTTGGCCACCAAGGCGAACCGGGCGTTGGCCAGGGCGGTCTCCTGCGTGAGCCGCCGCGCGAACGGCGCCCGCAGCGCCGCGCAGGCGCGCCCGGCGGCTACCTGTCGCTCGGGCGGCAGCGCCTCGAATAGTCCGCCGGCGAGCCGGAGGTCGAGAGCGCGGTCGTGCGGGTCGGCCACGAGGTACGTGACGCCAGCGAGGGAGGGCTCGAGCCCTGGAGGGACCAGGAGGAGGGTGGGTAGCCCTTGCTGGTCGAGGTGCTGGGCGCGCCGCTCACCCCGGGCCAACTCGTCGCGGCTGGAGGGGGCCAGCACTACCAAGTCGGGGGGCGACGCCCCGAGGGGCGCCTCGAGGTCCCGCTCGACCGTCAGGATCGCCTGGTCGCAGAGCGCGGTGAGGCGTGCCAGGAGCGGGCCGCTGCCCAACAGGGCGAGGCGGAACGGGGTCTCGGCCTGCTGCCGGATGGGCCGCCAGTCTAGCTGCCGTCCGAAGCGCCAGGCCGCCAAGGCAGCATCGCGCCAGCGAGGCATGCGTGCTCCGCGTCCGGCCCTCGGCGTTGTCCGCGCCGCTGGGCCGCTGCTGGGCGCCCAGCGGCGTCGCGGCTCCTCCCTCTCCTGGTAGCACGCGGCCCGCCGGTTCAGCGATACCCGCCGTAGTAGCCGAGGTAGCCGAAGGACTCAGGTTAGGACTGCCGTAGCCGCCGTAGAGCGGGTAGCCGCCGAAGAAGCCAGTGGTGTAGGGATAGCCGGCGTAGGCGCCGAGATAAGGATAGCCGCCAGTCGCGTAGTAAGGATACCCCCCGCTGTAGGGATAGATCCCGCCCAGGCTGTAGTAGCTAGCCGGTCCATAGGCTCCTAGCAGCCCATAGCCCGGGTAGCCGTAAGGGTAGCCCGCGTAGGCGTAGCCCGGGTAGCCATAAGCCCCGTAGTAAGGGTAGCTCGGATACCCGTAGCCATAACCCGGATACCCATAGCCGTAGGGCCCCATCTGCGCGGCGGCACCGGGCACCGCTATGGGGAAGGCCAGCAAACCCACGAGCGCGAGCACTGCCACGAGCCACTTCATCGGTCCCAGTCCCCCTCCCCCCAGACGCTTGCTGTCCGGGCTGTTCCCCCGCCTGGGGCTCGGCGTCGGCCAAGGCCCCACACGGGCCGGGCCGCACTGTAAAACAGGAGCGCCCTGGTTGTCAAGGCTGACGGGGCGTCTTCTCGCCCGGCGCCGGGGAGGCAGCACGGGGCGCACAGCGCCGGCCGCGGCTTTAGCGCTTGCTTGCTGGGGTGAAAGGCCGATGCGTACAATCGTCCCGTAGGGCACTGGGGGACTTCTCTCGCGCCAGGCGTTGCGCGTTCGCGTGGGCCTGCCGCGCGCCCGCGGCGCGTATCACAGTATCGCTACGAGGAGCAGGGCATGCTGGTACCGGTCGACGGCATCCGGCTGAACTATGTGAGCGTGGGTGAGGGGCGTCCCCTCGTGCTCGCGCACTCGCTGGGGATGGACCGCACGATCTGGGCCGCGCAGGAGCGCCACTTCAGCCCGCGCTACCGTGTCTTGACCGTCGATGCGCGGGGGCACGGCGCCTCGGACAGGCCGCCCGGGCCATACACGGTGGAGCAGTTCGGCGAAGACCTCTATGGCCTGTTGCGCGCGGTGGGCGTGGAGCGGGCGGTGATAGCCGGCCTCTCGATGGGGGGCATGGCGGCGCAGGCGCTCGCCAGCGCGCATCCCGATGCCGTCGAGGCGCTGATCTTGATGGACACGACCTGCTGGTATGGCGAGAACGGCCCGCGCGAGTGGGAGGAGCGTGCCCGGCTCGCGGAGGAGAAGGGCCTCGCTGCCCTGCTCGACTTCCAGCTCCAGCGCTGGTTCACCGACCGCACCCGCGCGGAGCGCAAGGAGCTCATCGAGCACGTGACGCGCGTATTCCTGGCCAACGATGTCGCGGCCTATGCCGCTTCCTGCCGCGCGCTGGGGCGGATGGACCTGCGGGAGGCGCTCGCGAAGATCCGCTGCCCCACCCTCATTCTGGTGGGCGAGGAGGACTACGCCACCCCGCCGGCGATGGCGGAGGAGCTCCACCGGCGGATCGCGGGCTCCGAGCTAGTCGTGTTGCCGGGCGTGCGCCATCTGAGCGCCCTCGAGGCGCCGGAGGTCGTCAACCAGCACATCGAGCGCTTCCTGGCAGGGCTGGGCTAGCCACGCTCCCCTGGGCAGCCCTGTTAGGACGCGGAGGGCGGCCTGGGCCGCCGGGGAATGAGGTGGATCATGGCCAACCGACTGGCCCGCGAGACGAGCCCGTACCTGCTCCAGCACGCCGACAACCCGGTCGACTGGTACCCCTGGGGGGAGGAGGCGTTTGCCCGGGCGCGCGCGGAGGACAAGCCGATCTTGCTGTCGATCGGCTACTCGGCCTGCCACTGGTGCCATGTCATGGAGCACGAGTCCTTCGAGAACCCGGACATCGCCCGGCTCATGAACGAGCTGTTTGTCAACATCAAGGTTGACCGCGAGGAGCGCCCCGACATCGACCAGATCTATATGGCTGCGGTCCAGGCGATGACCGGCAGCGGGGGCTGGCCGCTCACCGTGTTCCTGACGCCCGATGGCCTGCCCTTCTACGGGGGCACCTACTTCCCGCCCACCGACCGCGGCCACCTGCCCGGGTTCCCGCGGGTGCTCCGCGCCGTGGCGGAGGCCTACCGGACGCGCCGGGACGAGGTGGTGCGCCAGGCCCAGCAGCTTCGCGAGGCGATCCAGCAGCTCATGTCCCCGACGCTAGCCGAGGGGGAGATCGATCCGGCGGTGCTCGACCAGGCGGTGGAGGGACTGGCGCGCCAGTTCGACGCGCGCTTCGGCGGGTTCGGGCGCGCCCCGAAGTTCCCCCAGCCGATGGTGCTGGATTTCCTGCTGCGGCGCTATCAGAGCGGGCGGAACAGCCACGCGCTGCAGATGGTCGAGTTCACCCTGGAGCGCATGGCCGCCGGCGGCATCTACGACCAGCTCGGCGGGGGCTTCCACCGCTACGCGGTGGACGACCGCTGGCTGGTGCCGCACTTCGAGAAGATGCTCTACGACAATGCGCTCCTGAGCCGCGTCTATCTCCATGCGTTCGCGCTCACCCGCAAGCCGTTCTATCGCCGCATCGCCGAGGAGATCTACGCCTACGTGCAGCGCGAGATGCGCGATCCCGCCGGCGGCTTCTACGCGACCCAGGACGCCGACAGCGAGGGCGAGGAGGGCAAGTTCTACCTCTGGACCCCGGCGGAGATCCGCGCTGTCCTCGGCGCCGAGGACGGCGCGCTTGTGTGCCGCTACTACGGGGTGACGGAGGGCGGGAACTTCGAGGGCCGCAACATCCTCTGGGTGCCGCGGCCGCTCGAGGCGGTGGCCGCCGAGATGGGGGTAAGTCCTGAACGCCTCGAGGCGGCTATCGCCCGCGCCAAGCGCGAGCTGCTCGCCGCCCGGTCCCAGCGGGTCTGGCCCGGCCGCGACGAGAAGATCCTGACCGCCTGGAACGGCCTGATGATGTGGAGCTTCGCCGAGGCCGCCGCCCTGCTCGATAGCGACACGTACCGCCAAGTGGCAGTGGCTAACGCCACTTTCGTCCTCGACCGGCTCCGCCAGGGGGAGCGGCTCTTGCACACGTACAAGGACGGCCAGGCGAAGCTACCCGGCTACCTCGAGGACTATGCGTTCTACAGCGCCGCGCTGCTCGCCCTCTACGAAGCCACGTTCGAGCTCCAGTGGTTCACGGCCGCGCGCGCGCTTGCCGATACGATGCTCGACCAGTTCTGGGACGAGGCGCTCGGCGGCTTCTACAACACGCCGCGCGACTACGAGGCGCTCGTGGTCCGGCCGCGCGACTTCACCGACAACGCCGTCCCGGCCGGCAACTCGGTGGCGGTCGCGGTGCTCCTGCGCCTCGCGCTGCTCACCGGGGAGCACGAGTACCAGCGGCGCGCCGAGCGCGTGCTCCGGCAGCTCGCGCCGGCGATGGCGCAGCACCCGCTGGCCTTCGGCGAGCTGCTCAGCGCCCTCGACTTCTACCTCGCGAAGCCGCGGGAGATCGCGCTGGTAGGCGATCCTGAGGCACCCGACACCCGTGCGCTCCTGCGCGTCATCTACGGCGCGTATCTTCCGAACAAGGTGGTGGCACTGCGGCGACCCGAGGACCAGACCGCGGCAGCGGCCATCGCCCTGCTGGCCGACCGGCCCCCGCTCGACGGCCAGGCGACCGCCTACGTCTGCCAGAACTATGTATGCCAGCTGCCGACGACTAATCCGGCGGTGCTGGCCGAGCAGCTGGGTCTGGCAGCCCGCTAGGCAGGAGGATCGTTGGGCGCCGGCCAGTGCGCTGGGCGTAGGTGCGCGCGATCCGCGGCGCTACCACGGGACCGTGCCCGGCATGGGCGAGCAGCACGACCGCGCCACCGAACCCGCCTCCGGTCAGGCGCGCTCCATAGACCGCCGGATCGGCGCGGGCGAGCTCCACGAGCAGATCGATCTCCGGGATGGATACCGCGTAGTCATCGCGCAGCGAGGCGTGGGAAGCGTAGAAGAGCTGGCCCAGGGTGTCCCAGTCGCCCGCCCGCAGCGCGGCGACGGCAGCCGGCACCCGCGCGTTTTCGGTGATCACGTGGCGCGCGCGCTGGGCGAGCGGCGCGGGGAGCCGCGCCAGCCGCGGGAGGTCGGCGGGCCCTAGCTCGCAGAGGAAGGTCACCCCCAGCAGCGCGCTGGCCTGCTCACACTCTGCCCGGCGGCGGTTGTACTCACCGCGGGCGTGGCTGTGCGCGATGCCGGAGTGGAGCACGACGAGGTCGGCACCGGGCGGCAGCGGCACGCGCTCGTAGGCGAGCCGCCGGGTATCGAGGAACAGGGCCGCGGTCGGGTCCGCGAGGCTCGCCGCCAGCTGGTCCATCACCCCCACCCGGGCGCCGACGAAGGCGTTCTCGGCCTGCTGCCCGATGAGCGCCAGCTGGACGTCGTCGAGCGCCAGCCCGAAGGCCGCCCGCAGCGCGCGCAGCAGGCTGACCTCCAGCGCCGCGCTCGAGGCCAGGCCGCTGCCGATCGGCACCTCGGAGGCGATCCACACATCGAACCCCGCAAGCGGGTGCCCCGCGGCGGCCAGCGCCCAGGTGAGCCCCTGCACGTAGTCGAGCCAGCCGCGGCCCGGGCGCTCCGCACCCAGGGAGTACTCTGCTACCTCGGCGCCGGCCGCGGTAGCGGTGCTGAAGGCCCGCACGCGGCGGTCGGCGCGCGGGGCGAGCTCGACGCGCGTGCGCTGGGGGATCGCAACGGGCAGCACGAACCCGCCGTTGTAGTCCGTGTGCTCACCGATGAGGTTGACCCGGCCAGGGGCGGTGGCCGTCACGGTGGGAGGGCGGCCGAACAGGGCGGTGAAGGACGGCTCAGAAGGCATCGGACGGCCAGATCACGAAGTCCTGTGGTGGGAAGAGCACCTGGAGGAGCGCGGCATCGGGGCGCACCGCGAGGCGTGCGCTGGCGGCCGCATCGAAGCCGCGGAACAGCAGGTGGCCGAAAGTGGTCTCGTCGAGCGCCAGCGGCATTGCCTCCACCGGCAGCGGCTCGATCGCGACACCCTCAGCGCTGAGCCGCACGGTGGCGTGGCCCGCGCTCGTCGCCAGCTGCAGCGTGCCCTCCGCCAGTCCGGCACGGGCCAGGCGCGCGCGCCAGACCGGCTCGAGCGCGCGCACCAGCGCGGCCAGGTGGACTGTGCGCCCCATCAGGCTGGGATCGGTGATGACCGTGCACTCGCCGGGGCGGAACACCGGGCGGAGCGAGGGCGGCAGGCGCCCTTCCAGGCGCCGGCCGGGCCCAGCGGGGAGCGCAGCCAGCAGGGCCCGGCCGACGGCAAACTGGTCGGGCGCGAGGCCGAGCTCGAGGAGCTCGACACCTTCGGCGCCCGGCCGGCTCCGGGCATACCCGACGAGCTCCCCGCCGGCGGCGCGGGCGACTAGGAAGCCCTGCCGGTCCTCGCCCAGCCAGGCGAGCTGGCCGCGCCAGTATGCTGGCGTTCGGACGGTCGGGCCGGCGCGCGCCGCGTTGGTGGCCTCGTAGAGCTGCATGACCGCGGGGAGATCGTCATCGCGGAAGGGAGCGATCGCCACCGCGCACGGTTCAGCAGGGGGGAGCGAGGCGTGTACCCGCTCCTCTGGGAGCGACACCCAGCCGTAGCGGGCGTACAGCGCGGGGAGGTGCGTCCAGAGCAGTGAGTATGCGAACCCCTCCTCCGTGGCAGCCGCGAGCATCGCGGTGAGCAGCTGGCCGGCGTACCCGCGGCCGCGGTATGCCTGGGCAGTGATGACGTTGCCCACTCCGGCGATGCGGAGGCGGGTTCCCCCGGCGTAGATCCAGCGATCGAAGACGCGCAGGTGTGCTGCCAGCCGCCCGTCCCGCTCTACCAGCCAGGACTGCTCGGGGCGATAGGTAGGGTCATTCGTGTAGAAGGGCGCGAAGTGCTCGCGCGGCAGCCCGTATTCGGTGAGCAGGTCCAGGATAGCATCGAGGTCTTCCCAGCGGCCGCGGCGGATGCGCGTTGCCCCGGTGTGCCGGCTGCTCACTGGCGCCTTCCCTCCGGCTGCCGCCGACCCGCCGCTGCAGGCTGGCGGCCAGATGCTCTGTGCGTCGCTAGAGCGGTTGGCGGCCGGCGAAGCCGGCGTCGCGCTCGTGCCACCAGGCGATGGTCGGCTCGCCAAGCCGCCAGCAGAGGTACACCTCGCGGCCCTCCCGCTGCGCCGGGAAGTCGACCAGGCCCTGGTCGATATCCTTGAGTTCGCAGCCCAGCGCGTCGATCGCGGCGAGCTGCTCGTTGAGCGCGGCCAGGCCCGCCTCCAGCTCGGCCTGCAGCGCGACGAGATCCTCGCCGCCCAGGGCATAGCCGTTGCCGCGCACCCGCTGCTGGTAGCGCGCGGCCAGGGCGCGCTCTTTCTCCCGCAGCTCCTGCTGCTGCGCCTGCAGCGCGGTCAGTAGCTCCGTCAGGCGGGGTAGCAGCGCCTGGGCTTCTTCCCGGGTAAACAGGCGTCGTGGCATAGCCGGCATCTCCGCAGTGGCCCCACTGTCTGGCCGGGGCGCGTCACTCCCACTCGTCTCTCGTTCCCATTATCCGCCAAGCGGCAGCGGCATGCAGCCGCGTCTTGGGCCAGGCCGGGCCGCCGATACTCTGGGCGCGGGGGGGCTGCCGCGCTAGACTGGTCTCGGGAGGGGTGCCGGAAGGGGAGAGGAGGAGCGCTTGCGCCTCGTCGTTTTCGATGACTACCGCGTTGGTGTGGTCCGCGGCGGAGCGGTGATCGACGTGTCGGACCACGTGCCCGAGTACACGGGCCGCTGGCCGCACTGCTACATGCTGACCCTGATCGCGCAGTTCGCGCAGCTGCGGCCGGTTCTGGAAGCGGCTGCCGAGCAGGGGGCCGAGCGTCCGCTCGCGACCTGTCGCCTCCGGGCGCCGGTGCCCCTGCCCGGCAAGGTGATCGCTGCGCCGGTCAACTACCGGCCGCGCCAGCTCGAGATGAACGTGGATGCCGGGATCGAGAGTTACGGCGTCTACCTGAAGGCGCCGTCGTCGGTGATCGGGGCCGGCGATGCCATCTGTTTGCCCTTTCCTGACCGACGCGTCGATTACGAGGGCGAGCTGGCACTGGTGATCGGCCGCGAGGCCCGCGCCGTGCCCGCGAGCCGGGCGCTGGAGTACGTGTTTGGGTATACGGGCTGTTTCGACATCACCATGCGGGGCGGCGAGAGCAGCGCCACGCGGAAGTCGTTCGACACCTTCACCCCGCTCGGGCCCGTGCTGGTCACGGCAGATGAGGTGCCCGATCCCCACGACCTGCAGCTGACGGTGTACGTCAATGGCGAGCTGCGCCAGCGCGCCTCCACGCGCGAGCTTGTGGTCGGGGTGGCCGAGCTGGTGGCTTACTGCAGCAGCCTGATGACCCTCTACCCCGGCGATGTGGTGACGACGGGCACGCCGCCAGGCGTGGGCCCCTTGCGGCCCGGCGACCGCGTGGCGCTCGAGATCGACCGCATCGGACGGATGGAGCTGCCCGTGCGGCTGCGCGAGGCGGCCTGAGCCCTGCCGGGGCGACGAACGGCGCTGCGTGAGGTGAGCGAGGCTAGGCGGTCAGCACGCGGCGGTCGCGCACGCGGCGCGCCTTGAGTTCGAAGCGCGGCAGCGAGCCGGCGGGAACCGCGCGCACGCGCGGCCGGAAGCCGAGCGCGGTCCAGATCTCGCGCGCTACCGCCTCGCAGACTGTCTCGGGCGGCTCGCCTACCACCTCGAGCTGCAGCTCGAGCTCGTCCATCGCTCGCTCGCGGTAGACCTCGATGACGAACTCATCGACCGCCGTGAAGCGGCGGACCAGGTTCTCGATGGCGCTGGGGAAGACGTTCACCCCGCGCACGGTCAGCATGTCGTCGACGCGCCCGAGGATGCCGCCCTCCAGGCGGCGGAAGGTACGGCCGCAGGGGCACTCGCCGGGCTGCAGCTTCACGCGGTCGCCGGTGCGGTAGCGCAGCACGGGCATGCCCTCGCGGCCGAGGTTGGTGATGACGAGCTCGCCCTCGTCGGCGGGCTGATCCGTCTGGGGGTCGAGCACCTCGAAGATGAACTCGGCCTCGTTCATGTGGATGCCGCCGGGCTGGGCCACGCACTCGAAGGAATGGGCCCCCACCTCTGTGGCGCCGGCGTGGTCGAAGCAGCGCGCCCCCCAGGCCTCCTCGATCCGGCGCTTGGTGGCCGGGATATTGGCGCCGGGCTCGCCCGCGTGGATCGTGGCGCGGATGGTCGAGTGGCGTGTGTCGAAGCCCTGCTCGCGCGCCACCTCCGCCAGCCGGAGGGCGTAGGTCGGGGTGCAGACGAGGACCGTGGCCTGGTTGTCAGCGATCATCTGCAGGCGCTGCTCGGAGCTCTGCCCTCCGCCGGCCAGCACCAAGGCGCCCAGCTGCTGGCCGGCCTCGAAGGCCGACCAGAAGCCGATGAACGGCCCGAAGGAGAACGCGCAGAAGATGCGGTCCTCCGGCCCCACCCCCGCGCCGCGGTAGACGTAGCCCCAGCAGCGGAGCCACCAGTCCCAGCTACTGGGCGTGTCCAGGATGCGGAGGGGCCGGCCCGTGGTGCCCGAGGTCTGGTGCAGCCGGGTGTAGGCCGTAAGGGGATAGGTGAGGTTCGTACCGTAGGGCGGGTGGGCCTCCTGATCGGCGATCAGCTCCGCCTTCCGGGTGAAGGGGAGGTGCCGCAGGTCCGCGAGCGTCCGCACCTCGGCGGCGTCGCGGAGCCCGGCCGCGCGCAGCCGCGGCCCGTAGAAGGGATTACGGGCCAGCAGGGTGGCGAGGAGGGAGCGCAGGCGCGTGAGCTGGTGGGCCTCGAGCGTGGCCCGGTCGGCCGTTTCCAGGGCAGGGTTGTAGTAGGTGACCTCCACAGCGCCTCCACGCAGCGTCCGCCGTCCTGGCCCATTATACCGGCCGGCTGTTTGCCCCTAGTATGCAGCCAGGGCGGTTCCCGCTTCCGCGCGCCGCAGGCCCTGCGCTACCCTAGCAAGGGCAGCATGGCAGCGCGCTGAGGGGCAAGGATGGCTAGCGGAGAGGTGGCGTCGCGGGTCGCGCTGGTCGTCACGGTCCTGAACGAGGCCGCGACCATCGACGCCTTGCTCGCCTCGGTGGCCGCCCAGACGCGCCTGCCGGACGAGATCCGCATAGTCGACGGCGGCTCGTCGGACGATACGGTGGCACGGGCGCGGGCCTGGGCCACCCGCGGCCTGCCGCTCGCCGTGGACGTGCGGCCGGGCGCCAACATCGCGGCCGGGCGCAACGCCGGCATCGCCGCCACCAGCGCGCCGCTCGTCGCCGTTACCGATGCCGGGGTCGAGCTAGCCCCCGACTGGCTCGCCCAGCTGGTCGCGCCGTTCCACGACCCGACGGTCGATGTCGTGGCAGGCTTCTTCCGTGCGGCGCCGCGCACCGCCTTCGAGTACGCACTGGGCGCTACCACGCTGCCGCTCGAGGACGAGATCGACCCAGCCCGGTTTCTCCCCTCGAGCCGCTCGGTAGCTTTCCGCCGCGCGGCCTGGGCGCGCGTGGGCGGGTACCCGGAGTGGCTGGACTACTGCGAGGACCTGGTGTTCGACCTGGCGCTGCGCCGGGCGGGGTGCCGCTTCGTCTGGCAACCGCGGGCGATCGCCTACTTCCGCCCGCGCCCGACGCTGGGCGCCTTCTTCCGCCAGTACTACCTGTACGCGCGCGGCGACGGGAAGGCCGATCTGTGGCGGGGCCGCCACGCCATCCGCTACACCACCTACGGGGTGCTCCTCCCGCTCCTCCTCGCCCTCGCCCGCCGCCATGCCGCGGCGGCCCTCCCGTTGTTCCTGCTCGGCGGTGCTTACCTCCGGCGCCCGTACCGGCGGCTCTGGCGGTTGACGGCCGGCCAGTCCGCGGCGGTCCGCCTGGCCGCCTTGCCGCTCCCGCCGCTGATCCGGCTGACCGGCGACGTGGCCAAGATGCTGGGCTACCCTGTCGGCGTCCTGTGGCGTTGGCGGCGGAATCCTCCCCGCCCTGCAGCCCGCTGGCTATAATGCTGCCGCTGCAGTGCAGAGCCTGCGGGGAGGCCAGCGACCCGCTGCCGCGAGCGGAGCTCCGTGCGGCAGCGGCGGACCGGTCATGTCGGAACGAGGCGAGAGCAGCTCCTATCCGCGGTTGGCGGGCCGCCCGGAGCGCGCCGCGGCGTCCCCGCCCGGGGGGTGTTCCAGCCCCGGCGGCGGTTGGCAACGGCTGCTGCGCCCAGCCTACATCGCCGCCCTGCTGGTGAACGATGTGGTGGCTGCGGCGGTCGCCTTCGCTGGCTCCTACCTCCTCTACCTCGCCAGCAACGAGCGCGCGGCGGCCATCCAGCCGCCGCTCACCGCCCACCTGGGCTCGCTAGCCGTGCTGCTCGGCGTCCTGGTGGTAACCTTCGCCCTGGCGCGCCTGTACCTCCCCCGGCGCGACCTCTCCAGCTTGGACATGCTGGGGGCCATCGCTCAGGCCGTCACCATCGCGAGCGTGGTGGCGCTGGCCATCGGCGCGTTCTGGACCCGGAGCGTCGACGTGCCGCGGACGGTGCTCGTGTGGAGCTGGGCGGGGAGCATCGGCTTGATCTGGCTCGGGCGGACGGCCCTGTCTGCCGTGCTGGCGCAGCTGCGCCGCCGCGGCTGGGACGAGGCACGCGTCCTGATCATCGGCAGCGGCCACCTCGGGCGTGTGCTGTACCAGCGGATCCGCGCGGCGCCCGAGCTCGGCTACCGCGTGGTGGGCTTCCTGGACGACCCGCCAGCCGCCAGCCCCGACCTGCCGGTCCTCGGGAGCCTGGCCGACCTGCCCCACGTCGTGCGCGCGTACGCTGTCACCGAGGTGCTGGTCGCGCTCCCGTCGCTCTCGAACCAGCAGCTCGTCGAGCTGGTCGGCCTGTGCGCGCGCGAGCACGTGAGTGTCAAGATCTTCCCCGACGTGTTCCAGATCCTGGCCAACGAGGTGACCACCAGCGAGCTGGGCGGGCTGCCGCTGGTGCGGATCCGCGACGTGGCGCTCCGCGGCTGGAACCGTGCGCTCAAGCGCACGGTGGACATCGTGTTGAGTGCGCTGCTGCTGGTCCTGCTCTCGCCGCTGCTGCTGCTCCTGGCGCTGCTGGTCAAGTTGACCTCGCCCGGCGGGCCAGTCTTCTACGCCCAGGAGCGGCTCGGCCTGGACGGCCGGCCGTTCCAGCTGCTGAAGTTCCGCTCTATGCGGGCCGACGCGGAGGCCGGGACGGGGCCGGTCATGGCCCGGCCCGACGACGACCGCACTACCGCGCTCGGCCGGATCCTGCGGCGGCTATCCATCGACGAGCTGCCGCAGCTCGTGAACGTGCTGGTGGGCGAGATGAGCCTGGTGGGCCCGCGTCCGGAGCGCCCGCACTTCGTGCAGCAGTTCGCGCGGGCGATCCCGCGCTACGCCGATCGCCACCAGGAGAAGGCCGGGATGACCGGCTGGGCTCAGGTTAACGGGCTGCGGGGGCAGACGTCGATCGAGGAGCGCACGCGCTACGACCTCTTCTACGTCGAGCACTGGTCTCTGCTGTTCGATATCAAGATCCTGCTCAAGACGCTGGCCGCCGTGGTCCGCGGCCGCAACGCCTACTGAGCCCCTGAACGTGGCGCAAGCTCTGAAGCGCAACGCCTGGAGTATCTGGCGTTGCGTAGCGTTACATGGCGCTGCGTGGGCTTGCACAGCCCCCGTTCAGCACTGCCGGCAGGCATCCTGCTGGGGTGACTGGCGGGGGAGCTGTGCCGCGTGGCCGCTTAGAGGTCGAGCGTACTCGGGGCGAACACCTCCTCCAGCGCCACGCGGCGCGGCGTGAGCCCCTGCTCGTAGGAGTACTGCGTGAGCGTTTCCAGCGCGTGCCGGTTGGCCCGCAGGCCGTACGGGAAGGGATCGGTCGCGAACGCCGCCTGGGCCTCCGCCGGCAGCAGCCCCAAGCGGAGGTAGGGCTCCACCAGGGCGCGCGTCTCGGCCGCCGCCCGCTCCTTCGCTGCCTGGAAGGCGCGGTAGAGGTTCAGCGCCACCCAGGGGTGCCGCTCCACGATCGCGCGGCGCACGACCACGGTGTGGTTCATGGGGAAGAGCCCTGTCTTCTGGTAGTAGCGGCGGCCCTCGGCCACGGGATCGGGGAACAGCGGACGCACGCGTGGGTGGCGGCGCAAGTCGATAACGCTGCGGTTGTGCCGCGTGCCCCGGGCGACGAAGAACACTGTGGCATCCAACTCACCAGCGACCATCAGGGAGGCAATGTTCTGGTCCGGCGGGATGTAGCGCAGCGCGACCCCCGGCGGGGGCTGGAAGCCGGTGGCGCCGCCATGGCTATCCTGCACGGTGCGCTCCATGTACCACTCCAGCTCCGTCGGCGCCACGCCGAACTCGTGCTGGAGCGCGCCGCGGCACCACACCGCCGCCGTCTGCTGGTACTCGGGCACGCCGACGCGCTTGCCGCGCAGGTCAGCCGGCTGGGCGATGCCGGCGTCCGCGCGGACAAGGATACCGGTGTGGAAGAACTGGCGCGTGGTGAAGATGGGCAGCCCCACCCAGGGGGAGTCGCCCCGCGCGGTGACGATCAGCAGTGAGGAGAGCGACATCTCGGAGACGTCGAACTCCGCGAAGTGCAGCTGGCGCCAGAAGATCTCGGCGGGGTCCAGCTGCGTGACGGTGAGGGTGATCCCCTCCGGCCGCACGGTGCCCTCGAGGAGCGGCCGCACGCGCGCGTTGGGCGCGAACGCCAGGGTGAGCGGGAGGTTTGCCATCAGCACTCCTCGGTGAGGCCTTCTAGGCCGGCTGCGGTCAGCATCGAAGCGCTAGGCCTTCAGGCCCTTGTAGATGATCCCCATGTCCGGCACCTTCTCCAGAAAGCCCGTCTCTACACCGGCCTGGTAGACGGCGCGGAACTCGGCCTCGAACTGCTCGGCCGGCGCGACGTTCAGGGAGATGCGGCCAGACGTGATCAGCTCTTTGATCACTGCCGCGGGGATCTCCGTGGCCTCCTGGAGGATCGTCGCCGCCTCGTCGGGGTTCGCTACCATCCAGGCTGCGGCCTGCTTGTAGGTCGTGTAGAGCGGGGGGATCGCGTCGGCGTTAGCGTCGATCCAGCTCTTGTGGGCGCTGACGCAGATGTACGGGTTGACGTCGTAGCCGGTGTACTCCTTCCAGCGCTCCACATAGCTGAGCTGCCGGAAGCGGCCGGGGTGCTCGAGGGCGAGCTTGGTGAACGACGGCTCCCAGAGCTGGACGGCGTCGGCACGCCCGCTCAGGGCGACGGTGGGAAGCGCGGCGGTTGTGTTCGACTGCACGTCGATCTTGTTGAGGTCCACCCCGGCCTTGACGGCGAACCACTGGAACATCTTGTAGTTCGTCGAGACGGTGTCGGCGGCCAGCGTGCGGCCCTCGAGATCCTTGAGCGTCTGGATCGCGGGGTTCTCGGTGATGACCGTGCCCCAGAGATTGAAGAGCAAGAACAGCGAGCGGGTGGGCACTCCCTTGATGTAGTAGCTCGCCTCGTTCAACAAGCCCATCGCCGCGTTGAGTGTGTCCGTGCCGGAGGCGTAGTCGGTGTAGGCCGCCCGCGAATCTTTGGAGACGAACTCGATGTCCAGGCCGTTCGCCTGATCGAGCTTCTTCTGCTTGATGATCGGCGGGAACAGCGATGTGAACGAGGGAGGAGTGAAGACCGTTACCGTGATCCGTTTCACCCCGCCGCTCGGGGCGGCCTGGCGGCAGCCGGCGAGGGCCGGGAGCCCGGCGAGCCCGACGATGCCCAGCGCTGCTCCGGCCCCGCGGAGGAACTCTCGCCGCGACGTGGTGCCCAGGGACTTGGCTGGCGTGTCCATCGCGCCCTCCTTAGACGCTCACCGTCTCGAAGCCCTCCTTTTGGTCGCGCTTGCCCAGTGGGGCTCGCGCCGCGCCTCACACCAGGGCGCGGGCATCGATGCTGCTCCCCTCTGCCCGCATGGTCTCGAGGATGTGCCGGCGCAGCCGGAGGCGCTCCGCGTCGTCCTCGCGCGCCCGAGCGGGGACGGCGAGGTCCTCGAGCACCCGCCCTGGCCGGCCGAAGACGAGGATGCGCTCGCCCATCTCGATCGCCTCGTCGATGTCGTGGGTAACGAACAGGCCGGTCTTGTGCTCGGCGCGGACCAGGTCGAGGAAGATGCTGCGCAGCTCCAGCGCGGTGAGCTCGTCGAGATGGCCGAAGGCCTCGTCGCAGAGGAGGATCTCCGGCTCCACCGCGAAGGCGCGCGCGATACTGACCCGCTGCTGCATCCCGCCCGAGAGCTGGTGGGGGTAGGCCCACTCGAACCCCTTCAACCCGAGGCGGTGGAGCCAGGCGGTGGCGCGGCGGCGCTGCTCCTCCTCCGGGTAGCCGAGGATCTCCAGGCCGAGCCGGGCGTTATCTAGCGCCGTACGCCAGGGCATCAGGCGGTGGCTCTGGAAGACGACGCCCAGCCGGCCGCGGAAGCAAGCGAAGTCGTAGTAGGGGTGCTTGCCGTCGATGCGGATGTCGCCGCGCGTCGGCACCTCGACGCCCAGCAGCAGGGAGAGGAAAGTCGACTTGCCGCAGCCCGTGCGGCCCACGATGGCGACGAGTTCCCCCTCCTCCACGGTGAAAGTCAGGTCGGCGATGGCTACCACCCGTTCTCTCCCCGTGGTGAACTCCTTCGCCAGATGGTCAACAACGATCTTGGGCATGCCTTACAGTCGCTCCCACGTGGCCGGCGTGTGCTGGACCGTGGGCCGCCAGGCCAGCAGCCAGGCCTCAAGCCGGCCGAGCAGGAACTCGCCCAGCACCAGGAAGAACGCCAGCACCAGCGTCCAGGCGAGCACGAGGCCCATGTCGAACAGCTCCTGGGCCCGCAGCAGCCCGTTACCGACGCCTACCGACGCACCTACCAGCTCGGCCACGATCACTACGCGCGCCGCATAACCGAGGTTCACCTTCCAGGCGGTGAGCGCCGCGGGAATGATCGTGGGCACGATCAGCAGGTCGAAGTACTGGCGCGGAGTCGGCCGGAACGCCAGGAGCATGTCCGAGAGGTCTTTCTGCACCCCCCGGATGGCGTCGAGGATCTGGATCGCGAACACCGGGAAGGTGACCACGAGCATGATAAAGAGCACGCGGATCTCGATGTTGGCGAACCAGATGATAGCGATGATCGTCCAGCACAGAGCGGGCACGCCCATGACGAAGTGGAGTAGCGGCTTGGTGTAGGCCTCGACCTGGCGGGAGACTCCCATCGCGGTGCCGAGCGCCAGGCCGACGACGAAGCCGAGTGCCAGGCCCACCAAGATGCGCAGGACGGTCGCGATGATCGCCTGCCAGGCGCGGGGGCTGCTGAGGAGCCCCACGAACTTGGCGATGATCTCCTGGATGCCCGGCACCAGGTAGGCCGGGAAAAAGAGCGACATCACCTGCCAGACGAGGATCAGCGCGGCGAACGCTACCAGCGCCTCTCTCTGGACTGGGAGTCGCAGCGGGATAGTACGGGGCTTGGTGGCCTCGGAAACAGCGCTCAGGGGTGCCCTCCACCGGCCGGATGCTGGCTTGGGCGACTTGCCAGGAGTGTAGCAACCGACCTACGCCATGTCAACGCGCTAGCGGCGCGGTGGGCCAGGGCGGGGCGGCGCGCTGGTCAGGCGCCGCCCACGAGGCGGCGGTAGACCGCTTCGAGCTGGGCCACGCTCTGCTCCCAGGAGAAGTGCGCGGCGGCGCGGGCCCGGAGCGCGGTGCCGAGCGCGCGCGCCGCGCGCTCATCGCGGAGAGCGTCGAGCAGCGCCGCGGCGAGCGCCGCCACGTCGCCCGGCGGCGCATACAGCCCGAGGTCGCCCAGCAGCTCGCGGTTCACCGGCGTGTCGAAGGCGACCACGGGCAACGCCATGGCCATGTAGTTCAGCACCTTGCCGTTGCCCTCGGTAGCCGACAGCTTGGGGGCCACGGCGACATGGCCCAGGGCGAGGTAGTCCGGCGCGGCGGCGTAGGGCACACGGCCGGGTAGGTGCACACGCTCCCCAATGCCCAGCTGCTCGGCCAGCGCGCGGTAGTAGGCCTCGCCGGGGTAGCCGAGCAGCAGGAAATGCACGTCGGGCTCGACGGCGAGCACCCGCTGGGCGGCCTGAAGTAGCAGCGAGAGGCCCTGGTACTCGGCCAGGAGGCCGAGGTAGACCACCACGCGCGTTCCCGCCGGCAGGCCGAGCTGCGCGCGCAGGGCGGCCACCCGTGCGGCACGGGGCGAGCCGGGCTCG
>Ga0209810_1000513_pt1 | contig 83808 bp, 80 predicted proteins | sample Coa_R1_7_FD_187159 | JGI IMG/M metagenome (GOLD analysis project Ga0209810, IMG submission 187159) | Surface soil microbial communities from Centralia Pennsylvania, which are recovering from an underground coalmine fire - Coalmine... | ecosystem: Environmental > Terrestrial > Soil > Unclassified...
GCTCCTCCTCTCGTCCTCAGAGAACGAGCAGGATACCAGGGGCGGGGTGGTGCCCTTACACCGCGCTCAGGCCCGCATCAGACCGGTACACTTTCGGGAGACGAGCCTGATTTTCTTCCGTGACACCAAGGGCAATGCGCTCAGCCTGGTGCCGACGAGCCCATTGCTCTACGGCGTTCATGAGAACGCGGCCCAGACCACGGCCCCGCTGCCGCGGTGCGGTCCACAAATTGCTCACCAAGACTGTACCAGGGGGAGTACGGGGGTCTGTTGTGTCAGCTCGAACGAAGCCGCAATAACCCGCGGCATCTTCCGCGATGAAAGCGACCGCACGACTGCCCTCGGCCCACTGCGCCACCAGAGATTTCCAGTCTGAATCGGTTCGTTGCTCGATCTCTTGGATCGTCTCACCGAAGGCAGTGGGCGTGTCGGTCAACATCGCCCGGTAGACGGTGGAGACGGCGTTCCAATCGGACTCAACAAGTTGGCGGATGTTATAAGCTCCGGTACTGTGTGCCATGTTCATTTCCTTCCGAGCTTTCTGCCTAACGCTCAGGATCAGCGGCAGCGCGCATCGTCGTCCGCTACATGCTAATGTTGGGCGGTGGTCTGTCCGTTGCCATATTCTTGATATGGGCGGAGTCATCCCTGTGCAGTTGGCCGTATAACGATCTCGTTCACGTCAATCTCAGGTGGCTGTTCGATTGCGAAGGCAATGGCACGAGCGATCGCATCCGGCCGCATCGCGAACTTGTCTCGGGAAGCGGCGAGTTGAGCTCTTATCTCCGGATTTGTCACCCCGTCCGCGAAATTTGTGCGGACGAAACCTGGGGAAATGATGGTCACGCGCAACTTATCACCCGCCTCTTGGCGCAAGCCCTCGGAGATGGCGCGCACAGCGAACTTCGTGCCCGAGTAAACTGACTGGTTCGGCACGGTCTTATGACCTGCCGTAGAAGCGATATTGACAAAATGCCCGAAACCCTGTTTGCGAAAAACAGGCAACGCTGCAGCGATACCGTACAGAACACCTTTGATGTTGACGTCGATCATCTCCTCCCAATCTTCGACGCGCAGATCGTCGAGAGGAGACACCGGCATGATCCCGGCGTTATTGACGAAAACGTCCAGCTTGCCAAATCGTTCGCATGCCAACGTAACGAGATCGGACACATCCTGCCGACATCTTACATCTGTGCGTGCATATGCCGCTTCTCCATCCGCTTCTGCGATGCGGTCAGCGAGCGCCCGCAGACGATCCAAGCCGCGCGCTCCAAGCACGACCTTCGCACCGCGTTCAGCAAGTAGGAGCGCAGTGGCTTCGCCGATGCCGCTACTAGCGCCAGTGATTACGATAACTTTACCTTCAATTGCTGACATGTAATACAATGTTATAAGCTCCAGCGCTGTCTGCCAGGTTCATTTCCTCCCGAGCTTGCCGCACGCCTAGCCCGGCTGAATGTTCTGGTTCACTCGGAAGAAATTTTCCGGGTCGTATTTCGTTTTGATCGCGACAAGCCGTTCGTAATTGTCGCCGTAGGTTTTCTTCACTCGTTCCTGGCCCTCGTCGTTCATAAGAAAATTCACGTATGCGGCGCCTGCCGAATAGGGGTGCAGAGCGTTGTAATAGCTTTTGCTCCAGGAGATGATTTTTTCGTTGTTGGCCGGATCGGGATCGACGCCGACCATCACCTGAGTCCATTTGGCGCGGCGATAGTTCCAGGCGGTATCGGTTTTGCCAACGCGCGACGCGGCGCCGTCGATTGGATAGAGATGCATCGTGCAATGCATGGTGGGAAGGGCTGCGCCGAAACGAACGTGCTGCGCCACGGCTTCGTCGCTGATCTCGTTCACGAAATCGGCGCGCCAGTACCATTGCAGGCCCGGCGGATAAAGCGTGTCGAACATGCTCTGCAGCGCCGGGTGCGGCATTGGCCCGACCAAGTCCACGGCCGGTTTCTTAAACGCGCGAATGGGCTTGAATGTTTCTTCCGCCTTGTCCAGCGGACCCGTGTACGCCCAGACGACGCCGCACATTTTTTTCATGTGCAAATGTTCGGGGAAGGGCGGCGCGGGTGGGACGGTGTGAAAGGCAAAGAAGCCGTTCAGATCATCAGGCACCGATGGGAGCAGCTGCCGGTACCATTTGAGCACCTCGGCGGCTTCGCTCAATTCGTAGAGCATTGGGCCGGCGTAGAGCGTGTCAATGGGATGCAGCCTGAACGTGAAGGCGGTTACCACCCCAAAATTTCCGCCACCGCCGCGAAGCGCCCAGAAAAGGTCGGGGTTCTCTTGGGCATTTGCCTTTACAAAACTGCCGTCCGCGAGGACGACATCTGCGGAGATCAGGTTATCGATGCTCAGGCCGCATTTGCGGGTGAGATGTCCAATGCCGCCACCGAGGGTTAAACCGCCGACACCTGTGGTGGAGATAATTCCGCTGGGCGTCGCCATCCCAAAGACGTGCGTTGCGTGATCGACGTCGCCCCAGGTGCAACCGCCGCCGACGGTAACGGTTCGCGCGGTTGGATCGACGCGTGTGTATTTGATGGGGCTCAGGTCAATCACCAGACCGTCGTCGCAGGTTCCCAGGCCGGCGCCGTTGTGCCCGCCGCCGCGGATGGCGACGAGCAGATGGTTTTTGCGCGCAAAATTTATACAGTGAATGACGTCGGCCACGTCGGCGCAGCGCGCGATCAGGCGCGGTTTTTTGTCGATCATGGCGTTGTACACTTTGCGCGCTTCGCCGTAATCGGGGTCGCCCGGTTGGAGGAGGCGTCCGCGCAGGGTCGCCTTGAGAGCGGCGACAGCAGCATCGTCGGGCATGTGACATTGTGAGAGAAATCATTTTCGCGTCAAGCGCGCGGCATTTTCATTGCGACCACGCGCGCTGCGATGGTAAGATTTGGCTTGATTTGAGCGGGCGATGGTTGATTCGCGCAGAGGCTGGACTCGCCGGGAGTTCTTAAAACTCGCCGGTAAGGCAGGTCTGCTCAGCGCGGCGCCTGGGTTTGCCGGAGCCGCTGCGGCCTTCGATCGGGAGACGGTTTGTCTTTCCATCCTGCACACCACGGATATTCACGGGCATATCCTGCCCACGTCCGATTACGATGGAAACGCGGATCGCGGCGGCTTGGCGCGCTGCGTCACGCAGATCCGGCGCTGGCGCCATGAGAATCCTGACTCGATTTTGATCGACGCGGGCGACGTTTATCAGGGCACCGACGTCAGTTTGCGAACACGCGGCGAGCTGATGATCGACCTTTTTAACTGTCTCGGTTACGACGCGTGGGTGGTTGGCAATCACGAGTTTGACTGGGGCATGGATTGTTTTCAGAGCGCGCTGCAACGATCCGCCATGCCAGTCCTTGGGGCCAACATGCTTCTGGAAGGCAAACCGGCTGGCGAGTTCGCCGACCCGAAACATCCGCTTGCCAAAATTCAGCCGTTTATTTTGAAAGAGATCGGCGGGATCAAGCTGGCCATTGTTGGCGTCACAACCCCAGGCATGACCTACTGGCTTCCGCGCGAGTTCACGCGCGGCCTCGATTTTCAAAACCCGGTGGAACCGGTGCGGCGGGCGATTGCTCAGGCAAGGAGCGAAGGAGCGAACGCGGTCGTCCTGGCCGGTCACATGGGATTGAAACCGCGCACCGGCGGCGACGATTTTGCGAATAGCGTGATGGCGTTGACCACTGAATTCCAGGAGACGGCAGTTTTTATCGGCGGTCACACGCATCAGGCGATTCCCAGCCGGCTCACCAACGGCGTGCTGTTCACGCAGGCGGATCACTTTGGGATTCACGCGGGCCGCGTGGACCTGTTGTTTGATCGAGATTCGAAACGGTTGATCGGGCGCCGCGCGAGCTGCCAGCTCATGGACGACCGGTTCCCGCTGGATCCGGTGGTGATCTCGCGCGCCAAATCGCATCTTGGCGAATCGCAGAACGCTCTTGCCCAGCCAATCGGCGAACTCGCGGAAACTTTGCGCGCGCAGGCACGACGCGGCGAGCCGAGCGAACTGGAAAACTTGATCGGCGCCGCGGTGAAAGAAGCTTTGCAGGAGCGAAATGTTCCGGTGGATGGCGTGATGCACGGCGTTTTCGATGAGAATGCCTCGCTCGCCGCGGGCCGCGTGACCGTCCGCGATATCTGGAACGTGTTGCCGTACGAAAATTACATCGTGACCGCTCAGTTGACCGGCGAGGAAATTCAAGCGGTGATGCAGGAGGTGTGCAGCGGTTCCGAACGCCGCAGCCTGCCCGGGTTCAACATCCAGAGTGAAGGCCGTGGAGCGCATTGCAGAATCATCGCCATTACGCAGGCCGATGGACGCCCGCTTGATCGCGGCAAAAAATATGTCATCGCGTTCAACAGTTTCGACGCGCGCAGCGCCGGCCACCATTTTATGAGACTGCGGGCATTGCTCGAGAGGCCGGCAGCGAGCTGCACGATGCACCCGGTGCAGATTCGCGATGCGGTGATTGGTTATTTTCTGCGCCACAAAATCGTGGGCCGGGTTACCCAGAGGCATTCCCTGCCGCTGGCAGCCTGAAAGGCCGATCCCCGAATGCGTTCGGGGGGGCGCGCAGTTCGATCTTGCAAAAACCGCGGCTTTCGCTTGCCTATCTCCCGCTATGCGCTGGAGAGTTTTTTGCGCGCTCGGTTTGCTGTCTGCGGCAAATCTGGCCTGGTCGCAGACGGTCAAAATCGCTTCGCCCAGTCCCACGCCGGCGCTTCCCGAGTTTCGCCCGGCGTTGATCGGCTCGGGGCCGCACGCGCTGATCAACACGATTGATACCGCCGATTTGATTAAGAAGGGGCAGAAGGAGGCCGCGGTCATGTTCACTTGTCTGGTCGCGCCCACGGGCGACATCGTCAGCAGCGCCGCTTATCGCGGTACGGTGGGATCGGAATTACTGGAGAAAGAGCTGTTGAAACGCCTCGCCACGACCAGGTTTATCCCCGCGATTCATAATCATCAGCCGGTGATCGCGGTTTTCTATGGCACGGTCACGTTTGCCGTTGTCAACGGCAAACCGCGATTGCGCATCTTTGCCAATCAGCAGATGGACGAACTGAAAAAGGAAAGCGATTTCATCGATCCGCAGCCGTTCGTAGGTCAGGATTCAAAATTCACCGGGGTGCATTATCCTGAGACCGGCACGACTGTCGCGCTGACCGGCGTTGTGGAGCTGGCGTTGAATGTGGACGCTCGGGGAAACCTGAAGAACATTCAGGTCATCTCGGAGGAACCGCCGCTGCTCGGTTTCGGCGAGGCGGCGATCGAGGATTTCCGCGGCGCGAAGTTTATTCCTGCGTTTCGCAACGGGCAGCCGGTGGAGTGCAACGTCAAGATCCCCGTTTATTACAAGCCGCCGGGCTGATCTCCTTGGCGAAAAGGGACGGCCCTCGCGAAGGGGGAAATGGCCAACAGAATCATTCTCGCCCGGTTTTTCCAACGCGACCCGGTCACCTGCGCGCGCGAATTGATCGGCGCGGAGTTGGTGTGGGGCGAATGCTCGGGCATTGTGGTCGAGACGGAGGCGTACGCGGCGCTTAACGATGAAGCTGCGCATACGTTTACGCGGCCCAGCGCCCGAAGCTTCATCGAGCGCAACCAGGCGGGCGCGGCTTACGTGTATTGGAATTACGGCATGCACTGGATGCTCAATGTGCTGGTCAAGGGAGAGGCCAACGGCTTTGTGTTGATCCGCGCTCTGGAGCCGCGCCGCGGAGTCGAGCTGATGAAGAAACGCCGAGGGATGGAAGATGTGCGGCTCCTCTGCTCCGGGCCGGGTAAACTGACGCAGGCGCTCGGCGTTACGGGTCGCCATCACGAAATGGATCTCTGCCGCGACCCGCGCCACTGTTTCAAGCGCCGCTCCAATGAAGTTGTCGAAGTAGTTGCAGACAAACGCATCGGCATCACGCGCTCGGCGCATTATCCGTGGCGCTTCACGCTGCGGGGAAGCGCGTTCGTCAGCCGGGCGCCGAAGGTGTAACGCGGGCCGCGCTGTTTGACGCGCGCTTTCGAACGGTCACCTTACAGTTTGCATGAATCGAGACAAAGGGCGCGTTCTTCTGGGCATGAGCGGTGGAGTGGACTCCAGCGTGGCTGGATACCTGTTGCGCCGGCAGGGGTACGAAGTGATCGGCGTGACCATGAAAGTGTGGCCGCAGGATTGCATCTCCCGCGCGGCGGACAAATGCTGCGGGCCGCAGGCCATCGCGGATGCGCGCGCGGTGGCGCACGCGCTCGGCATTCCGCATTACGTGGTGGATGAAGCCGACCAGTTCGAACGCCTGGTGATTGATTATTTCGCAGGCGAATATCAGGCGGGCCGGACGCCGAATCCGTGTGTGATGTGCAACGAAAAACTCAAGTTCGGCAATCTCTGGAGCAAAGCAGCCGCGCTGGGGTGCGATTCCATTGCCACGGGCCATTACGCCATTGTTGAGCATCACGCCGAGCGCGCCGTGCTGCGCAAAGGGGTCGATCCGCGCAAAGATCAGTCGTATTTTCTGTTCAGCCTGCGTCAGGCGCAGTTGCGGCGGGCACTCACCCCGCTTGGGGCGATGAAAAAGAGCGAGATCCGCGAGATCGCGCGCTCCTTAGGCCTCAAAGTTGCCGACAAAGTGGACAGCCAGGAAATCTGCTTCGTGCCTGGCAAGGATTACAAGGCGTTTCTGCGCTCGCGCCTCGGCGACGAGCAATTTCATCGCGGCGCGATTTATGATGTGGAGGGAAATTTCCTGGGCGAACACGACGGCATCGAGTTCTTCACCATTGGCCAGCGCAAAGGTTTGCCCGGCGGCGCGCTGCGTCCGCGTTACGTCGTCGATCTCGATCCCGAGACAAACCGCGTCATTGTTGGGGAGGCGGACGATCTGATGGTTGAGGAATTCCAAATCGAGCGAGTGAACTGGCACCCTGTAGCCGGGATCGGTGATCCCGACCGCGCCACCGGGGTCGCCGACCCCGGCTACAACGCTGCGGCCGGGCGCAGTGAGCCCGCCTTGTCGTTCGAAGCGACGGTCAAAATTCGTTACAATCATCCCGGCACGCTCGCGACCGTTGTTCCTCTGGAAGAGAATCGCGCCCGGATTCGCCTGCATGAGCCGCAGCGCGCTGTCACGCCAGGTCAGGCTGCGGTGATTTACGATGGCGACGTCGTCCTGGGTGGCGGCTGGATTTGCCGGCGCGCTCTTTCTCAGCCCGCGCATAGCCAGGCGGAAGCGAGGCATCTGGCGACAGTTTTGTAAGGTGTCGCATGGCAGATAAGGCTTTGCTGGCCCTCAGCACGTTTGCCGACGCGGAAACCGCGCGCCGGATTTCCCACGAGCTGGTTGCGCAGAATCTCGCCGCGTGCGCAAACATTTTATCAGGTGTCGAATCGATTTATCGCTGGCAGGGCAAAATCGAGAACGCGCGCGAGACGCTGGTTCTCTTCAAGCTCAGCGAACAACGGCAGTCAGCGTTCCAGGAGAAATTGCGCTCGCTTCATCCGTACGAAGTGCCGGAAATCATTTTCCTCCCGGTGACAGGCGGATTGCCGGAGTATCTGCGCTGGGTCGCGGAGACTTGCGGCGAACCCGTCCAGAAGAATTGCTCTGTTGAATGAGAACGTATTACGCTCCGCGGCTGCGTTTGGCATTCAGCGTGAAGATGGCGACGCCGATCAGATTAGCTGCGAGAGTCACGCCGATAATTTTCAAAGCGAACAACAGCGGGCTGGGCACATCGATGATCGGATAAATGGTGAAGAAGATGGCCAGCACCGAAACGACGAAACCGCAGAGCGCAGCCAGCCGCAGCCAGGCACCTGCGCTTGCGCGAACGGCCGCCGCGCCGACGAGGGGAATGGCAAACATTGTGGCATACACGATTCCGTAGAAAACGTTGGCCGCGTTGTCCACGAGCTGGAACGCTTCCTGCAAACCTGCGCCGATCTGGCTGGCGACGGCAATGGCCAGCGTGATCGCGCCGACAAACAGTATGGAGTTCACCGGCGTGCGATGGCGGGGATGCAAACGCGAAAACCACGCCGGCAACAGATGGTCCCAGCCGGCCACCATCGGCAAACGCGAGCTGCCGGTGAAATGAATGCTCATGGAAGAAATCGAGCGCACGGTCATCAGCCAAATCCCAATGGAAGCAACCGCAAAAGCGTTTGCGCCGAAAGATTGCAGGCCGAGCTGAAGCGTTTGGGGGACGGGGCCGATCAGATCGATCGGGTTGTCCCCGATAAAGGCAAGCACGGAGCTCGTTCCAAGGACGAACATCAACGCGATCACCGGCGCGGCGATCAATACGGAAAGGCCGATATTTCGCGCCGGCGAACGGGCTTCGCCTGCCAGAATGCCGATGTATTCGAAACCGCTGAGAGCGCCGACAGCCAGTTTGGTAAAAATGTTGACGCAATAAAAAATCGGCGCCGCCGGCGCGACGATTTGGAACGGCGCGTACGTCGAAAGGCGCCCGCGAGCCAGAGCCACAAAGGGCAGGATAATCAGCGCTCCATACGCGATCAGCATGGCGTATCCGCCGATGTTATGAAGTTGTTTGCCCAGCGAAAGGCCGCGCGCGGCGGTCCAGCCAAGCCCGCCTACCAAAGCGCAACTGATCAGCGACACGCACCACGGGCTGTTACGCATCCAGGCGCCGGCCTCGCCCAGGGCGTAGGAAATATTGGTGGTGATGAACATTCCGCCGAGGGCGATGACCATGATGGAGAGCAGCCACAGGTTCCACGTGACCATGAAACCGGCGAACTCATTGAACGCGAACTTGGCCCATTGATAGATTCCGCCTTCCAGCGGCATGAGCCGGCTCAGATGAATGACGACGGCAGCCTGCGGAATGTAGAAGAGCAAAATCGCAAGCAACCAAAAGAAGAGATGCGCCGAGCCGAGCTTTGCCGCGGTGCCCACCCAACTTGAGCCGACCACAAACACGATCTGGGTCAACACCAGGTCGTACAAGCCCAGCGGCTTTGTCAGAGCGGCGCTGTGTTCTTTGACCTCGCGTTCCGCGCGATCGAGGCAGGTCCCCATTGCCACGGTATCCGAGTGTTAGAGCATTGAAGGAAAATGGCGGGGCGACGGCTGGCGAGCAAATCGGAACAGTAGTTCTTCTTAACGGCTCTGAAGCTTCACGATTCGGGTCGTTTCGGCGGCGGCGGCTCATTTCGAAATTCGCGGTGCCGGATTCGGCCGCCGGCATAGGAGATGTAGGCCGCGGTTCCCATGCTGATTGCACCCAGCAAAATCACAGCGATCACCAGCGGCGCGGCGGTCCCCGGCCATTTGAGCGGCAGCGCGATCGCCAGCGCGCTCAAAAAGGCCAGCGCATAAAAGAGCCAGATGAGTTTCTCCGCGCGCGCCTTGTGTTCGTCGAGCCACGCCTGACCGGCGTCGTCAGCCATTGACAGCACGCGATCGTAAGCCTCTTCGCCGTACTCGTACGCAGGCCACGCGGAGGCCGACGCCACAAGCACCAGGGCGAGCGTGACGATTTGCGCGCGGCGATTTCTCAAAAGAAGCGCGCTAATCAATCCGATCCAGCCAAAAAGCAAGCCGTACACCGGCAGCGGATTTAACAAGACGTGAATGTATTCCGGCTGTCGCAGATCGGGCAAAAAAGCCGCCATCATAGTTTGCCTCCCCAACGCGTGCCGAACACCTGTGTGGCGTACTTCGCTTTTTCTGCCGGCAAATATTTTTGCCAGTGCGCCAGCGTGAAGTGCCACCATTCGGTGCGCAAACCCCAGAAGCCGGCCTGTTGCATGGCCATTTGCAGCAGGCGCACATGCGCGCGCACTTCAGGCGACGGCCCCGTGTAGCGCCACATGGCCGCCGGCGTGAAGTCATCAAAATCGCTCGGCATGCGAACGGGGCGATTCCAGGCATCCACCAGCGTGGCGTCCACGGCCACGCCCCAGGTGTGCAGGGAACCGATGCCCAGGGTCGGGTTGGCCACGTAATCATTGTTTCGCAAGGCTTCCCAAAGTTTTGCCTGCACTGCGGCAGGCCGGTACGCATCCCAGATTTTCAATCCAAACTGGTATCGTTTCAGAATGCTCTGAGCCGCAGCCAGAGCGGAGGCCACCTCGGGGCGCGCCAAAGCGCATGCTCCTTCGGGGTAAAGGCGGTGTCCGGTGAAATTATGCGGGCTTGCGTAGCGCAACTCGACCACAATGGTGGGATTGACCGAGCGAATCTCAACCAGCGGCGGCGCGCTTTCGTTCGGTTCCGCCGCGGCCGACCCTGATGTCCCGGCAGCAAACAGGAGGAGAAAGATAATGGGGCGTTGCATTGCCTGGTTACTCAATGCAGGATGACAACTTGCTGTGGCTGAGTGTCTGTTTTTGCCAGACGCGCCAGTAAAAGACGAGCGCTATCTTCGGGGACGACGAAACGCAACTCCAGGTTGGAAGGGCCTTCTCTTTGGATTTCGGGCCGCTGTGAACAGAGCGCCAACTGCGTCTCTGGCAGACGCAGCCATTGCTCTGGATGGTCACGCAGGTTTCGCGCGAGATCATCGGCGTTTTTCGACGAATGCACCTTGATCAGTATCCGGGCTTTTACCGGATTTTGCAGGCTCACTGCAAGCCCGAGTAATTGGGCGGCGTCGAGCAGTTCGGGCGCGAAGATGGGATGAAAAACGCGCGACAGATCCGAGGGATCGCGCGAGATCAGTCGCAGCGCGCTCTCGCGATCGAGCGCCTGGAACCGATCGAACAATTGTCCGGTGATCTTCAGGTCCGGCTTCATTCCCAGGCGCACCCGAACCAGTTCATCCACTTCGCCGGGCGCGCCGGCTGCAACGGTAGCCGGCCCCACACGGGCGATGGCGAAGTTTTTTTCATTTTCCCACACCGGCAAACCGCTGACGGTGCGCCTGCGAAAGGCCGGGTCGTTTATCACCGAGCCGATCACTTTCGAAATGCCGCGGCGGCTTTCCACCAGAAGAAACTCCCGGGTCTGCCCGTTTTCGTCGGTGGCCAGGGCGCGGGTAATGCGTGTGGCGTCGCGGACCAAATCTAATCCGGGAATCTCCGCTGCTGCTCCGGTTAAGCCGGGCCACAGTTTGGGATTCTCCTTGCGCAAACGTTTTGTCAGTTCGGCGCGCTCAAATTGATCGGCATTGATGGAGAGGATGGTGTCGGTCTCCTGCGGCAGCCATTCTCGACCGCGCGGCGACTGGAACACCAACAGCAGGGTGATTGCCACGAGCACAATTATCGAAAAAACCGTGAAGTAGAATTTGCGCAGTTCCTGTTTGTCGATCTGGCTGGAGAGCAGGGCCAGCTCAGCTTTGTGCTGCAGATGCCGTTCCACGGCCTGGCGGTGGCGAAGGGCTTCCTCCAGCAGCTGCGGCGCGTTGGGGGGCGCCACGCCCTGCGCGGCCAGGTGTCGCCCGATATTCAAGTAAGCGGGATTCTTTCGTTCCTCGACCGTTTGATGTCGCGCGCGCGCGTCGCGCACGGCTTCCTGCTGTGCCCGGATGTTGTCGGTCAATTTGCGGTCGCGCGCTTCGAATTCGCTTCGGGTTCGGGCGATATTTTTTTCCACCGCTGAAAGCTCCGCTTCGGCTGCGCTCAACTTTTCCCTGGCTGCGCGCGCCGCGTTGGCGCTGCCCTGGCGCGCCCGCACCAGCTCTGCGCGTTCCTCCGGCAGACGCGCCCGGCGGGCGGTGATACTGGCGGTTCGCGCCTCCAGATCGGGGGGAGCCGGTTCGAGCGCCTGCAAATCGGAGAGCTGCTTTAAGAGATCGCGATCCGCCGCTTCGCTTTCCTGGATGCGCCGCTCGATGGCGGCCAGCTCGCGCTCGCACACATCCACGTTGCTCTTTGCCTGATTGCGTTGCTGAAGTAGCGGGCGCTTTTCCGCCTCCAGTTTGGCGATCGCCTCAGCCAGTTCGCGGGCGAGTTGCTGCCGCTCTTCCTCGATCCGTTTGATCCCTTCTTCGATGCGCACGATCCGAAGCGCGACCTCTTTTTGTTCCTGCTCCAGTTTCTTGAGCGCCACGATCTCGTTGCGCAGCTCGGGAAAATTGGCGGCCTGCGCAGTCCCTTCGCGCCCGAGGTTGATTTCGCTTTTTTGAAGCAGGCGCTTTTCGTGACGCAGCGCCAGGCGCGTTCGCTGGCGGCGGATTTTTAGTCCGATCTCGCGAAAGCCGGTGCGAATAAAACTCACATCGTAACGCTATACGAATGCGCAGTGCGAAAAAGCAATTTCAACCGCGCGCATGAGTCAGAGCGGTGGGAGCCGTCGGACGACACGAGCTATTCCTCGGGCTCGGCGAGTTTGGCCAGCACACTGAAATCCTCCAGCGTCGTGGTGTCGCCGGTGACGGGCGCGCCGCTGGCGATTTCTTTGAGTAACCGGCGCATGATTTTGCCGCTGCGCGTTTTGGGGAGCGCCTCGGCAAAGCGCACTTCATCGGGTCTGGCGATTCCGCCGATGTGCGCGGCAACATGCCTGCGCAGTTCATCCTTGAGTCCATCACTGGCAGGGACCCCCGATTTCAATGTGACGAATGCCACCACCGCCTGGCCCTTGAGTTCGTCCGGTCTGCCAACGACGGCTGCTTCGGCCACTCGCGGATGACTCACCAGCGAGCTCTCGATCTCCGAAGTGCCCAGCCTGTGCCCGGCCACGTTGAGCACGTCGTCGATTCGCCCCACAATCCAGAAATAGCCGTCCTCATCGCGGCGTGCGCCGTCGCCGGTGAGATAGTTACCCTTGAATTCGCTCCAGTATTGCTGGCGATAGCGGGCCTTATCGCCGTAAATGGTGCGCAGCATCGATGGCCACGGCCTGCGAATGATGAGTTTCCCGCCCACGTTTGGGCCGACTTCGTTTCCCTTTTGGTCCACCACAGCGGGATCAACGCCAAAGAAGGGCAGCGTCGCGCTGCCCGGTTTTGTGGGAATGGCCCCGGGCAGCGGAGTAATCATGATCGCGCCGGTCTCTGTTTGCCACCAGGTATCGACGATGGGACAGCGGCCACCGCCGACGGTTTTGTAATACCACATCCAGGCTTCGGGGTTGATCGGTTCGCCCACGGTGCCAAGCAGTCGCAGCGATGAGAGATCGTATTTTCTTACCCACTGGTCGCCCCAGCGAATGAACGCCCGGATGGCTGTCGGCGCCGTGTAGAGAATCGTGACCCGATATTCTTCGATGATCCTCCAGAATCGGTCCGGTTCCGGCCAGTTTGGCGCGCCCTCGTACATGAGGACCGTGGCGCCATTGGCCAGCGGGCCGTAAACAATGTAGCTGTGGCCGGTGACCCAGCCGACGTCGGCCGTGCACCAGTAAATATCGTCGTCGCGCAGATCGAACACGTATTTGGTGGTCGAATAAACGCCGACCAGATAACCACCGGTGGTGTGCAGGATTCCCTTCGGTTTGCCAGTCGAGCCGCTCGTATAAAGAAGATAGAGGGGATGTTCGCTGTCCAGCGGCGTGGCCTTACAGTTTGCGTCCACATGCTCCAGTTCGTGGTGCCACCAGACGTCCCGGCCGTCCTCCATCTGTACTTCATTCCCCGCGCGGCGGAAAACAATTACCCGCCGGACGGGAACGCCGTTGCGCAGCGCGTCATCGACATTTTTCTTCAATGGCACGATGGCGCCTCGGCGATACGCGCCATCTGCGGTAACCACTACGGCGGCCCCGCTGTCGAGAATCCGATCCCGAATGCTCTCGGAGCTAAATCCGCCGAAAACCACCGAGTGCACCGCGCCGATGCGAGCGCAGGCCAGCATGGCTATTGCTGCCTCTGGAATATTGGGCAGATAAATAACAACCCGATCGCCGTTTCTCACGTTGTTGCGCTTGAGCACGTTTGCGAAGCGGCAAACTTCCCGGTGCAGCTGCTGATAAGTGAGGGTGCGTTTTTCGCCGGGTTCGCCTTCCCAGATGATGGCCGCCTTGTTTCGTCGCGGTCCGGCCAGGTGCCGGTCCAGACAATTTTCTGAAGCGTTGAGTTTGCCGCCCACGAACCATTTGGCAAACGGCGCTTTCCATTCGAGCAATCTGTTCCACTTGGTTCGCCAGAAAAGTTCGCCCGCTTCGCGTGCCCAAAATTTCGCCGGCTGCCGGATCGATTCGCGGTACAATCGCCGATACTGGCCGAGGCTTTTGATGCGGGCGTTTTTGACGAAATCCCTGGGTGGCTGAAAAACGCGTTTCTCGTTCAGGTGCGATTCGATATTCTCATGCATCGCCAGTGGCTAATATGCCGAGGAAAATTTTTGGGCAAGAATTGTCTCAGCGGAAGAGTTAAAAGGTTCGTGGACGTAAAAAAGTTAAAAAAGTGCGGGAATGTTGCCGTGTGACATGTGATCTCTCTTCCAGCTTTTACCCTCTCGCCGTTTTGAATTTTCCGTTCTTTGAGCCATGATCGAATCGCTGACCGACGACTATTTCATGCGTGAAGCCTTGCGGCAGGCGCAAAAGGCGTGCGATGCGGGGGAAGTGCCCGTGGGAGCAATCGTGACGCGCGCGGGGAGGATCATCGCTCGCGCCCATAACCAGGTGGAATTATTGAAAGACGCCACGGCGCACGCGGAAATGCTGGCGTTGACACAGGCCGAAGCGGCCGTGGGCGATTGGCGTCTGACCGAATGTGATTTGTACGTTACGAAGGAGCCGTGCGCGATGTGCGCCGGCGCAATCGTTCATACACGGATCAGACGCGTGATTTTCGGTTGCGCAGATCCGGGCGCGGGGGCTGCGGGAAGCGTGCTAAACCTTTTGCAAATGCCCGCCTTCAATCACCGATGCGAAATTGCGTCTGGTGTTTTGCGAGATGCATGCGCGTCGCTTTTGCAGGATTTCTTTCGCCAGCGCCGCGAACAGCAGCCCGGAAGAGGAAAATCGCAAATTGAAAGTTAGGCAGTGGCCATGGCTGCCTGGCTAGGATTCGAACCTAGACAAAGAGATCCAGAGTCTCTTGTGCTACCGTTACACCACCAGGCAAAAAGAGAGTTTTAACTCTCGCGAATCCCGAGATATCGAAATTCGAAACAAATTCAAAAAATACGGGATCTCTTCGAACCGGCAAAGCCGGTTTTTTTGCGCGCTTCGCGCTTTTAGAGATGCGCCGATGGGATTCCGATTTGTTTCTGGCCGGCGAGAATGAGTTCCTCGCCTTCGCGCGCAGCGGCCAGTTGAAGTTTCCGATCGTTTTGTTGAACCAGTCGCTCGGCCTGGGCGAGCATGGCATCGACCATCGCGTCGTCGTGAGCCGGATCGTGGTGAAACAGCAGCAGCTTTTCCACATGCGCATCGAGGGCCAGGGAGATGGCAGTGCTGATGGAGCCGTGTCCCCAGCCGACGCGACTTTTGTATTCCTCGTCGGTGTATTGGGCATCCAGGATCAGGATGTCGCTGCCTTCAAGAAACCGAACGAGCGCCGAACGCTCTTCCGCTCTGGCAATCTCCTCGTCGGCGGGCCGATTCTCTTTGGCCGCATGGAGAAAAAATTCGTACGGCTCGTGATCGGGAACAAAAGCGACCGAGCCGGCAGGAGTAAAGATCCGGTAGCCGGCGCAGATCCCCGGATGATTCACAAATTTTGCCTTTACCCGCAGTTTGCCCAGCGAGCATTCCATGTCGGTCAGCTTTTTGATCGCGATCTTTGAGGAAAGCTCGCGCATGGCGATGGGAAAAAACGGCGCCTTCATCGGTTCCGCCACGATTTGGCGAAAAGTCGCGCCGGCGCCATCGAAGCCCAAAATGCGGATTTCGTTTTTCTGATCGTAGGCCGGCTGAAAGAAGGGCAGACCCTGGATGTGATCCCAGTGGGCGTGGGTGATGAAGAGCGAAAGTTTGATGGGTTGGGCGCCAAACTCTTCTTCCAGCGCCGCGCCGAGCGCCCGAATCCCGGAGCCGGCGTCGAGAACAACGATTTCGTCGTCAGCGCGTAGCTCCACGCACGCGGTGTTTCCTCCGTAGCGCAACGTGGCGGGACCCGGCACCGAGATAGAGCCGCGTGTTCCCCAAAACTTGATGCGTGTCGAAGGTGCTGCAACTTCGGCCATGGGAAAACGCGCCGGACTTTGCCACGCGCGCGCGACGAAACCAAGCCTTTTTAGCGAACGAGCAGCGCTTCTGCCGGCAAGCTGCGCAGAGGGCGATCCGGTTTTTAAAAGAAAATCGGAATGATCAGGATCGCCAGAACGTTTACGACTTTGATCATTGGGTTGATGGCGGGCCCGGCAGTGTCCTTGTAGGGGTCGCCCACCGTGTCGCCGGTGACCGCAGCGGCGTGAGCAAAGGAACCTTTGCCGCCGAGATTTCCTTCCTCGATAAATTTTTTGGCATTGTCCCACGCGGCGCCGCCGGAGGTCATTGCGATGGCCAGGAACAATCCGGTTACGATGGTGCCCACGAGCAGCCCGCCCAGCACGACAGGTCCCAGCGGTTTGATGACTGCGACCAACACAACGGCAGCCAGCGGCAACAATGCCGGCACGATCATCTCGCGCAACGCCGCCTTGGTCACGATATCGACGCACGTGCCGTATTCCGGGCGATCCTGACCGGTCAGTATCCCCGGTTTCGCCTGCAACTGACGGCGTACTTCGCGCACCACGGCGCCGGCGGCCTTGCCTACGGCATCCATGCTGAATGCGGTGAAGACAAAGGGCAGCAATCCGCCAATAAACAATCCGATAATTACCTTGGGATCGCCCAGTGAAAACTGGAGCGCCGCGTCCTGATTATGCGCGGCGATGTGACCGTGCAATTCCTGCACGTAAGAGCCGAACAAAACCAGCGCGCCCAGGCCCGCTGAAGCAATGGCATAGCCTTTGGTGACCGCTTTCATCGTGTTGCCGACCGCGTCCAGTTCGTCCGTCACAAGGCGAATCTCCTTGGGCAAATGGCCCATCACCACCACGCCGCCGGCGTTGTCGGTGATCGGGCCAAATGAGTCGAGCGAGATAATGATGCCGGCCAAAGACAACATCGACATCACCGCGATTGCGATCCCGTAGAGGCCGGCAAGATGAAACGTGACCAGAATGGCCAGGCCGATGCAAAGCACCGGTAGCGCCGTGGCGTGTTCGCCCGCCGCCAAACCTGAAATGATATTTGTGGCGTGGCCCGTCTCCGACGCGTAGGCGATTTTTTTCACCGGGCTGAATCGCGCCGAAGTGTAGTAGTTGGTCAACGCAACGATCACCGGCGTCATGATCAGACCAACCAGGGACGCAAGGTAAAGTTGGGCGGGGGAACGCAATATCCCATTGATGGTTACGCCCTCCGGAAACAGTTTCAGTGTGACCGGCCAGAATAGAATCGCCGAGAACAGCGCGTTGGTCATCACAGCGCCCATCAGCACGGCCGCCGGCCTGCCGCGGGCGATGTTGACGAAAAAAACGCCAAAGATCGCTCCGATAACGGAGATGCCGCCCAACAGGAACGGATAAACGATGGCCGCTGGATTTCCGCCCAAAGTGAGCAGGCCGGCCAGAATGGCCCCCACCAGGCTTACGGCGTAGGTTTCAAAAACGTCCGCGGCCATTCCGGCGCAATCTCCGACGTTGTCACCCACATTGTCGGCGATCACGGCTGGGTTACGCGGATCGTCTTCTTCGAGGCCTTTCTCGATTTTGCCCACCAAATCCGCGCCCACGTCCGCGGCTTTGGTGTAAATGCCGCCGCCCAACCTGGCGAAAACACTGATAAGGCTGCCGCCCAGCGCCAGCCCCACGAGGCTGCGAATCGCAGCGTCGCTGCCGATCATCCCGGCCGCAACGGTATAAAAGATCGACACCGAAAGCAGGGCCAGACCCACTACTAGAAGTCCGGTCACTGCGCCGCCGTTAAAGGCCATGCGCAAGGCGTTGGTCCGTCCAATGCTGGCCGCCTGCGCCGTGCGCACATTCGCCAGCACGGCAACGCGCATGCCAATGAATCCCGCAGCCAGCGAACAAAAAGCCCCAATCACAAATCCAAGCGCCGTGGCGCGATCCTTGAACAGAAACAGTAAAATGAAGATGAGCACGGCAATTGCGCTAACCGTTTTGACCTGCCGATTCAGATAGGCCTTTGCCCCCTCCTGCACCGCAGCCGAGATCTCGCGCATCCGATCGGTCCCCGATGGAGAGCGAATCACCGCTGCAATCAGCAAAAAGGCGAACGCCAGTCCGACGGCTGCGCAGACCATCGAGAGCGCAACGCCTGAATTCAGAATGTTCAAAGCCAGAAAATTCAGTGGTTCCATCGTGCTGAAGCGCACGACTCTATAAAGAATTGTTCCGGTGGCAAAGGCAATTTGTTGAAAGGCGGACGCCACGTGGCCGGAAGCCAGAGCCCCGGGCGGCGGAAGGGAAATGCTCAGTGGAATTTGTCGCGCCCGTGAGGCGCTGCTAGGTCAAGCAGCGGCCCGATGGGAACGATTCGGGTCGGATTAATCTCGGTATGCGTCACGTAATAATGCCGTTTGATGTGGTCTAAACTAACCGTCTCGGCTATGCCGGGTGTCTGATACAAGTCGAGCAGATAGCCGTGCAAATTGGGATAATCAATGATGCGGCGCAGGTTACATTTGAAGTGGCTGTAGTACACCGCGTCGAACCGGATGAGCGTGCAAAAGAGGCGCCAGTCCGCCTCGACGACGCGATTGCCCAGCAGATATCGGCTGCGCGACAGCCGGTCCTCCAATTCATCTAGCGCCTCAAAAAGCTTGCGGCAGGCCGCTTCGTATGGCCGTTGCCGGGTTGCAAAACCAGCTTTGTACACGCCGTTGTTCACGTTGTCGTGCAGGAAACGCACAGCGCCGCGTGCTCGGCCTCGAGCTCCTGCGGGAAAAAATTCGCCTCTTTGTTCCTGGCAAAGTCGTTAAACTTGTCGTTGAACATGCGGCAGATATCGTCCTCGCAATTGTTCACAATCTTTTTCGCCGTCTTGTCCCAGAGCACAGGCACAGTCACGCGCGCATGATAATTGGGGTCGGTTGCCTGGTACGCTTCGCTGAGAAAATGGAAACCATTTACCGGATCGGTTGATTCAAATGGCGCTTCGGGGGGAATGTTTCCCAATGGATCGCGAAACGCCCAGCCGCGTTCGTCGCGGATCGGATCAACAATGGTCATCCCGATTGTCGCTTCCAGACCCTTTAGTTTTCGAAAAATTACCGTCCGGCTTGCCCAGGGACAAGCCAGAGACACGTAAAGATGATAACGGCCAGGCGTTGCGGGATAAGGCGTCGATCCGTCATTGGAGATCCACTCGCGGAATGCGTCCTCCTGTCGATGGAATTCACCCGACGCGGTTTCTTCCTCCGGAAATTGCGCACTCACAGTTTTAAGGCGCCGACAACGCCGGCTCGATTTTTCCCGAGGCCGTTTGCCGGGCGCGCGCCGCGGGGGTTTCCCGGCCGCGCTCACACCACAGATACAACACCGGCAGCGCGATCAAAGTGAGAAATGTCGAGCTGAGGATGCCGCCAATGACAACCGTGGCCAGCGGACGTTGCACCTCCGCGCCCGTGCCGGTGGCGATGGCCATGGGCAGAAAACCCAGACTGGCTACCAGGGCCGTCATCAGCACCGGCCGCAGCCGCGTGAGCGACCCTTCGAGCACCGCTTCGCGCATGGTGCGGCCCTGTCTGCGGAGTTGATTGAAATAACTGATCATCACCAGCCCGTTGAGCACAGCTACGCCGCTCAGCGCTATGAAGCCGATTCCCGCCGTGATGCTGAATGGCATCCCGCGCAGCCACAGCGAAAGCACGCCTCCGGTGACGGCCAGCGGAATTCCGGTGTAAACGATCAGCGCCTGGCGGAGGCTTCCCAGCGCAAGAAAGATTAGGACGAAAATCAGCGCCAACGCCCCCGGCACCACCACGATTAAACGCGCCCGGGCTTCCTGCAGGTTTTTATAAGCGCCTGCGAACTCCACGAAGTAGCCCTCCGGCATTTTTATCTCCTGTTTGATGCGTTGCCTGGCATTGTTGACGAAACCTTCGACGTCGTGTGTGTCCAGGTTCACAAGCAGCGCAGCGCGGCGTCTGCCTTCGTCGCGCATGATCGGTTCCACGACTTGTACGGTCTTCAGTTCGGCCACGTCGCCGAGCTTGATCAGGCCGTGATCGCCCACGCGAAGAGGCAACTCGCGAATCTTTTCAAAATCGGACCGGAACGCCTCGGGCATGCGCACGACAACGTCGTAGCGCTTTTCGCCGTCGATGGCCGTGCCAATGACTTGTCCGGCGAGCGCGGCAGAGACGGCTTTGTTCAGTTCGCCTGAGCCAAGACCGTAACGCTGGAGCTGATCGTGTTTGGCCTGGATCACGAGCTGCGGCGTGCGACCCTCCATTTCATATTCCACTTCCGCGGCGCCGGGAGTGGTTTCCAGAATGCCTTTGATTTGTCCGGCGAGTTTATCCAGCACATCATAATCGTCGCCGAAAATCTTGACCGACAGCTCCGATTTTGTTCCTTCGAGCATCTCGTTAAATCGCTCCTCGATGGGCTGTGAAAAGATGATGTTCGCCTCGGGACTCACGCGCCGCATCACCGCGCCGACTGCCTGTAGGTACTTCGGCACAAAACGCATCCAAAGTTCTTCGCCTGCGCCAATGACGAAAATGGCGACGAGCAGGATGACGAGATTGCGTTTGAGTCCGAAGAAATCTGCGAACCGTTGCTTCCGGCTTACGCTTTGCTCACCTGGCGTTTGCATTCTGCGTAGAGCGCGTCGTATACAATAAATTCCCGTTCAAGGATCTCATGATCACTGAGTCCGATTGCGCCGAAGCCGGCGGCAATCCAGCGTAGACCTTCTCCTGCTGGGTGTGGATCGTGTGGGCGCGAGTCGGCTGCGCAAACGATTTCGCCGAGCAAAACCAGCGCTGGATCGGTGAGCTCGTACTTTTTTAAGATTGAATTGAACGAAACGTCTTCACCGTGATGGCCGAGCTCGCAGTTCGGAACGTCGAACACGATTCCATCTTTGATTTTATCCCAATCAGTATCGCGTGGCAGGAAGACAAACTTTGCGTCAGGATCGACAAATTTCTTGATGAGCCACGGACAAGCCACGCGGTCCACTTTAATTTTCTCGCGAGTGACCCATTTCATGAATTAGATTTTGTTTCGTGGCAGCCTGGTTCTGGTATGCGGTCGTTGCTGCGGTGCTTTACGGCGCGCATCAAATCTTTACTCGTCTTGCGGCCGAGCAGATTGGCGATGGTCTCGGCGGTTTTGTTGTCGAAGCAAGCGCTGCATTGTCGATTTTCCTTTACCTAGTATTTCTGTGGTTAGGCGGACACTGGAACCAAAAATTCAGCGTGGCTGGATTTAATTATTCACTTCTGACGGGAATCTGTGTCGGGGCAGGCACGATCGCATTCTTTCTTCTGTTTCAACGCGGCGGCCCGCTTTCAGCTGTGCCGGCCATATTAGCAGGCGGCGCGGCCATCATGGCCATTGCGGGCATTTTGTTTTTCCGCGAAGCACCATCGTGGCAGAGAATTCTCGGCGTTGCGTTCGCTATCATCGGTTTGTTTTTCCTGCGCAAATAGAAATCGGTTTCGTGTTTACTTTGTAACGAGCTGCAACCCGATGTAAGCCATTGCGTGGGTGTCGCCGACAATGTCGCGTCCACCGGAAAACAACAGGTTAAGATGCTTGTTCAACCTCCATGTGCCGCCGACGTTGAACGCGAAGTCGGAACGGCCGCCATGCTCTTTGGGGGAATTGCCGAACAACTCGACACCAAGCGTCAGTCGCTCGTTGATTTCACGTTCGAGTACTGCGCCGGCGTAAACGTAATTGCGAGTTTCAGTGGCAGTTTGCCACCAGTAGCCGACGTTACCGTAGCTGGTCCACTTCCCCCAACTTTTCTGTGCCACCAGTGGTAGCACGAATGCTGTGCGACCTTCGCCCAGGTCGTGCGCGTGATCGCCTGTTGGCAATAACAGCTGTGGGTAAATGCCAAGTTGAGTTTGCGCATGCTCGTTGTTGAAAAATCGCCACTTCACCCCGAGCAGCAAATCGCCGGCCCCAGTTGCGGTGCCATCGTTGCCCGCGTGTACAATTCTGAAAGGAATCTCCAGCTTGAGCTGTATATTCGGCAAGCCGTAATTCAAATCGAACAGAGGCGCGTCCATCTCCGTTTTGCCCGGCGTGCGCTCAACAATGAACGGGACGTTGATTTCCCATCCCCCTGGAGGCGGCGGTTCGGGATCGTCCGTTACAAATGGCGGTCCGGCTCGGATCAAATCAACTGTCAGCAACCACCCGATGCCGACAGTGGCGCAGCAAACTTTCGTTAATTTGCCGGAAGGCCCGATTCGGCGCGGCATTATTTGGGTGTCAGCTTAAGGATGCGCCCTTCGGTCGGATCGATTAGGTATGCCGATTCGCCTTTGCCCGTGATCACTCCGCGTGCGCCTTTGACGGTCGGTACGGTCGCTTTTAAATGAAATTTTCCATGATCGTCCACGTCAGCCACGCTCAGTGTCGCGGCCTGAGAGGCTGCGGCGTAAAGGAGCTTTGCGTCGCCTGAATAATCGATGTTATCGAGGCCAGCTCCAGTTGTTATCGAATCTGTTATTTTTCCGTCATGACCGGCATCGAGGCTTACAACGTGATCGCCGCATGCGACAAACAGGAAGCGGCGCGCATTATCTAATGCTAACCCCTGCAAATCCGTGCTGCCCGGATTCCATCTGTCGACCACTTTGTGCGACCGCACATCGATGGCAATGGTCTTTCCGGCTTCCTCAACATTTGTGTAAAAAAGGCCGCGCTGGTTGTCGACAGCGTAGCCCTCGGCCAAACCATCCAGCGGAATTCTTGTTTTCGGCTTCAGCTGATGCGGATCGGATGCATCGAAAATCTCGAGCGATTTGGCTGCCGCGCTATCGCCTGCTTTGGGTCGAAGCGTGAGCCAGACCTCTCGCGCGGCTGCAACGTAAACCACTCCGTCGGGGGTAACGGAGCTATCTGCTGAGACCGGCACACATTCGCCACGCGCAAGACTCTTCGCATCGATCACACAGAGCCTCGCATCCGCACGGTCCCCAATGTAAATGACGCCATCGCCCACGCTGGCCGCAGTTGGTCCGACTGTAATCTTTCTTCCGCGTCGCTCGATTTCACCGGTTGCAAATCCTGTGATCTGCGAAACAGCATCGGTTGCCTCATCGATTACATCCACACTTCCTGTATTGCTCGCTGGCACCCACAACTTTCCCGTCGCGCGATCGTAGGCAAAGTAGTCCAGCGCCACCGCCCCAGTCGCGCCCGGAAGTTTAATTGGTTTGAGTTCGTAATGCGTGTCAGCTGCGCGAGCGCCTGAAACCCAAACGATATGGATCAACGCGATTGCGGCGACCTGCGCAAATTTCGAACCACGGCTTCTAGGACAAATCCAGTAGCTTGGGAAAGAGCAGACTCGCGAGTAATCTTTGATCATTGCTCAGTTACAAAATCATTCGATGTGGTAAGCGCGGATCTCGGCCTGTTGCAATCCGCGATGTGGAACGGCGACAAATAAAGTGTCTTGTTCCGGCACAAACAGTCCGGTGCGAGCGCCACTCGCGGTGTTCACCTTAGCGAAGGCTTTATAGGTGTTTGCGTCAGTTTGATTAATAATGTCGATCTTGCCCGCGCCGCAGATCGCGTATATGCGGCGGCGTTTGTTATCGTAGAAAACGTCGTCGGGATCACCGGAGATGTCGATTTTTGCAACAACCTGACCCGTTTCGGTGTTGAGCGCGACAAGCTTTGGGGGCAGACGGCATCCGATAAATAATCGATGATTCGCGTCATCAAGCGCCATTGGAAAATTTCCAAATGCTAGGTCTGTCTTCCATGTGGCGACGACTTCGCCTTTCTCACGATCGATCACTGCCACGTGACGCGAATTTGGAACATTTACAAAAATTCGTTTCCCGTTCTTCTCCAGCTCGAACGCTTCAGGATGAGCTGAAAGTTTAATTGAACCGATCTGTTTCCCGTCGGGTGCGTTAACAACCGCGATCCCACCGCTGCCGAAGCCGACATAAATCTCTTTGGTAGCCTCATCGTAACGGACATTGTCGGCGTCATCCTTGAAGTTCAGTTCACTAATCTGCTGGAACGGTTTTCCATCGTAGATTTTGAAAATCCCACCTTTGTCATTCGCGACAAAGAGACGATCCAGTTCAGGGATGTAAGCGACTCCTTGCGGTGCACCAAGGCCCGTAATCGAGCTAATTCGCTCGCCTTTACGCAAATCCATTACTTCGACGGTATTGTTCCCAAGTGCGCAGACGAATAATCTTTCACGCGAAGGATCGAGTGCGAAATGATCGATCCGGCCTTCGACTCCTGGCAGTCGTATCGTTTGCTCGAGTTTAAACGCCTCCTGTTCGGCGTGGGCAGCAGTAATGCAACCGCAATAGGCGATGAGAAGGATGCATCGGAGGAGAAAGAGGTTCATCTGCTCCCGTAAGTGAAATTGTCGAATGCTGTAACACTGTCGGCTTTGGTCCAGACGCCAACTTTGCCGGCATCTTTAAACGTCTCGTCATCCCATTCGATCGCTTTTTTCCCATCAAACGTGACTGTGAAACGATTGCCGTTGAAGTTGACACGTAACGTGTGCCACTGGCCGGACACGACCTTCATGTTGGTTCGCTTCTTCTCGGTGCGTTTACCTTTGATGGTGTGGTAGATCGTCACGTTGTTCTCGAGGCCATTGGCGCGTGCGATGTAGTAGTTGTTAGCGTCCTGCAATCGCCAGATAACGCCGCCCGCCTGATCTTCCTTACCAGCAATCGGCTTGAATTTCACTTCGACGAATCCATTTTTGATATTCGTGTCCGTCTTGAAGCAAACCGGAAAAGTCGCCTGACCCGATTGCTTCAACACATTTGGCTTGCTTGGAGCGGAATTGTCCTTCTCAACAGACCATTTCGCTGCGCCGCTGCCGGTTTGTGTCGCCGTCCAACTTGGAGGCGGCGCACCTGCTTTCATGTCGTCGAAGTTTACCGTCTCAGCGGCAGCCAACGCCGTTGCCATTGTTGTCATAATCATGACGCGTAGCGATTGACCCATAATTTCGGGTATAAATCTGAGGGTCACGGCAGTGGGGAGGTGACCTTTAGCAAACCGCCAATTAAAAAACCGCCTTTGACGGCATTCGCCAAATCCTTCGCCGAACCGCGTCCCCAATAGTGGAAAAACATGATACGCGGCTCCTCGTGGGTCATGTGCTGATGTATGGCAACGATGTTAATCTTGTTCTTGAGAAGCGATTTAAGGACAGGCTGCAATTCGTCTTCCGTGACTGCAAAATCTCCATCCACAACGGCGTTGTCATCGCTGCCGGCAAACGCGGCCCACGTGTTGACGCCCATCTCCTTGTCGATGGGCGCGCCGTGCATTTTTGCAGGACGACCAATTGTGAATTTCACCATTCCATCCTTGGCTTCACCCTGTACACCAAAGATCTCGTTGAGAGCGGCAGCAGTGATCGAACTTTTGTCGGGTAATGATGGTTGTCCAACGACCGAGAACGATTCTGCCGGTTTTGGATTTGGACCGCGGATTGCCTTCGTCGTGTCGTAAACTTTCTTAACCGCGCTGGCTAATTTCTCGAGCGGGCCTTCGCCTTCGATGTGCATAAAGAAGACTTTGGGCCGATCGAAGAAGAAATGATTATGCAGTGCAGTAACGCTGAGGCCGTTGTCGAGCGCAGCGGACATGGCGGCGTTGACTTCATCTTCAAACAGAACGGTGTCGCCCATCACCATTGCGCCGTCTTTTGTGGCAGTGAATGCAGCCCAGGTGCCAAGACCCATAAACGACGGCATGCTCCATCCGTCGACAACAACCTTTACGTCACCCCGTGGAAAAGTAACTTTATAAACACCTTCCTTTTCGTTCATTTTTCCCTTAAGCCCCGTTAATTCGTCGATGCGTGCTGTATTGAGATCGGCTGCCACCGATGCGTAAATGAACGCGCCAAAGATTATCGCGGTAGTAAGAATTTGTTTCATAATCGTGATAGTAATTCGCACAGATTCGGGAAGCTGGATGTAATACCAAGGACGGCGTGCTATACGTATTTCATTCTAGGCATTGATCGCATGGGCGCAACCTCCTGGCTTCTCCTTCTCTACAGCCTTCCGACTCGGCAAAAAACCGAGCGAGTGGCCGTCTGGCGCAGGCTAAAGAGAATCGGGGCTGTTCAGATTAAAACATCCACGTATCTGCTGCCGGATAATCCGCCGCAGTACGAACATTTCCAATGGTTGACGCAGCAGATTCGAGATTTTGGCGGCGATGCTACTCTCGTGCGCGCCCAAGAAATCGAGGGATTATCGAATGAGAAGTTAATTGCGCTTTTTAATCGCGCCCGCGACGAAGAATATGGTGCAATCAAAAAGTCGCTGCAGGGTTTCCTCGCCCGCGGGAAAAAGGTTGATCCTGAGACAAAAGCGGCAGAATTAGAACGCCTCACGCGGCAGTTTCGCGACACTCGGGAGATTGATTTTTTTCAGAGCCCGCGAGGACAGGATGTGCAGATGCTTCTACGTCGCGCGGAGGGTTCGCCGAAGAAAACGCTCCCACGACTCGAGACGAAAAATTACGTAGGCAGGACCTGGTTAACACGGCCGCGCCCTGAAATCGACCGGGTTGGATCAGCGTGGTTGATTCGACGATTCATCGACCCGCGAGCGAAGTTTGTTTTCGCTGCGGCAATTCCTTCAAATCGCGAAATTATTCCATTCGACATGGTGGATGTTGAGTTCTCCCATCACGGGGATTACTGCACGTTCGAGACGTTAACGCGTCGTTTTGGTATCGAGGACAAGGTGGTCAAAAAGATTGCGGAAATGATTCACGATGCGGATTTGGAAGACGCGAAATTTCACCGCCCGGAATGCATCGGGATTGATCGAGTGCTCAAGGGCTGGGCGAAAGAGGGAGTGACCGACGACGAGATCTTGCGTCGCGGCTTCGACTGCTTTGATGCGCTCTATTCTTTTCTGCAGCGGCGATGATAACGAAGGAGCCAGAGCAAAATAACTCCGCCGCAGGTCATCAGATGCCCTCGTGGCGCGAAGTATTTCTCTATTTTCTTTCTCTCGGCTTCGTTAACATCGGCGGCCCCGTCGCGCAGATCACGATCATGTTCAATCATATGGTGGAAAAGCGGCGGTGGTTATCCAAGGATCGCTTCGTCAAGATCATGGCGTTCTGTCATATGCTTCCCGGTCCTGAGGCACTCCAACTTGCGATCTATGTCGGCTATCTGAAAAGAAAGCTTTGGGGCGGCATTTTGGCTGGCCTTACTTTCATTCTGCCGGGCGCAGTCGTGATGATTGTCCTGAGTTGGTTTTATGTTACGTACGGCAAGCTGCCTCAGGTTAACAACGCGCTCTACGTTCTAAAGCCGGCTGTTCTCGGCATCATAGCCGCGGGTATCATCAAACTCGGGCGCGCTTCGATCCGGAATCTTTTTCTGGCAATCTTACTCGTCGGCGCCTTCGTAGGAATGCGTTTTGGCGGAATCAACTTTTTGCTGATTCTCCTGATCGCCGGTTTGTTCAATCTGATCGTCGACGGAGGATTGCCAAGAAAAACTGCGCCGACATTGCCGCTGGTGGTTGGCGGACTCGGTCTGACGCTTCCGTTACTCGATTCTCGATGGCTCCAAGTCGCCTGGCTATTTCTTAAGACCGGATTACTGAGCTTTGGTGGCGCCTATGCATCGCTCGTCTTTGTGCAACGTGGAGCAGTTGCGCAATATCATTGGCTTTCCGACAGCCAATTGCTCGATGGTGTCGCTCTCAGCGTTGCAACGCCGGGACCATTCATGTTGTTCGCAACATTCGTCGGTTATCTCGCCAGAGGTATCCCGGGGGCAGTGTTAGCAACATTCTTCGTCTTCCTGCCGTCATTCATTTTTGTAATTGCGGGGGCGCATTACGTCGAAAAACTCAGGGAGAATCGTCCGATTCAGGCCTTCCTCGCCGGGGTCAGTGCCGCAGTTGTGGGCGTCATCGCAGTCGTATCGCTGGATTTAATTCCCGAGGCGCTTGTCGACTGGCCCACTGTCGGTATCGCGGTGATTTCCTTTCTTCTGGTCGCTTTGCTAAAGCGCGACGTTGCTTTCGTCGCGATTGGAGCAATGCTTGGTGGAATAATCTACTCGAGTATTCGCTCGTTCGCTTGAAAGGTGCCACACGGCCTCAAGCATATTATTCCTTTCGCAACGGCCGGGCTCAGCAATCCCAGCTGCAGTCGTCTAGAAGCGCGGAGGCGGCGAAGACGATGTCAAAGACAACCATCTTCGCCGCGCTTCCACCCCAAATCGCGTTCAAGGCAACGCGATCCACCCTATGGAAACTCACTATTTTGGCATCTCTGCTGGCTTCTTGCCCCGGTGATGCGCGTTGCAATGTTCGACTCTCGAAGGCGGATTTTGTTCGAACAGATTTTGGTTATGGAAACAAAACACCCCGCCTGAGCGGATAAGTCATCCGTTGATTTTGCCTCTGGAATGGCGCGATTCAGCTTAATGGCCGATTAGTACGGCTTTGGCTGGTTTTTCGACTCGTTCTTTTCCTTGTGTGTCCCGAGGAACTTGCCGGTGGCGTCCACGCGGATGGCCACTTCTTTCCCGTTGCGGTTCACCACCGCATCATAGACTTCCTTTCCCTTGCGGCTCTCCTTTGCGATGCGGAGGATCTGGTCGTTGCCGGCTTTTTCTTTGATGGTGGTTTGAACCGGCGACGGCAGGTCCTTCATGTCCACTGGAGTTTCTTCCTGGGCTTGAGCGGCCATCCCCAGAGCAAGACCGACGCTGACGCTCACTACGGTCATGAGGCTCGTGAATTTCATGTTTGTCTTCCCCCTCTTATTCCACATTCAACGGAGAATTCGAATCGGCCGCATGATTTGCGCGTAGGTGCGCGTTGCTTATCGGCGGGCGAAAATTTCGCGCAACGCCGCGCGCGCTGCGTGATAACCGCACATGCCGTGAACGCCACCTCCAGGCGGCGTGGACGAAGAGCAAAGATAAACCCCTTGGATCGGAGTGCGATACGGCGTGGGGCTAAGAACGGGCCGGGACAGCAATTGCATCAGATTCGCCGCCCCGCCGCTGATGTCGCCGCCGGCCAGGTTTCGATTCGATTGCCCCAGCGATGCGGCATTTATTTTGCGTCGCTCGAGGATGCAATCGCGGAACCCGGGCGCGAAGCGCTCAATCTGAGACTCGATCCGCCCAGTAATATCGACGTGGCAATTAAACGGCACGTGCGCATAGACCCAGAGAGTGTGCCGTCCACGGGGCGCCCGCGTTGAGTCGAATCGACTCGGTTGCGCAACTAAGGTAAACGGGCGCTCGGGAATTTCACCACGCGCTGCCTGGCGTTCGGCTGCTGCAATTTCCTCCAGTGGGCCACCTAGATGAACTGTGCCGGCGCAGCGGCACGCTTCGGCTTTCCAGGGGACGGGGTCGCGCAGCGCGTAATCGATTTTAAAAATTCCGGGCGCGTGTCGGAACGATGCCAAGCGCTGCCGGTAGCGGGCTGGCATTTGCTCGCCGGCTATGCGCAGGAATTCCCAAACCGAAATATCCAGCAGCGCGACCCGTGATTTCGGCAGATCCCGGAGACTTTCCACCGGACGGTTAACCTCGATTTTCCCGCCAAGCTCGCCAAGGGATTTGGCCAGCGCATTGGCGATTTGCTGAGAGCCACCGCGGGGAATTGGCCAGCCAACCGCGTGGCCGGCCATTGCCAGCACCAGAGCGAATGCCGACGACACGGGCGATTCCAGTGGCAGAAAGGAATGCGCCGCGATCCCGGCGAACAACGCGCGCGCCGGTTCTTGGTTGAACAATTTCGCCACCAGAGCGGCGGGGCACATTCCCAGCGCCCCGAAGCGCGCAAGCGCCAGCGCATGACGCGGTAGATGCAGCACCGGCTGCAAAAGTTCCGGGATCAACTTTTCCCAATTGCGCGCCAGCGGATTCATCAGGCGGCGATACGTGCAACAATCCTCGCCGAGGCGCTCCGCGGTGAGATCGACATCGCGGTGCAGGCACGCCGCGGAACCATTATCCAATGGGTGCGCCAGCGGAATGTCCGGCTGGACCCATTCAAGACCGAAACGTTCCAGGGCAAGCGTTTTGAAAAAGGGCGAGGCGGCGGCGAGCGGATGAACCGCTGAACAGACATCGTGCACAAAACCGGGCAACGTTAATTCCGCCGAGCGCGCCCCGCCGCCGATGGTGGGGTTTGCTTCATAAACGAGCACGGAACATCCCGCGCGCGCGAGGGTGATCGCCGCAGCGAGGCCATTCGGTCCCGAACCGACGACCACCGCGTCGTAATCCGTGGCCATCGATCAGGCGTTAAAGGATGGCGCCGGTTTTTCCAAACACAAATTTGCGCGCCGCTCGGAATCAATTGTCGCAGCAGGATGGCAAAGCGGCGGTGAGTTCGGCAGAATTATGAGATGCAGCCTCTACCCGATCGGCAGGCGGCGCTGACCCGGCACGTTGCGCGATTGCTGCGCTGTCGTCGTTGTCCGCGCATGCAATCCACGCCTGTCTCCGGTGGCGCGATTGTCAGCCAGGTAATGATCGTTGGCCAGGCCCCCGGGCCGCGCGAACCGGTTTTGCAACGGCCTTTCGCGCATACCGCCGGCAGAACGCTGTTCGGCTGGCTCGAACAATTCTGCGGGTTGAATGAAGCCGCTGTTCGCTCGAAAATTTATTTCGCTGCGGTGTGCCGCTGTTTTCCGGGTAAAAGCTCGAGCGGCGCCGATCGTGTTCCGGCGCCGGAGGAGATCCGCAACTGCGCGCCGTGGCTGGATGCAGAGATTGGAATTTTGCGGCCGCGCCTGATCATTCCCGTCGGCCGGCTGGCCATCGCGCAGTTCATTGGCGCGGGAAAGCTGGAGGAAGTCATCGGCCGCCAATTTCGCGTCGAACGCGCCGGGCATCGGTTCGACGTGATTCCGCTACCGCATCCCTCGGGCGCGTCGCCCTGGCACAAGATTGCTCCGGGCCGGGCACTCACCGAACGCGCGCTCAAACGGGTCGCCCGTCATCCGGCGCTGCGGAAATTGGCCGCCGAATTTGCAGGCTGTTTCCAGGCCGCGCGCGCCGGCAGAAATTTGAAACGTTGAAAGTTGAACCGCGGCCGCCGAGACTTCGCCGATGTCTTCCAGTCACGTTCCCAATCGCTCCGAGATTGCCGAGTCCGACAAGTGGGACCTCACTCGCTTGTTCCCCAATGTGAGCAAATGGCAGGAGGATTTCACCTGGCTTCAGCAGTCGTATCCGCAGATCGAGCAATGGCGGGGCCGGGTGGGGGAGTCGGCCCGCACGCTGGCCGCGGTTCTGGAGTTTGAGAAAACGCTGGAGATGAAACTGGAGCGCCTCTATCACTACGCGTCGCTGCAGCTGGCCGAGGACAGCACCAACAACGCATACCTCGCCCGCATGGGGCAGGTCCAGAACCTCATGAGCAAACTCGGCGAGGCGACGGCGTTTGTGGTCCCGGAAATCCTGGCAATCGACGACGCAACGTTCGCAAAATTCGTAGCCGAACCTGTTCTGGTGGAGTGGCGAATCAAGTTGCGCAAAATTCGCCGGATGAAACCGCACGTGCTCTCGGCTGCCGAGGAACGTTTGCTGGCCTTGAGTAGCGTGGCGTTAAGCGGTTACGACGATACTTTTTCGCAGTTGACCGATGTGGACATGAAGTTCGGCGTCCTCATCGACGAGACCGGGCGCGAACGACCGCTGACGCAGAGTTCCTTCAGTTCGTTTCTGGTGAAGCGCGATCCCGCGCTGCGCAAGCGCGCTTTTCATCAGTTTTATGCCGAGTTCCGCGATCATCAGTACACGCTTGCCGCGGCTTTGGCCTATTCGGTCAAAGCGGATGTTTTCCACGCCCGGGCGCGCAATTATTCTTCGGCGCTGGAAGCAGCGTTGTTTCCGGACGATGTGTCGGTCGCCGTTTACGATGGGTTGATTCGCACAGTCCGCGCCAATTTGGAACCGCTCTTTCGTTATTTTGATTTGCGGCGGCGCGTAATGGGACTGGCCGAGCTGCATCATTACGACACGTACGTGCCGCTTGTTCCGGAAATCGAAACCCGTTTCACATTCGAGCAAGCCACGGAAATGGTCCTCAACGCTCTGGCGCCGCTGGGACGCGAATACACCGGTACTCTGGCAGAAGGTCTGCGCGTGCAGCGGTGGTGCGATCGCTACGAAACCAGAGGCAAACGCAGCGGCGCATTTTCCTCCGGCAGTTACGGCGCGCCGCCCTACATCCTGATGAATTACAAGGAGGACGTTTTTTCCGACGTGTACACGCTGGCGCACGAAGCCGGCCACTCGATGCACAGTTGGTTCTCGCAAAATTCCCAGCAGTTCCAGGATTACGAATATCCGATTTTCCTCGCGGAAGTGGCCTCCACCTTCAACGAGGAACTGCTCACTCACTATTTGCTCCAAACCACCGACGATCCCCGAATGCGCGCTTACCTTGTCAACCGGCACATCGACGAGCTGCGCGGCACATTATTTCGGCAGACCATGTTTGCCGAGTTCGAAAAAATCATCCACGCCATCGAGGAAAGCGGTGACGCGCTGACGCTCGAGGTTTTCAAATCCGAATATCACAAGCTGCTCGACACCTATTTTGCGAAAAACTTCGCGCTCGATCCGGAACTGGACCTGGAATGTCTGCGCATTCCGCATTTCTATCACGCGTTTTACGTTTACAAGTACGCCACCGGCATTTCCGCTGCGGTCGCCCTTTCGCAGCGCGTGCTATCCAAGGAACCGGGCGCCGTGGAAGCCTATCTTGATTTTCTCCGCTCCGGCGGCTCCAGGTTTCCACTGGAAACGTTGAAAGCAGCGGGCGTGGACATGGCCAGCCCCGCGCCCATCGAGCGCACTTTGCGCCTGTTCGAACGGCGGCTCGACGAATTGGAAGCCTTGCTGCTGTAGCGCGGAGACCCTTTCGGCCCATCGTTATTCGGGCAATGCAACTGGAAAGTGGCGAGCTCCTTCAGCGACTGGAACCGCTCTTTGTCGAAAATTTCCAAAGATTCGGCGAGCTCGGCGCAGCGGTTTCGGTTTGGCAATACGGCAGACCGGTGGTTGAGCTGCATGGCGGATTTTGCGACGCGCGCCGCGAAAAACCGTGGACGCGCGACACGCTGGTGCTGGTATGGTCGGCGACCAAGGGGATCGGCAGCGCTTCTCTCTTGCATCTCTTGCAGGAGCGCGGGATCTCGCTCCAAAGGCGCGTGACCGAGTTCTGGCCCGAGTTTGGGCAGGCGGGCAAGGAAAACATCACGCTGGCACAGTTGTTGTCGCATCAGGCCGGGCTGTGCGCGTTGGATCGGCGCGTGGAGGTGACCGATTATGACGCAGTCATTCACGCGCTGGAGGCGCAGGCGCCCTTGTGGCCGCCGGGCACAGCGCACGGCTATCACGCGCGCACATTTGGATTTCTCCTCGATGAACTCGTTCGCAGAATCGCGGGAAGAACATTATCCGAGTACTGGCAGGCAAATTTTGCCCGGCCACTCGGTCTCGATTTTTGGATCGGACTGCCGGAGCAGGAAAACGCGCGCGTGGCCACCGTTTACGCGCCAAAGATCGGCCGGCCGCCCGAGCCGAAGCAATTCTATGCCGATCTCGCCACACCTGGCACGCTGGCTTACAGAACGTTCACCTCACCGCGCGGTCTGCAGGCAATCAGCGCCATGAATGAGCCAGCGGTTCGCGCGCAACCGGTCGTTTCCTTTGGCGGGATCGGCAGCGCCGGTGCCCTGGCCAGGTTCTATGCCATCCTTGCCAACGGCGGCAAACTCGATGGGCAACGTTTCTTTACTGACAAGACAATGACATGGATGAGCGCCACACTGGCCGATGGAATGGACCGGGTTTTTCAAATACCAACCGCGTTCTCCGCCGGGTTCATGAAAGATCCGCGCAACGCCGCGCGAAAACTCTTCGGCCCGTCTCCAAGCGCTTTTGGACATCCCGGCGCCGGCGGCGCGCACGCCTTCGCCGATCCGGAAAATCACATCGCTTTTGCCTATGTGATGAACCAGATGGAGCAACAGGTTTTGCCTAACGAGAAATCGCTGCGGCTCGTGCGCGCCGTGTACGCTTAATCGCACGCTTCAGTTGGCCCCAGCCCGCGATTGCACTCTTTACTGGCCAATAATTGTGAGATGAATCTTTCGCCGGTGAGGTGCGCGGCGATGTTCGAAGAGAAAAATGCCCTGCCAGGTGCCGAGCTGCATTTTTCCATTAACAATAGGCACGGTCTCGCTGGTCCGAGTCAAAACCATGCGGATATGTGACGGCATGTCATCGCTGCCTTCGGAACGGTGCGTGAAAAAATCCGCATCTTCCGGCACGAGGCGGTTGAAGAATTCTTCCAGATCGCGGCGCGCGGATGGATCGGCATTTTCCATGATGATGAGGCTGCAACTGGTGTGCTGGACGAAAACGGTCGCAGTGCCATTGCGCACCGGAGAGTTGTCGATTGTGAACTGTATTTCGTCTGTGATTTCGTATAACCCTTTCCCGTGCGTGCGGACTTCGATTTGATGGTGATGGATATGCACCAGGGCGCAGATTATTCAGCGACAGGAGGGCGGCAATCTGTAAACTGAGAACGCTCTGTGCGCCGCGCGTTTGCCTGCCGGCCAAGGAGGGCGTTGATCTGGGCGGCGGCCGATGGCCTAATAATGTCGATGCGGGGCGACCTGGAGCGGGTGTTGTTGGATGAGCCTGCAATCAACAGGCGACTGGATGAATTGGCGGCGCAGATCACCTGCGATTACCGCAATCGCGAATTGACGGTGATCGCGGTTTTAACCGGAAGCTTGATGTTCATTGCCGACCTGCTTCGGCGCATTCCGCTGGCGTTGAAATTGCATTGCCTGAGCGTGGCCAGTTATCACGGACAAACCCAGACCAGCGGTGAAGTTACCTTCAGACAACCGGCGCTGCCGGACGTGACTGGTCGGGATGTGTTGATTCTGGATGATATTCTGGATAGCGGCCGGACCCTGGCAGCTGTTCGAGAGAAAGTGGAAGCCGCCGCGCCGCGCAGCCTGCGGCTTTGTGTGCTGCTCAGCAAAAAGAAGCAGCGCGCCCGGGAAATCGCCGCGGATTACGTGGGGTTCGAGATCGAAGACGAATTTGTGGTGGGCTACGGGCTCGATTTCATGGAACGCTATCGCAATTTGCCCTACATCGGGGTGCTGCGGAAAGATGTGGCTGCGCAGTCGAAGCGATGAAGGTGCGAGCTCAGTTTTACGCGCAACTGCGCGATTTGGCCGGAAGCGCTGCCTTGGAAGTGGACCTGTCGGGGGGCGCCACCGTGAGCGATCTGCTGGAAAGAATTTATGCTCTGCGCCCGGCGCTTCGATCTCACGACAAAAGCATTCTCATCGGCGCAGGTCTGGAGTTTGTTGACCGCGGCTACAGGCTCAAGCCCGGCGAGGAGATTGCAATCATGCCCCCGGTGCAAGGCGGATAGGCTGTGCCTGATTCTGTGCCGTTCGTTTCAAAGCAGTTGAGACGGATCAGCTGCTTCGGCAGGAGGGCGTTTAATCCCGGAAATTCTTGAAACTGGTCGCCACCCCAAAGTCGCGGCTGCGCAGGAACTGAATCACCGCCTGCAATTCATCCTTCTTTTTCCCGGTGACCCGAATCTGACGATCCAGTAACTGGCTTTGGACCTTGAACCCTTGCGCCTTGATGGCCTGGATGATTTCCTTTGCCTGGTTTCCCTCGAGGCCCTGCTGGATTTTCAGCTCCTGCCGGGCATGACCAACCGAGGAGACGGTGGGTTCCTCCTGTTGGATGTTCCGCAGGTCCACGCCGCGCCTGGACAATCGCCCGATCACAATCTCGCGCAGCGCTTTCAAATGCGCGGCGTCGTCGGCGACCAGAGTGATCTTGTCTTTCTCGGGAAGGATTTCTGTTTTGGCGTCCTTCAAATCGAACCGGGTGGCGATTTCCTTGCGCGCCTGGTTCAGCGCGTTGTCGATTTCCTGCTTGTCCACCTCGGAAACGATGTCGAATGAAGGCATACCCTGGAATTTCAGAGTTCCGATCTGAAATTTCAAATGGGTGACCCTGAAAGCTTTTTGGGTGATTGGCGCGAGCCGCCTTGCCCTCGGTGCAAGGGTAATTCGGGACTTCGTCACGGATTGGCTTCGACGATGGTGATGTTGCCACGCGACGCACTGACTTGGATTTTGGTTTGGCCCCCGCCGTTGACCAGAGTGTCGATCTGCATCCCCGAACCACCCGTCCGCGCTTCCCGCGGGTCATTTTCAAAATCGCTTTTCACTGTTCCCTCAGCGGTTCTGGCGATCAAGCGAAAAGCGGAATCGGTTGGGAAAAAAGCCCACGCGTTTCCCTGGTTAATGCTGGCTTGCGCGAGAAACGTCTCTTTCTCCCACCAGTCGTAAGACAAAGTGAGCGTGCCTCGACGCAGCCGAAGACTTAGATTCGAGAAGCAGTTGTGCGCAAAGATGCGTCCGTCGCCTAATTGGGCGCGTGTTTGCCGGCCGCGCAGTCCCTCCAGCACAATCTCTCCCCTATGCAGGCTGAGGTGCGATATTTTCGCTGTGGTGGGAACGATTACGGTTAAATACGCCGCGCCGGAGCGATCAAACAAACCCCAACGGGGTTGGGGAGGAAACCTTGTGTCGATGGAGACGGCGCCCGGTTGCGCAGAGACGTTGATGGCAAACTGCTTCAGACGATCGCGGCGGTATGCCTCGAGCGTGACGTGAATCTGCACCTGGCTGGCGTTTGATCCATAGACCAGCACGGCGCCGTCCCGGTTGCGGATGGCGATCTCCGCGTCGGGTTCAACGGCGCAGACGCGGTCGAATGTTTCCTCCAGCAGAGGGTCGCCAGCGCGCTGGCAGCCGGCGCATAAGAAAAGAAGCAGCGACAAAATCAGCCGGCTTGCCAGTGCCGCGAAGTTGTTTTCCACGGAGATTGCCGCTGCCATTGCAGGTCCGCTGTGGCGCGGGTCGTAGTCCCTTCTCAAAATCAGACCCACAGTGCGCGGTCGAACGTGCGGTATTGGATCGCCTCGCTCACGTGCTCGGGTGCGATCTCGTTTGCTCCATCGAGGTCGGCGATCGTGCGCGCCACCTTGAGGATGCGATCGTAGGCGCGGGCGCTCAGGTTCAATTCGCTCATAGCCACCCGAATCAGCTCCTGCGACTCCCGATTCAGTTTGCAGAATTGCTTTAAATGCCGGGTAGCCATGCGGGCGTTGCAATTTACTTTGCGCTCGTTCTTGAAACGCGCTCGCTGCCGTTCGCGCGCGTGGACGATGCGTTCGCGGACGACTGCGGAGTTCTCCTCGGCGTGGTCGCCGGCCACATCGCGATATTCCACTGCCGGCACTTCGATGTGCAGGTCGATGCGATCGAGAAGCGGGCCGGAGATGCGTTGCCGATAGCGTTGCACTTGCAGCGGTCCGCAGCGGCATTCGCGTTTGAGATCGCCGAAGTAGCCGCAGGGGCAGGGGTTCATGGCCGCCACCAACATAAACTCGGAGGGGAAAGTGATGCTGCCTGCGGCTCGCGACACGGTGACCTTCCCGTCTTCCAGCGGCTGGCGCATTACTTCCAAGGCCGATCTTTTGAATTCCGGAAGTTCATCCAGAAAAAGCACGCCGTTATGCGCCAGGCTAACCTCTCCGGGATTTGGAAAGGCCCCGCCCCCAAGCAACCCAATGTCGCTGATGGTATGGTGGGGCGCGCGAAACGGCCGCGTAGAGACAAAAGAGTTTTCCGTGTCGAGCAGGCCGGCGATGCTGTGGATTTTCGTGGTCTCAATGGCTTCCTCCAGCGACAGCGGCGGAATGATGGTGGGAATCCGCTTGGCCAGCATCGATTTGCCCGAGCCGGGCGGCCCGATCATCAACACATTATGGCCGCCGGCGACGGCGACTTCGATGGCGCGTTTGACGTGGCCCTGGCCTTTGACGTCGCTCAAATCGACATCGTAATCCTGATGCGTGGCGAAAAATCTGCTCAAATCCGCGCGAGTGGGCAGTAGCGCGATTTCGCCGCGGAGGAACGCGAAAGTCTGCCGCAGGCTTTGCACGCCGTAGATGTCGATCTTATCGACCATGGCCGCCTCCAGCGCGTTGGCTTCGGGAACAAATAATGCCCGTTTGCCGCGGCGGCGGGCTTCCAATGCCACCGGCAATACGCCTTTTACAGGCCGCACAGAGCCGTCCAGGGCGAGCTCGCCAACGAAGCTGAAATTTTCGAACGGCGAACTGTCCAGCTCTTCGGTGACGGCGATCATCCCCAGCGCGATGGGCAAATCAAAGCTCGGTCCTTCCTTCTTAATGTCCGCCGGCGCCAGGTTAATGGTGGTGCGTCCTCGCGGCCAATAATAACCACTGTTGGCGATGGCCGTGGTGACGCGGTCGCGGCTCTCCTTTACAGCGGCGTCGGGCAGACCGACGATGACAATGACCGGATCGCCGCCCGCGCCGTTCACTTCAATCTCTACTTCGTAGGCGTCCACGCCGTAAACCGCCGCCGAGTAAATTTTCGCCAGCATCGCTACATCAGAGTGGCAAAAAGCGGCGTTGCAGAAAAGCGTCAAATGGCGTATAATGTCACACGTAACGGGAGAAGCCGAAAGCTGGTCAAATCCCACGGCAATCGCTGCGGGAAACCGCCTTTTTGAGCGGGCCGGCCGATGGCCGGAAAAAAATTGAACACGGCCTGCCGAGGGAGTGTCACAGACTTTAATATTTAACCTTGTTAAATACTTCTCAGAATGTTAGAACGCGAGATCGACAAGGCATTAACGAATACAATTTGTGGCAACATGTCGATCCAACCCCCCAAAATAATTGATGAAAAAAAGTTATATGGCTGCTGAAGACAGCGATACCGGAATTAAGATTTACCTGCGCGAGATTGGCCAAATCCCGCTGCTGACTCCGGAGCAGGAAATCGAACTGGCCGCTAAGATTAAAAAGGGCGACCGTGAAGCGCGGGCCCTGATGATCCGGTCTAATTTGCGCCTGGTGGTCAAGATCGCGCACGACTACGCGAACCTTGGCCTACCGCTGCTCGACCTGATTTCGGAGGGCAACATTGGCCTGATGAAAGCGGTGGAACGATTCGATCCGGCAAAGGGCGGAAAGCTCAGCACTTACGCCGCATGGTGGATCAAGCAATCCATCAAGCGCGCCCTGGCCAACCAGAGCAAAACCATCCGCCTGCCTGTGCATCTGGTGGATAAAATCTCCAAGATGCGGCGCGTTTCGCTGCAAATGAGCGAGGAACTTGGGCGCGAACCCACCGACGAAGAATTGGGCGATGAGATCGGCATTGCCAGCGGGAAAGTCTCCCAGCTCAAGACCGTCTCCATTCGCCCCGCTTCGCTCGACGCGCCCATCAGCGACGATGATTCCACGGAGTTTGGCGAGATCGTCGGAGACGAGGACGCTCAGACGCCTTTTGAATTGTTGCGCGACAAAAACCTGCGCAACGAAGTAGGCGGATTGCTGGACGTACTGGACGAACGGGAAAAGAAAATCATCTTCCAGCGCTTCGGTCTCGACGGCGGGAAGCCGAAGACGCTCGAGGAAGTGGGCAAAAAATTCGGCGTCACGCGCGAGCGCATTCGGCAGCTGCAAAACATCGCGCTTTCGAAACTTCGCCGCGCTCTGGCGAAAAAAGAGCGCCCGAAGGACGTCGAACTGCCGGTCGAAGCATAAAGCGCCGCCGGCGAACTCGATTTCAAACTTTCAAACGCGCGGATGGGCGAAGGTCCGCGCGTTTTGTTTTCTGGCTTTGTTCGCGCTCCGCGCCGCTCTTTTTGCAGTGACGCTGGTCTATTGGATCACGCGCAACTGGACAGAATCGATCATGTTGCGCCCCATCGTTACATCCGCGATGATGACCATTCGATCGCCAGCCGCAGCGAGCTTGTTCTTGCGCAAAATTTTTTCGGCGGCGGCAATGGTCTCGTCGGCGCCGGTGAACGGGATCTGGACGGGAAAAATTCCCCAATAAAGCGCCAGTTGGCGGCGCACGTGGTCGCTGGGGGTAAAGGCAAAGATCGGCGCGCGCTCCGGCCGGAGATTCGCCGTATAACGCGCCATTCGACCCTGCAGCGTAAAAACCACCAGTTTCGAATCGGGGAGCGAATTGGCCAGCGCGACGGCGGCAGCCACAGTTTTTTGCCGAACATTCTCAAGCTGCGCATCTTTGGCGTAACCGGCGCCGCCGCTGCGCTCGATGCGGAGGGCGACGCGGTTGAGAACTTCGAGGCATTCCACCGGATACTGGCCAATCGAGGTCTCGCCGCTCAACATCAGGGCATCGGCCTGCTCATAAACGGCGTTGGCCACGTCGGTGACTTCGGCGCGCGTTGGCAGGGGATTGTTGATCATGGATTCGAGCAATTGCGTGGCAACGATCACCGGTTTGCCCGCGCCGATGCATTTTTTGACGATCCGGCGCTGGATGATCGGCAGATCCTCCATTGGGCATTCGATTCCCAGGTCGCCCCGGGCAACCATGATCACGTCCGCAGCATCGATCATTTTATCGATTGAGCGAACCGCCACTTGATCTTCAATCTTGGCCACAATCTGGGCCTTGCTCTTTTTGCGGCTGAGGAGCTTTCTCAATTTCTCGATATCGCTCTTTTCGCGCACAAAGCTCAACGCAATGAAATCGGCGCCGAGCTCGGCACCGAGCGAAATATCGGCCATATCCTTTGGAGTAAGGGGCGGCAGCCGCACGTGCACACCCGGAAGGTTAATGTGGCGCCGCGATCCCAGCACGCCTGCGGTCAAGGCTTCGCAAAGAACGCGGTTCCGCCTCTTCCGCGTCACCTTTAGTTTGATCAAGCCGTTATCGACCAGAATCGTGTCGCCTGGTGAAACGTCCTGAACAAATCCGGGGTAATTGACGCGGATGGAATGAGGTCGGCTTTGTTTCGCGCCGCAAACCGTGAACTCCAACAAGTCCCCCGGCTCGAGGCGTAGATTCTCCTTGACGTCGCCGGTGCGAATAGCCGGACCTTGTGTATCCAGAAGAAGCGCTACGGGCCGGCCGGCGCTGTGAGCCAGGCGTCGTATTCGTGGCGCCATCTGACGCACCCAGGTATGGGTAGCGTGGCTCATGTTGACCCGAACAACGTCCACTCCTTTTTGTATCAGATGACGCAAAATCGCGGCCTTTTCCGTTGCCGGGCCGAGTGTGCAGATGATTTTGGTTTTGCGCACGCATAGAGCATCGAATTTGGGTCAAACAAAGCCAAGCGGCTTTTCTCGCCCTTGCGTTCGACAAAGGAATCACTCACCATGCGCCAATGGCGGGTGAATCAGCTCCGTCGATTGAGCAGGCAGAGCGCATTGATCATCAGCTGGTTCGCGGCATTGGCGTCGCGGCGCTTACGGCCAACATCATCAGTTCAACCATTGGCGCCGGGATTTTTGTGTTGCCTGCCCTAGTTGCGGCGAATCTTGGACCCGCAGCGCCGCTGGCATTTGTGATTTGCGCGTTTGCCATGCTGCTGTTTGTGACCTGTTTCGCGATTGCGGGCAGTCGCGTGTCCCTGACCGGCGGTCTGTACGCGTATGTGGAAGTCGCTTTCGGGCGTTACGTTGGGTTTCTTTCCGGTTTGCTTTACGCGCTCACAGCGCTCGGCGCGGTGGCCGGCGTGGTGAATATTCTTGTGGATTCGATTGTCCTGGGCCTTCCCTTTTTACACGGCGTGGCGCCCAGGATTATCATGATGCTTTCGGTGTACGGTTTGCTTGCCGCCATCAACGTCCGAGGGGTGCAGCGCGGGGCGGGAGCCGTCACTCTGGTTACATTTGCAAAACTGATGCCGCTGCTTGTTTTTATCGGCGCGGGAATTTTTTTCATTCATCCGTCCAACCTCGTGTGGCGGACGTGGCCCGGCAGCAAGGCGTTGGGCGACGCAGTGATTTTGCTGATCTTCGCCTTTGTGGGGATTGAGGTGGCTTTGATGCCGAGCGGCGAAGTGAAGAATCCCGCCCGCACCATCCCGCGTTCGATTTATCTGGCGCTGGCGATCACCACCACTATTTACATGCTGATCCAGGTGGTGGCCCAGGGAACGCTGGGCGCCGGGCTGGCTAATCACAAAGAGGCGCCGCTGGCTGCGTCTGCGGCCATGTTCCTCGGAGTGATGGGCCAGAAATTGCTCTTGGCCGGCGCCGCGATTTCGGCGTTTGGATTTGTCACCAGCGACATTCTCAGTTCGCCGCGAATCATTTTCGCCCTGGGTCGAGACGGGGTTTTGCCGCGCTGGTTTGCGCACGTGCATCCGCGCTATCGATCGCCGGACGTCGCCATCGTTGCGTACGCGGCGATTGCCCTTGCATTGTCGATCACTGGCAGTTTCGAACAACTGGCCGTGCTTTCCAATGTCGCGGTGTTATTAATGTATCTGCTTTGCTGCGCCGCCTGCTGGTTGCTGGTGCAGCGCGACATCCGCGTCGATAGGAGCGGGCCGCCTCTGAAATTTTTCGGAATGAAGATCGTGCCCGCGCTGGCCATGGCCGTGATCTTGTGGATTCTGGGCCAGGCGGCGCTGAGCGGGAGTTCCGTCGGAAATGATACCCGCGCGGGATTGCGCCTTGCGGGGGGCGTCCTGGCTGCCGGATCAATCCTCTATTTTGCGAGGCGATCTTTGCCGCGGGGGAAGGTGCAGGCGTTCAGCGGCCGGTTTTAACCGCCGTGTTGGACGTTCAGGGCAATCTGCGTTTACTCTTGCAGACATGCGTCAGAACCATCTGGAAGAATTTTATTCGCTGCTCCGTTTCCCCAGCATCTCTACTGACGACCAGTATAAGCCCCGACTGGTGGAATGCGCGGAGTGGCTGGTGCACAAGCTCGGGAAAATCGGTCTTCAGACCCAACTCGTCGCCACGGACGGGCATCCCATTGTCTGGGCGCGCAATGAACATCGACCAGACCGGCGCACCGTTTTGATTTATGGACATTACGATGTCCAGCCGCCGGACCCGCTGGAGTTGTGGGAGTCGCCGCCGTTTGAGCCTGTTCTGAAAAACGGCTACGTCTTTGCGCGCGGCGCGACAGACAACAAGGGTCAGATTCTCTCCCATATTTTTGGAATTCAAGAAACCCTCGAAGAGAACGGCCGGCTGCCGGTGAATCTGCATCTGGTGATCGAAGGCGAGGAAGAAATCGGCAGCGTCCATCTGCCCGGTTTTTTGCGGCAAAACCGCGACGCGCTCAAAAGCGACGTGGCCGTGGTTTCGGACACCGGGATGATCGCGCGAGGCACGCCCACGCTTAGCTATGCATTGCGGGGTGTGACGGCGCTGGAGATCAAAGTCACCGGGCCGAAGATGGATTTGCATTCCGGCATTTATGGCGGCGCGGTGCAGAATCCCATCACGGCCCTGGCGCAATTGCTGGCCACGCTCCACGATCGCGAAGGCCGCGTGGCGATTCCCGGCTTTTACGACCGGGTGAAACCGCTCGAGCAGTGGGAGCGCGAGGCGTGGCGCAGACTTCCCATCGATTGCGACCGGCTGATCCTGGAGGAAACAGGGGCGCCCGAGCTTTTTGGCGAAGCCGGTTACAACTCCATGGAACGAATCTGGGCGCGGCCCACTGCGGAGATCAACGGAATCGGCGGCGGTTACCAGGGGCAGGGGACCAAAACCGTGATCCCAAGTCACGCCTTTGCAAAACTGACCTTTCGTCTCGTGCCGGAGCAGCAGGCTGGAGAGATCCTGGCTCTCGCCCAGGCGCACCTGCGAAAAAATCTTCCCCGGGGCGTGAGCATGGAAATTACCCCCGGCCACAGCGGCCCGTGGTATATCACCGATCCGCGTTCTCCCATGGGCCAGGCGGCGCAGCGCGCGCTGCGCGAGGCTTTCAACCGCGAGGTGGCTCTCATTCGCGAGGGGGGAAGCATCCCCATTGTCTCGCAATTTCGGGAAATTCTGGGGATCGAAACGCTACTGATGGGGCTGGCCCTGCCGGATTGCCGCGCGCATTCGCCCAACGAAAATTTTCCGTTGGAAAATCTCGAAGGCGGCATTCGCCTGAACAAAGCTGTGCTTCGGGAGCTGGCGAAATTGTAAGGCTCGTCTCATTCGGCACCGGAGCCGACTTTATGAAATGGCTTTTGATTTTTGCCCTCGTTCTCGGTCCGATTATTAGCGCCGGCGCTGCAGAAGACTCCGTGGGCGATGCAATCAAAAAGCTTTTGCGACCGTCGCCCACGCCGGGGCGCAAGCACGCCAGGAGCGCGGCGAAGAAACCGCCGCTTTCGCCTTCTCCGACAGTTTCGCCGGAAAAAAAGAAAAGTTTATCCACTCCCTCGCCGAGCCCGGCTTCCAAGTCAAAACGCAAACGAGAGTCAAAACGCAAACGAGCTTCTCCGACGTCCGGCCCGGAGGAAACGCCGTCGCCGGCTCCCACGGGGACTCCAGAGGCTTCGGCAAGCAAAGGTGCAGCCACGCTTTCGCCCGACGAAATTGCTGGTTACGACAAATATCCGCCCAGGGTTCGTCAAATTCTCGACACCGGCTTGGAGCTGACGCGACAGAATCTCGCCTACATGTACGGGTCCTCTGATCCGGCCAACGGAGGCATGGATTGCTCCGGATTCATCTTCTTTGTGCTTCAACGGAATGGTTTCTCCGATGTGCCGCGCGACTCCAGTCAACAGTACGTGTGGGTGCGCAAGGCGGGCAATTTCAACGCCGTGCTCAGCAATCGCGAGGACTCATTCGAGTTCGATGGGCTTCAGCCTGGCGACCTGCTTTTTTGGCGTGGCACCTACCATATCGATCGCGACCCCCCCGTTACACACACGATGATTTATCTGGGACGCGAAAAGCGGACGAAGAAACGCGTCATGCTGGGCGCCAGCGACGGCCGCACGTACAACGGCCGGCAAATCTTTGGTGTCAGCGTTTTCGATTTCAAACTGCCTGCGCCATCCAACAGCGGCGACGTTAAAATCAGTCCCGTATTTGTCGGTTATGGGCGGATTCCCGGATTGAGTCCGAACTAAATCAGGGCCCCTCTCCCGCGCGGCTCGGAGTGGGAGACGTTTGCGTCTGTGCCCTGGAGGCGGCGCGCAACACGGAGTGATGTATTCGCCGCTCGTAGCCAAGGAACGCGAGGGCGAGCAAAACAAGCATCGCCACGAGGACGACGCGCTGTTCGTTTTTTGCCAGCTCGAAAACGCGCAAGAGGCCTTTCATTTTCGCGCGTATCGGATCGGGTCTTGCAGACCAACTTCGCGAAAGCCTTTGAGACGCAAAAGACAGGAATCGCATTCGCCGCAGGCGAGCCCTTCCGGCGTTGGATCGTAACAGCTGTGAGTGAGCGAAAGATCGACGCCCAGCTCGACCGCTTTACGAATGATTTCCGCTTTGGTCAGGGAGAGCAGCGGTGCGTGAATCTTGAAACGCCGGCCTTCGACACCGGCCTTGGTGGCGAGATTGGCCAGCTTTTCAAAAGCGTCGATGAATTGGGGCCGGCAATCGGGATAACCGCTGTAATCGATGGCGTTCACTCCAATGAAAATGTCGCTTGCTGGAATGACCTCCGCCCAGGCGAGAGCGTACGCGAGGAAAATCGTATTCCGCGCGGGCACGTACGTGATCGGGATCCCGTGCGCGATCTCCGCTTCCCCACGCCGTTTGGGCACGGCCGTATCGCCCGTCAGCGCCGAGCCCCCGAAAACGCGCAGGTCGATCGTTGCAATTCGATGTTCCTTGGCGCCTAACGAACGTGCGACGCGCCGCGCAGCCTCTGTTTCCATCTGGTGTCGCTGGCCGTACTGGAATGAGAGCGCATGGGCTTGGTAGCCTTCCGCCGCGGCCATGGCGAGGGCGGTGCTCGAGTCAATTCCCCCGCTCAAAAGGATCACAGCCGGCTTCATGAACTGCACGTTGAGAATGGGACATCTGGAATTTCAGGCAAATTCAAACTGGCAACTTCGCAGCCCTTCGCTCGCTCAGTCCGCCGCTTGAGAATTTCGAACTTTGGCGTTTCGCACTTGTTTTGGCGTTTGAGGCGCCGGGCGCCGATACTCGGCGTGAACAGTGAGCGCGATTCCGCCGCGCGCGGAAAATTGCGCGGTCACGCTCGCCTCACGCGGCGCGCAGGCCTTGACGAAGTCGTCCAGGATGCGGTTTGTCACCGCTTCGTTAAATGCGCGCTCATTGCGATAGGACGCCAGGTAAAATTTGAGCGATTTGCTTTCCACGCACAACCGGTCGGGGACGTAATCGATGTCGATTCTGGCGAAGTCCGGCTGGCCGGTGATCGGGCAGACCGATGTGAAATCGTCCGTCTCGAAATGGATTCGGTAGTTGCGTGTCGAAGCCGGATTGGGGAACGTTTCCAGACGCGCCTCAGCCGGAGAAGCTGGCAGTTTCGCTTCGCTTCGACCCAGAAGCGTGAGTCTGGTTGTTCTGGCCTTCGCCATTCGATGAAATTAACGCGCCACTGGCGAAGGGTTCAAGCGAATGGATTCGCTTTGCGACGCCAGCTTCGGGCTGGAACCGGCGATAGAGACCTGTTCGCGAACGAGATCGCGTTTCGTTCGCGTCTTGAACCTCAGACGCATCATGACGAACTTCTCTGCTGAATCGCTCGCATGAGCCGCCAAGAGCAAAACGCAAAAAACCGCGTCGGTGTCATCGACGTTGTCGCGCAGGATGCTAAAACGGGTGAGATCGTTCTGGTCATGAACGAGCCGGCGGAATGGGACGGGTCGGACGAGCGACTGCTGGCGCTGCAGGATCGCTTTAATGCCTACGTTTCATTCTTGCTCGACGGCGAAATGGCCGAGGCGTATCCGGAACTGGCGGGCAAACCGGCGCGAATCGAGCTGCGATGCAGGCACGTGCCGGATGCGCGCGCGTTGGAGCTGCTGGGCCTGATCCACGACCAGCTGGCTTATCAGGAAATCAAAATGGAAGTGATCGTGAGAGAAGATCCGCCATTGCCCCCTGGCGCGGCCTGATCGGAGCGCACCGCTTACAGATCGATGGCGTACCGCTTCATCTTGTTGTAGAGCGTGGGGCGTTGAATGCCCAGAAGTTCCGCGGCTTTCTTCTTGTTGCCATGGCATTCGGCAAGAGCCTGCAGAATTGCCGTGCGCTCAAGGTCATCGAGCGTCCGCACACCGCCGCGTGGCAGCATGCCGCGTTCCATCTGTTGCAAAGCGGGAGGCAGCTGCACTTCCGCCGGCAGCTCTTTCACACTGATGACGCCCTGTCTGGCGAGCACGACCGCGTACTCAATGGCATTTTGCAACTCGCGCACATTGCCCGGCCACGAGTAATCGAGGAGTTTTTGAAAGGCTTCCGGCGCGATCTCCGGCTCGGGTTTGCCGAGTTTCTGCGCAAACTGTTTTACGAACAGGGCAATCAACGGAGGAATATCCTCCTTGCGTTGCCGGAGTGGAGGGACCTCGATCTGGAATGTGTTGAGGCGGTAATAGAGATCGGATCGCAGCCGGTTTTCCGCCAGCGCCTGGGCAATGGGGCGATTGGTGGAAGCGATCACCCGAAAGTCGGCTTTCATTATTTGCGTGCTTCCGAGCGGGCGATACTCGCGCTCCTGCAGCACGCGCAGGAAACGGGTCTGCAAATCGGCCGGCATTTCGGAGATCTCATCCAGAAAGAGCGTGCCGCCGTTGGCCGCGGCGATCACGCCGGGAAAATCGTGCATCGCGCCGGTAAAGGCGCCTTTGACGTAACCGAAAAGCTCACCCTCAATCATGGTAGGCGGAAAAGCTGCGCAATTGAGTTTGACCATGGGATTGCCGGCGCGGCGGCTGCGCGCGTGAATGGCATTGGCCACCACCTCCTTGCCAACGCCGCTTTCGCCCACGATCAAAACATTCGCATCCGATGGCGCCATGGCGTCGATCAACTCGTCGATCTGCTGCATCGGTTTGCTGTTGCAGATGAGCGCTGGCCGCGACTGCGCCATTTCCAGTCGCCGCTCGAGTTGCTCGGTTTTCTCCCGAAGCGCTTCCGCTTCGCGCAACAGGAACTCTTTTTCCAGAGCCTTCTCCACGAGGCTCAGCAGTTCCTCCGGGGCATACGGTTTGCTGATGAAATGGTATGCGCCGCGTTTGATCGATTCGATGGCATTGTGGAGCGAATCGTGCGCAGTCAAAATGATGACCTGGGTTTGCGGCAGTTCGGTCTTGATCCGGTCCAACATCTCAAATCCATGCGCATCGGGCAGCTGCAGGTCGAGCAGAACCAGCGACGGCGATTTTGTCCGGAGCAGTTTCACGCCCTGCGAAGCGTTCGATGCCGTATCCACCTGATAACCATGCCGCTTGAGCAGCGCTTCCAACGTCATCAAAATGGGGCGCTCATCATCGATGACTAAAATGCGGTGATCCGCAGTTTTCATGGCGGCGTTTCCATTCCAAGGGTTCGCGAGGCCGCGTGGCTTTTCCTCCTGAGTTTGGGATGGCAAACGGCGCGGCGTTTCATCCTTGTTGGCAGTCACGTTTCTCGGAGCGGGAGAACCAGCGTCGTGATCAAGACCGAGCGGCGCGCCTCGAATTGCGTGCGCAATTCTCCACCATGCGCCTGCGCGATAGCTCGCACCCGAAACAGACCCAGGCCGTAATGTTGACGATGGATCTCCTTCAAAGGCTGTTCTCCCCAATTTTCCGTGGGCTGGTCAAAACCGCTCTTTGGTTCAAGCAGCGCGAAGATAAACCGGCCCTTTTCCGCTGTGGTCCTTGCCACAAGAGCGCCCTGATCGCGCCGATGCCGAAATGCATTGGCAAAAAGTTCGGCGATCGCCTCCAGCAGAAGCTGCGGATCGAGGTTGAGCATTCCGTCGCCGGGCAGAACCTCCCACTGAACGTGTGCGGCTTCGCGGGCAAAATCCCGATGGATCAGGGAGCGCAAATCTTCCACCAGATCCGATGCTCGATATGGGATGAGCGTGGGTTTGACGTCGCTCACGTTCCGGGCAAGGCGTTGCAGCATTGCCGTGGGACGGGCGATCATTTCCCGCAGGCGCCGAATTTCTGCTTTTAGTTCCTGGTTTGCTTCGAGTTCGGCGAGGTACGCGCACTGCAGTTCGATGGCGTTTAAATCGTTGCGCAAATCGTGGCTGAGCTGCCGGATGAAACGGGCGACGCTGGCCCAGGGAACCTGTGAGGAATCGCTTCGGCCGCGGGCGCGCTGATCTGTCATACTGCGAGCTACTGTCACTCAATCGGCAGCGCTTTACAATGGTTGCCGGCGCCGATGCTCTCAGGCCAGCATGAATTGATCATCCGCCGGCAGCTCGCCCGGCGTAGCGCGCACCTGCGGATTGTTCCGGGCCAGGTGCCACAGCACATGAAACACGTCTTCGGGATCCGCGTCGATTGCCCGCGCAATTTCCTCCGCGGTTTTTCCCTTGCCTGCGACGAGCTTTTGGCGCGCCTGATGCTGGATTTCCAGCAGCTGAGTGGCGGCTTTCTTGCCGGCTTCCACTCCCGGTTGATCGTAGGCGTTAATGTTCACGAGCGAACCGTAGTAGCCTACGGCACGGTCGTAGAGCGCGATCAGCGCGCCGAGATTAAAAGCGTTGAGCTCGGGAATGCCAATGGTGATCGATTCGCGTCCCTTTTCATAGAGCGCCGCGCGCGTGCCGCGCAAAAATCCATGAAGATAATCGCCACTGGTCACGCCTGCCTCGACTTCGACCGGCGGGGATTCCCGGTCCTTGCCCACCTCGATGAAGGTCACAAAAAAATTCAAAACACCGTCGCGCAGTTGTTGGACGTAGGCGTGTTGGTCGGTCGAACCTTTATTGCCGTAAACGGTAATGCCCTGGTGCACGATGTTGCCTTGGAGATCCCTTTCTTTGCCCAGCGATTCCATCACCAGTTGTTGCAGGTATCTGCTGAATAGAGCCAGCCGATCTTTATAAGGGAGAACGACCATGTCCTTTTGGCCGCGGCCGTTTTCGGCGTAATACCACATAAGAGCAAGGAGCATTGCCGCGTTTTGAAAAAGCTCGGCTGCCCGTGTGCGTTGATCCATCGCCGCTGCGCCGGCGAGGAACCTGTCGATATCCAGTCCGGCGAGCGCCATTGGCAAAAGCCCTACGGCGCTCATCACGGATGTGCGGCCGCCAATCCAATCGTGCATTGGGAAGGTGGCGATCCAGCCATTTTTCCGGGCATGTTGATACAGTTCGCTGCCCACACTTGTGACGGCCACCGCGTGCGCGTTGAACCGCAAACCCTTCTCTTTGAATTTCGCCTCGGCCTCGACCATGCCGTTGCGTGTTTCCTTGGTGCCGCCGGATTTCGAGACCACTGCTACGAGAGTTTGGGACAGGCCGTTGCCAATTTTCTGAAAAACCCGGTCGAACCCCTGGGGATCGGTGTTGTCGAAAAAGAAAATGTTCATCGCATCGGCCAGTGAGCCGAGCGCGTCCGCGACCAGCTGGGGTCCCAGCGCCGAGCCGCCAATTCCGATGTGCAGGAGGTGTTGAAAACGTTTTCCATTTGGAGCCGCGATTTTTCCCGCATGCACGTCTGCAGCGAAGTTCTTGATTTGCTTTTGTGTCCCTTCAATCTCGGCGCGGATTTCGGGAGTGGGGGCCAGCGCCGGGTTGCGCAGCCAGTAATGGCCGACCATGCGGTTTTCACTCGGGTTGGCGATTGCTCCCGACTCCAGTTCACGCATCGCGGCGAACGCATTTTCGATTTGCGGCCGCATTTTCTCGAAGAAATCGTCAGGGAACTTCATCCGGCTGATATCGAGGCAGAAGTCCGGCTCGTCGTAGCGCAGAAAATATTTTTGGAACCGCTGCCAGAGAGACGAGGAAGCCATGATGAGTTCAGGAAAACGAATTGATTTGAATGTCGTCGCTCAAAAACTGCAAATCAAAACAAAAACGGCCGCGGAAGGGAGAGATCATCGCTCAAGGGCGGCTCCGTCTTGAGCGGAAATCCGATTGCGGCTTTCGAACCCGGCCATAATTTCGACGCCTCATGGAACGTTCGCGCGTAAGGCAAACCAGGCCGCATCTGCTCGCCGGCATGTTCGCCGCGGCGCTGGCGGCGCTGTTCCTTTTTGCAGGAAAGTTCGTCGCGCTGCGGCTCGAGGACGCTACGATTAGCGCCACGGCGCCGGAGATCTTCCCTTTGAAAAATCAGGGCCTGGCGTTTCAGCGGGCTGCTGCGCGGGCGACGAACGTGCTGCCGATTTATGGCACATCCGAACTGCTGGTTCCCGCCGCTCCGGAGAGGGGGAACATTTTCTTCCGCACCGCGCCGACCGGTTTTCAACTTTCACCGGTGGGCGGCGGCGGCATGCTTCCCTTGATCACGATTGAGAAAATCGGCGCACTCGGCTCGGATTTGCGCGGGAAGAAAGTTGCGATTTCGCTTTCCCCAAACTGGTTTTTCGCCACGAAACCGGGATGGCGCCGCATTCCCGGTATTTTTTCTCCCATGGCGGCGAACGAGTTGGTCTTCGGCAGCGCGCTGGACTTCAACCTGAAGCGGGAGATCGCGGCCCGGATGCTGCAATGTGCGAGCACGCTGGAAGGCAGACCCTTGCTCGCATTTGCTTTGGAACGGCTGGCCAAGGGGCGCTGGTTCGACCGCGTTATTTTCTGGATGGTCTGGCCTGCCGGGAAAATGGAGAGTCTCCTCCTGGAATTACAGGATCATCTGGCCGCGCTTCACTACATCCGATCCAAAGCAAGGGCCGCGCCGCGGCTGCATCCACAATCCATCGACTGGGCGCGCCTGATTGCCAAAACGAGTAAGACCAGGGCCGGCTTTCCGCCCAAAGCCAGTGACACTCCGGGTATTCAGAGGCAGGTCGCACCGGGCTCCCGCGACACCCCGTTCCGGCGCGGCGTGGAAACCTCGCCAGCGTGGGCCGACCTGGATCTGCTGCTGCGCACGCTGGCCAGTCTCCACGCGCAGCCGCTGATTCTGAGCATGCCAATGCCGGGAAATTTCTACGACGACGCAGGCGTTTCCCGGGTGGCGCGCCAGGATTTTTACAATAAGCTGCGGACGTTGGTGCAACAATATCATTTTGCCGTGGTTGAATTTGAAGATCATGATGAAGATCCGGCGTTTCTGTTGCGGCACTCGACCCATCTCACTGCCAAGGGTTGGGTGTATTACGATCGGGCTCTCGATAATTTTTTCCATGGACGCGCGCCACAAGGCTGACTGTGGCAAGGCAGCCCTCGATTTATGCAGGGAGCAGCGCGATAGTCTTCCGCGTCATTATGATCGTTGCTGATTTTACGGACAAAGTGCTGCAGCTGCTCGTTTCAGTGGCGGAAACCGACGAGATCCGCAACAATCTCGATTTGCCGCTTTACGATTATCAGCTCCTTGACTCGATGAGGACCGTGCAGCTCATCTTGGCGATCGAAGAAGAATTTGGAATCAAAGTTTCGCCCGCCGAATTTGATCGGGAAAGCTGGGCAACGCCGCGTAAAATTATTGCCGATCTGGAGCGCCGTTTGCAGAGGTGAACTGGCTGGAGAAACATCCAACGTTGCACCGGGTGCTGTTGGTTTTGTATTACCTGGCAGTAATCGTAACGCTGATTTTGATGTACGGGCGCGGCGACTTTTCCACGCCGCCGTTTGTGTATCAGGGTTTTTGAATGAATCTGATCGAGCGAATCGATCGGTGGGCAGCTGTGGTGCCGGACGCAATCGCCCACATCAGCGGCAAGAGGACGTTGAGCTATGGCGAGCTGTTCGCCCGCTCAAATGCGCTGGCCTCTTATCTCAATGAGCGGCTGGGAACAGATCGCAGCCCCGTCGCGGTACTGGGACATCGCGAGCCGGAAATGCTTGTTGCATTTCTGGGCGCAGTAAAATCCGGCCGCCCCTACGTGCCGCTGGACACCGCGCTGCCCCGGGGGCGCATCGACAAAATACTGGGAACGTCGCGTGCGGCGCTTTTGCTGACCCCGCGGGAGATTACACAGATTTCAGCGCGTCAAACGCCCGTTGCGCCAGTCTGCCTGCAGCCCGACGACCCTTTTTACATTCTTTTCACCAGCGGCAGCACGGGTGAACCCAAGGGGGTTGTGATTACCCTCGGTTGCCTGGAACATTTCGTAAGCTGGATGCTGGCGGAGCAACAATTTGCCGGGGGCGCTGAGATCTTTCTGAATCAGGCGCCCTTCTCGTTTGACCTTTCGGTGATGGACCTTTTCTGCAGCCTGGTGACCGGCGGCACGCTTTTCAGTGTCAGCCGTGATCTTGTGGCCAATCCCAGGGAGCTGTATCGCGCGCTCGCAAGTTCCGGCGTGACGACATGGGTCTCAACGCCGTCGTTTGCTCAGATGTGCCTGGTCGAGGAGAAATTTGATCAGACAATGCTGTCGGGCGTGCGGCGATTCCTGTTCTGCGGCGAAACGCTCGCACCGCAGACGGCCGCCCAATTATTGAAACGTTTCCCGCGCGCGGAGGTTTGGAATCTGTACGGCCCAACCGAAGCCACTGTGGCCACAGCTTCCATTCGCATTGACTCCGCAATCTTGGAACGATACTCGCCGCTTCCGGTGGGACGCGTGATGCCGGGCAGTGAAATCTTTCTGCTGAACGGCGACAGGCCGGCGGCCGAGAATGAGCGCGGTGAAATCATTATTGCAGGACCAAATGTGAGCCCCGGTTACCTTGCCCGGCCCGATCTGACGGCCGCCGCTTTTTTTCAGCACCGCGGCCGGCGCGCCTATCACACCGGCGACATCGGCTCTTTCCGCGACGGTTTGCTCTTCTTTGAGGGCCGCATCGATCAGCAGATCAAGCTTAGCGGATACCGGATCGAAATTGGCGATGTGGAAGCAAACCTCCGCGCGTTGCCCGGCGTGCGCGACGCCGTTGCGCTTCCCGTAATCAAGAATGGCTCGGTGCAATCGCTCGCCGCTTTTGTATGGCTGGCCAAACGGGAGGAAACCTCGCATTTCAATCTGACGTACAAGCTTCGGACACAGCTCAGTGAGAGGCTGCCCGCCTACATGTTGCCGCGTAAATTTGTTTTTCTGGATGGGTTCCCCATCACGGTCAACGGCAAGGTGGATCGGGCCGCGCTGGCCAGATCGCTGTGATTCCGTACGCGGATTTCGCCTACTTCGTGCTGCTGCTCTACGCGGCGGCGCCGACTTTCATTCTCGGGGTCTTGGGTCGGGCTGGCTGGCGCTGGGCGTTCCTGGTCACTGCGGTGATGCTGGCCATGCAATGTCGCGGCGTGCTTCACCTGGGCGCGCACTTCCCCGTGCGCGAGATTTGGATCGTCATTGGTTTTGCCGCCTGGCAATGGCTCATCGTGCGCGCGTTTGCGTGGACCGGCAAGCGGGCGGGATTGATCTTCTATGGCGCAATCGGGGCGAGTCTGCTCCCGCTGGCCGCGGCGAAACTGGCTCCTCTGCTCTCGTCCAGAACGCAGTTTGGTTTTTTGGGCATCTCGTATGTGACGTTTCGCGCTCTGGATACAGTCTTTTGCCTGCGCGATGGAGTGATCGCTGCGCCGGGAGCGCTCGATTTCTTCATGTTCCTGATGTTTTTCCCGACAATTTCCGCGGGTCCCATTGATCGGTATCGGCGCTTTGAAAGTGATTGGAAAAGGAAGCGAAGTCGCGAAGAGTTCCTGAACGATCTGGACGGCGCGGTGCAGCGTTTTTTCCGCGGCCTGTTTTACAAGTTCATTGTCGCGGCGCTCATCAAGCATCGCTGGCTTGAACCGGCGGCGCGCAGCGGCGGTATGGCGGCGCTGCTCAGCTACATGTATGCCTACAGCTTCTATCTTTTCTTCGATTTCGCGGGGTACAGCGCCTTTGCTATCAGCCTCAGTTACCTGTTCGGTGTTCACACGCCGGAAAATTTCCGGCAGCCGTTTCTGGCCCGAAACATCCGGGATTTCTGGAACCGTTGGCATATCACGTTGTCTTGGTGGTTTCGGGATCACGTTTACATGCGTTTCGTGCTGGCGGCAGGGCGCGGAAAGTGGTTTTCCAGCATGCATACCGCAGCCATTGTCGGCTATTTTTTAGCCTTCGGCCTCATGGGGTTGTGGCATGGGTTCGAAACGCACTACATTGTTTACGGGCTTTATCAGGCGACGTTGTTGTCGGCGTATCATATTTTTTCCACCTGGAGCAAGGCGCGGAAATGCTGGGGGCAGGGACCTCTTTGGAATGCGGTATCGATTTTCGTGACGTTTAACCTGGTCTGTTTTGGATTGCTTATTTTCTCAGGTCGCCTTGGCGCGCTGCCGGCAACTCATGCGCATCACGGTCATTAGTCGGGAGGGAATGGATGGGCTTCGCCAGATAACCGGCATGGCGCAGGCGTGGCGCTGCCCTGGCGGCGCGAGATCGTGTTACACTACGCGCATTAGTGCGGTTTGGCCTGCGCAGATTCTTTCGGGGCGATTTCGTATTCAGGCTTGGGCACGCTCATCAGCCAGTGATCAAACCACCCAAGGATATGCTGGAGCCGTTCCACCCGATGCCACGGTTGCCCGGAGCGCGAGAGTTCGTGTGATTCGTTGGGAAATCGCACCATTACTGTGGGAATCCTGCGGTACTTGAGGGCGCGAAACATTTGTTCGCCGCCGGCTCCCGGCGGCGTGCGATAATCGGCTTCGCCCAGGATGAACATCATCGGGGTCGTCACGTTTTTAATGTAACTGATCGGCGAGCGCGCCCGGTATTCCTGTGGATCATCGAATGGCGGCGTCTTGAACCAGGTTGGTTGGAAAATAACAAAGTCCCACGTGTACCACCAGTCTTCCCAGCTGGCGATATCGCGTTGCGCCACGGCCGCGGCGAAACGTTTGGTTTGTCCCACGACCCAGTTGGTGAGCAATCCGCCGCCGCTGCCTCCGGTTACACCAAGTCTTTTGTCATCGATATAGCCACGTTGAATCACGTTGTCCACGCCGGCCATCAGATCCTTGTAATCGTCGCCTGGGTAACGATACTGGATCGCATTGCCAAATGCCTGGCCATAGCTCGTGCTGCCACGCGGATTAGGATAGAGCACCACGTAGCCTTTGGCAGCCATCCACTGAAATTCGTGGTCGAAAGTGTAACCATAGGCAATGTGCGGACCGCCATGAATATTCAGGATCAGCGGATACTTCTTGTGAGGATCAAAGCCGGGTGGCTTCTGTAACCACGCTTCGATCCACTTGCCGTCGAAGCTGTCGTACCAAATCTCTTCCGGCTCGGTCAGGTTAAGTCGGGAAAAAAGTGGGTCATTGACGTGGGTCAACTGGTTGGGTGTAGAATTCGCGGCAGTCAGGTCCAGCTCGAAGAGATCATTGATGCGTGTCGGGGAGGAACTGACAAACACCAGTTTCGCGCCGTCAAGGGTTGCGCGGAAAGTTGTTATAACTTGGGTGCCGAAAGTTAAATTCTCTTTGTAACCGCTGGTCGTGTCGAATAACGCCAGGTTAGCCCGGCCGCCGCGGGCGTATACTTGGAGAAGGCCTTTCCCGTCAGGCGTCCAAATGGGTTTGTTCCTGCCCGTGGCGCGGGGCGACGCGCAATCGCCGATGACAAAGCCGGGCACATCGAAATCGAAGTTGGCAGTCAGGTTGTGCGGCTTGGCGTTAGGCGCGAGATCCAGCACCCAGAGATCCGGCTGAGTATAGGAATTGATGGGTTGCGTGTTTGAGGCGACAAAAGCCACCTGCCTGCCGTCGGGACTGAGCGACAACACGCCCGAGTCGGGACCGAATGTTTCGAGATTGATTGTGGTTATCTTCACCGGCTCGCCGCCGGAGATTGCCACCGAATAGAGGTCGAACTTTGGCAACTCGTAGTAGGGCTCATCAACGCGGTTGGATGTGAAATAGATCTGCGAGCCGTCTCTGGACCAGATGGCGTTTTCCTCGTCGAATCGACCGCGGGTGAGCTGACGCGGCCGGATCTTTTGCCCGGCGTGCTGTGGGGCATCAACAAGCCAAAGATGCGTTGGATGTTTCGGATCGAGATAGCCTTCGTTGTCCACGCGGTAAATAGCTCGTGTGACCACGCGAACATCGCTTTCGTGTTCCGAATCCTGCTCGCCCCTTTCCTGGCCGGAACCGCTCGCCTGAGCGGGCGTTGATCCTGGGTTGGAATTGCCGGCGCCCGGCGAAGACTTTCTGGATTGGTCTTCCTTGCGCTTGTTTTTTTCCTGTTTGGCCAGGTCCTCAGCGTTTGTGGCGCTGGTGAACAGGATGGTTTTTCCATCGGGCGACCATGCCGGATCGGAGGCGCCTTTGGGCAAATCCGTAAAGACGAAGGAGTCGCCTCCTTTCGCTGGCAGAAGTGCCAACTGTGGTTCCTCAGTCTTGCCTTCCTTCTCCTGTGCGCGCAGGAACAGCAGATAATTGCCGTCCGGCGACCATCGCGGTGCGGAATCATGTTTGCCGGCGGTGAGCTGATGCGGTTCCTGGCCGCCTGAGAGCGGCACTGCCCAGATGGAAGTATCGTAACCATCCTTTTTCTCGTTAACCGTTATCCGCACGAAAGCCACCTGGGAGTTATCCGGGGAAATCTGAGGGTCCGAGATCCAGACAAAATCCCAGAGGTCCTTTTCTGTGATGTTGCGTTTCTGGGCGAAGGCTCCGCCGATTTCAGCGAGAAGGAGGATCCAAGTAAGGACTGCCAAACGTTGAAGGTTAAATGAGTGCTGGAAGATCTCACGCTGAGACGGCGTTGAGCGCACTGCGGGGACTTGGTGCGTGGTCATTGCATTGGTTTGCGATTTGAGCCTGCTGATTCACAGCCAGCCAGGCATTTGAGAATTACATGTGGGCGATGACGTTGTCGCCAAACTCCGAGCACTTGATTTCCGTGGCGTTATCCATGAGCCGGGCGAAATCGTACGTGACGCGTTTGCTGGCAATGGCGCCGCCGAGCCCTTTCAGGATCAGGTCGGCGGCTTCGCTCCAGCCCATGTAACGGAACATCATTTCGCCGGAGAGAATCACGGAGCCGGGGTTCACTTTGTCTTGGTTTGCGTATTTGGGCGCGGTGCCGTGTGTCGCCTCAAAAACTGCGTGACCGGTGACGTAATTGATGTTGCCTCCCGGTGCAATGCCGATCCCGCCTACCTGCGCCGCCAGAGCGTCGCTGAGGTAATCGCCGTTCAGGTTCAGTGTGGCGATGACATCGAAATCTTCCGGACGCGTGAGCACCTGTTGCAGCGTGATATCGGCAATGGCGTCCTTGATGATGATGCCTGCGCCCGGTTTTCCCATGGGAATCCGGCACCAGGGCCCGCCATCGAATTCCTCCGCACCGAAATATTTTTTTGCGACTTCGAAACCCCAGTCGCGAAACGCGCCTTCGGTAAACTTCATGATGTTGCCTTTGTGGACCAGCGTTACACTCCGGCGCCGGTTTTGGATGGCGTAAGATATCGCGCTGTGTACCAGGCGCACCGTTCCCGAACGGCTAACGGGTTTGATTCCGATTCCCACACAAACGTCGTCCTTTTCCGGGGCGCCCACTTTTTTCCAAAACTCGGCTGCTTTTTCGCGCGTGCCGAAGCGAATCTTGTCGAACTGCTTGGGAAACTCCTTTTGCAGGAAGTCGAGGATCTTTTGCGCTTCCGGAGTGCCGGCGGCGTATTCGATGCCCGCATATATGTCTTCCGTGTTTTCGCGGAAGATCACCATGTTCACTTTCTCGGGATGTTTGACCGGCGAGGGGACCCCGCGAAAGTATTGAATAGGGCGCAGACAGACGAAGAGGTCGAGCAATTGCCGCAGGGCCACATTGAGCGAGCGAATGCCGCCGCCGACCGGCGTGGTCAGAGGGCCTTTAATGCCGACCAGATATTCCCGAAACGCTTCCACGGTGTCGTCCGGCAGCCATTCACCAAATTTGTCCTTAGCCGCCTGGCCTGCGAACACCTCAAACCACGCGATTTTCTTTTTGCCGCCGTATGCTTTCTCCACCGCGGCGTCGAATACGCGGACGCTCGCCGCCCAGATATCCGGCCCCGTTCCATCTCCGCGAATGAAAGGAATTATGGGCCGGTCGGGCACGTTGAGTTTGTCGGTTCGGGTAATCTTTTCGCCTGGTGGCGGCGCAACGTTTTTGTACGGCATAGGCGCAAACTGTAGCGAGAGCTTCCGCCGCCTGCAATAGCGGCGGCGCGCGAAAATGGAAACTGGGAGCCCTTTTTCCGAGTCGGGGTTTGGATGGGGCCTTGCGCGCGCCGAATACAATGTTGCGCGCTTTTTCCAGGCCATGCCAGTCCCCGGGGGAAAGGTGAGGCCCGGAGGGACGAATTTTCATTGCTTGCCCGGCTTCGGGTTTCTGTTATAATAGGCGCTCTCCTCTTCCACTCTCATGTCTCCCCGCCCTGACGAGAAATCCGGGGTCGGCGTCCCGGTCTTGCGCCGGCGCGCCGGTGTCATCCGGATGACAAACCGCGCTGCAGGGCGCTGTTTCAGCGCATTCACGCTTCTGGAGCTGCTCGTTGTCGTCGGCATCATGGCGCTTCTGCTGATTTTGATTGCTCCTGCTTTTACGACTTTGAAAAGCGCCGGCGACTTCACGAGCGCCGCGTTCACGATCAAAGGCGTGTTGGAGACCGCTCGCACGTATGCCAAAGCCAACAACACCTATGTATGGGTGGGGTTTTACGAAGAGGATGTCTCCCAGTCTTCAACCAATCCCGCAACGCCAGGGGTGGGGCGCCTGGTGCTCTCGGTCGCAGCTTCAAAAGACGGGACGACAGTGTACGACCCAAATAACCCGACACGCATCGACCCGACAAGGTTAATCCAGGTAGGCAAGCTAACGAAAATTGACAACGTCCACCTGGCAACTTTTACCGACGGCTCTGGCACCGGCTCAACTTTTGATACCCGCCCGGCTGTGACATACGACACCGCTCGAATCGGGGATCTGACGCCTCCCAACGCTTCTCTCACACCTTTTCAGTACCCTGTTGGCAATCCGGCGCCTCCGGCGCAGTACCAATTTGTGAAAGCCATCGAGTTCAGCCCCCGCGGCGAAGCTCGAATCGACAATAGCAACTACACGCTCAAAACCGTGGCGGAAGTGGGCATTGTGCCTACTCACGGCAACACAGCTCCGACGCCGAGCCCCGGACCCCGCCAGTACCCGGGCAACGTGGCCGCCGTGCAGTTTACAGGAGTTGGTGGAAACGTAAGGATCTACCGCCGATAACCGCCTGGGGTCGCCCTGCCAAATTTCCATTTACACTTGACACACTTAAACCTGATTTAGCAATATCCAATCCATGAAGCGGCTGTTGTCGGGAGCGGCTGCATTTTCGCTGGTCGAGCTGACGCTCGCTCTGGGGGTCGCAGCCTTCTGCATGATCGCCATCTTGGGCTTGCTGCCCGCCGGAGTGCAGACTAATCGCAATGCAACTTCGCAAACAAGTGCGACAAACATCGTGGCTGTCGTAGTCGCTGACCTGCGAGCGACGCCGAAATTTCCCAATACCTGGACAGGCACATCGCCGCTGTTCTGCATTGCCCTGGGCACGCCAAAGACCTTGTATTTTGACAGTGAAGGCAGAGCCTCCGCTGATCTTGCCGGTTTAATCAGCCCGTGCGGAGGTATGATTCCTACCGTTCAGGCGCGTTACCGGGTAACGATAACGTTTCCCTCAACCGGCAACCTAACCTATGCCGACGTAAAGGTCACCTGGCCGGCGGCAACTGACCCTACTACCACAACGCCGGGCGGACTGTTGGAAATGTTTGCCGCGCTGGACAGGAAATAGAGCGATGCAGGCAAAAACCATCATACACAGCAGTAATTCCTGCCTGCCTTCTGAGGTATCAAAGGTATCGCAATGTTTGCAGCGAGAGCGCGTCGGGTTTCGGGGCAGTGGCGGCTTTACGCTCGCCGAGCTGCTGGTCACAGCTGGAGTGTTGGCCCTGTTGGTTGTTCTGGCGGCGCAGCTCGTCAATGGCGCCGCCAGTGTCGCGATTCTTGGTCACAAGCGCATGGATGCGGACGCCGAAGCGCGGCAGGTGTTTGATCGGATGGCGATAGATTTCGCGCAAATGGTCAAGCGTGTGGATGTCGATTATTATTTAAAACTCGCCAATCAACAACAACGTCAGAATGACCAAATAGCCTTCTATAGCGCTGTGCCCGGCTATTATCCGCCTGCGGGGGCTCAAAGTCCGGTCTCCCTTGTTGCTTATCGCGTCAATTCCAATCCGGCGTCGGCATCCTTTAACAAACTGGAGCGACTGGGCAAAGGCCTTCTTTGGAACGGTGTTTCTGCAACTGACACGCCTGTGGTTTTCCTGCCGTTTCTGATCAGCAATACCTGGCCTTACGCGACGAACTCCCAGTTGCCAGATCCAAATGTGCCTTCTTCTTACGAAATCATTGGCCCGGATGTTTTTCGCTTCGAGTATTATTACGTGCTCACTAACGGAGCCACGAGTGACTCTCCAAATGGCTGGCCTAATGTGGCGGCGATCGCTGTGGATCTTGCAGTGATCGACCCCAGAAGCAGAGCGCTTCTCACGGAACAGCAGATTGGAACTTTGAATGGAAATTCGGGTCTTAGCAATTTTCTGCTTGATTGGGAGCCCGACGCACACCGCCCAGGGGACGTGTTGCGCCAATGGCAGAGTCGTATTGCATCGATTTTTAGAACTCAGAGCCTTCCGCGGCAGGCTGTAGCCGGTATCCGGATGTATGAACGTTATTTCTATGTGAATCAATGAAACCGATCCATAAAGCCGTTTCTTGCCGAACAACCTTTTCCAAGCGAGCCACGGCGCTAATCATCGTGCTAGCGTTTGTTGTACTTCTGACAGGAGTGGCGCTGACTTATTTTTCGCGCACTGCTGGGGAAAGGCAACTCGCGCATTCCAGCTACAACGACACGTTAGCCGATCTTTTGGCTCGAAGCGCTCTGGATATCGTTCTCAGCGATCTTAAAGGAGAAATAGCCAACAACTCGATCGTCGCAGGGACGAATATACAGCCCGCGCGATATGGCGTGCCGCCCATTACTGATCCAAGTCCCATCCCGAATTTGGTTCGGCGGAGCTTCTCAGGTGACCCTACGGGGCGGACGTCAGCTGTAAGTTCCGGTGCCGCATCGGCCAACGGTCGCTTTATCACTCGTGCGCGTTGGAACAGTCATTACTTAATGCCCAGAGCGAGCGCAGCTCCAAACGATCTCATCGATTCAACGCCGGTATCGAGTTTTATAGTCCCCGATTGGGTATTGGTAACGGCCCAGGGACCGGTTCCTGCGCCTGCGCCGGGTGCCGTGATCGGCAGGTATGCGTTCGCGGTCTATGATGAAGGCGGGTTGATCGACATCAACGTAGGGGGTGCTCCTACCTATGCCGGTTTAAATCTTCCGCGTCGCGCTGCGCGAAGGCAGTTTACCGATGCCTCGCAAAAGAGCGAAATTATGAGGATTGACTGCGCGCCACAGTTTGCGCCGGATCACTGGAACGAGTCGGGAAGCACAGGAACGCCGATTTCGCTTGGCCCGTACCATGCGACCCACAATCCGACCAGCTTTGGAGCGAACTGGCTGCCTCACGGCTTATCGATCGATCCGAACAATGGAAGAATCTATGGCATACCGACCAGCCCCGGGACATTTACAATAATTCTCAGTTGTTCAAACGGGTGTGGCACCGGTTACGGAACCTTGCACCTGACAATCAACGGCTTCCCGTCGCCTGACTCAACACCGTGGCCGGTCAATGTGGCAAGGAAAGGTACCATTGGCTTTGCTGACCTTACGACTCTTCCTTCAATCCCATCGGTAATAACCCCAACAACCCCGGTTGCCCAGATGGGCGGCTTTCCCAGCACTGCGCAGATCAACAAAATCGTAGGCTGGCGAAATTTTGCAACGACGCAACAGCCGACGACTGCCTCATTTGACAACCCGTCGTTCCCGTCGCCGGCGCCGGATAATTATGCCAGATATTTTCTGGGATCTGTCCTTCCTTTCGCCACGCCGTTCACGACCGTTTCCACCGCTGTGCAAAACGGGCGAACCGACCAGGCGGTGATGACCAGACAGGAATTAATAAGGTTACAGAGGACGATTGGGTTTAGCCAGAACTTGCTCCAGTACCTCGGGACTTTTTCCCGAGAAAAGAATCACCCGGCGCCCGATTGGCCACAGCTGAGTGGCGGATTGGCCGCTGCAAGGTGGGATATGAATAACCTGGCCCTGGTGATACCGGATTCGTGGATTGTTTATCCCGGCGGGCATGGCCAGGGGCACGCATGGGGTTTGCAAAACCACACGTTATTCGCTCAGCGTTTCGGCTTGGTCTGGATAAATGGAAACTGGGGAGCGCAGGGGGATCGCTTCACCGATCCCAACTATTACGGGCATTGGAGGTATATCCATCAGCTCAACCCGTTGCCGGCCGACCCGGACTTTTTTCAGGTTATCGACTACGCTATGAACCAAGCCATCGGCGTGGTTGATCCTAATCACGTCCGAAACACGTTCAATGTCGGAGCAGCGCTGATCGATCAATATGACACGGATGATCTGTTTGATCCGCCGCCAGGCCAACCGGCGCCGCCTACACACGGCAATACGATAACCATAATAGACTATGATGGGAACCCCGCGGACTATGCCTATGGTATAGAGGGAATGTCCTTCGATCCTCCTGACCAGAACCTGGACAGACCGCCCTTTGCTCCCTATCCGCCGCCGGTGCCTCCAAATTACCCGCTTCTAAATCGGCGATTCGAGAATGTCGGCGAGTTTGGTTATGCGTACAACCCCGCCGCGATCACCGCGGGGAAAACACTGGATTTTGCTTCCGCGACGAGTCATGACAGGGCGTTGCTCGACTTTTTTACCTATAACACTGCGAGTCAGCGCGCTGGCATCGTGAATCTCAACACGAGAAACGGTCCTGTTTTGGGAGCAATCATCCGAGGCGCCCTTTTGCACGATCCGGGGGCGGAGAATCCTGCCACAGCGTTGGTTTCCCAGGAGGATGCGTTGGCGGCGGGGCAAGCTGTTGTTCAAGAGACCACGAGCGTTGCTTTGGGGCACGGTCCCGCCTTGACACGCGCAGATGTAGCCCGCCTGGCTGCGGCAGTCGCGGCAGCGGTTCCCGCTTTTGCAGCTTCTGACGAAGCAAAGCAGACAATCGCGCGCGCCCTCGCAGAAGTCGGACAAACTCGCACGTGGAACCTGATGATAGATGTTATTGCGCAGACGGGACGTTATACTCCGGATGCCGCGAGTGTTAATCAGGCTGACAAATTTGTGGTTGGAGGCGAGAAGCGCTACTGGCTGCATGTCGCTCTGGACCGAAACGATGGAAGCGTTCTTGGCACACAACTGGAAGAAGTGACCGAGTAACCACCAACATCCAGGCGGCTGATCCAATCGGCTTGAAGTTTGGCTTTCCCAACCGCGAAGCTGCGCCGCCTGATCGGCAACTCACCAGTGCGGGGAGATGTCCGTGGCGGGATGGTTTGTCAACCGCGTCAGCGAACTTCCGTCGGGGTTCATGGAGTAAATTTAAAAGTTACCGTTGCGGTTCGTGCTGAAGACAATCCGTCCGCTGGCGCTCAACGCCGGCTCGGCATCGATCGCGACGCTATTCGGGACTTTCGTAACTGTCGAGCCGTTGGCGTTCATGATATAAATGTCTGAATTGTTGGCTCGCCTGGGGACTGGGCTGGAGCGATGCTGACGTATTGTTCCTGGCAGTCGCCCAGCCCCGGAAGGATAGCCAAAAGTATAACGTTTCCCTGGCAATCGACAGAATCGACTCTTTGCCCGCAGTATTCGGTTACAATTAAATCAGTGGCCGAGGCAGCTATGCCAATGGGCGTGTTGACGGGGGCAAAGGGGCTTGGGTTGGCGGCGTAAAACAGCTTCGGCAGCACGACAAACCCAGCCATCACCAGAACGCTTCTGGCTCTAGAACAAATGATGCTTTTCATCATGGATTCGCGTTTTAGCAAAGGCTGGATTGGACTAATATCAGCCTTCTCTACTGGGAGCAAATCACAGCGATCACCGTTCCAGTGCCGGTGTGACCGGGCGCTGGTCCGTAACCGGGGTCGGTTTGGACGATCGCTATTTTGACGCTGTTCCCATTAATGACCGGTCCGGACTTGGTGATCGAACTTGCGGCTATAACATTAATAAATGCGGGCACGCTATCCGGCGGGTGACAGCTATTTCCCGGGTCGCTCTGCCAGGTACCGCCACAAACCGGCGGATTTGGATTCAGTACGTTGGCAAACCCTTTGAAGCTGGACGGGGCCGGACCGCCACTGAGGTGATTTGCCCGGGCCCATTGAGCGCCCCAGAATGTTATTTTCCTGCCGACTACAGCGTCGAGATCGCCAATAACGAAACTGCCTTGCTGAGGCGATGGAATGGGCGTCGGGGTGGGTGTGGCGGTGGGTGTTGGTGTTGAGCTGGCTGTAGGTGTAGCAGTGGCTGTCGGTGTGGCAGTAGTTGTAGGTGTCGGAGTGATTATGGGCGTGGCGGTAGCCGTTGGGCTGGGGGTTGCCATTGGGCTGGGGGTTGCCGTTGGATTGGGCGTAGCCGTCGGTGTGGGCAAAGGCGTTTGAGTCGGCGTAGGTGTCGCTGTGGGGTTGGGTGTGGCCGTCGGCGTGGAAGTTGCAGTGGCGGTGGCTGTGGGCGAGGGGGTCTCTATCGGCGTTGAAGTCGCTGTAGGGGTTGCCGTTGGATTGGGCGTAGCCGTCGGTGTAGGCGAAGGCGTTTGAGTCGGCGTAGGTGTCGCTGTGGGGTTGGGTGTGGTAGTGGGGGTTGCCGTGGGCGTTTCAGTGGCGCTTGGGACCGGTGTGGGAGAGGGCGTTTCTGTCGGGGTCGCCGTGGCGGTTGCCGTTGGAGCGGGCGTGGGCAATGGAGTCTCCGTCGGCGTGGCTGTGGCAGTAGGAGTCACCGTCGGCGAAGCAGTGGGAGTTTCCGTCGCCGTGGGAGTCGGCGTGGGTGTGGGAATGTCGCAGTCGGCGAATGCGCCTCCCTCGAATTCGCCTCCGGCAATGTTGTCGAAGAAGGTGGTGTTGTAGTTGGTTCCGTCGTAGGTTACCAGAACAGTCCCCGCACCGAATTCGCTCGTGATCAAAATGCTGCCTCCCAGGCCGGTGAAGTCGCTGGGTGGATACTGATAGATATTGTTGGTTGGAAAGTTTTGTATCGCCTGGAAATAGGCGCCCCCGGAACAGGAAGAGCAGGGAAGCGAAGGGATCACCAGAACCCCTTCGGCGCCAAAATTAAGGAAGACATCGTACGTCACCACGCCGGTGTTGGAAATGGCGTGGACGCTGCCGCTGAACTCGTCGGCCACCAAAATTTGGCCGCCAAAGGGGCCAAAGCTCAAGGGCGGTATGGCTGGTCCCTCGATATGGGTAGCGGTGTCGGCGATAAAAGCGGGAGTGCCGCTGCCATCGACCTGCCACACCGGGCCGTTCTGGCACGTCACAATCATGTTGTAACCGAAGGTGCCTACATGATCGAAAGTGATCCCGGGGTCGTCCTCTGCGCAGCCGGGGATGGTGGCAAAGAGCGTGCCACTGCCCCCTGTGACTTTATAGACGGTGGGACCCTGTGTGACAAAAATATCGCGGGGAGTGAACCCGGCGTTTGCCGACTGGGCTGGAGCGATGCTGACGTATTGTTCCTGGCAGTCGCCCAGCCCCGGAAGGATAGCCAAAAGTGTAACGTTTCCCTGGCAATCGACAGAATCGACCCTTTGGCCGCAGTATTCGGTGACGATCAAGTCAGTGGCCGAGGCAGCTACGCCAATGGGCGTGTTGACGGTGGCAAAGGGGATTGGGTTGGCCGAGTAAAGCAGCCTCGCCAACAAGAAAAACGCTGCCACCACAAAAACGCTTTTAGTTTTAAGAAAAATTATGCTTTTCATCGTCGATTCGTGTTTAAACCATCATGTTGGAACAGCAGATCTGAGAAATTCGGTGCGCAGCGGAGTCGCTCAGCTTGTGCCAATTACGGCGTACGGCGCTTGCGTTTGTGTCGCTGTGCAAATCGGGCCGCGAGTCGTGGCTCCATAGATCCCTGGCGTGCTGCACAGCGGGCTTTGCAGAAAGGCGAGGGCGCCTTTCCCTTTCGTTTTCGAAGGGTAGGACATGCAAAGATGGAGAGTGCCGGGGCCGCTTTTGCCATGACCATGCGGTGAGTGTCAAGCAATTATTTTTCATTTTTAGTTAGGCCGGAGAGCGGGACACAAAAAGCCCGTTCGCACGCGGCGGGCGAGGATTGGCAGGCGGGCGCCTCTGTCAGAATGCCGCCGGTTACGCCGGGAGTATGTGAAATGAAATGGCCGGGAACTCTGGTTAACGGCCGATCAGGGAACGGCGCGAACTGTTGCCATCGAGAGGACAGAATTTTTCTGCCTGTTCGAAACTTCGCAATCCTGTTTCCGGAGAAGTTTGTGGGTTTGAACCGGGCCATTCTTTTAACCGCGCCGAACCTTGAAACGTTCCTGCTTAGAGACCGACGCCTTTTCGCTGATTGAACTGACCTTCGCCATCGGTCTCACCGCATTTTGTCTGCTCACCCTTTTTGCGATGCTGCCGCTGGCGCTAAAGACACAGCAGGCCAGCATCCAGCAGAGCACGGCGAGCGCGATTTGCTCGCACATTGCGGCCGACTTGAGCGCTGCCCTGCGGCTTCCGCCGGGTGTTCGATCGAAGCAGTTTAACTTGCGCGCGCGCTGGGCGGAGTCGGAAACGGCAGACGTCTTGTATTTCGCGAAGGACGGAACCTTTCTGCCCGGTTCCACTAACGCGCAGGACGTCCCGGCAGATGCGGTGTTCAGGGCCACGATAACTTACCTGAGACCGCCGACAGAAACGACCTCCCTGGCCGATATCTCAGTTACGTGGCCGGCACAGGTTGATCCTGCTGCGGGAGGTGTTCCTTCTGGGAAAGTGGGAACATTTGCGGCCATCAATCGATGAGCAGAAAGTCGTCGCGAATTGCAGCGGCCCCATCTGCGCGACGAGCTACTTACATCGCAACAGGAAACAACAGTGGGTTCACACTCGTGGAGCTGCTTGTCTCCTTCTTCGTGCTTGTGATTGTAATCCTTCTCATCTCCCAGATGATGAACAACGCAGCCGGCATCGCAAAAGCCGGCCATACATATATCAGCGCTGAGGCGCAGGCGAGAACGGTTTTGGATCGCATGGCTGCAGATTTCGCTCAGATGCTTCGGCGGACCGACGTTGATTATTATCTGAAGGGCGGCAGCGACCTTTACAATCAACGGCACGCCAGCGGCCATGGATGGGGGCGCCGGCGGCAGACGGGTCAGCAGTGCAATGATCAGATCGCGTTTTTCAGCCAGGTGCCTGGCTATTATCCGTCCACTGGCTCGCGCTCTCCCGTCTCCCTGGTTGCCTATCGCATCAACGAAAGTGACCCAAGTAACGTCACGTATCTGAGGCTGGAGCGGCTGGGGAAAGGACTGCTCTGGAACGGAGTTGAGAATCCCGACCGACAACCCAATTCGCCGCTGTATACCAGCCCGCTGGTTTTCCTCCCGCTGCTGATCGCGGACAGATGGCCTGCCGCGACGGATGGATCCACGCCGGATCCGCAATCCGATTACGAGACGATCGGCCCCGGCGTGTTTCGCCTGGAATATTACTATCTGCTGAAAAACGGCGATGTAACTGACATCCCGTGGGACACCCAGATCAGGCCGAACCAAACCAGCCTGATTGCTCCAAAGAAAATAGGCCTGACCGATGTTGAAGCGATCACAGTGGCAATTGCGGCCGTGGACAGTGGGAGTCGAGCGTTAATTGACTCGGCTGACCCCGCTGCGCTGGATGATCTCGCCTCCGACATGGCCGATTTCAAAACAGCGCCTGGCAGAGGCGCCGGCGGGCAAAAGAACATGGGCGACCTCGAAGCTTCATGGGAGGCGTCGCTGCTTGCTGATATCGCAGCAGGCCAGACCAGCAACGGCCATCCGCTTCCCAGGGAGGCGGCAAGAACGATTCGCATTTATAGCAAAACCTTTAATCTGAAAACAGTTCCGTAGGATGGGTTGGTGTTGTCTGCAGAATAACAGTCGGCAGAGCGGAGCGGCGTTGCTCATTGTGCTGGCGTTTGTAGTTTTGTTGACGGGACTCACCGTGGCTTACTTGTCCCGGGCAACCGGACACCGGCAGCTCGCTTACGGGAGTTACAACCAGTTTAAGGCGGATCAATTGGCGGCGAGCGCAACGGACAATATAATTGGCGACTTGCGCCAAGAAATTGCTATTGGTTCTACCCGCAGAAGCTACGGTTCAGGGGAGAATACCTGTTACGTTTACATCCCCACTGACAGCGCCAACATGGTTCCGCAACGCAGCGGCAACATTGCTGCCGCTTCAGACTTGGTCAGGCGTAGTGTCGCGCCTGATAACATCGCGTTTCCCGGTCTGCCCAGCCTCGCGTCGCCGGTGAACTCGGCGCCGCTTGATCCGGCGCATCCGAGGCCGGGGGATGTAACCAAGGCGCGTTGGAACAGACATTACCTCGTGCCGAAATCGAATACCACCGATGACAGCACTGATCCGATAGCGGATTTTATCGCTCCGGACTGGGTATTTGTTATTAGTGATCCAGATAACCGGAGCGGGGGACGACGCGTGCTGACGGCGCCAGACCCTCAGGTTATCGGGCGTTATGCCTACGCGATCTACGATGTGGGCGGGTTGTTGGATGTCAACGTCGCCGGTTACCCTTCTGGAACGACAATCGCCCAATCCGGCCGCAAAGGGTCGCTCGCTTATGCGGACCTCACGGCGCTAGGGAATTATCCCATCCATAACGGCGAAGGAGGTTCCGCGTATCAGATCGACAGGCTCGTAGGCTGGCGGAACTACGCTACCACTCAGCCAAGTAACAATTTTCCCGACCCCAGTTTTGCAATGAACTTTCGCAGCAGCTCGGCTCCCGCGGCCAGGTTTTACGATTTTGTGATTAATAACCGGGCTGGTTTTCTGGGGCCGCGAGACGATTTGGTCTGGGATGTGTATGGCAACGGGCGATGTTTGCGGACCGATCAAAGCTTTGTGCAGCGGCAGCAATTGATTGCCTATGCCAGGGCAGGGCAGGGTGGCAGCCTGTCCGTAAACGCTCTGCAGTATCTGACAACGTTTTCGAGGGAGACCAATGCGCCCGCGTTTTCGCCAGTCACGCCACCCGGCAGCACAATCGACTATGCCGCGCTGGCAAGCACGCCAGACGCCGTTAACCCAAACTTTCTGCTTCGCCGCGTTACGAGTGAATTCACGCGCGTTGATGGGACGCGCGCCGTGGTTGGCGAACCGCTGGTGAAAACCCGTTTTCCATTGAAAAGACTGGCCTGGATAACTTATAAGGGCCCCAGCGCCTCGCGGATGCTGCCGCCACAGACGCCTGCTTTGCCTCCGACCCATCCCGATTATGACATGTGGTCGTTGCAGTGGATCTATGGAATTCCGGCGAGTTATCTGCAGATGGGTACCGCTGCAAATATCAAGGTCTGTTTCGGCCTGACTTTCCCAGCGGGTGGCGCCGCCGGTAGCCCATGGACTTATTCAAATCCCACAGGAACTGCCCCGGCCAGTCGAATACTGCGCCTGGACGAGGTCGCGTCTGCGGGACGGGAACCGGATTTTTTTGAGTTGCTTCAGGCCGGCATCTTGAGCGGATCACTAGGGCAGAGCACCGGCGGAGGCGTCACAGGGCAAAATGGAAGTGGAGATGGGCTTGTGTTTCCCGATGTGCATATGAGCAATGCCATGCACCACATTCTCTCGATAGGAGCGGCGATGATCGATCAGGCGGATCCTGACTCGATTCCCTGTCGCATTCTGTTTAGTACTGATGGAGCCAGCGTATGGACCGCATATGGCGTGGAGAACCTCCCGTATATCACCCAGCTTTATCCCATTGGGTTTACCAGCCCCGATGACCCCAACAAATGGGCAATTTATCTCCTGTTCCAGCTGTGGAACCCGCACCGAAATGTTCCTCCGACCTATCCGCTATCGGTTCGCCTGAGGGTTGACGGCGCCATCGGAATATTTAAAGGCGGCAATGGCGAAAGCTGGCTGAGGGGAACGGCTCCTCAGTTGATTGCGAACGGCGGTCTGACGGGGCAGTCTGTGACGTTGAATTCGTCCTTTGCCTTCTCATCTCCGGCTCCTTTGACTGATGGGAACACCATAAACCCCGCGCCCGCCCCGGGACCGTCGGCTGGTGGAGCGTTTGCAGTGTTGACCGCGCCGCCCGTACCATGAAGCTGCGTCGCTGCCAACCGCGATCACAGTATCCGGCAACAGGCGGGCCGCTTGCGGTTCTAACTCTGGCTTTAACTTTACTGTTGCCAGCACGTGGCTTGGCGGAGCCTTTGCTTGGTCAGGAAGGTTCGGCAGCGAACCGCATGGATAGCATTGATCGGGCGCTGCCATTCCTAGGCAAACACGTGTTTATTAAAACGGGGATGATTCGCAAAACATCTGGTGCTTTACGAAGTTATCGCATTGCTGCCGGCTCTATCACTGCGCGGGCGATCGCTGGAGCCAGCCCTGATGCCCCCCTTGTCAATCGGAGCTTCGTCGGATTTCGATTGCCGGATTTTCAAATGTCGTCAGGCGCGCCAAACCATCCGCGACTCATGCTTCAGATGGGCGCTAACGGCATGTTGGCTGAGGGCAATCGCTTTAATGCGACGCTGGAAGTGGATGCTACGGGAAACGGCGGGTGGGTGCCTTACAATCATTTTGTTGGCATCAATGATCGGGCGAGCTGGATCACTGACGCAAAGCTGCCCGTCCGTGATTCCCCAAACGCCGCGGGCACGCCAGCGCCGCCTACGATGGCGCAGCTAACACAGTCGCCACCGGCAGTCTATATGAAACTGGACCCGCGCGCCACACGCTTTGGTATTTTCCAGGTTAACACCAATCCTACGACCAATTCCAGGATTGTGTTATCAGCGTGGCCGAGCGGGAGTGGAACGGTGCCTAATGGCTTTGGAGGGATTTTGGGAACGGATGTTGAGCATATCCCCATTCGCTTTTCCGGCGCGCCTTATTATCCGGCCACGTTCTGCATCAATGCGGCGCCCGACAACCCTCGCGACACAGCCACAACTACGTACGCCGACAATGATGGCGTCACCCGACCGGCTGACGCCGTGTATCCGGGAGGCGCAGGCACTTCCGGCGCATCCACGCCCTACTACACCGCTTCAACCAGCTATCGTCCCATCATACTAAACCGACCGTTTCGTGGCGTGGCGGAGTTGGGATATGTCTTTCGCGATTTGCCCTGGAAAACTCTGGACTTTTTCACCGACAAAAGCGCGGATGCAGGCCTTTTGGATATTTTCACGATCAACGATGGCGCCGTGGTGCCCAGCGGTGGCCCAAGCGGCGGACCTGGCATGGCTGTGCCATCAATCACTGCGGAAACCATCAATCTCAACACCACTCAGCCTGCCGATCTCCAAGCCATATTTGCCGGAGCTGTGGTAGATGAGCTAAACGGTACGACGTTGAACAAAACCGGCGGAGGCGCAACAGACGCTCCTGTTTTGGCCGCAAACGTCGTGAACGCGGTTTCGGCTAACCCGCTTCAGAACAAGGCCGAGCTGGTAACCCGTCCCGGTTTGGCGAGCGCAATCCTGCCCAGCGCCGCGAACGACAATCAAGCGGTCAAGAGTCGGCGTGAAGCAGTTCCGCGGGCACTGGCGTCTGTCTCGCAGACGCGGGTCTGGAACCTGCTGATTGACGTGGTTGCGCAGTCCGGGCGTTTCAGACCAAATGCTACGAGTTTGCGGGACGATTTTGTTGTGGAAGGCGAACAACACTATTGGGTGCACGTGGCGATTGATCGCTTCACAGGTCAAGTGATCGACAGGCAGATCGAGGTGGTCAATGAGTAGGGCAAGCGGGAACAGGCGCTGCGGGCAAATCGTCGTTGAGACTGGAGTAACGATCGATTGCATTGCGTTATCAAACCGCTAAACCAGAGCGGATCGTTTCAAGGTGCTGCTGCATGTGGTTCACGCCGAGCTGTCGGCAGCTCTTGGCCGAGTCATTTGCTAACCGGACAAAACCATGCATAGCCGCCGCACTTCGACGCGGTTTAGCGTGGCTCGGCGGGTCTTGCGTGCTTTTGCAGGGCAGACTCAGTGGCGTGGTATTTGGAGGTGGCCATGGCAAGAGCCTGGGCCGTCCGGTCCTTAAAGGGCTTATCCCAGCCGGCATAAATGAGCGCGGCGATAACAATTATTTCAGCCAACAATCGCATATCGAGTGCGAGGTTGGCAGAAGGTTGCGGGCAAAAGCAATCTGAATCTTCGCGCCCAGGCGCCACTGCGTCTCGCCTCGGCAACCGCGATGGGCACGCCGCCGCTAGGTTGGTGTATGGCCTTCCACCAGGATCATGTTTGTCCGCGCGGTGCGATGGCGCATTTTTCGAGGCTCGCGATATTCCTCGCTGTTCAACCACGCCTTGGCGCGCTCGGCTGATTCAAACTCAAGCACAACAATCCGCTTCGGGTTCCAGGCGCCTTCCAGAACCTCTGTTTTACCGCCTCGCACGATGTATTTGCCACCGTACTTTTCGACCGTCGCGCCAGCGAGCTTCTTGTATTCGTCGTATCCAAGGGGATCGAGAATGTCGATTTCGACTATGACGTACGCAGGCATGGCTATCTCATCGTTAAATCGTTAAAGCGTTGGGAGAGGTTGAAGCGGTCGCATCTCTGGTTTTAGCGGCCGTTGTGGCTGCGATCTTTAGCGGCGAGCTCCGGTATCTTCCTGCGGCGACGCAGGCGCAGCCAGTTGTTCCAGGTTTTGCGCAGGCTGTCGCGTGGCGTTTGATATTGTTGGTTAAGTTCGTTGCTCCTTACGATTTGGGCCAGAACTCCTTTGACGGAAAAGTCCTCGGTGTTAACGATGGTATATGCTGTGCCGACGGCGGCTGCGTGATGCGCGTCGCTGGCGGCGGTCATGGGTAGCCCGCGCACCTGGGCGTACTTGAAGGCATAGCGGTTGTAACGGCGGAGGGTAGTCGCCGCGTTGAAGACTTCGATCGCGTCCACGGGCAGCGTTTCCAGAGTGGCAAAGCGGATGCCGGCGCGAAACAAATCGTACGGATGCGGCGGAATCGCCAGGCCGCCTCGCTCGTGAATAATGTCGCAAACCTCGCGGGCGGGTCTGCCTTTCAGGTAGGGGAGCTCGGCGCCGATGCACAGCAGGTGACCGTCGGCTGTGGTGACCTCCACGCCCGGCAGCACAAGGAAGCCGTCCACCGGCTGGCCATCGAGTCGCATCAGACCTTTATCCAACAGGTAATTGATGGCGTCACAGGTGTTGTGATCAGTAATGGCAAGGCCGTGCAAACCTTTGGCCCGCCCGGCGGCGATTAAATCTTCCGGACTGGAGATGCCGTCTCCTGAGAAAAACGAGTGAGTATGCAGGTCGATGTTAAGCGGCATCGCTGCGAGGCGGTGAAGTCAGAGAGCGGAGCCAAGCCAACTGAGCTGTAACCATTTTAAACTTTTCCACCGGGGCTAAACCAGCTCCTCGACGGCGAGGACCGGCTCGCCCGCGGGTTCGGCCAGCGGCCAATTGAACTGATGATCGTACAAGCGCCGATAATAACCGGATTTTTCCAGCAACTCGGCGTGTGTCCCCATTTCCTTGATGCGGCCGGAGTCCATCACAATGATTTGATCCGCCGACAAAACCGTGGAAAGCCGATGGGCAATGGCGATGACGGTGCGGCCGGCAGCCAGTTTGGCGAGGGCCTTTTGGATTTGCTTTTCCGATTCCGAATCGAGCGAAGAGGTGGCTTCGTCGAGCAACAGGATCGGCGCGTTCTTGAGGATGGCGCGAGCGATGGCCAGGCGTTGCTGCTGACCACCGGACAACAGACAGCCTTTGTCGCCAATCACAGTCTGGTAGCCTTTGGGCTGGGCCATAATGAAGTCGTGCGCGTATGCTGCCTTGGCCGCGGCGTAAACCTCTTCAGGCGTAGCTTCCAGACGGCCAAACTGGATGTTGTTGAAAATGGTGTCGTGAAACAGAAACGTTTCCTGTGTCACCAGGCCGATCTGCTGACGCAGCGATTTTTGGGTCACCGAGCGCAAATCGTGTCCGTCGATCTTGATCAACCCGGAAGTCGGATCGTACAAGCGCAGAATAAGGGAAAGGATGGTACTTTTGCCTGCGCCGCTTGCGCCGACCAGAGCATAGGTTTTTCCAGGCTCGATGCGCAAGTTTAAATTGCTCACCGCGTCGGTGTGGGTATTGGCGTAGCGGAAAGAGACATTTTCAAACTCAATGCGGCCAGTAGCCGAAGCGAGATCAATGGCGTCGGGCGCGTCGCGCACGCTCGGTTCGGAATCGAGAATGGCGAAGATGGCTTTGGTGGCATGGATGGATTGCTGCATGACCAGCTGAATCCGACTCAGCGTCTTGATGGGGTCGTAGAGGATGAAAATACCGGTGATCAATCCGAAAAAGCGACCCGCGCTAAGGTTGGCGGCATACACGTAAAGCAGCGCCAGGCCGATGCCGATGGCGGCGATGGTCTCCACCAGTGGCCCGATCGCTTCCATTGACCGGATGATCCGCATCATTTGGGAGAACTGAAGTTGGTTGCTCCGCTTGAACGCCTTTTCCTGATGCGCCTCGCGGGCAAAAGACTTGATCACCCGAATGCCAGCAAAGGTCTCCTGCATCGTTACGACCATTTCCCCCATGCCTTCGAACTGGCCGCGCAACGCCTTGCGCGCGCGCCGTCCGTAAATGCGCAGCGGCAGCAAGCAGGTGGGGAAAAGAATCAGCGTGACCAAGGTAAACTTCCAATCCATCAACAGCAAAACGCTGACCGCCCCGATGATGCTGACCGGTTGTTTGAAGATATCGCTGCTCACCGACGTCAGCGCCATTTGCACCACGCGGGTCTCGTTCGTCACGCGCGAGATCAGGAATCCCGCCCGCATCTTGTTAAAGAAATCCATGGAAAGACGCACCATTTTGCTGAACAGCTGGGCGCGAATATCGCTTACCACTCGGTTGCTCACCCATTGCATGCAGTACGTGTTTCCGTAGGAACACAGGCTGCGCACCATCATGATGGCCGGAATGGCCAGGCAAATCAGAATAATCGAGTTGATCTTCGGTCCCGTATCCAAAACATGAAGGTTAGACCGCAGCGCCGCGGGGTTGGGCGCGGCCCCGTGAAAAATTGCGCCGGTCACTCGAGCTGTAGCGAGCGGAAGAAGGGAATTGACTCCGCCATAGGCAAAGCCCAGCAACAGACCGAGAATAAAGCGGGTTCTGTATGGTCTAATGTAGCCGTACAGACGCCGATACGGTCCTGAGGCTGCCTTGACGGTTTGCCAGAATGTGAGCCGTTGCTTTGTGGATTTCCCCTCGCTCATGAAGGTTGCATCGCCAACCGGGGCGACAGCAGCCAATCCATAGCACCGATCACCGCTTCCGTCGAGATTTCACTCATCGCGTAACGCGGCTGCACCGGAACGAAGTCGGTCACCGGCACCCCCGATTTCCCCTGCAAAATAACGGCCGCACTGTCCCGGGGACGCCAGTGAAACGGATTGGTTGGCCCGAACAAGATTACCTGCGGCGTGCCAGCAGCGGCGGCCAGATGCATCGGCGCGGAGTCAACCGTCACCAGAAGCTGGGCCTTTGCAATCAACGCCGCCAAGGTAAGCAAGTCTGTTTTGCCCGAGAGATTAGTGACGCGTTGCCCGGTCTGTTTCTTGATCGCTTCCACATGGTCGCGCTCGGCGCGTGAGCCGCCGCTGGTCAAGACAAGATGAAGCCCGTTGTTCCGGCTGAAGTGTTCAATTACAGCCGACCATCGTTGCGGTTCCCAGAGTTTTTCCCGTCGCGCGGAACCGGGGTGGAGGATCACGTACGGTTTGTCGATCTTCCAGGCGCGTCGAAGGGCGTCGGCTTTTTGGTCCGCCGCGGGCGGCAGTTGCAAATCCAGTGAGGGCGAAGCCTGTTGAACGCCCAGCGGTTCCAGCAAAGCCAGATGATAATCGATCGTGTGCCTGTCGCGCACCCGCACCGGCACAAAATCAGTGTAAGCCCGGACTCGCGTTTGTGACTGCTCGCGCGCCCGACAGGAAACTACGCGCTGTGGCGCGCCCGACAGGAAGGCGAGCAACGCCGAGCGATCGTTTTGGGTAAAATCGATGCAGCAATCAAATTTCCTTCGCGCAACGGCGAAAAACAGCGCCAGATCCCGCAGATTGCGCCTGGTCGTCAGCGCCGCGTCCACGTTCCGAATCGCGGGCAACAGGCCGGCCGCTTCCTTCGAAACGACCAGAGTGATTTCGGCTCCCGGGAAATGGCGACGCAATGCCTGGATCGCAGGCGTCGTCAAAATAAGGTCGCCAATCCGTTTGAGTTGAAGCAGCAGAATCTTCACCGGCTTAACAGCGATCCGCGGTTTCCCAGCCGCGCCGGCCGATTGGGGGTCGCTTTTGTCTTGAGAAAATCATCGCCCCATGCGCATAGCCGTTTCATAAGCGTCCAACAGGCGTTCGCGAAAATGATCCCACGTGAAATGCTCAACTACCCGGCGCCGGGCCGCATCGCCCATTTGCTCCACGACTTCGGGATTTCGATACAAATATTCGAGCCGTTCGGCGATGGCGTTTACATCGCCCGGTTTCACAATGAATCCCTCCATGCCGTCGCGCACCACGTCGCCCGCCTCGCGCGTGGTGACCTGGGGCAGAGCGCACGCCGCCGCTTCGTAGGTGACTTTGGCACTGCCTTCCCACTGCGACGGGAAAACGTGTACGCTCCCCTGAGCAAGGTAGTTCTCCGGGTCGCGCACAAATCCCAGCACCCGAATGTTGTCGCGCCAGAAGTGTTTCAAATACGGCTTCGCTTCGTCGTGAACAAAACCGATCAACCACAGCTCGGCATCGCGCAGAGCGAGCCGGTGCCACGCCTCCAGCACATGTTGAATGCCTTTGCGTCTGATTAACGCGCCGGAAAAAATGGCTCGGAATTTTGCGGGCCGTTTCCCCGGCTTAAAACGCTCCACATCCACGCCGCGCGGCAGATAAAAAAGTTTTTCCTCCGGGAAACCGCGCATGCGAAATGTGTCAGCCGCTGTTTGCGACAGCACCAGCAGCAGGTCGGCCAGGCGGTATTCTTCCAGAAAGCGTTTTCGATCGAGCAGCAATTTGTCTTTCCACCGCTGAAGACCGCGGCCCGCGGCGACAGGCTCGGGGGCCTTTAGTCGTTTGGCTTTCTGTTTGCCGCCGTCCCGGTGCCAGGTGGGAATCTCCACGATGGAAGGAATTCGGCGCTGTTTCGCTATTTGCAGTGAGCGCAAACAATCGCCGGACCAGCTGTGAAACAGGTCGTAACGACCCGTGGCAAGGTGGCGGGAAGTGATCCAGTCCAGGTACTTCTTCTTTGCGCCGTAGTAATGCGGCCGATCCAGAAACGAGATCAGGCGCACCGGGTGCCAGCGTAGCGAATGAATCAGCGCAGCGGGGATTTCCCTCTGCCGATTGTCGTATGCAACGGCTTTGCCCAGAAACCCTCCCCGATAAGAGGCGCGCAAAGTCTCAAACGCGTCCGTGTCCAGACCCGACCCGCCGATGCGAGCAAAAATCGAGTAAAGCAAACGTCTCGGCAACAAGCGCCCCGTGGTCGAACTGCAACGCGATTGCGCAAGAACGTTTAACGTTTCACTTGGCATTCGTGCTTAGTATTCTGGCGAACGTTAACCATGTAAAGTAAGCGATTAAGCCGCGCGGAACGAAGCGTGCCTGTGGAACTGTGCTCGCTTTGCCGAGCCTGTTTGCTCGAGCCAACAGACCTCCATAAATGACGAGAAACACGCCAGAAAAATTCAAGTGCGCGCTGGTTCGGCGCGGCTACTCCCCCAGCGGCGGCGCGGAAGCCTATCTGAAACGCCTGGCCCGCGGAATGGCCGAGGCCGGTTGCGAAGTTCAGCTTATTACCGGCAACGAATGGCCGGCGGAGGACTGGCCCTTTGGATCCATCGTACGGCTGCGCGGCCAATTGCCCATTGCTTTTGCCGACGAGCTCGAACAAAGCCGCTCATCGCTGGGCGATCCTCTGTTGTTCAGCCTCGAGCGCGTGTGGCGGTGCGACGTTTACCGGGCAGGCGACGGAGTCCATCGCGCCTGGCTCGAGCGACGCAGAAAATTCGAGCTGCCTTTGAAACGATTCGTGCGCAGCCTCGCCCAGAAACATCGTGACCTCTTGCGGCTGGAACATTCCATGTTTGCCGAGCGCAAGGCGAGCCGGGTCATCGCCGCATCGCAAATGGTTGGGCGGGAAATCGTCGGCCTCTACGGCTATCCGGAGCACGACATTCACATCGTGCGCAACGGCATTCCCCTGGACAAATTCCGGTTCGATCCCCAACTTCGGGAACAATCGCGTGAAAATTTGGGACTGAAGCCCGACCAACTCGCGCTGCTCTTTGCCGGATCGGGCTGGGAGCGCAAAGGCTTGCTTTTCGCCATCGAAGCCCTGGCGCTGTGCAGAGACCGGCGAATGCGGCTGCTCGTGGCCGGCCGCGGAAACGCGGCCCTTTACAAAACAAGAGGGCTGCGTTTTTGGCGCGAAAGCCCGATCCGTTTTCTCGGGCAAATCGCCGAGATGCTTCCGCTGTACTTGGCAGCAGACATTTTTATTTTGCCAACCATTTACGATCCGTTTTCCAACGCCTGTCTGGAGGCCCTGGCCTGCGGGCTTCCGGTAATCACGACGCGCGCCAATGGCTTCAGCGAGATTGTCGAGGAGGGGGTGCATGGATCCCTTGTCGATCACGCGGGCGACTTGGCAGGTCTGCGCGACGCCATCCGGTTCTGGGCCGACCCGGAGCGGCGCGCCGCTGCTCGCTTCATCAACGCTCAGCGCGCCACGCAGTTCGATATCTCCGCCAACGTCCAGCGGACGCTGGAAATCCTGCGTTGCGTCGCATCCACCTCGCCGCAGATCAATGCGCCGCGATAAGAAACTTTTTCCCTGGCTCGATCGACGAGTCGCTAGGCGGCCAGCGCCTCATCGACGTTTGAAAAAATCTGAAACACCTGATCGAGCCGCGAGATTTCGAAAATGGAACGTACCGTCTCCTGCAGACCAGCCAGCGCAAACTTGCCGCCGTAACCTTCCACCTTCTGCATCGCGCTGATCAGCGCGGCCAGGCCGGCGCTGTCGATATAACTTACTTCGGAGAGATCCACCACCAGACGCGCCGGTTTCTTCTCGATCATTTTCTCCAGCGAAGCCGTGATCGCCGGGGAAACGTGTAGGTCAATTTCGCCCTTGAGCGGCAGCACGTCGGGACGCTCTTGTTGCGGCATGGGATCGTTGAAAGAGGCAGATTTTTTCATTCATTTCATCAATCGTCAGCGGATTACCATCCGAGTGTATTGATGATTGTTTCCACGTCGGAAAAATCCTCGATCACAAAGTCCGGCCCATATTTGGCCAGGTCGTGGCGGCTCCACCGCCCGGTGGCCACGGCCACGGTGCGCGCCCCCAGCGCTTTGCCGCAGGCAATATCCCGCGGCGTGTCGCCAATCACATCGATCTCCGAGGCGACAAATTCGCGGCCATGTTTTTCCCTTGCCCGGGCGCGCGCGAACGCTCCAAGCTCGTTTCGATCGCGATGATCGTCTGCAAATGCGCCAAACTCGAAGTAATGCCACACGCCATAATGTTCCAGCTTCAGCTGCGCGCCGCGTGCGACATTGCCTGTGAGCAGCGCAAGCACCAGATGCGGGCGCGACTTGAGCTTTCCCAACAGCTCCAGCACGCCTGGAAGCAGTTTCCCTTTGCGGCGCGGCAATTCCCGGGAGAGAAAATGCACATAGCTGTCCAGAAAGGCGCTGACGTTTTCGTTCGTGGCGGGGATCCCGTGTTTGTTCAGAATACTCACCGCAATGCCGGAATCAGTCATGCCGGCGATCTCAATCCCGATCAGATCTTCGTCCATGCCGAAGCGTTCCTTGAACGCGGCCTTGAGCGCTTCAACGCCTGCGCCGCCTGAATGGATCAGCGTGCCGTCGATGTCGAAAAGCAACAGGCGCTCTGTTTTTCGGCTGGTTGCGGGCGGAGGGCAGCTGTGAGAGACAGCCCGCTGAGTGGAAGAAGGTTTTTGCGTCACAGTCGAAGTGTTCCACGGATTGATCCCTAACTCAAAGCCCGGGAGCGCGCATCAGCCATACGGCAATCAGGCTCCCGATAAACACCAGGAGCGCCATAACCAGGCCAACCAAAATTCCGGTTCGCAGCGGATCGCGCGCTTGTCGCCCCCCGCGTAGCGCCCCGGTTTTGGCGAAATCGGCGGGCGCCACGCTTACCAACGCGGGGCGTGCTTCAATCTCCTTAGGCGTTGGCAACGGCTTTGAGCCGGTCGCGTCCGATTCGTACACCGCTTCGGCTGCGCCGAACCGGATTCGGTCATCGAAGTGCAGCAAAGTTTCGGTAACCGGCTTGCCGTTGACGTGCGTGCCGTTGGTGGATCCAAGGTCCTTTAACCAATACGTATCCCCGGCCAACTGCAACTGCGCGTGGTGCGCCGACACCGAAGGATCGTTAATCACCAACGTGTTATCCGCGCCCCGCCCGATGGTAATAACATCCTCCACCAGTTCGTGCGTCGTCCCGTTGATGATCAGCTTTGGCATATCACTGTAACCTACGTCAAAAGTCAGCACCCAGTCGAATCATTCTTCGGCATACGAAGACGTCAAGATAATTCAACCGCCTGCGCACGGCGAACCGCCCCGGATCTGCGCCCGGCAGGTTGCGCTCGGCGACTCGACCCCGGAACGCTTTCGGGGTTGACAAATTCCCGTCAAGCGCCACCAATCATGCGGCATGAAATTCACCAGGCTTCAATGCGTGTTCAATAAGTTGATCGTTCTTACCTGTAGCGGTATTTCAGCCGCTTTTGCAGCCGTTGCAGCGCCTGTTCCCTCAGGCTCTCCGGATTGGGTCGAGCTTTCACCAGCTGACCGGCCTCCGCCGCGTTCCTATCTTGCGATGGCATATGACCCGGTGAGCGGGAAGATCATTGCCTTCGGCGGATTCAATACCACAGGCTACCTCAATGACACATGGAGCTTCGACGGGAAAACCTGGACGCAAATCATCGCACCATCCGCCCCTCCCGCCCGCGCTGCAGGCCAGATGACTTACGATGCTGTTGCCCAAAAGATAGTGCTTTTCGGAGGCTTCGACGGGAGCAATTACCTCGGTGACACCTGGCTCTGGGATGGGACAACATTGCAGTGGACACAGGCCACGCCTATCCATCAACCAACCGCTGTTACCGGCCCCATGTTGTTTCCCGACCCGAATGGCGGCAGGGCCGATCTCTTTGGCGGGTTCGACGGCCAATTTTATCAACTGACCATGTGGCAATGGAGCGGTTCCGATTGGGCCGAGTTATTTCCTCCTACGGTTCCGTTTGCCCGCGCTGCAGCAGCCGTTGCAACGAATACAGTCACCGGAGAGGTTGTTATGTTTGGTGGCCTGGCTGATGTTAATCCAGATAATACATGGACGTATAATGGAACAACATGGACTCTGCAGTCGCCGCCTGTCCAACCCCCCCTGTTGTACGATGCTTCTGCCGCTTTTGATCCCAACCTGCAGGGAGTGGTCCTCTTTGGAGGCGCCAGCGGCGGTCTAGAGCAGAACACGACTTGGTTGTGGGACCAGACTGGCCTCACCTGGGTGCAGCTGTCCACGCACCATGCTCCGCCCGCGCGCGAGGGAGCCGGCATGGCCTACGACACCACGTTGCACCATGTGATCCTCTTTGGGGGTAAGGATAGCAACGGTTACTTCAACGACACTTGGGAACTTATGTCGGCAGCTACGCCAACTCCCACTCCCACGCCCAGCGCCACAGCTTCACCTACTCCGACGCCTACGCCGTCGGCCAGTCCCACCCCTCGGGTCACGCCCAGACCCCGGCCCACGCCCAGACCCCGGCCCACGCCTTGATTTCCGGGCTCTTCAATAAGCTGCCGCAATGGCCTGGAGACCTTCTTGCTAGGCGGCGGCGCGGGGTGCTACCGTTTTTCTTTTGGGACAATAGCCCCGTTCGATTGCGTAACCACCTCCCGTGAGCGGCTTACCTTTCGCAGTTTCCAGCTGGAGGTGATATAATTTGTAAGTCCCGCGGTCCTTGGTCTTATCTGGCAGGATTTTAAGCTTGCTTGGCGCATTGGGGTCGCTCTGATTGCCGGGCGGTGCGTTGCGAGGATCCGCGCACCCGATCACTTGGCCGGGTACCGACACACGCATCGTCTGTTGCAACTGAGTAACAGCGTATTGCAGGCCTCCGACGCTGATCGCCCCATAGCCAAGCAACAGTTTCTGATTCAGTAGGGCCTGGAGCTTACCAAGCTGTTTCGCTTGCTCGTCGTGATTGTACCACGGTTCTCGCCTCTCATCTGCCAGCCCCATCGGATCGACGTTGTCAATTGGGTCATTGTGGCAGTAGCGGAAGAGGTTGTAATCGCCAGCGTCGAACAACTTTGGATCCTCGCTCATGAAACGGCCCAGCTTCGCGTTATACGCCCGGGCGCGATACTCGTAGAAGTTAAAGGCCGCAGTCGTGTGCGTGGACCGATACGTGGCCGCATATTGACTCGTTCGCTCCCGCT